>Ga0315268_10004921_pt1 | contig 14392 bp, 15 predicted proteins | sample C1_top_MG_FD_204535 | JGI IMG/M metagenome (GOLD analysis project Ga0315268, IMG submission 204535) | Sediment microbial communities from Yellowstone Lake, YNP, Wyoming, USA - C1_top | ecosystem: Environmental > Aquatic > Freshwater > Lake > Sediment | place: USA: Wyoming | collected 2017-08-01
TGTCCGTGAGGATCTGCGAAGAGGTATTGATGCGCTCTTTGATAAACAGGAGTTCACCGAGAATCTTGTCCTCTTCCTTTTCCTGGCCGCGTTTCATCACCGAAGCCATCTGATCGTACTCGGCCATTTCCTGGCGCAGGCCAGTGATCTTGTTGATCCATTCATCATAGATGCGGGCCATCTTCAGGTAATAGAGGGCATGGCCGAGCGGCACCAGATCATAGATGTAATAGTCATAACCGCCCTCTTTGATGATATCCACCACAGCGTCAAAAATAGCCGATTCTTCCATAGCAGGCTCTGCACCCGCTGCCTGAAGGTAATTTTCGATCTCCTCAGGCACCTTTTCAAGGCCATACATATCCAGAATCTTCTGGCGGATTTCCTGCTGGTATTCCTTGATGCGCCGGTCTGCATCCACTTCCTGCGCCCAGAGGTTCTCCATGATCTTGACCGGCCCCCGACCGAAGATATCCTGCTGGAAAATATCAGTCAAACTGGCCTGGGGGTCCACAGAGAAAACCAGCACCTTCTTGCCGCGCTTAGCCAGCCAGTACGCTGTGGCTGCGGAGAAAGTGGTCTTGCCAAGGCCGCCTTTGCCTCCGAACATGATGTAGCGGCGGTCTGGGTTTTGCTCAAAGACCTCTCTTAGTGACATATTTTGTGCTCCTTCTATACTACTCCTTCGCGATATACTGCTCCTTATTCTCTCAACAGTTGCAGGCACGCAAGTAAAGTTTGTTCTGGAAGGCATTCATAATTCCACGGGTGATTTCATCCATAATCGTGAATGTGGTATCCCGTAGCGATTCATAAGTATTCAGTTCCACACCCTTTTTGGCTGCGCCATGAGCAATGCTGTTCCTTAATTCCAATAAACAATGGATCTTGCCCTCTAAGCTTTTAAACTGATCGTGCGGCAGTCCAAGACGGTACAAATTTTTTCGCAGTACTACTGGCTTTAGATTAGACTCCATATCAACAACATCGTCTGGAATACATACAAGCTGTTCGGCAAAATCGGCTGCTCGCTTAACAAACTCACGGTCCATGGCAAAGCGATGCAATTTTGTGTCATTCGGAAGTTCCTTGCGAAATTCATTGCACTTCTTGAATGGCTCTCTCAAGGCTTCGAACAGGTTAGCAAGAGAAGCTGCTGCAATTGCATAGTTTGCCTCACCGCAGGTGATCCTTATTCCATTTATCGCGTTAATATAGAGAGTAAAGGCAAACTTGCAAAAGCCTTCGAAATGGGCATAGAGAAGCAAAATAATTGCCCGCCGGAATTGGTCTTGATCCTCTTTCGAATCAATTCTGGCCGCAAGGTTCTGAAGAAACCTTATTTCATCTCGCCGCCAAATTTGATCCTCTTCAAGTTGAGCACGGAATTCTTCGACATTCATACAACCGTCTCCAGCCCTTTTTCAACGAATTCAATACGATCTCGCAAAGCCCCCCGCGAGTTTTTCCCTCCCCCAGTGGTCATATCGATAAATTTCTCATCATACTTTATTTCTTCAAATTTTTTCTTCAGTTGCTCCATCAGGTCTACATCATCTAGATTGATTCGGTCTAAACAACCCTGCAAGCCAATAGTGAACGCTTCAAAATGGTAACATGAAAACCCTCTAGTTAATCTATCACGTCCTATATTCGCACGGCCAAAGGCAAGATCCCCTAATGTGCGATCGAGAATGGAAAACGTTTTCAGAAAAATCTCTCTCTCCTTCCCATAATTGAAAGAGATATCTGTTGCAGAAACTGCTTCCATATATTCAGTCAGAAAATCTGCCACATCATGTTTAAATTTATCACGATAGTTTTTTAAGGCGAAAAAACGCAGAACCAATTCCTGATCATATGCACCTAAACGTTGCTCTTGGGTTAAATTACCTGTACAATTGCAGTATACCGCTTCTTTGCTTAGACTTATGATAAGGTCATTAAATTTGGGGTCCAGAAGACGAACAGTACAATTACGAAGCTGTTGAGGAGTAAGGAGCATACCTCCAGTGTTCAGACGTTTGAACATGTGATATTCAAATCGTGGATCACTTCCTTTTCGCACGACCTCTACACGGACAAATACACGTTTTAGCCGGATTTGTAAAGCGGTCCCCAAATCATCAAAGGTCCTGCCATTTAACTCTTCTACAATATCACAGTCCGCTAAGATCAGCTTTTCTCCACGATGCACAGGGGGGTCAAGGTGCTCCGCTTCCAATTCTCCCCGCAAATGCAAATAAGAAGAAATGCGCTGAAGTCCATCGATGAGGAGGTAACAACCATCTTTCTTTTCTATTACGTAGATTGGGGGAACGGGCATTTCCAGCAAGAGAGATTCGATAAATCGAGAACGTGCCCCTTCAGACCATTGAAAAAGCCTTTGGTAGTCAGGGCTAATATCCAACTCCTTATTTTTATACATATCCAATAACTCATTGAATGAGAGATCAAGGCTCTGAGTATGAACTTGTTTCAGCCGACTATCAATTGCGTTGATCAGGCCAACCACTCCTTGCCCTTGAGCATCCTCTGTCATTTCTGAACCCCTTTCTTAAGTATTTGCAAAGCAAAGAATGCTCTCAGTTGCACTGGAAGCATTTCTGTACTTTCGTATAGTCGGATTAATCCTGGCCATTATGCTTGTCTGGCTAAAATCGACACGCCGACTCAACTACAAATAGCTCCTTTGCGCTGTCTGCATGGTTTTTCAGGTCATGGCGTCAGTCAGGTCCTTCTCCCGCAGCATCCGGCGTTTCCAGGTGCTGATCTGAGGCACTACATAAGGTAAGAGGCGCAGAGAATAGTAAGGCGGCAGGATGGGCACACCTAAAAGGTCACCCATAGTGATCAGGATGAAAAGATGCTCCATACTGGCCCGTGTTTTCATAGCCTGGCGGGTCATATCGTGGGCGGCCATACCATAAACCAGCTCTTTGGCCCTGCCCAGGACTTTGCCCAGGAAACCTCTCTTTGGTTCTTCTTCCGACATGATGATTTACTCCTTTTTTCAGAGAAGGATTACTTGTTATGGATGCTGGATACTGGATGCTGGATGCTGGGTTCTGTAATCTGTAATCTGGATTCCAACTCCTGAATTATCCAATAATTACCATATAATCAGCCACATTCTTTCAGCCACATTGTACTACCCAATGCTCTCCCCGTGTGCCAGGATATCGACCAGGTCGCGCTCGCGCAGCATACTGGATCGCCAGCGGTTAATCGAGGGGAGAATGTAGGGGAGGAGGCGCAAAGAATAATAAGGCGGCAAAATGGGCAGGCCCACAAGATCGCCAAAAAGGGTAAGCATGAAGATCCTCTCCGCATAGGCCCGCTCCTGCTTCAGGCTGATGACAAACCCATAGGCAGTCATCCCATACCAGACTTCACCCAGCACTCTGGCCCACCGGCGTAAGGTGGCCATTATCCTGCCTATGGTATTTCCAGCCATTCCTTCACCTTCATGACAAATTCCATAGCCTTTTCTACTTTTAGCCATACCTCGTCCCTCGTCAAGTCAGAGGTCATCAGCAGAGGATATCTTTCTTCAATATAATATTCAGTTACCTCCTGGCACAGACTCCTGAATTCCTCAAATTCTTTACGGTAATCCACTGCATAATCAAGCAGATCTTCCAAATCATGTATCCTCTCCAGCTTCCATCCTCTGCTGATCAGATATCCCTTTAAATATTTTTCTATTGCCTGCTGGAGATGGAAGGCGGCTCCTTCGGGGTCATCGTTGTCAATCAATATCTTAGACCGCCTTATGTCCAGATCGCCTTTTCGAAACCAATCCTGGGGCAGCAGAGATTCTCTCTTTTTCATGCAGAGATTCCCTCTTTTTCATACAGAACCCTCCCTCTCCGTGTAATCTCAATGAAGAAATCATCTCCAATTTCCAATCGTTGGACTAGTTCTTCAGGGGTTACTACCAATGATGAAAAGGGGACTTTTCTTCTTATATCCGAGACCAATCTCCTTACAGCTATCCTCCTGTCTATTGGCCTCGCCTTTGTTTCCTTAATGATTAACAAATCTATATCACTCTCTCTATCCGGTTGGCCATAAGCGTATGAACCATAGAGGATAATTTTTTCAGGTTGATACTCTTCTTTGAGCCTTTCTACTAACTTTGAGATAAGGTTAAACATCGAATTATTCATTTGTCTGATCTTTATCTATTATCTGATCCTTATCTATCTGACCACTAGTGATATCGTAATCCTTACCGAGCACTTTCCAAGAGTATATTACGTCAAGGTTTTTTTGTATAGTACTTTTTCCTGCTCAACAATTCCTTTCGTATACACAGTTCATAAGCTCACATTGGTTCGGTCCCTTCGCCAGCTTTCGGGATTCATGGTGCCTCCCTTTAGTCCATCCAGTTCATAAGCTCACATTGGTTCGGTCCCTTCACCAGCCCTTATCTCTAGCCCTTATCTCTCTACCGGACACTTTTAAGAAAAAGTCACAACGTCATTCCCGGCCGTCGAGGGAATCCAGTTTTTTAAACCGCCACCGGCCCTGCCGGACTGGTTGTCTGGGCCGGGGCCTTTTTCTTAAGGCGAAGATAGGCTTTCCAGCCCTCCCAACCCAGATAGAGGGCCGCAACCACCAGGAAAAGGGCAAGGAGAACCAGGAGTCCCGCGCCGATAACTGCCAGTCCGCTGTAGCCGGGCCTGGCCCAGTTGGGTGCCACTATCGTTATATACAGGTTCCAGGCGGTAATCAGGTTGGCAAAGATGGTGGTCACATACATAAAGAGCATGGGCAGGCCCACCCACAGAGCCTTTTTCCCCTCCGAAACCAGCCAGATAGTGACCAGCATAAGGGCCAAAGAGGCCATGAGCTGATTGGCTCCGCCAAAGAGTTGAAACAGGTAGGTGAATGTGCCTGAGAGCACTACAAAGAACACCAGGATCGATGAAATCCCAGTGCCCACGTGAATATTGCGCACGAGCGGAAGGATATCGCCCATCCATTCGGTGAGGGAGACGCGCATAAAGCGGATGGCAAGTTGCAGTACGGTGATAATGATGATCACGAAGGCGGCAAAAGCCATTGCAGTGCCGTACTTCGGGTTCAGCCCGAATATGGAGAGGAAGTTGCCCACGCCCTCGGCAAAGGCCGCAGCTCCGCCTCCCTTGCCAGCCACGGATATGGCCATGAGGGAGAGAACAGCCAGCAGCATCTCGCTGAACATGGAACCTGAGCCTACAGGCAGTGCATCGGTCTCGTTCTCCAGTTGCCGGGCCGTGCCTACGGTAGAAATCAGGGCATGCCAGCCTGAGACGGAACCGCAGGCAATGGTGACAAAGAGCATGGGCCACATCGGCTGGAGAGCACCCTTGGCCCCCACATTCCAGCCTTTAAAGGCAGGCACGGTGAAGATGGCCAACTGCGGCTTGACAAAAAAGGCACAAACTGCACCCACGAAGCCGCCAATGAGGGTAATGGCCATTATCCAGAAACCGATATAATTGACGGGCTGGGCATAGCGCCAGATGGGCAGGGTGGCACCCAGGTAGCAGAAGGCTATGGTGAAGAGCAGCCAGAAGACATAGCTGGGAGTGATTTTTAAGAAGCTATTGGCTATGGGGTCAAAAACCGAATAAAGCGGCTGGCCTCCGGTAAGGCCATTTAAGGCGTTGTTCAGGCCGTTCACCAGCCCGCTCACCTGCCTGGTCGGACCAAGCAGGATCGCCACAAGAGTCACCCCTACGATAATCACCGTAGTCACGCCAAGCCCCATCCTCCAGCGGTAGAGCATTTGACTGCCCAAAAACCCGGCCAGCATCAGAACAACAATGCCCGGCGCTACGCTCGATGTGCTCGAAAAAACGCAAGCCATGAGATTGCCGAAAGCCCCGGCCACGACCAGAAGATAGGCAAAGATAAAGATCAGCAAAATAGTGCGGCTGCCCGGAGAGATCAGCTTGTGGGCCGTGGCGCTCAAGGAATCTCCATCGCGGCGCACGGACATCATCATGCTGCTGTAGTCCTGCACCCAGCCGATAAAGGTGACACCCAAAAGCAGCCAAAGAAGCGCAGGCAGCCATCCCCACAGGCTGACCGCAGCTATGACACCCACAATGGGACCTGCCGCAGCTATGGATTTAAACTGAAATCCGTACAGGACATAGCGGCTGGCCGGAGAAAAATCCACGCCATCCATATACATCCTGGCCGGTGTGATCCTTTTGGGATCGGCTTTCATGATCTTCTGGTCAATTTTTTTGGCATAGTAGTTATGGCCCAGGTAGAAAGTTCCTGCACCAAGCGCCAGAGCGAATAAGGTATTCATGATTTCTCCTCCAGGATATTTATGGGAACCCACTTGAGGAAGGGGACATCGCCAATGTTATGGTTACTTTATTTCTTAAAATGGTTACTTTATTTTTTAAATATGAGTGGATAGTTTTCCGGATGCTCTATTGAATCAAGCTCTATATCTAATTCTTCCCAGTATACATGGTTTGGAGACGGATAGGTTACATTGAAGATTTTATCCACCGCAGCATCTTTAAACAGAGGAAATTCCTTAAATGGAATAAAGTACTCTTTCCCTTCAATAAATATCCATATTCCATTTTTATTGATATCGGTTACTTCACATTTTGAAATGTTCATAATCTGATTCCCACCCGCTCATCCGAGAACACCTCCGGCAAAAAGCACTCCCAGATTGGTTTCACCCTTCCAGCCGCGAAGATTCGGATGCTCCTTCCCCCTGATAATATCTACGGCACCGCTTTCTGTTTTTGAAAAGCATAAGATTTGTTCGGGGCTGGCCAGACTGAGGATTACCGGAGAATGCGTGGCCAGGAGAATTTGCGCTCCATAGACCGAAGATAGGGATTGAAACACGGTTTCCACTGCGCGTGGATGAATGCCGTTTTCCGGTTCCTCGATGAGGTATATACCGGAGAAATCAGGAAGGTATGCCGGAAGGGTGAGGGCAAGAAGCCGCAAAGTTCCGTCCGAGGCCATCCATGATGGAACTTCCAGGGTGCCTGAATAGCGGATTTTTAAATATCGGTGCTTATCGTCGGGTCTTTCAACCGTGCGTATATCTTCAATATCAGGGAGTGCAGTCCGGACATGATTGATCCACTCCCTGAAGCGCTCATCTGACATGTTTTTCAGGTTTTCAATCACCCAGGGGAGATTGGAACCATCAGGTTTGAAGCCGCGAGGCTGCCCAGGGGGGCTTGCCTGGCGTATCAGAAGGCTGTTCAGCATCAATTGCTGAACCCCATCGGTCAGGAGGTCCTTAAGCCAGGTAGCTACCGGAAACTTTGACTCATCCGCAGGCAGATTTCCAAGGGCTGATTTAAGGGGACCTAACTTAAAGGCAAGTGTCCAACCTGTGCCCCCGTTCTCATAAACCTCTGAGGAGAAATTAACATTCCCGCCAGGAACCTTGTTAACCACGGCCCTGGCATCTTTCGCTTTTATTGGACTGATCAGAGTGTCCGGTGGCGTGTGCTCTATAGGGAAACCTGTCTGTTGTTGTACATGCTGGTAGCTCTTATCTGCCTTGAGAATGTAGCTCTCATCTTCCTTGAGGAGAACCCTCTCAGCCAAAATTGATAGTTTCTTATCTTTGCTCTCGATGCCAATAGCAACCTCATAGCGTATGATTGAAAATGCAGGTCTGGAAATCTGGTTCCTAAGATCATCAGGAATTGCCAGCTCTATAGCCAGTTCAAATCTATCACTCGAGTGGTTCCAGACCAGGTCCTCAAAATTCTGCGTCCGATTTCGAATGGCAGAATCAAGACCGCCGGTAACAAGGTCCTTCAGAAAGGCCACGACATCAAGAAATGTCGTCTTCCCACTGGCATTGGGGCCTACGAGCACTTCGAAATTATTCAACCGTTGATTAATGTATCGTAAGCATCGAAAATTCAATGCTTCTATCCTGTAAATCATAGGGGGATCTCCTCAAGGCTATAATACTTTATTATACCATATTTTATGGCTTAAGATAGTCACTTTTGTCCCAGGTTTATAACCCGAGATAATCACTTTTATCTCATATCCCGTCTTTGTCCATAAAAAATTTATAAAAAATCAAAAACAATCCGCCACAAGCAATAAAAAGTTTAAGAGTTAATTTTGGTAATGCACGAGAAGAGATAAAAAAGACTTATTTTCTACATTAAACTTTTAGTATTATGTAATAAGGAGAAATCGAATGAGGAAAGTTGTCACATCTCTCATCATGTCCAGTCTCTTGATTCTGCTCCTGAGCCGCTGCGCCGGTGCAGAATCCTGGGAACAGGTTGTCACCAGGGGATTCGGCGAGCCGAGTAATGATTATGCCTGGAGTATGGCTGTTTTTAAAGGAAAAATTTACATTGGGACACTCAACTTCTCCAAGGGAGGGGAAATCTGGCGAAGCAGCAACGGCGATCCGGACAACTGGCAGAAAGTTTACCATTCCCCCTCTTCCCTTTTCAGTAATATAGGCGTGCGTAATCTTTATGTTGATGGTAATGATGCCATGTACGCCTGTACGGCCAATGGCAACGGGGCTGAGATCTTGAGGACAACGAATGGACAACGATGGGTTCCTGTTGAAAATCTGGGGACCAGGGACAATGCCGCTTTTCGCTGCATGGTTCGGTTTGGTGATTATCTGTATGCGGGATCGGGAAGTAACGAGGCACAGATCTATCGGAGTAAAAACGGCTTTAATTGGAAACTGGTCAACACCAATCCAAGTTTGACCTCCACCAAGGTTCTTGACCCGATCACGGGCAGCGAGGTTACCAATAATACCATGATTGGAGAATTGGAAGTTTTTCATGACCAACTCTATGCCTTTACCTGGACCAGGGAGGTCAGATACCGGGATCTCGTTGAACATATGCTCGGCCTCACTATAGATGTCCCTGAAGATGTCCCTGAGCGGCATGACCCCTCCCCCGGTGCCTTTGAGATATGGAGAACGCAAGACGGGGTAAACTGGGAGAAGGTGGCGGCGCAGGGCGATCATTACGGAAATGGCATGGGCTTCTGTCTTCTTGATCCTGATGCAGGCATGGATAACGATGCGATCATCTCAACCGCCGTTTTTAAGGGACAATTGTATGCAGGGACATTAAACGCTCATGCGGATACTGCCATCTGGAGAACATCCGATGGAACACAATGGACCAAGGTTCTGGATTTTTTTGATCTGGGAGAAAAGGCCAATTATTATGTCTGGCGTATGATTTCGTTTCAGGATAAGCTCTTTATCGGCACCATGAATGTCGGGCCGACCAAACAGAACCCCGCCGTAACCGGAGCTCAAATCTGGGCATCCGAGTCCGGTGATCCCGGCACCTTTTATAACCTTGTCCACAACGGCTTCGATGGGGAAACCTGGGCCGACGGCGCGAACATAAATATACCGAAAAATATCGGCATCCGCACCTTTGGCATCTTTCATGATACCTTATTCGCAGGTACGGCAACCATAATCAGCATCCCCATTACCAAAAAACAGTCAGATGGAGAAACACGCATTGCAGGCCGCGATATCGGGTGTGAAGTCTGGCGAATGATTCCTGATACCAGCCTCAGCCTCATAAATAAAGCTTCACCGTATCCTCTGAAGGTCCAGCCGTATCCTCTGAAGGTCCAGCAGTCAAAAGAGGAAAAGGCAACCCTGCCTGGCTGCCTCAATTAGACGAGCAAAGGAGAAAAGAAAGTTATCATTTATCAGTTTTTATACTGATAACTGATAAATGATAACTGATAACTTCAAACTGAGGACTTCTTTTATTCTGAATTCTTATGCTTTTTGCAAAAAAACTTGACCATGAGGCAAAGATTTTTCTGTTCATGGTTGAAGATTTCAGGCATTAATGTTATGATTTATAGCTTAATTTTATGAAGCAGCTTTTCTAATCTATTTATTTATAGAGTAGCTTTTCTTAGTTGTTTATTTTTATGGAGAGAGTAAAAGACATCGAGCCTTCATACACTATTCGAAGAAGCGGTCCATAAGGAATAAACCTCTGAAGGATATGTATCTAATGCCAAAGGGAAAAAGATGGAATTTTTTCTATGTGTAGTTGGCATGGTTTTCATTATTGAGGGAATCCCTAACTTTTTATTTCCAATTGCCTGGAAAAAGATGCTGTTGAGAATCGATGAAATCCCTGAATCCATGTTACGGGTACTGGGATTGATGAGCATCCTCATCGGATTGGCTATGGTTTACCTTGGGAGAAGATAAGAGATCAGGGATGAGATAAGGGTTTGGCAACGTATGGAAGGGTGCAAAAGGTCAGGTAATGTATCCACCACAGACAGGTAATCTATCCACATAGGTGCATCCACTACATGAATCAGGATTCAGCCAATGCGCCCCAAAGATGCCCGCAGAGAGAGTGTACATCTATAGCTATAGTGTTCGTCTATGGCCTATGGTCTATGGCCTATGGCCTATGATGTATGGTCTATGGCCTATGGTCTATAATGAAGAATTCTGTGCCCGCGATGAATGATGAATAATCATAAATAATGAATAATCATGATGAATGATGAATAATATGGAAATGAGAAAGTTAGCTGTCGGCTTATATTCGGGGGGACTGGACAGTATTCTGGCTGTAAAGCTGATTGCAGATCAAGGGTTTCAAGTAATTCTGGTAAGATTTATAAGTCCTTTTTTCGAGGACCGTCAGCCCGATGTCAGTATTCTGACCAGTATTTTGCCTGCTGGATCGTTCTGTTTGCGCGAAGTGAGCCTGGGGACAGATTTCCTTCAAATGATCCAGTCACCGCGATACGGGTACGGAAAAAATCTTAATCCTTGTCTGGATTGCAAGATTTTTATGGTAAAAAAGGCAGGGGAGATTTTGAAGGAATGCGGTGGAGCCTTTGTCTTTACGGGAGAGGTGCTGGGCCAGCGTCCAATGTCACAGCGCAGGGACGCCCTGCATGTCATCGCGAGGGACTCAGGGGTGGGCAGATACCTTTTGCGGCCCCTCTGTGCCCGATTAATGCCACCGACACTGGCTGAAGAAAGTGGGTTGATCAGGAGGGAAGCACTGCTTGATATCTCCGGCAGATCCAGGAAGAGGCAAATGGAATTGGCCAGAGAGTTTGGTGTATCCGGCTATCCCAGTCCTGCAGGCGGATGTCTGCTCACGGACGTCAGCTTTGTCAAACGCTTTAAAGCGATCCTGGCGGAAAAGAATGATAATGATAAGGGTAATAATAAGGATAATAAGGATGATAAGAATGATCAGGCCATCCTGGAAGATTTACCCTTGCTCAAGGTGGGAAGGCATTTTTTGATTCGACCGGGGGTGAGGCTCATCGTTGGAAGGAATTATGCTGAGAATCAAAAAATTTTGAATCATAGGGGAAAAAACGGCTGGCTCTTTCGGGTTATGAATGCACCTGGCCCCATATCTCTGGCCCAGGGGAATCTGGAAGATGCCGACTTTCAGCTTGCAGCTTCCATTACAGCTCGATACAGTGATGCAAAATTGAGGGAAGGTATCCTGGTAAGTTTTGGATTGGAAGGAAGCGGCAACCATCGAGTTTTGACGGTCTGTCCGGTTGATGATTATCTTTTAGAGCGATATCGAATTTAGAGCACTGTGCTCATGAACTTAGAGCGCTATCAAATTTAAGGTGCTATTAAAGTTTAAAGCATGATGTGATTTAACGTGCTTGTGATTTAACGTGCTATGGAATCAAGAAGTTAACGGGGTATTTTGACCCTGTATTGATTGATTTTATTTTATTAAGGTTCAGGGCTAAAGCAGGTAATTGCTCTGGGATTTTGATCCGGAAGGAAAGTTTCATGAAACTAAGAAAGCAGCACATAGAGGTTATCGCAGCCAGGATCATTGATGAGCTTCGACAGAAGGGAGCACTGGAGGTAGAGGACGAGAACAAGGCCAAGTCATTGGTGAGAAAGGTAATCACTGATGACCTTATGGTTGAGGACAAGCTCAATGAAGAAGTCAGAGAGTTATTAGAAAAAGTCTCTTCTGAGATACGGCAGGGGAGTGTTGAGTATCACAAGATGTTTCGATTGGTAAAGGAAAAGTTAGTCAAAGAGAAAAATTTGATTCTTTAAAAACTCCTTTCCAGTAAAGAGGTGCTAAATCATGAGGTTAAGCAGGGAAAAGATAAACCATATTTCCCACATAATGATGAAAGCCTTTATGCGTGATGAAGATATTGAAATCTTCAGAGATGAAAACGACATACGGCTTGAAATTGTGAGAATTATTACTGAAGAGCTGAAAATAGAAGAAGCCTTGGATCAGGAAGTCCGGAAGAGGCTGGAGAGCTATAAACGGAAAATGGTTGAGGGAAGTGCGGAATGGGAAATCCTTTATCAGAAGATTTATGAGGAGGAAGCGAATAAAAGTAGAAGATGAAGTGCCTGACATTGATGTAGTTCATTGAGCGGGATTTTTGGGAAAGTTGTAAACCCCACCGAAAAGATTTATGTATTTCCACGCACCTTACCATTCCATTGGCTTGAGTGGTGGTATGTGGTTTCTATCGTGATCTTTCAGCCTTAACCTTTGGCGCAAACCATAAGAAATCAGGGAACAGATGCTGTCTGTCCCCTGCCCGCGTTGTGTTCTGCCCCAGCTCGCAGGTCCAGCGACTCCGCGGATCAATAATTAATCGCTGTCGCCCATGCCTGCTATCTCCTACTATGTTTCCCATTCCTGCCATGTTGATCAGGTGCCACTTGCAGGGTGGGTGGACTTGAGAAGCTCTCTCCTCCCCTCAACATGCCAGACAGGGAACCCGCCTAGTAATGACAACCGAAAAATCACCCACCTGGCAAATGAAGACAAGGTCATCATAAGTAGCCACAGTAGCCACCCAAAAATTCACGAGAGAAGCGAGCAATTACATTTTTTGGACTAAGTGTTCACGATGAAACTCATGCTTTCCTCCGATAAAAAGTCTGAGACCCCAGAAAAAGATTTTTGGAACTTTCGCCATATCTTACCTCCCTCTGTTAGTCAATAAAACCAAGATTCATCATCAGGGAGGATGTTTTTAAAAAACCGGGCTACGAACATACGAATATGAGGTGTGTTTGTATGAACTAACAAGGGAGAAAATAATTTTTGGATAAAATATAAAAAACTATATCATAATTTATAGCAAAAGATAAAAATATTGTTGACAAGCAGATAGAGAAAGGATATAAATCTAGCCAGGTGGAATCTGTCCACCCTGCAAGTGTCGTCTGGTCAACATGGCAGGCATAGGCAACACGGTAGAGTGGTCAATATGGTAAGGTAAAAGATAGGGGTCCCAGGAGGCCTATTTTTAAAAGCGATTTTCCTTTATTAAACAAATCGTAATAAGAAAGGGGAGGAAGTATGAGAAAGAGAAGGGAAAGAGCAGGCATTGTATTAATGGCCGCGTTACTTGTTGCGTTGCTGTTCTCTATTGCCAATGCAGCCAATGGGCCGATTTCAGTCAAGGTGATGGTGAACAACGGAAGATTACGGTTGGTCCCGCTCCAGGGGAAAGAGACGGTTTATGAGAATGGGGAAATGGATCTTTTGCTCGCTCCTCAGACAATTCTGAAGTCTTTGGCTGGCGTATGCATTATAAAAATAGGTGATGCTCAGTTTATTCTCGATAAGAATGACAGCCTGGCCTATGAATCGGAAAACGGCTCGACATTCAGGTGCATGGATGGATCGATCGAGGCGATCTCTGGCGACAAGACCCGCAAATTTGGAAAGGGTGAAGTCGTGGCTCTGGATTCCGTATCTAAGGGAGAATGGCAGAGTATGGCAAGCAGGGCGAGATTTTCAGAAGAAGGACCTTCCGGGCTGTTCTTGGGGCCAACCGGAACAGGTTCTCCAGCCTCCGCTCCAGATAATATTGAGCCATTTCAGGGAGGGGCATATAATTACAGCTTGCCGTGGAAATCAGGTTATAGTCAAAGCCAGGGTACATGGGCAGGGGTAAGTGTAAGTCCCTACTGGTGATCCTTGACGGTGGCTTCGAGGAGAACCCCTACGTTTTTGCATCTTTTAAGCTTTTTACTATCTCCATTCTTGTCTTTTCCTCTTTGTTTCAATCTTCTCAAGAAAAGAGTGGCGGGGATCTTTTCAAGCGCAAGGTTATAAAATCAAATTCGCATCCCCAAGATTGAGGAAAAATGAAGGCAATTCACTCGTCTTGAGGAAAGACCACAAGCCGGAAGTTTGGGCTTCGCATTTTTGATTTATTATGTGAAGTCAAGAGCTTATAGCCGGCAGGGTTTTTGATAAGTATTTAACCATTTCTGATATTACATTTGACCATTCTGATAACTCTACTTTGTCACATTTGGGATTAAGTTATTGATAATACTTATTGTCAAAAGAATATCAGTTTA
>Ga0315268_10004922_pt1 | contig 14391 bp, 8 predicted proteins | sample C1_top_MG_FD_204535 | JGI IMG/M metagenome (GOLD analysis project Ga0315268, IMG submission 204535) | Sediment microbial communities from Yellowstone Lake, YNP, Wyoming, USA - C1_top | ecosystem: Environmental > Aquatic > Freshwater > Lake > Sediment | place: USA: Wyoming | collected 2017-08-01
CCACGTAGCCAAGGTAGCCAGAAAGAACAGGGCTGCCATCAGAACGAGTTTTTGTACCTCTTGACGCCATCCCGCAAGGTAATCATCGGCCGCGAGGCCTACGATGATGTAGGCAGGGTAAGTCGCCATGCGCCGGTAGGAAACAGTGCGGTTTATGCCATCAAGGCCGGTCGGCGCAATGTAAGTGCCGAGATTGGGATTGAGCCGGAGATTTTCCTTGAACTCAGGTGACACGGTTTGATTGCCAATGCCGCTATCGTTACCCGGTGGTAAAGGAAACCTCGCCACCATGCCCAAATTGAGATCACGTAGGCTGACGACCCCATTGGCACCCAAGTCGAGTCCTTTGAAGATGTTTTGGAATTGACTGAGAGGAATTCCAGCGTAAACGATACCGCCGAACGAACCATCCGGTTTGTTGATGCGGCGAGCGACAACAATCAGCCACTGGCCACTCACGCGACCAAGAATTGGTTTCGAAATGACCAATCCGGCATTCGCATCATTTTGAAGACGGATGAAGTAATCCCGATCAGCCAGGCTATTGCTAGCGCCACTGACTACGCCAAGACGGTAGCGGATAATACCTGTCCCGTCGGCAAAGCGCAGGCTATCAAATTCCGGTACGCGCCCACTCTGGCGCGCAAGGAAATCACCGATGGCGCTCTCCGATATGCCACCATGCCGCTCCATCTGCTCGATTTCATCCACCGTAGCCAGCAAGGCCAAATCTAAGCGTTGGATCAAGTTGGAGATGTTTTGCGACAGCAACTGCGAAAGGTTTTCGACCACGATCGCGGCGCGCTCCTCGTAGCTCACGCGACTTTGCTGAATCGAGAATCCGACGATGGCAAATACCACCACGTTGGCGACGACAAACGTGGCCAGCAATCGCGTCAGGAATGGTTTGACCTTTGTCATGCCACGCTCCTTCTCTGGGTTATGTCGGGCATTGTCATGGAAACAGTCATAGTTTCAAGTCAGGCACGCAAACCACAGGGGACTTGTTCAGGATGAAGCGGGCATGTTGAGCATCCATCTCGTCGATGCCGATGTTGTATTTTGGGTCGATAATTACCATGGTGAATTTGCCGCAGAGGTGGCGATTTCAGATTGTGCCAGATCGGTCAGGTTGTGCCTGCTTAAGGTTGGACAGCAGGCGCTCGACGCTTGGCCATTATTGTTCATGAGCGGCTTGAGTGTGACAGCCAAGCACGTGGAGTTACTTGCTACCGCGGCGAACAGAATCGATGAACTTGAGGTCGATCCAGAAGCTATTGAACAAGTCAGTGAATGGCTTGACTGGTTAGCGTTCCTTACACGCGAGCACTTTGGGATGCAGTTGCGAGTGCTGCATGGTTGCAGTCATCAACGCGAGTATGTCCTAGAGCGAGCAACCGTCCAGGCACAATTTCGACGTCGGCTCGCGGATCTTTGCGTCGATGCTCTGCGACACGACGGATCAGTACCTGGACGATTCCGTGCTGTATGTCACGATCTGCTAGATGATATGCAGACTCAATACGCGACGATCTTGGCTTTCATGCGTAGCGGCATTGATCTTCCACCGCTGCGTCGCGGTTCCCGCAAGGATTACGTAGTGGCAAATCCTTGGCGACGGCACAGTGGTACTGAATAGGCATCATTGCGCCGCCGTCCGCATGAGTTCAACTACGCGACTGCACCAACCACTTCAATAAAGTCTCGAACAGCACGTCCGGATCGACGGGTTTGCCGATATGGTCGTTCATGCCGGCGGCCAGACAGACCTGACGGTCTTCGTCGAAGGCGTTGGCCGTCATGGCCAGAATGGGGGTGCGCTCCCCACCGGGCAAAGCGCGGATTGCCCGCGTGGCATCGACGCCGTTCAGGTTCGGCATCTGCATGTCCATCAGGATTAGGTCGTAGTGGGTGCGTTTGGCCATCGCCACGGCCTGCACGCCATCCTCGGCCAACTCCACCGTGAGGCCGACATCTTCAAGCAGCCCGCGCGAGACTTCCTGGTTGATTGGCTCGTCTTCCGCCAGCAGAATGCGCGCGCCCGGGAACTGGCTTTTCAGCTGCTCCTCTGCCGAACTCAAGCTGGGTGCCAGTGCCGGGGCGTTGGTGCGGGCTGCCTTGTGCAGGCGCACGGTAAACCAGAAGGTGCTGCCCTGTCCCAGCGTACTCTCGACGCCGACAGCGCCGCCCATGAGTTCCGCCAGGCGCTTGCTGATCGCCAGCCCCAGCCCGGTGCCGCCATATTTGCGGGTCATCGAGCCGTCGGCCTGCTCGAACGCATTGAAGAGCCGCTGTTGATCATCGGTGGTAATGCCGATGCCGGTATCCTCAACTTCAAAGCGCAGCAGCACACCGTCCGGCTCATCCTCTTCCAGATGGGCGCGTACGGTGACAACGCCGGCCTCGGTGAATTTGACGGCGTTGCCCGTGAGATTGAGCAGGATCTGGCCGAGGCGCAGCGGGTCGCCCTGGAGGGAGAGGTGGGCGACTTCCGGGCTCAGATCGACACGGAGCTTGAGTCGCTTGTCCAGCGCCTTGTGGCCGATCAGGCTGATGAGGTTTTCCATCACCTCACCGAGTTGGAAGCTGACCTGTTCGAGGGTGAGGCGGTCGGCCTCGATCTTCGAGATATCGAGGATGTCGTTGATGACGGCCAGAAGATGTTGTGAGGCCTGCTCGATCTTGGTGAGCTGATCGCGTAGTTTCGGGTCTTCCGCATGACGTAGCGCCAGACCGGTCATGCCCATGATGGCATTCATCGGCGTGCGCAACTCGTGACTCATGTTGGCGAGGAAAGTGCTCTTGGCACGGCTGGCGGCTTCGGCGGCGTCGCGCGCGACGGTCAGCGCCTTGCCGTTGCGTTGCAATAACACCACCATCTCGGCAAGCTGACGCTCACGGGCGAATAATCCCTGATAGAGGCGGATCCGATTGATCAGCAGATGGTCGTCAATCGGCTTGGTCAGGTAGTCAACCGCGCCGAGGTCGAAGCCACGGCGGATAAATTCCTCGGCTTTGAACACGGCCGTGATGAAGATGATCGGAATGTGGCGCGTGCGCTCCGTCATCTGCAGGTGACGCGCGGTGTCGAAACCATCCATGCCCGGCATCTGCACGTCGAGCAGGATCAGGTTGACTTCCCGCTCCACCACGCGTGACAAGGCATCCTCACCGGAGCTGGCCTCGATGATCTCGCAGTCCTTGACGCGTTTGAGCAGTGCCCGCAGCGTGAAGAGATTGTTGGGGTTGTCGTCAACGATGAGAATGACGTAGCGCTGATTCATTGGCTGTTTCCGGATAGCCGGTAGATGTGCTCACCGGCGGCATTATCGTGCTTGAAGCCGCATTCCTGAGCCAGCGTGCGCAGGCCATCACTCGGGCCCAGCACCAGAAAACCCTCGCGGTGCAGCGACTGGGCGAAAAGCGCAAAGACCCGGCGCTGCAGATCATTATCAAAATAAATCATGACGTTGCGGCAAATGATGAGCTGGAATTCATTGAAGACGCCATCCTGGCCGAGCGCATGATGGTGGAACAGCACGCGTTCGCGGTAACGTTCCGCCACTTTGAGGTAGCGGCCATGATCCTTGAGGTGGTGCGCCAAGTCTGTGCCACCGGCGGTGGCATAGTTGGCGCGGCTCTTTTCCAGATTCTCTTTGGGATACAGGCCGGCCTGCGCGACTTCCAGCAGGTAGGGGTTGATATCGGTGGCGAAAATACGACTTTTGTGCAGCAGGCCAGCCTCATCGAGCAGCATGGCCAGCGAGTAAGCCTCTTCGCCCGTCGCGCAACCGGCTGTCCAGATCTTGATCAACGGGAAGCTGGCGAGATAGGGCAGCACGTTGTCGCGCAAGTGGCGGAATTGTTCCGGGTGGCGGAAAAACTCGGTGACATTGATGGACAGTTCGGTCAGCAGGCGTTGCGTGATTTGCGCATTTGACAGCGCGGCGCGCTGAAAATCGAAGAATGAGGCGAAGCCGGCATGGCTGATCAGGTTGGCAATGCGCCGCTCCAGCGTGCCGCGCTGGTAACTGCGAAAATCGTAACCGGTGTGTTCATGCACCGCACCGAGAAACAGATCGAGCAGGGCGCCTTCCGCAACCATACGGCTGCGTGGCGAGACAGCCGCCGCAACGATGCTGGCGATGGCACGGTATTTCAGCAGATGGTCAAAATGGCCGGCCGCCTTGGCAGCATCAGGCAAGACCCCGGCCCCCGCACATTCGCTGCCATCTTCGATCAACACGCAACCACCGGTCGCGCGCACCGCGGCGCAACCCGCCACGCCATCCTGACCGTAACCGCAGAGCAGGACGACCAGGGCATCCGCGCCGTATTCCAGGGCCACTGATTCAAACAGCACGTCAATCGACGGCCGGGAATAGCTGATTTTGCGGTCGCGGGTGAGATAAACCAGGCCATGCGCCACCTTCATGTGGTGACCGGGTGGCGCGACATAGATGGTGTGGGGCTGGATCGCTACCAGATGCTGGGGCATCAGCACGGCATAGCCGGTGCGCATTTTGAGCAGGCGGTCGAGCAGGTTCGGCTGGTCTTCCTGCACGTGCTGGGCGACGAAAATGGCTGCCGTGCTATCCGGCAGATTTTCGACGATGGCCAGAATCTTGTCCAGGCTGTTGGCCGAACCGGCCAGCGCGACAGCACGGCACTGCGTGAGCAAGGCTTGCGGCGGCGGCGGCGGTACGGGCAGCACCGGCAGGGACAAGCGCAGCAAACTGTACGCCAGCAACGGCCGGTAGGCGCGCACTTTGACATCGATACCGCGCTCGAGCGCGGCAACGATCGCCTCGATGAGCGCCGGCGGCAGGGTGTCGGCGTCGAAGCAGGCGATTTCGACCGGCTGCGTCTGCGCCGAGGTGAGCAAGGCGCGCAACGCGGCGGTGTCCTCCGGGCGCTCCAGGCTGCCGAGCAAGTTGACCCGCTGCACGGTGGCAGCGCTGTCGCTGGCAAAGTTCATCGCCGTCCCTCACACCAGGCGGCGGCCATATTGATCAAGACATCGTAATCCGCGGGCTTGGCGAGGTAATCGTCGGCCCCGGCTTCCAGCGCTTTTTCGCGATCCTGCGGCAAGGCCTTGGCGGTGAGTGCAATCACCGGGATGGCGGTTAAGTGCGGGTCGGCGCGCATGGCGGCGATGGTCTTGTAGCCATCCATCTCCGGCATCATGATGTCCATTACCACCAGATTGGGCTGCAACGTCGCCAGCATCTCGAGTGCCTTGCGGCCGTTGAGGGCGTTGTCCACTTTCGCGCCGTGCTGTTCCAGCGCGGCGGTGATGACGAACAGATTGCGCGGATCGTCGTCCACCACCAGGATGTGACGCCCGGCCAGGCGCTTGCTACCGCTGCCGGCGGGTGCCGGCAAGGCGGTATGGCCTTGGTGGCGGTGCGGTGCATCGTGGAGGAAGCGCTCGATGTTCTCCTGCAGGCGCCGCTCGGCTAGGGGCGCCTTGATGATGATGCTGTCGGAGTACTGACGCAGGCTGGCGTCATCCTCGTCGTTCAAGGGCTCCCTGCCATAGAACATCAGACCGAGATGTGGCGCGAGTTCAAGCAGCAACTTGGCAATTTCGCGCGCTGTGAGCAAGCCCGCCCGGTCTTCACCCAGATCGAGGATGGCGAAACGGAAGCTGCCGCCGGCCAGCAATTCGGCCAGCTTGGCACGACTGGCATCCTTGGCCGGCAGCGTGAACAACATGCCGCGATCCTTGCCAACCAGGGGAGCAATCCCGGCTTCGTCCAGCCCGCCGTTGGCAAACAGCAGGATGCCGTGACCGGCGGCTTTGGCGTTGGCCAGCACCTCGGCCTCGACGCGGGCAATCTGCTCGGCATCGACCGGTTTGTGCAGGTAGCCCAGGGCGCCTTGGCCCAGCAGGGCATTGTCGCGGTCGCGTCCCGAGATGACGTACACCGGAATGGCCGCCAGTTCGGGCACGCTCTTGAGCTGATGGAGCACGGCACTGCCGTCCATGTCCGGCAGGCCGAGATCGAGCAGAATGCCGTTAGGGTGGAAGCGGCGCGCCAGTTCCAGCCCGTCGGCGCCGCGCCCTGCCAGCAGCGTCTTGTAACCCAGGCGACGATTGATTTCGTGGATGGCCTGGGCGAATACGGCATCGTCGTCGATGAGCAGCAAGACCTGGTCATTGCCGTCGATGCGCTCACGGTCGTCTGCCGGCCACGCTACCGGCGGCAGCAGGGTAGCCGCGGCGGAGGACGCGAAAGTCGGCGCTGGCGGGACGGCGGGCGCGGCGGGAGAAGGCACGAGCAGCCGCGTTTCACGATGCACGGGCTGGGCCGGCGGCTGTTCTGGCAACAGCAATGTAAAGGTGCTGCCGGCGCCCGGCGCGCTGTTCAATTCGATGGAGCCGCCCATCAGGTGGGCAAACGACAGGCTGATCGACAGGCCGAGACCGGTACCACCATATTCGCGGCTGGTCGAGCCATCGGCCTGCTGGAAGGCCTCGAAGATCAGCGCCTGCTTGTCCGCCGCCACGCCGATGCCGGTATCGCGCACGCTGATGCGCAAGGGTAAGTCAGCGCCGGCACTGCGCTCGAAGCGCACGGTGACGCTGCCCTGGCGGGTGAACTTGAGCGCATTCGAGAGCAGGTTGCGCACGATCTGCGAGAGCTTGTCGCGATCGACCACGATGTTGTCGGCGATGGCGTCCTCGACCAGCAGTTCAAGCCCCTTGTCGCGCGCCGGTTCAGTGAACAGGTCGCGGAATTCCTCGGCCAGCTCATGGCTGGGGACAGGTGCGGAATGCAGTTCCATGCGACCGGCCTCGACCTTCGATAGATCCAGCACGTCGTTGATCAGGCGCAGCAGATCCTGGCCAGCACGGTGGATGACTTCGGCGCGCTTGACTTCTTCGATACCCAGTTTGTTGTCCTCGTTGCTGGCCATCATCTTCGCCAGCAGGATGATCGAGTTGAGCGGCGTGCGTAGTTCGTGGCTCATGTTGGCGAGAAACTCGGACTTGTACTTGCTCGACAACTCCAGCTGCTTGGCGCGCCCGTCCAGTTCCTCCTGCGAATGCAGCAACTCACGATTGCGTTGTTCCAGCTGCTGTTGCGCTTCTTCCATTTGGGCATTGGCGGCCTGCAATTCGGCAGACTGCTGCTGCAGTTGCTGTTGCTGCTCTTCCATCTGGCTGTTGGTCGCCTGCAATTCAGCGGTCTGTTGCTGGAGTTGCTGCTGCTGCTCTTCCATCTGGCTATTGGTCGCCTGCAGTTCGGCGGTTTGCTGCTGAAGTTGCTGCTGCTGCTCTTCCATCTGGGCATTAGTCGCCTGCAACTGGCGGCTTTGCTCCTGGGCCTGGCGCGTGGCTTCCTCGGAAATGACGAGCAGTTCCTTGATGCGCTGGCGTTGCAGCACCGCATGCAAGAAGGAGGCAATGGTTTCGGCGGCGGCATTCAGGTAATCGATCTGCGGCGGATCCAACGCATCGCTGCGGGAGAGTTCCATCACCCCATGCAAGGTCTCTTCACGCAACAGCGGCCAGGTAAAGGTGTATTGCGGCAGCACACTCAGCGTACCCGTAGTGATCGGTGGCAGATCGGTGGCATGCCCGGTGACCTCGCCGGCGTGCAGGATGATGGGCTTCAGTTCGCGCGCCACCTGCCCGACGGCGCCTTCGCCGGGTTGGACACGGGCGCCCAGCGCGTTCCGTTCCGTATACATATAGCTGCCGAGCAGATCGAGTGCCTTGGCATCATCGTTCCAGACATATAGCACGCCGCGGCCGGCGCCCAGATAGCGGCCCATGTGGCCAATGGCGATTTCGGCGAGGCGCTGCGGATTGAGGTCACCCGTCAGCACTCTGGCCAGATCCGCCAGACCGTCTTTGTGCCAGTTGCGTTGCGCGTTGTCGTGCTCGTTTTGGGCGAGTTGCCGCGTCATGTTGTTCAACGCATTGCCCAGCCGATCATTGCCGGAGAGCGGCACGACCTGGCCGGAAAAGTCGCCGCCGGCAATCGCATCGGCCTGGCGCGCCAGCTGATCCATGTTGGCCACCACCCGTTCGGTGGAATCCAGCATCTGGCGGATCGCATCCTGGGCGGGATAATCGAGCGTATCGGGCTGGGCTTCGCCACGCGACAAATGCTCGAGCTGGCGCGTAACAAACTGCAGGGGGGTCATCAGCTGACCGAGCATGTAGCGGGTGGATAGCAGCACCATCACGGTCAACGCGACGAGCAGGGCGATGAAAACCGCAATGAATTTATTCAGCTCGGCCAGCGCGACATCCTCGTTTACCACCCCCACCACGAACCACTGGCGATCCTGCTGGCGCGGATTCGGATAGAGGGTGCGGAACACATGGATATGGCCGCCGCGGGTGATCGCACCATCACTCTTGCCGCGCATCTCGGCGATCAGGTTGTGATGTTCCATGTCGAAATTGTGACCGTGACCAAGCAGGTGGCCGAACTGCTTGTCCGCGTCCGGGTGGAAGAGAAAATTACCGGCAGCATCGACCAAATAAAACTGACGCCCCTGATCGTTCTTGTTGGCCTTGCGAATATAGTCGTAGATCGCCTCGGCACGCAGGCTGGTGACGGTGACGCCATACACCACCTTGTTGTCACCGATGAGCGGCTGGGCAAAGCGGATCACGGGTACGTAGGGTTTCTCGACCTGCCCCTGCTCAATATTGAAATCCAGCGCGCTGACATAGGTTTCGCCACGCTTGAGCTTGAGCGCCTCAATCACATAATCCTTGTCGGCATTCATCTGCAGTTCGTTGTCCGGTACCAGGCGCGCCTTGCCGGTGACGCTGTCGGTGCGCACGCTGATATCTTCTTGACCGGCACGGTCGATGTAACGAATCTTCAGGTAGTAATGATAATTCTCGGCAAAATGGCGCAGGGTATCGCCCGCCACCGTGCGCCATTCGTTCATTTTGGCCGGGTCGCCCAGATCCTCCCAGTAAGCGTAGCGCTGGATGGCGTAGAAATTGTTGATGAAGGCAATATCGTCGCGTTGCACCGTGAAGAGCTCGTCGATGTTCGCCACGACTTCGTCTCGCGTACTCTCCAGCAGCTGCACCGCGCGTTCCCGGTAGGCGTTACTGGCATTGAGGTAACCATAGACACCAATGGCGGCGATGGCGGTAAAGGCGGTCAGATAGAAGAGGGCCGACAGCTTGGTGCGAATGCCAGCGGTGCGGAAGGCGCGGCTCCCGGGCAGATACTGCAGCAGGTCGCGCAGACGCTGGAACAGGCGCACTGATAATTCTTTGGTTTGCATGTCCGCTCCTACTTCGACCTGATCTCGCGCAGCTTGTCGGTAATGTAGCCAAGCAGTTGCACCACGTCGGCCGGCACCTTGTTTTCCTCAAAACTCGCCGCCACGGTGATGTGGTGGTTCAGGCCGATCTGGGCTTTGATGCGCTGCAGTTCCGCCAGCGTCAGTTCAACCAGACCAAAGACATCGTCGGGCACGGTCTTGTCACCCATGTCAAAGCCCTTGAGGTCGGTTGGCTCCATGCCGTAGCCACGCTGGATACGGTGGATTTCGCCGAGCAGCGCGAATACCGTCTGAAGTGAATCGCGGGGGCGCAGATTCTCCCGGCGCGCCGGTGGCACGGCCTTCTCGAAGATGCGCAGGTGACGCAACACGGCGTTGACGTCTTCGTTGAGGCGCTTCACTTCACCATAGACCTCCGAGGAAGTGACCGGACTGGTCAGTTGGTCCAGGTCGGCCGAAACCTGGTGCAGCTTGTTGTAGACATCGATGTTGCGTTTGCCGGCCACCGGCGCCACGGGTGCGGGCTGGCCCGGAATGCCAAGGTAAAACTTGACGATCTGGATTTCGGTGAGGATGCGCTGCAGGGTGCCCCAGGGCTGGCTGGCGCGAGTATCAAGCGAGGGTTCGCTTTCCCCCGGCTGGATGTAGGCCAGGTCGTACTTGCGGCGCAGCTTGCCAATCTTGAACATCAGGATGTAGCTCTCCGCCCGGATGTGGCGCGGTTTGAGGTCGCCGGTCTTGGGCTCGACATGCGCATTGCCGGCAATTTTAAAGTGACGTTTCAGCCCCTCGATTTCCTGCTCGACGCGCACGGCCTGCGCATACATCTCGGCGGTGCTTGCCTCGGCGGCATAACCGGCGACACCCCCGCACATCAGGGTCAGGAACAACAGCACTGCAATGAGGCGTGACATTGGAGTTATCGTACCAGTTTCCAGCTACCGTTTTCAATCTTGACCATCACCCGCGAGCGCTGATCCAGGCCCACATGGTCCTGGGTACTCATGCTGAATACGCCATGTGCGCCCACCGCACCGTGCACATTTTCCAACGCATCACGCAAGGCCGAGCGAAATTCCTTGGAACCCGGCTGCGCCTTCTTGAGCGCCTGCGGTATCGCGCTGGAGAGCAGGATGCCGGCATCCCATGTATGGGCGCCAAAGGTGGTTGCGCTGCCTTTGCCATAGGTGGCTTCATAGCGGGTGACATAGTCGACGGCCACCTTCTTGACCTCGTTCGCGTCCGGAAGCTGCGCCGCGACCAATACCGGGCCGGCCGGTAGCAGTGTCCCCTCAACGTCCTTACCGCCGACGCGCAGAAAATCGCTATTGGCAACGCCGTGCGTCTGGTAGATCGGCCCCTTGTAACCCTTCTCACGGAGCACCTTTTGCGGCAGCGCCGCCGGCGTGCCGGCCCCCGCAATCATGACCGCATCCACCTTGGCGGCAAGCACCTTGAGAACCTGCCCGGTAACGGAAGTATCGGCGCGATTGAAACGCTCGTTTGCCACAATCTCGACGTGACGCACCTCGGCCAGTTTGCTGACCTCGTTCCACCAGCCTTCACCATAGGCGTCGGCAAAACCGATGAAAGCCAGCCTCTTGATGCCGGCGTTACTCATGTGTTCAAGGATGGCGGTCGCCATGTGGGTGTCGCTCTGGGCATCCTTGAATACCCACCGCCGCTTGCTATCCATCGGTTCGACAATGCGCGCGGACGAGGCCATCGAGATCATCGGTGTCTCAGATTCCGCTACCACGTCGACCATGGCCAGGGAGTTGGGCGTTATGGTGGATCCCAGGATGACATCCACCTTGTTTTCGCTGATCAACTTACGCGTGTTCTTGACGGCGGTGGTCGTGTCGGAGGCGTCATCGAGAACGATGTAGTTGATTTTTTGCCCGGCAATGGTGGTCGGCAACAGCGCCAGGCTATTTTTCTCCGGAATGCCCAGTGACGCAGCAGGTCCCGTGGCCGACAGCGTCACGCCAACGGTGATGTCGGCTGAAGCGGCAAGACTGACGAAACACAACGATAACGCCGTGGCGATTGATGTTCTGGCTCTCATGATTTCCCCTGGATGGCTAGCGGCTGAAGTTTCTCTGCGGAAGGTTCTATTGTAGTCATGCCGGCGAGTTCGTTTTGAAAAGTCGGCGCTGGTGGGACGGCGCTATGGGGACGCCAGCGCTTGCTCGATGAAGTGGCGCGGCACGCGGCTGCGGGGAGCCTTGCCGGCGAACCAGCTACGCACGTCTTCGTCGAGGCCGAGTCCATGCATGTAGTTGTAGAGCGCTTTGTTGAGCGCAATGCCCAACGCCGCATGATCGACGCCGGTCGGATCGACAAACCGCACGTCGTTCTTCGCAAACGTGATTTTGGGCAAGGGCTGGAGCGTCACGCCGAACTGTTCGGGATGCTGGCCGACGGGAGAATGTACGGTGCAGGCGAAGCGGTGAAAGAAGCCGGACTGGATGCAACCCGCCGCGAACAACTGACGCACGTATTCGAGAGCATCCACCGTGTCCTGCACGGTCTGGGTCGGAAAGCCATACATCAGGTAGGCATGGACGAGGATGCCGGCTTCCGAAAACGCATGCGTCACCCGCGCCACCTGCGCCACCGAGACACCTTTTTGCATCAGCTTGAGCAGGCGGTCGGAGGCGACTTCCAGCCCGCCCGAGACGGCAATGCAACCGCTCTCGGCAAGCCGCTGGCACAGGTCCGGCGTGAAGGATTTCTCGAAGCGGATGTTGCCCCACCAGGAAATCGCTCGATTGCGCCGCTGCAGCTCGTCGGCCAGCGCCGCCAGTGCTTTCGGTGGCGCGGCCTCATCGACGAAATGAAAGCCGCTCTGCCCGGTCTCGGCGATAACGGCCTCGATGCGATCGACCAGCAGGGTCGCCGCTGCCGCATCGTAGCGGGCAATGTAGTCGAGTGAGGTATCGCAGAAGCTGCACTTCTTCCAGTAGCAACCGTGCGCCACCGTCAGCTTGTTCCAGCGCCCGTCCGACCAGAGCCGGTGCATGGGATTGAGCATGTCCAGCACCGACAGGTAACGGTCGAGCGACAGGCCGTCCCAGGTCGGCGTACCGACTTCAGCGAAGGGAATGTCCGGTTCCCGCGCATCGACGTAGCGCACCTGTTCGTCCTGCCGGAGGAAGGTGCGCACCAGTTGCTCGCGGGGGCGCTCACCCTGCAAATGCTCGAGCAAGGCCAGCAGTGGGCGCTCACCGTCGTCAAGCATCACATAGTCGAAGTAATCGAAGACGCGCGGCTCGGCGAGCTCGCGCAATTCGGTATTGACGAAGCCGCCGCCCAGCACCGTAATGAGTTTCGGATCGTGCGCCTTGAGCGTCTGGGCGATGCGGAACGCACCATACACATTGCCGGGAAACGGTGCCGAGATCAGCACCAGTTGGGGCGCATGGCGCGCCACCGCCGCCAGCGTCAAGTCATGTAGGGTGCTATCGACCAGCGTGGGCGCGGCAGCCAATGCCTGGGCCAGCGGCTCAAAGGTTGGCTGACTTTGCGCCAGCGATTCGGCATAGCGCACGAACTCGAAACGCGCATCGACCGCCTCGCGCAATACATCGGCGACATCGTTGAGGTAAAGCGTGGCGAAGTGCCGGGCGCGATCCTGAATACCCAGTGCGCCGAAAGCCCAGGCCAATGGGTCACCTTGGTCACCGCCTTCCTCATCGACGTAGGCATCGAGGGGCGCGAAGCGCGCGCCTTCGGGAAGAAATTGTCGGCCAGCGATGCGAAACGCCAGGCTGGGATCGCGTCCCTGCAGGAAAGCCACCACGGGGTCGATCGTCCCCGAGTAGCGCACGAACTGCCGGTCGAAGGCTTTGACCGCCGGTGAGCGTTGCGCTTTCGGCAACGCGTGAATACCGTCACGGATTGAGCGTAATCCCTGCACCGAAAACAATGCCAGCACGAGGGCAAGCGCCAGATCTTCCTGCACCGCCGCCACCCCGCATGAACGCAGAAAGCCGGTCAGATACGCCGTCGATGGATATGGCGTGTTGAGTTGCGTCATCGGCGGGATGACCGACAGAACGCGCAGCGTCATCTCTTCAAGGGTTGCGATAGATGGGTTTCGAGTTTCAGCGTGCCGTCGCCCGGCATGGCCGGCTGGGCGGAAAAAAATCCGCTGAACCATGCACCTAAGAAGATGGCAGCCGCAATACAGCCGACCAGCAGCACGGCGGTCGGCTGGCGGGAAATGGGGGAACGGGAAATAGGGGACAGACCATGATTTTGAGAATCATGAAATTGTGGTCTGTCCCCTATTTCCCGTTCCAGCGCCGCGCGTTCCGTCTGCGCCGCCAGTGCTTCGGCTTCGGCAAGTTGCCTGGCTTCGGCGGCCGCAGTCGCTTCCCGCTCGACGACCAGGCGCTCGGCCATGACGCGAGTGGCTTCCTGTTCGGCGGCGACCCTGGCCAGCGCCAGCATTTCGGCGGCCTGTTCGGACTGGATGCGCTGATGGGCCGCCTCTAGCGCACCGCGTTCCGCTGCCAGCCTTTCGTGTGCCAACGCTTCGAGTTCGGCTTCACGCTTGGCCCGGACAGCCGAAGCCGCCGCCAGATCGGCCAGCGCCTGCTCCTTGCGCTGCGCTTCGGCACACGCCTGCTCTTCGGCTTCGAGACGCGCGCGCAGGGCACCCTCCGCTGCCTGTTCGTAGCGCACTTTTTCAATCGCCAGCCGCCGCGCCTGTGCTTCGGCGCTGGCCCGCGCTAGCGCCTGGGTCTTTGCCAGCGATTCGGCTTGCGTCCGTTGCTCGGCGGCATCCAGCAGAGCGTTCAGTGCATCGCCGCGGCGTTCGGCATCCACCCGCGCGCATTCGTCGGCGCCAGCACGTGCCAGCGCATCCGCTTGGGCGGTGCGGTGCTCGTCGAGCGTAATGGGTTGATTCATGGCGCCAAGGCAGGTGATAGGTTCTACAAGACTAACGCGCCCTCCCGTCAGGCGGAGGCTAGAATAGCGGCATGTAAAGCCTGCTAGTTTGGCCAACAAAAAAGGAGACAGAGATGGCCCACCCACTTGCCGGTCAGCCGGCCCCGCAATCCAGCCTGACCGATATTCCCGCGCTACTGGCGGCTTACCGGAACAGCCCGG
>Ga0315268_10004923_pt1 | contig 14391 bp, 9 predicted proteins | sample C1_top_MG_FD_204535 | JGI IMG/M metagenome (GOLD analysis project Ga0315268, IMG submission 204535) | Sediment microbial communities from Yellowstone Lake, YNP, Wyoming, USA - C1_top | ecosystem: Environmental > Aquatic > Freshwater > Lake > Sediment | place: USA: Wyoming | collected 2017-08-01
GATGGACGAGCGATCTTACACCAAGACGGAATTCATGATCTGCATAGCCGCTCGCTTGTTCTGCGACGGAACCACAGCCTTTATCGGCACGGGCATTCCCATGCTGGCGGCCATGCTGGCGAGCAAGACCGTTGCCCCCAACCTTGTTCCGGTGTTCGAGTTCGGCGGGACAGGCGCGATCTTGGAAAACCTGCCGAGCGCAGTGGGCGGGGCGCGCACGTTCCACAAAGGACTCTGCGCGTCCGGCATTTGCGACGTGATGGAGACGGCGCAGCGTGGCTTTATTGACTATGGCTTCCTGGGCGGCGCGCAGATTGACTGCTACGGCAATCTGAACACCACGACCATCGGTGACCACGATCACCCCAAGGCACGCTTGCCGGGCAGCGGCGGCGGCAACGATGTGGGCAGCCTGTGCTGGGTGACGGTGTCCATCATGCAGCACGACAAGCGCCGTTTTGTGCCGAAACTGGATTTCCTCACCACGCCGGGTTACCTCACCGGCCCCGGTGCGCGCGAAGCGGCTGGCTTGCCGGAACGCGGCGGGCCGATCAACGTCGTTTCGACGCTGGCGCTCATGGACTATGATCGCGGGCCGGGCGGCACGTGTCGCATGCGGCTCGTCGCCACTCACCCCGGTGTGACTGTGCAAGAGGTCATTGACAACACGGACTTTGAGCTGATCATTCCAGAGCACGTCGGCGTGAACGAGCCGCCGGGCGTCGAGGAGCTGCGTTTGCTGCGGGAGGAGATTGACCCGGAGAGGTTCTATATCTGAGCCCGGTTTCGGCTACGCCAAATTCAGGTATAATAAGGTTACATTCCACGGAGAGGAGAAACGATCATGATTAGCAAAGCATTGGAAGACGCCATCAACGAACAAATCAAGAACGAGTTCTATTCGGCCTATATGTACCTTTCGATGTCGGCGTTCTTTGAGCAGCGTACCCTGAAAGGTTTTGCCCACTGGCTCCGCGTCCAGTTTGAAGAGGAGCAGGGGCATGCGCTCAAGTTTTACGGGTACCTTCACGACCGCAATGGCACGGTCAAGCTCCAGGCCATTCCGCAGCCGCCGGTTGAGTGGAAGTCGAACATAGATGCGTTCAACCAGGTGCTCGAGCACGAGCAAAAAGTGACGGCCATGATCAACAAGCTGTATGAGCTGGCTGTCAAGGAAAACGACTATGCCACGCAGGTGTTGCTCCAGTGGTTCATCACGGAGCAGGTGGAAGAAGAAAAGAACGCGACCGAGATCATTGCGAACCTCCAGTTGATCGAGGAGCGCGGCACGGCAGCGCTTATGCTTGACCATCAACTGGGCAAGCGCGGCAAGGACTAGCGCCTTTACGGGTGCAGATCGAGTTGCGTGCGGCGCACTGTGTCAGGCGTGCGCCGCACGTTTTTTTGTCTCTTGTCGCGGGGAACAAACACGGCTACAATTATCATCAATCCGGCGCGACGAGTGAACCGCATGGACGATAAACGCTTGACGCCGATGCTGGCGCAGTACCGGCAGATCAAAGTCCGCTTCCCCGATGCCATCGTGCTGTTCCGCCTCGGCGATTTTTACGAGACCTTTGAGAACGACGCCAGGACCGCCGCGCGCGAGCTTGAATTGGTGTTGACCTCGCGCTCGTTTTCCAAAGACGTGCGCCTGCCGATGGCGGGCGTGCCGCATCACCACGTCCAGTCATACATTGCCAAGCTGATTGATCGCGGCTACAAAGTCGCGCTGGTCGAACAGCTCGAAGATCCCAAAAAGGTCAAGCGGCTGGTCAAGCGCGACGTGATCCGCGTCATCACGCCGGGCACTGTGGTCGAGGACGCGCTTCTGCGCGCCAAGAGCGAAAACTATCTCGCCGCCATTGTGCGCGGCGCAGAACACCCGACGTTGCGCCTGGCGGCCCCCCGGCGCGAAGCGCCGGACAGGGGCAAACGTCGGGCTGACAGAACAAAGCCGGCTGAAGCAGGCGCGGAACAGACGGCTTTAGCCGACTTGGCATCTCAGGCTGGAGTTTCAACTCCAGGCAACACTGCGGCAGAGTTCGCCTACGGCCTTGCCTTGGTTGACCTTTCGACCGGCGAATTTGCCACGACGCAGGTCGTTGGCGCGGACGCGGACGCGAAACTGTTCGATGAGTTGCAGCGCATCGAAGCGAGCGAGTATGTCTTGCCGCTTGGCTTGATGGACGATGAAGCCTTTACCTCTCGTCTCAAAGCGATTCGCCCCGCGCGGCTTTCGCCCATCGAGGCATCGGCCTGCGAATTTGACGCGGCGCGTCAGGCCTTGCTCGAACAATTCAGGGTCAAGACGCTCGACGCGTTCGGCTGCGAGCATCTGCCGCTTGCCATCGCGGCGGCGGGCGCGGCGCTGCAATACCTCAAGAGCAACCAGCCCGGCGGCGACAACGCTTCGGCGCTTTTGCACCTCAATCATCTCTGGTCGTTTTCGCTCTCCGACTATATGACGCTCGACGCGGCGACGCGCCGCAATCTCGAACTGACGGCCTCCATGCACGTGGACGGCAAATCGTCCCGCAGTTTGTTCGGCGTGCTCGATCAAACCGTGACGGCGATGGGCGCACGGCTGCTCAAGCGATGGGTGCAACAACCGTTGCTCGACCTGGCGCAAATCCACGCGCGACTGGATGCCGTTGACGAACTTGTCCGCGATGCATTCCTGTGCGAGGATTTGCGCAAACTGCTCGATGGCCTGTACGACGTCGAGCGGCTTGTGGGGCGCATCGGGTTTGGGAATGCCAACGCGCGCGACCTGATTGCCCTGAAGTGTGCGCTCGTGCGATTGCCGCAAATCAAAGCGCGGCTGCGACCTCCCTCGTCTTCCCAACCTTCTTCTCCTCCCGAAGCGGGCAAAGGGGTTGAGGGAGGACTGCTTTGCACTCTCGAGCAAAACCTCGACGAGCTCCAAGATGTGTTCGCGCTCATTGACGCTGCCCTGGTGGACGACCCGCCTATCTTTGTTCGCGAAGGCGGCCTCGTCAAGCGCGGGTACGACGCAGCGCTCGACGAATTGCGCGATCAGGCTGCACACGGCAAGCGGTGGCTGTCTGACCTCGAAGGGCAAGAACGCCAGCGCACGGGCATCAAAAATCTGCGCGTGCGCTATAACGAGGTGTTTGGCTTTTTCATCGAAGCGCCACGCAGCGCCGCCAAGCTCATCCCATCCGACTATGAACGCCGCGCGACGATCACTCATGCCGAGCGCTACGTCACGCCCGAACTCAAAACGCAAGAGGCGCGTATCCTTGCCACCCAAGACCGCATCAAGGATTTGGAATACGATCTGTTCGTGCAAGTGCGGAACGAGGTCGCCCGCCACGCCGCTCGACTGCAAAGCGCGGCGCGGATTTTGGCGCAGCTTGACGCGCTGTGCGCATTAGCAAAGGCCGCCGCGCGATACAACTATACCAAACCGGTTGTGGACGACGGCGACGTGATTGAAATCCGCGAAGGACGGCATCCCGTCTTCGAGCGATGCTTGCCCGAAGGCGAAAGCTTTGTGCCCAACGATGTGCGGCTCGATCGCGATACGCAGCGTGTTCTTATCCTCACCGGCCCGAACATGTCGGGCAAGAGCGTGTTCGTGCGGCAGGTCGCGCTGATCGTGCTGATGGCGCAGATCGGCAGTTTTGTCCCGGCCAGTCACGCGCGTATCGGCTTGACCGATCGCATCTTTACGCGGGCGGGCGCGAGCGATGACATTGCCCAGGGCCGCTCGACGTTCCTGGTCGAGATGGGCGAGACGAGCCACATCTTGCGGCACGCCACGCCGCGCAGCCTGATCGTGCTCGACGAGGTGGGGCGCGGCACGTCCACCTATGACGGCATCTCGCTCGCGTGGGCGATTGCCGAAGAGGTTCATAACGTCGTCGGCGCTAAGACGCTGTTTGCAACGCATTACCACGAACTGACACGATTGGAAGAGACGCTCGGCGTGGCGGTCAAGAATTACACGATGGCGGTGCATGAACGCGGCAGCCAGGTCGTGTTCCTGCGTCAAGTGATTCCGGGCAGCGCGGAAAAGAGTTTTGGGATTCACGTGGCGCGGCTGGCGGGACTGCCGGGGCGCGTTATTGGGCGAGCGGAGCAAGTCTTGCAGGGGCTTGAGGGAAGCCGCGAGGCGGGTCAATTTTCAAATGTCAAATTTCAAGTCTCAAAAGAGGAACGCGCAATGTACGATGCGCGCATCGAGACGTGGCGGAGCATTTTGCAGCAACTCGTGGCGATGGATATTGCGAACATGACGCCGCTGCAAGCGTTGAATTTGCTGAATGAGATGCAGGCGATAGTCAAAGAGTCGGGCAGATGATGAACAATTCGTTCGGCCAGATGCAGATGCTCATCGACAACGGCGCGAATATTCACGCGCAAGACAAACTGGGTAGCTCGGATAATGACCAGAATCCATATCCTCGATAAATCCGTCGCCGAGCGCATCGCGGCGGGCGAAGTCATCGAGCGCCCCGCTTCGGTCGTCAAGGAGTTGATCGAAAACGCGATTGACGCCGGAGCGCGCGCCGTTTCGGTCGAGATTCGCGAAGGCGGACTGGCACTCATCCGCGTTTCGGACAACGGCAGCGGCATGTCGCGCGCCGATGCGCCGCTGTCTGTCGAGCGCTTTGCCACGAGCAAGATCACGACGGCGGACGATTTGAACGCCATGAAGACACTTGGCTTTCGCGGCGAGGCGTTGCCCTCGATTGCCAACGTCTCTCAGTTGGAAATCCTCACCCGCACACGCGTCGAACTCGAAGGCACGCGAGTGCGCGTAGTTGATGGCAAAATCGAGACCGAGGTTGAAGGTAGCCCCATCGGCGCACAGGTGACGGTGCGCAATCTGTTCTACAATGCGCCCGCGCGGAAGAAATTCCTTAAATCTCCACTGCGCGAAACAGAGCTGATTCAAAAGACGATGGCGACCTACGGGTTGGCTTATCCGCATATTGCGTTCCGGCTCGTCGTGGACGGGCGCGAGAATATCGTCTGGCCCGCAGGTGTAGGGGTGACGCACACGTCGCCCCTACTGGAACGCATCGGCGCCGTGTGGGGGCGAGAAGCAGCGACAGAGATCGTTGAAATCAACTATTCGAGCGTTGACCTGCGTGTGACTGGTCTTGTCTCGCGGCCCACGCTCGCCCGCTCAAGCCGCGAGTGGCAGATGTTCTTTGTGAACGGCCGCCCCATTCGTTCTGGGCTGCTGGCGGTGATGTTGGAGCGTCCCTACGCCGGGCGGCTTCCGCTCAACCGCCATCCGCTGGCCGTGATTTCGATTGAACTTGACCCACGCCTGGTAGACGTGAATGTACATCCACGTAAGGCTGAAGTTCGATTTTATCAAGAGCGCGCGATCTATGGCGCGGTCACGCAAGCTATTGAACAAGTGTTACGTGGATTCCCGTTGATGGTTCAGTCTGGTGCGACGGATTGGTCATTCGCCAATGCGCCCGAAGTGGGGGCGATTCGCGAATTGCCCCTACATGAACCAACGGCTGAATACCTAGCCGGGCCGTGGCGTGCTATTGGGCAAATCCATAATACCTACATTCTCGCGCAGAGCATGGACGGACTGGTGATTGTAGATCAGCATGCGGCACAAGAGCAAATCTTTTACGAACGGCTGACCACAACCAGCGGCGGTCTCCGGTCTGCCGTCAGCGGTCATATCGAGTTGATGCCGAACGAGGCTGAACTGGTGCGTGAGCACCTGGAAGAGTATCAGTCTCTCGGTATGGACATCGAACCGTTTGGGGAAAACACATTTCGCGTGACGGCGATGGCTGCGTTTATCAAGTTGAATGCAGCGGAACTCGTCTCGGCGTTAGTTGAGGAACATGCACGTCATCACGCGCTTGAGGGAGACGAACTGCGTGACAAGCTCGCTGCCAGAGCCGCGTGCCTCTCTGCGATCAAAGCGGGCGATGTGTTGGATTCCGCTCAACAGCAATCGCTTTTGGATGAACTGGTGCAAACGTATTCGCCTGCCACTTGCCCGCATGGTCGCCCTGTGTTTGTGGCGGTGAGCCTCGAAGAGCTTGAACGGAGGTTTCTGAGGCGGTAGGCGTTGCTTGCATATCGTTGGAAAACCGTTATACTCACTTCAAGTGAGTATGCGCTGCCCATCATGTAATCTTGAGAATCCATCCGACTTTGTCTTTTGTGGCCGCTGTGGCTCGGCTTTGCCGCGCCTGTGCCCCAACTGCGGCCTCGAAAACCCCAGCACTAATCAGTTTTGTGGTTACTGCGGCACAAAGCTGGTCCGCCCATCCGCGGCCTCGCTTCAAACCTCACTGGAAGGTGAGCGGCGCTTTGCCGTTGTCCTGTTTGCCGACATTGCCGGCTTTACTCGTCTTTCGGAGCAATTGGATGCGGAAGAAGCGACGACGCTCGTCAACCAGTGCCTGGAGCAGTTGACCGAGATCGTCGTTCAGCACGGCGGGCGAGTGGACAAGTACGTGGGCGACGCGATCATGGCCGTGTTTGGAGCGCCGGCGAGCCACGAGGACGATCCTGAGCGCGCGCTGCGAACGGCGCTCGCCATGCGAGAGGCCGTGAGCAACCTCCGGTTTGAGATGGACATTCCCCAGCCCTTGCTTCACATCGGCGTGGCTTACGGGCAGGTGGTGGCTGCCGGCGTGGGGGGCAGGGGACGCAAGGAGTACACGGTGATTGGCGCGGCCGTGAACCTGGCTTCGAGATTGGAAGACGCCAGCGCCCCCGGACAAATCCTTGTCGGCAAAGATTTGGCGCAGCTCGCAGAGCATCTCTTTGTGTTAGAGCCGATCATGTTGCCCTATGTGCATGGACTGGAAGGGCCGGTGACGGTCTATGCCTTGATCGGCGAGCGTCAAGACGTGATTGTCTCTCGCCGTGCGAAAGAATTGCAGGCTCCATTGATCGGTCGGGATGCGGAAAAGGATTTACTGTGGCGTTCGCTGGAAAACTTGACGGCAGGCAAGGGGGGCATCGTTTCGCTCATCGGCGAGGCCGGAGTGGGCAAATCGCGGTTGCTGCGCGAGATGCAGTTGCGCTCACGCGATCACGGACTAGAGTTGTCCTGGCTGGAAGGCGATGCGCTCGAAATCGGCGAGCCGGCTCGCTACGGCCATTTCCGAACATTGCTGCGGAACGCTATCGGCGTGAACGATCAGCTCGGTACGTGTGAGGCAGCCGAGTGCCTGGGCTTTCACCTGGAAAAGGTGGTGCCCGGTCGGGTGGGGGAAATCTATCCATACCTCGGGCGCGTGCTGGGGGTCTTGCTGGATCAGGACGCAGCGGAACGATTGGAACGCCTGGATGGTGAGAGTCTCAAGTGGCAAACATTTCGTGGCGTTCAAGAGTGGGTGCGTGCCCTGGCGCAGCAATTACCGCTGGCATTGGTCTTTGACAATCTGCATTGGATGGATCCGACCTCGGTCGAGCTGCTGGAACAAATGCTCAGGTTGACCGAACGTTCGCCTGTGTTGATTGTCGGCGTATATCGCCCGGAGCCAGAGTGCTCGGCGTGGCAATTGCGTGAGGCGGCCCTGCGGCGGCACGAACAGAGTTACACAGAACTGTGGCTGCACCCTCTGCCTCAGGAGGCAACGGAGCAGATGGTGAGGCATTTGCTCACTGAGCACGTGCCTCAAGCCGTGTTGGACCTGGCCTGGCACAAGACCGAAGGCAACCCGCTTTTTGTCGAAGAGATTGTCCGCTCGATGATGGATCAGCATGTGCTGGTTCAGCGACAGAACGGTGTCTGGGAATTGACCAGCGGCTGGGCCAGGGCCAACATCCCTAACACGGTTCACGGCATTCTCCAATCTCGCGTTGACCGGCTGAATGCGGACGCCCGCCGCGTGCTTCAGATTGCGGCGTGCATCGGGCGCAAGTTCTCCTACGAATTGCTGGTTGCAGTCTGCAATGTCGTGGGCGCTCCTATGCAACATCTCGATCAATGCCTGGAGACCTTGGAGCAAGCCGCCCTCATTCAGCGCGAAGGCGAGTCTCCGGGCGGTGAATACATTTTCAAGTACACCCTCATCCGCGACATTGCGCATGGCAATCTGTTAAGAGGCGCGCGATCTCAGATTCACACGGCAATCGCTCAATGGTACGAGGCGAATGCGTTGCAGAGCCCCGAGCCGCCCTATGCGTTGCTGGCGTACCATTACGAGCAAACGGACAATGTCAAAAAGCATCTGCATTATTTGACCCAGGCCGGGTATCAGGCGGCGCGAGTGTATGCCAACCAGGAGGCGTGTACCTGCTTCACCAAGGCGCTGGCGCTGGCTCGCCATCCCGAAGAGCGGTTCGAGCTGCTGCTGGCGTGCGAGAGAGTCTGGGAACTGTTGGGAGATCGCGTTCAGCAGCGCGCCGATCTGGAAGAGTTGCTGCAATTGGCAAACCAGTCGGACGACGATCACCGGAGAGCGATTGTATACAATCGGCTGGCCGGGTTGTATGCGGCCCAGGGCGACTATCCGGCGGCGCTGGCAGTTGCCGAAACCGCGCGAGATGCAGCTCGCCGGGCTGGCGTTGTTCATGCTGAAGCCGAGAGTCTCCAGTCCATTGCCAGCACCGCTTGGCGGCAGGGACGTTTTGAGGCTGCGCTCGATGCGGCGCGTACCGCTATCGAGCTGGCGCACCAAGCAGATGATGCGTCGCTTGAGGCGACCGCACTCACGACGCTGGGGATCATTCATCGCTCTGTGGGCAACGTCGCTTCTGCCCACGAATGTTACCAGCAAGCCCTCGACCTGCGTCGCTCGATTGACGAACAGCGCGGCGAGGCAGTCAGCCTCAACCAGTTGGGCAATCTGTTTTACGACCAGGGCGACTATCGTGCGGCGCGTGAGCATTGTCAGCAGGCGCTCGATCTGTTCCGTAAGGTGGGCGACCGCCGAGGAGAGGCGTGGAGCTTGAGTGGGCTGGGGACGATCTATCTGCGCTGCGGAGCCTATGAGGAGGCCCACAAGTATTACGAAGAGTCGCTGGCTCACCGGCGATCCGTGAGCGATCAGCGTGGCGAAGCGGTTGCCCTGGCCGACCTGGGCAATGCATTGTTTGAACTGGGCCAGCGCGCGGAGGCGCGCGCCCATCTCGAGCAGGCTGTGTTGCTGACACAAAAGCTCGGCGCGCGCCGTGATCAAGTGTATGCGTTGACTTATCTGGCGTACGCCTTGGAAAAAACCGGCGACCTCGACGCCGCACAAGTTGCGCACCAGTCGGCGCTGGCGATTCGCCAGGAGCAAAAGCAGCCGTCAACCACTATGGAGAACCTGGCTGGTCTTGCACGGCTCGCGCTCGATAAAGGCGAGCTGGACCAGGCGCTGGCATTTGTCGAGCAAGTCATGGCTACGCTTCACGAACACGGCCTGGCGAACATCGAAGCTCCCTTCCTGATTTATCAGACCTGCATTCGTGTGTTGCAAGCGTGTGGTCAGACTGATCGTGCGCTAGAGACGCTGCGAAAAGCCCACCAGGCGCTTGCCGAGTGGGCTGATCGTATCGGCGATCCCGACTTGCGCCAGTCTTTTCTCGAGCGCGTTCCAGAGAACCAGTACATCCTCGCGATGTGGCAGTCAAGCAGCCAGGGTTAGCTCGCGTCACGGCAGTGTCTACTTTGCAATGGGCCAGTGTTGTGCTAAACTGGCGACACTTCCACTTTTTCAGGATTCGTCAGAGATCGCCATGCTTGCCAAGGTTTACACTTGCGCCATCATCGGGCTGGAAGGACAAGTCGTTGAAGTCGAAGTAGATACCGCGCGCGGCCTGCCCTCGTTCACGCTGGTTGGTCTGCCCGATGCCGCCGTCAAAGAATCCGCCGAGCGCGTGCGCGCCGCGATCAAGAACAGCGGCCTGATGATGCCCGGCAATCGCATCACCATCAATCTCGCCCCAGCCGACTTGCACAAAGCCGGCCCCAGTTACGATCTCCCGATTGCTATCGGCATCCTGACCGCTTCCGAACAGATTGCAACTGACGCACTGGAAAGCGCCCTCGTCGTGGGCGAGTTGGGTCTTGATGGTGCAGTGCGTCATATTCGCGGTGTGCTGTCCATTGCGGCGCTCACGCGCGAGCGACAGTACAAGCGATTATTCGTCCCGGCCGAAGACGCCGCCGAGGCCGCGCTCATTCCCGGCGTGGACGTTGTGCCAGTGAATAGTTTGGCTGATCTGGTCAATCACTTGTGCGGTATCGCGCCGATTGCGGCGCAGGTCGGCGCGCAGACTTTGCCCGAAGTCGCGAGCCTGGTCGTGACCGACCTGCAAGAAATTCGCGGGCAGGAACATGTCAAACGCGCGATAGAGGTGGCGGCGTCAGGCGGTCATAATGTAATTATGGTTGGCCCTCCGGGCGCGGGCAAGACACTCGTGGCGCGCGCGCTGCCCGGCGTTCTGCCCAGCATGGCGCTGGAAGAATCGCTGGAGGTCACACGCATCTACAGCGTGGCCGACATGCTCCCGCCCGATACGCCGCTCATCCGCCAGCGTCCTTTTCGCGCGCCGCACCACACCATATCACATGCAGGTCTTGTCGGCGGCGGGCGAGTGCCGCGCCCGGGCGAGATCAGCCTGGCGCATCGCGGCGTGCTGTTCCTCGACGAACTGCCCGAGTTCGATCAACGCTCGCTCGAAGTGTTGCGCCAGCCGCTCGAAGACAAGATCGTCACCATCAGCCGCGCGGCGGGCACACTGACCTTCCCTGCCAACTTTATGCTTGTCGCCGCAATGAACCCGTGTCCTTGCGGCTATTATGGAGATCCGACCAAAGAGTGTACCTGCTCTCCCTCGCTGGTGACCAAGTATCAAAAACGCATCTCCGGCCCCCTGCTCGACCGGATTGACATCCACGTCGAGGTGCCGCGTGTGCCATACGAAAAGCTCACGAGCGAGCGGCTGGGCGAGCCTTCGTCCGTCGTCGCGGCGCGAGTGGAAGCGGCGCGAGAGAGGCAACGCCAGCGATTCGCGTCTCACGATTCGCGCGTGGTGTGCAACGCCGACATGACTCCGGCCGATGTACGCGTCTTTTGCAGGCTCGACGCGACAGGCCAATCACTGATGCGCACGGCGATGCAGCAGTTGCAATTGAGTGCACGCGCCTTCCATCGCGTCCTCAAAATCGCGCGGACGATTGCCGACTTGGCGGGGAGCGAAGAGATTGCTCCAGCGCACCTAGCCGAAGCAATTCAGTACAGGCCGAGAAGGCAAGAGTAAACGCCTCAGATTGATGGATCGCAGTACCACCATCACAAAGACACCATCAAGAGCATGCCGGTCAGCGCGCCGGCGAGCATTTCAGCGCCCGACATGCTGCCGATTTCCAACAGGCGGCGCGCATGTGTCATGATGTCATCACGATCCTGATAATCGAGTATGGCGGTGGTCAAGTTGTGGAGCGGCTCTACGCCTTCTCCGCGCGCGTGATCATGCAAAATCGCGTAACTGATCTGGTTTGTCCGCGCACGGGCATAGTCAAGTAAATCGTCAATCGGGGACTGTTCCCAATGAAATGCGCCTGGATAAGCAATCTTTAAATGATGCGCCACAAACAAGAGGCCGCCGACAAAATCATCACCCGCTGGCGTCAAGCCGGTTCCCAGGCCGATCAGCTTTTCACTCTGTGCCATAATTGCCGCACTGTCTTGGTTGTGACACGCGTGCTCGATTTCGGCGATCGGCAGTGACGTTGCACATTTCGTGAGGGTCTCTACCTCGAGGACACGCGCACTCACAACACCGGGCGGCGCCGCGTGCGCTGGCGTGATCGGCGCTGGCGTCCATCGCTCTACAGACGCGCACTCGATCATCACGCGACCCGCGATTTGCAAGTGCGCATCTCGCGCGGCAAAGGCCATTCCCACACAGAGCATATTCTCGTCGAATGGAGCCAGAATCGCGCGTGAATGGGCGGGCAGTCCCTCGCGCGCGAGCCAGAACAATTCGCCGTGGTCGGTCATGAGATACGCCGCGTTCGAGACAACCGCCAGGATTTTGCCCCTGCCATCACGCGCGGTCAGCAAGTTACTTGCAGTGCGCCCGATGCGAGTCGCTTGCAAGACCTGACAGGTTTGCGCAAACCTGTCAGGTCTATCGAATTTACTTGGGTTTGCCAACTCCACCCCTGAACCTAAAGTAGTTGCTCGAGCAGGTCGATCATCTCCTGGTCTCCACCGGCCGGGGGCGCCCATTCTACATAAATCACCTGAACACCTTGCTGCTCCAAAGCTTGGCCGAAATCCCGAACCCCTACATTAATGGCTATCATCGGCCTTGAGAATAACTCTATCAGATCATCCATCTTGCCGCCCCCCTGCTCTTTGAATTAGATCTCGGCAGAACTCGGCCGCTTTGGCGCAGCTAGGTAGCACGTACACACCCGCATCGAGGAGCATCGTTTTTTGCCGCTCCAGGTCCTGCATGTCCTGGTCAGTGCCGCAGACGGAAGCCACGACCGACAGGCGACCGCCGCGACGAGCCGTGATTTCCTGGGACTGGCATATAGCGCCGATCAGATCTCCCACCGGGTTCGGGGACGATATCTCGCCCAGGATGAAATCGAGCAGCAGGATAGCTACTTCCGGGTCGCCTGCCTCTTGCAGGATGCGCTTGCGCCTTTCACCCGCGTCGATCATCGGGTGAGGCTTGCCCTGTGTAAAGTGGTCATCCCCCAGGTCTATGATGCTGTGTTCCAGGCTTTCTTCCGGATTTTTCAGCCAGTAGCGACTGTCGAGCGGGGTATTAGAATAGACCGGAATGCCGGCATCTTGCAGCACCTGCTGAGTCTGGAAGCAGAAGGTGCCCCCGGCGAAGAGACCCCGCAAGTAGCGCTGCTCAGGCAGCCAGCGCTGGACTTCTTGTTCCACCTGGACCATTCCTGCAGGCGCAGGCTGGAAGATATCGCCAGCGCCTTTTTCGCTCATATCGGATAGTGCCTGTTCGACAGCCTGGTCAATAGTCTTGACCTGGGTAAAGTGCGGGCCACAGTCAATCGAGCTATTCAGCCCTAACAGGCATCCGATGACAGGTTTCTGACAGCGCGGGATACGCGCCTGCAACAGGCGAAGAGTATTCGCCCCGACCGGTTTGGAGATCAACGCGATGACCTTGGTCGCCGGGTCCGCTTCCAGCATGTCCAGGCCCATCAAGGTTGTTATCCCGCCCACGGCATCCGACAGGTCATGGGTCCCTGTCCCGATGGCGTGCGAAATCCCACTGCCGGCCTGGTGTACCAGGCTGGTAAACTCCTGGATGCCGGTCCCTGAAGCCCCTACGACGCCCACGGGTCCACGGCGCACCCGGTTGGCGAACCCGATTCCCACGCCGCCGATCAGGCTGGTGCCGCAGTCCGGGCCCATTACCAACCGGCGGCGAGAGCGGGCCAGCTGCTTGAGCTCCACTTCCTGCTCCAGCGGAACATTATCGCTAAAGAGGAAGACATGCTTGCCCAGCTCTAAGGCTTTACGTGCTTCCCGGGCGGCGTAAGCTCCTGGCACCGAGATCACAACCAGATTAGATTGCGGGTAAGCGCTGACAGCAGCTTCGACCGATCGGTAGATGGAAGCTTTTCGGTTCTCGTAAGTGCTTGTCAGGCGCGTATCCATCTCGCCCAGCAAGCGCTCGACCAGGGAGGCGTCGTCTGCCAGGATAGCGATCACAAGGTCATCGGGTGCGGCCGCTATCACTTCGGGCGCATGGATCCCGATCTTGGCCAGGAACTCTTTATTGGCGTCCGTCGCCATTAAAACCGCACACTCCCGAACACCTGGCTCTTCGGACAGCGCCTTTGAGACCCGCATGAGGAAGACCGAATCATAGTATTGGTTCTTTCGGATCAGGTAGCCTGCTGCCATGATGCCTCGCTTTCCAAATCGCTACGCGGCGCGCCCGGCGTATTTCTGTCCGAACCGGACCAGCGCTTTCTTGAAGCATTCCAGGGGAGCCCGCACCAACCCGCCGCCGATCTTGGGATAGCCGGGATCCTTGTGGGCGATGGCGGTATCGATGATAGGGGTGATACCGGTCTGCACCACTTTGCGAATGTCAATGCCCAGCGGCGCGCCTTCAAAGTTCAAAGCCGGCATCAGGTACTGCGGGTGACGGCCTACCGTGATGGTTGCCATCTCACGGGTATAGGCCAGCGCCTGCTCAGGCGTGCCGCCCACCAGGGTCAGGATCCCCGGCGCACCGCCCAGGACAAATCCGCCCCAGCCCACAGTTTCGGTGATGGCCGAATCGCCCATATCCAGCCCGGCGTCTTGCTCCCTATAGCCAGAGACATACAAACCGTCCACCTTGGGAGAGGGTGCCGTGAACCATTCATCGCCTAACCCACTCACCCGGATGCCGAACTCGGTTCCGTTGCGGCACATGGCGGTCACGATGGTC
>Ga0315268_10004924_pt1 | contig 14390 bp, 14 predicted proteins | sample C1_top_MG_FD_204535 | JGI IMG/M metagenome (GOLD analysis project Ga0315268, IMG submission 204535) | Sediment microbial communities from Yellowstone Lake, YNP, Wyoming, USA - C1_top | ecosystem: Environmental > Aquatic > Freshwater > Lake > Sediment | place: USA: Wyoming | collected 2017-08-01
CAAAGGGCAATTCGGCGAAGATGACCAGATGGAGGATTTTTTCAATAAATTCTTCAATCAGGATCAGCAAAAGGAATTTAAACAGCGGAGTCTTGGCTCAGGGTTTATAATTGATAAAGATGGTTATATAGTTACGAACAATCATGTGGTGGAAAACGCCGATAAGATAAAAGTTATATTAAAAGATGAAAAGGAATTTGAAGCTGAAACAGTCGGGCGTGATCCCAATACGGATATTGCTCTTATCAGGATAAAATCAGGATATAACCTGCCGGTTTTAAAAATCGGCGATTCGGATGCTCTGAAGGTTGGGCAGTGGGTGCTGGCGATAGGGAGTCCGTTTGGCCTGGAGCATACTGTTACAGCAGGAATAGTAAGCGCAAAAGGGCGAGTAATAGGCTCAGGCCCTTATGATGATTTCATTCAGACCGATGCTTCCATTAATCCGGGCAACAGCGGTGGTCCTCTTATAAATATGACCGGCGAGGTTATAGGCGTCAATACGATCATAATAGCAGGCGGACAGGGTATAGGATTTGCGATTCCGATAAACCAGGTTAAGGGAATCGTTGAGCAATTGAAGAAACATGGAGACGTCACAAGGGGATGGCTTGGCGTGACGATCCAGGATTTGCCGGCTGATCTTGCAGAGTATATTGGAATCAAAGACGGGAAAGGTGTTCTTGTTTCTGATGTAATTTCCGGAGATCCTGCCGATAAAGCAGGGATCAGGCCAAAGGATATTATCATTGAGATTAACGGCCAAAAGATTGAATCAAGCAGAACCCTTCTAAAAATGGTTGCCGAAATTGGCGTGGGAGAGGTTGCTAAAATCAAGGTATTACGGGATGGCAAGGAAAAGACATTCCATGTGGAAGTAGCAAAAAGAATAGATGAAAAGATAGCCTCAACGAGGGATTCAATGAAAGGGCAGGCGGATGAGACGGGAATCCGGGTTACTAATCTGACTCCTGAGACAGCCAAGCGTTTTGGCATAACTGAAAAAGAGGGTGTAATTGTTGTCGGGGTTGATTCCGGTGGAGAAGGCGCTGAAGCTGGGATAGCACCGGGCGATATCATCAAAGAGGTTAATCATCAGGCTATAAAATCGGCAAAAGATTATACAGAAGCCATTGGAAAGATTAAAAAAGGCGAGGCAATTAAAATTTTCCTTTGGAGGTCGAAGGTCGGATTTATTATTGCCAAGCTGACGAAGTAAATGGTGAAAGAAAGAGTTTGAGGGTTCAAGATTTGAAAATACTTTCGCCTGCAAAGATAAACCTGTTTTTGCATGTTTCGGGGAAAAGGCCGGATGGATACCATGATATCGTATCTTTAATGTGCTGTGTGAGCCTGTATGATGTAATATCTTTTGATTTCGGTGGAATTACATCTGTTACATGCACCGATCCTGAAATTCCCTGTGATGAAAGAAATCATGCTCTGAAGGCTGCATATCTTTTTCTCGGGAAATTCAGGAAAAACGAAGGAGTAAGGATACATATTGAAAAAAATATTCCGGCAGGGGCGGGACTTGGTGGAGGCAGCAGCAATGCCGCCGCTGTTTTATCATGTTTAAACAGATGGTTCGGCAATCCTTTTTCTTTTGAAGAGATCATGGCAATGGGGCTTGAGATCGGGGCTGATGTCCCGTTTTTTTTGTTTAAAAAACCTGCTTTAGCAACCGGAATAGGTGAAAAGCTGAAAGAATATCCTCTGAAAATGCCCTATAAGATCCTGATTGTCTACCCGGGATTTGGTGTATTAACACAGGAGGTATATAAAAATCTGAATTTGGGATTGACAAATTGCAAAAATAAACTTAAAAAACTTGTTTTCGTAGAGGAATTTGATGCAAAACTTCTTTGCAATGATCTCGAATCCGTTACTGTTTCAAAGTATCCTGAAATAAATGAGGCTAAAGAGGCCGTTTTGAAACAGGGGGCCGCAGGGGTTCTTATGTCCGGAAGCGGGTCGTCTGTATTCGGACTTTTTTCTGATAATGAAAGTGCAATAAAAGCGGGCAACGCCATTTCGCATAACTTCAGGTGGCTGGTTTTTGTTGTTGATGCAATATGTTAAGAAATAAGGGGCAAAGGCATCCGCCTGCGGCGGAGTGAATGATGAATAGTCCGAAGGCTGAAGGTTGATTGACTGAAGGCTGAGAAGAACAAAGGCGGTAGGATATCTGGGGCGTCGTCAAGCGGTAAGACACAGGATTTTGGTTCCTGCATCCGGAGGTTCGAATCCTCCCGCCCCAACCAGAAAAACCGGTTGTTAGGAGCCGTTACAAAATAACCATTACATTTCTGACTATTTTGTTACGGCTCCTTATGCCGGTCACGGCATTTCAATGTTACGGTTATTTTTTTAACGATGGCTAAACCAATAAACATGGAAAAAAATGAATGACTATGTGATTTTTTCGGGCAACTCAACTCCTGAGCTTTCAAACAAAATTTGTGATTATTTAAAAGTTCCGCTGGGCGGAGCCAAGGTTAAAACTTTCAGTGACGGGGAGATCCAGATCGAAATAAATGAAAACGTCAGGGCAAAGGACGTTTTTGTAATTCAATCAACATGTTTTCCTGTAAATGACAACCTTGTTGAGTTGCTTCTTATGATTGATGCGTTCAAACGTTCTTCGGCACGGAGAATAACCGCTGTTATTCCATATTATGGTTATTCAAGGCAGGATAAGAAGGTGGCTCCACGTGTTCCGATAAGCGCGAGACTGGTCGCCGATCTTCTAATTGTTGCGGGAACCAACAGGGTAATAACAATGGATCTGCATGCAGGACAGATTCAGGGTTTTTTTAATATTCCGGTCGACAACCTGTTTGCAGCCCCGTTTATTATTGATTATATAAGATCGACGTTTCGGGATAATCTTGTTATAGTTTCTCCTGACGCAGGAGGAGCGGAAAGGGCAAGAGCTTATGCAAAGCGTCTTAATTGCGATCTGGCCGTGATCGATAAACGGCGGGAGGCTCCAAACAAGGCAAAAGCCATGTCGGTTATAGGAGAGGTGAAAGGAAAGGTTGCAATAATCCTTGATGATATGGTGGATACGGCAGGCACCCTTACGGAGGCTTCGGCTGCAATTATGCAGTATGGAGCGAAAGAAGTTCACGCCTGTTGTTCGCATCCTGTTTTATCCGGTCCGTCAGTGCAGCGCATAAAAGATTCGGCTTTAAAGACTATTGTTGTAACAGATTCGATACCTTTGAGGGAAGAAGCTTCAAAGTGCAATAAAATTAAGGTATTATCAATATCAAAACTTGTTGGAGAGGCAATAATCCGCAGCTATAACGGAGATTCGGTGACCTCTCTGTTTGTTTAGAAAGAAAGGGTTCGAGGATTCAAGGGGTCGAGGGTTCAAAGCGAAGCAAAGAAAGGAGCAAAGGCACAGAGGCACAAAGGGAAAAGGCGGAAGGCGTGAGGCGAAAAAGGTAAATCGTAAAGCGGATCACGAACCAGGAGTCACAAGTCTTAACATTTAAAACTTAACACCTAAAACACATAACATATTTTAGACATAGTTGAGTTTCCGGATGGAAACTAAATAAGGAGGGAGTGCTTTTGGAATTAATACAGCTTAAAGCAAAGGTAAGAGAATCTGTCGGGAACAGTCCGGCCAGAGCATTGCGCCGCATGGGAGAAATTCCGGCTGTAATCTATGGCCCTGGGAAAGACACGGTTTTGCTGTCGGTTTCAACCAAAGAACTTGGAGATATATTAAAAAAGTCAAATGTAGGACAGGTTATATTGAGCCTCGGGATCCAAAACGGCGGCCTGCATACGAGAACTGCCATGATCAAGGAATTGCAAATCCATCCTGTTTCAAGGAAATATCTGCATGTTGATTTCTATGAAATTGCGATGGACAGAAAGATCAAGGTTAAAGTTCCGGTTGTCACCAGGGGAGTTGCAAAGGGTATTGATTTCGGCGGAATGCTTCAGGTTATCCAGAGGGAAATAGAGGTGCTGTGTTTACCTGTCGGAATCCCGAAGACAATCGAGATTGATATCGCCGAACTTAATATCGGTGATTCGATACACGTAAAAGACATCGTGCTTCCTGAAGGAGTTGAGATTCCTGCGGATGTGAATTATACGGTAGTAACTGTTCTTGCGACCAAGGTTGAAGAAAAGGTTGCTGAAGAAGAAGGCGAGGTTGTGGAAGAGACCGAAGCCAAGGAAGAAACAGAATAGTTTATGCCAGATAAGAGAGTTCGCCTGGTTACAGGGTTGGGTAATCCCGGTGATACATATGCCAAGACACGCCATAATGCAGGCTTTATGGCGGTTGATGCATTGTCGGAGGCGTTTTCTATTCCGGTTGAGAAAAAAAAGTTCGAAGTGGTATATGGGCGTGGAACAATAAAAGGAATTGATGTTGTTCTGGCAAAGCCAATGGCCTACATGAACAGAAGCGGTCCCCCGGTTCAAAACCTTTCAAATTTTTACAGAATCTTACGCGAGGATATGCTGGTCATTTATGACGACATAGACCTTGCTTTCGGAAGATTGAAAATAAATGTCAAAGGGGGGCATGGAGGTCACAAAGGCATAAAATCGATAATAGATGCTTTTGGAGGAGATGACATTCCAAGGCTCCGCATAGGTGTCGGGCGTTCCGAATCCGGGATCGGTGTTTCCGACTATGTTCTGGGAAGATTCAGCGATAAGGAAAAAGATGATCTTGACCGGATAATAAAAACGGTTCGGGATGCAGTAGTTACCACCCTTTGTGATGGAATAACGGAAGGGATGAACAGGTTTAACGAAAATCCACCTTAGTATTCCTGACGGGGTTATGGTTTATGCCCATACCTCTTGTCGGGCTTAAACGCAGGATACGGTAATATAAAGGATTGGCATGCCCCTGTGGTGCCAATCCTTTTTTATTTGCTTGTTCATGAAAAGTATGTTAGGAATAAAATCTGTTCGATATGAGAATAAACTTTTTTTAATAATCTTTCCATAACGGAGTAATATCAATAAAATAATATGAGCCCAAAAATAAACGGTAAACAGGTTAAAGTACAGGTGCAGACTAAAAGAAAAGATGTGCGTGAGTTCCAGGTAGGAGATCTTGCCGTCTATCCGGCGCACGGGGTAGGGCGAATTGAGGCAATTGAAAACAAGGTTGTAAACGGTGAAAAGCACGATTTCTATATCATCAAGGTTCTGGAAAACGGCATGGTCATAATGATTCCGACATGGAACGTTGATTCGGTCGGATTAAGGGATGTAATAAGCGAACGGGAAGTTCCCAAGATTTATGAGTTCATGAGAAACAAGAAAGAGGTGCCTGTTGACAGCCAGACATGGAACCGGAGATACAGGGACTACATGGATAAAATTAAAACCGGTTCACTCTATGATGTCGCGGAGGTTTTCAGGGATCTTTATCTTTTAAAGCTTACAAAGGATCTTTCTTTCGGAGAGCGAAAGCTTTATGATACAGCCCAGACTCTTCTGGTCAAGGAACTTTCAACTGCAAGAAACACCAGCGAAGACAAGATATTTTCAGAGATCGAATCATTGTTTGTTCACGACAAGCAAAGTCTGTGAAAAAACCGGACACCGCAACCCTTTAACCATCTATAATTATGCCCTTAAATGGTGATTTTGTTATTTGTGCTGACGAATCTGCTTCAGGGCAACGTCTTGACGTGGTTGTTTCCTCATTAATTCCTTCCTGCTCCAGGTCCATTGCCGCCTTCCTCATCCTGAAAGGAAAAATTACCGTACAGGATAATGTAAAAAAACCCGGATACAGAGTAAAATACGGCGATAAGATATCAGGGACAATTCCCGATCCGGAGCCTGTCAGATACCTTCCCGAACCTATAAAATTGAATGTCCTGCACGAGGATGCGGATATTATAGTAATAAACAAACCGCCTGGTATGGTTATCCATCCTGCGCCGGGTCATTATTCGGGGACTCTTGTCAATGCTCTCTTGTATCATTGCCCCGACCTTCCCGGGATAGGAGGCGAAATAAGGCCGGGGATTGTTCACAGGCTTGACAAGGATACGTCAGGAGTTCTTGTTGTTGCAAAGAATGATGCCTCCCTCACTTCTCTTGCATATCAGTTCAGGGAAAGAAAGATCAGGAAAAAGTATCTTGCCATTGTTCATGGAAGCATGGAACAGGATTCAGGCTCAATTGTTCTTCCAATAGGAAGGCATCCATCCGATAGAAAAAAAATGTCCGTCTTAACACGCAAACCGAGAATGGCGGAAACCGCATGGGAGGTTGCGGAACGTTTTGAGACCGCAACACTGATCAGAATAGATCTTAAAACAGGCCGCACCCATCAGATAAGGGTTCACTGCGCAGCAATCAGGCATCCTGTTGTGGGAGACCTGGTTTATGGCGGCAGATCAAAATCATCTGCAAAATCAAAGGGGGAAGAGTCCGCCTCAGGCGGATTGAGATCGGCCAAAAGACAGATGCTCCATGCCTGGAGAATAAGATTCAACCATCCCGGCACAAAGAAAACAATGGAATTTGAAGCGTCTGTTCCGGATGATATGGCGGAATTGATAGAAGGGTTGAGGAATAAAAAACAGAACTTCGAACATCGAACATCGAATACGAACCATAATCCATAAAACAGAAACTAAGAGCGGCAAAGGCACAGGGCGCAAAGCAGGAACCTGGGATCAGGGGTCAGGGCCCAGTAGCCAGGGGTCAGAAGTTACTAATAGTCTTCAGTCTATACACCTTCGGCCTGTTCATTTGAATCCTCTGTTCCCTTCGATATTCGATGTTCGATATTCGAAGTTCGAAAGTTGTCTATATCATTCCCTTGAAGGCAAAGAAAGCGAGAGACAAAAGCCCTGCAGTAGCAAGCCCTATCGAAGTATCCTGAAGCGGTTTCGGAACCCTTGCAAGAAGTATCCGCTCGCGCACTCCTGCAAAAAGGATGAGAGCCAAACCGAATCCTGAGGAATAGCCGAAAGAAGATACGAGACATTCTATGAAGTTATAGTCTTCGTTGACATTTATCAGGCATACGCCAAGCACCGCGCAGTTTGTAGTTATAAGAGGGAGATAAATTCCAAGACCTGTATAGAGAGCCGGGATGCTCTTTTTTAAAAACATTTCTACAAACTGGACAAGGGCTGCGATGACAAGAATGAAAGACATTGTTCTTAAATATTCCAGCCCGAATTTTCTTAAGATAAACATCTCTGTCATCCATGTTATGGCTCCTGCAAGCACGAGAACAAAAACAACAGCCATTGCCATACCTACTGCAGTTTCCATTCTTTTTGATGTTCCGAGAAAGGGACAATTTCCAAGGTATTGCATCAGCAGAATGTTGTTTACAAGTATGCAGCTTATCGCAAGCAGAACATAATCACCCATAATTTACTCCGTTACTGGTCTTTGGTTTATAGTTACTGGTTTCTGGCTCATACTTCGATGTTCGAAGTTCGATGTTCTGCTTTTAACTCTTTTTCCCTATAAAGTTCATGACGCAGAGCATGAGGCCAAGGCATACGAATGCGCCCGGTGCTTCAATCATGAAATTGAACGGTTGAAAGGAAGGGCCGAAAACCTGGTGCCCATAAAAAGTTCCGCTTCCAAAGACCTCCCTGATAGCGGCAAGAACCGTCAAAGAGACGGCATAACCTATTCCGAGGCCGAGCCCGTCTGCAAACGAAGGCATAATTCTGTTTTTGTAAGCAAAGGCTTCCGCACGTCCAAGCGGAATGCAGTTGACGACAATAAGAGGTATAAATATTCCCAGTTTTAAAAAGAGGGAATAAGTATAAGCCTGCATGAGAAGTTCCACCACCGTGACAAAAGTTGCGACAACGATTATAAAGCAGGCTATCCTTACTTTGGACGGGATGATTTTACGCAGCATTGAAACAAGGACGTTGGAGCCTACGAGAACAAAAATAACGGCAACTCCCATTCCGACAGCATTCTCAACACCTTTTGTCACCGCGAGGGTGGGACATAAACCGAGCACCAGCCTGAAAGGCGGAATTTCAGCCCACAAACCCTTTGTAAATTCCTGAGTAATGGTCTTTGCCATAGTTATTTTCTACCTCATCTCCTTCAACTTATCTGATATTACGGGCTTAAGCCGGCCGTATGTTTTTGCTGCATCCGAAACGGCATCGGCAACGCCGCGTGATGTGATCGTTGCCCCGGAAATGGCATCAACCTGACCGCCTTCCTTTTTTATTTTGAAATTACCTGCTAAAGGCATGCCCTTGAATTGTCCCGAAAAGCGCGGGTCGGTCTGTGCCCTTGCTCCTATGCCGGGAGTTTCGCTGTGCGTGGTAATGCCTATTCCCACAATTTTGTCATCCGTTATATTGACTCCGACCATCATGGCAATATCGCCTTTGAAACCTTTGCCTGAAGTTTCAAATACAACCGTTTCCGGCTTTCCTCCGAATCGGCCTACAAATATATTTTTCTCGCTCGCTCCGTCTTTGATTTTAAAGCGGTCTGTGATCGGATCATTTGATGAGCCTTTCAATATAGCGCGTATAGCCGGCCCTTTGACAAATTCAAGCTGCTGGTTTTCGATTCTCTCCTGCGTTCCGTCTCGAAGAGCCGCAAGAAGTCCGCCGGAAAAGGCGCATAAAACAGTAAGAACCGTTATCATTCTGATTATTTCACGCATGGTTGCCGACCTTTCCAAAGGCTTTCGGTCTGATCTTGTCTAAAATCGGATTAGCTAAGTTCATGAGAAGAATGGAGAAAACCACACCGTCAAGATGGCCTCCGATGTTTCTGATGAGAATAATCATGACTCCGGCTCCCGCCCCGTAAATGAGCATGGGAATAAAATTGACGGGAGATGATGAGTCTTCTGTCGCGAGAAAAAAAGCGCCCAGCAGAGTGTTTCCGGTTAAAAGGTGAAACAGGGGTCCGGTAAACCGGCCCGGATCGGAGAGGCGGAAAATAAAGGCGGTAATTATAATGCCGGCAAGGAAAGAAACAGGTATTTCCCACCGTATAAAACCCCTTACAATAAGATAGATCCCGCCGAAGATCAGTGCGAGGCCGAAGGCCGATCCGATGCTGCCTGTCTGCTGTCCTATAAAAAGACTGAAGAGATTAAAGGAATCGACGGCAGCGGGGCCGCCATGCTTCAGCGCGGCAAGAGGATATGCCGCATGAAAACCGAAGTTGTAATTCAACAGAGCATGATCGATATCAAACATATTCTTCCACGACAGGGTAAGTATGGCGATTCCTATCAGTGCCGGATTGAACGGATTTCCGCCTATTCCTCCGTATATGTGTTTTCCGACCACCATCGCGACAAAGGTTCCCGTTATAACCGCCCACCAGGGAGTTGTTGCTGGAAAAAGCATGGCAAGCATCATTCCGATTAATGCCGCATTTCCGTCGCCGATTGTAACCGGCTTTTCGGTTAAGCGGTTTATCAGGTATTCCCATATGATAGCAGAAGAGATTGAAAGCGCGACAACTCCGACCGCAGAAATTCCGTACAGATAAAAGCCGTGAAGAACGGCAGGGAGCGCCGCAATCATTATGTGATAACTTCGGGTCGATATCCTGCTTCCGCAGTGCAAAAAAGGGGCATGGGAAACAATCAGTTTTTTCCGATCAGGCATTTGCCGCCTCCGTTAGTTTGATACCGGCAAGTTCATGTTTGGCAAGCTTAATGTATTGCAATAAAGGCATCCTTGATACGCAGATGTAAGCGCAAAGGCCGCATTCAATGCATGAATAAAGGTCGTACTGATCTGCCGCTTCCTGATATCTTTTTGTCTCAAGATATCTGACAAGCATATTTACAGGAACATTCGCCGGGCATATCCTTATGCATTCCCCGCAGTTTATGCACGGGTAGTCCGAAAAAGGCTCAATTGAATTTCCATCCTGGATCATGATTGCATCAGTTGAGGGCAGAACAGGATAATCTTCCGAATAAAGGCAGGAGCCTGTCATCGGTCCGCCTGTTATCATCCGGTCTCCGTAATTAATATTGATGTTCAGAGCTTTTAAAACATCGCCTGCCGGTGTTCCTATTCGCGCTGAAACAAGTTTTTTCTCATCCTTGTATATTACGGTTATTATTTTTCCGGTCGGGATCCGGTTGCGTAAAAACGCCTCTCCCAGGGATGCAACCGCTTCTGCGCTTATCATGCATATTCCTGTATCTTCAGGAGTTTTTCCGGCAGGAACTGTCTTGCCGAGCAGATCCCTGATGATAAGTTGCGGGAAGGCGGAAGGGTATCGGGTTTCAATATTTCTGACTTCAGCCCCGATATGGCCGTATCCCTGAACGGATTCCCTGCGGACCGCTATGACAATATTGTTAATGCCGGGGATTGATTTTAATATTTCTATACCTCTTGTTATCTCTTCCGGTTTTGATTTTATAATATACTGGTTTGTCACGACCATAAGATCTGCGTCAATGCCTGTTATAATGATCGTGTTTATTTTTTTCTCGGGATCAAGAAGGGTTTTTACCGGCAGATCTCCGGGCAGGCATGTAAGGTAGTTTCTGACCGATTCGAGAGACCGGCCGGCTGTGTCTTTTCCGAACGAATCATCAAATTCATCTCCTGAAACATCAATGGAGACCGCCGTGCAGGTTTTTCCGAAGTTCCCAATATGCTGGGAAATATCTGTTATAGTTCCTGAGACCGTTGAAACAATATGCTCGTCCGTATCGGCAAGGAGAGACATTTGCTGCCCCGTTTTTACCTTATCTCCTGCTTTGTATAATGGCTGCTTCTTATCATCTGATATACCGTTGAAAAAAATAACGGCTTTTCCCGGAACCGGAATGATTACAGGTTTACAGGCCGGATCGATAACGTCATATTGAAGATACGGTTTTTTCAGCATAACACCCATCACTTTTCACCCTTTACCTTTTATGCCTCACGCCTCATTTTCCGGACATCGGACATAGAATATCGGATATAGTTTGTTTCTATATTCGAAATTCGATTTCCCCTCACGCATTTTCCATTCAGTCTTCAGTCTCCAGCCTTCAACCTCCAGCCACATGGCACCAGTTGCATCTTTTATCTTTTTCAACGGGGCCTGCTTCCGCTTTTACATGGCATTCTTCGCACTGACCGTGAAACGCATCCGTTTTTTTTGTCAATTCAATGCCTTCATAATCTTCAGGGTTATGGCACTCGAGACAGGTTTTCGGGGCAGGTGCGCCATTCTCCGAATTGGCATGGCAGTCACTGCAGGCACGAATGGAAGATTCATCTCCTTTCGGGTGATGATGGCAATCGCCGCATGAAAGAGCATAACCTTTTTCTGAAACGTGTGTTTTATGGTCAAAAAAAACTTTTCCGGCAAGGCTTTTAAACATGATTCTTACCGGCTCTCCATGGGTTCCGGCAGGAAACGCCGAAAAGCTGACGACGCCGACTATAAAAAGGATAACAGCAAGAGAATACGCAAATTTAACTTCCTTCTTTGAACTCATTATTAAAGCCTTTTTTAAAGAATTAAAGGGTTCAAGGGTTCAAGGGTTTCACTCCGCCTCAGACGGTCGCCTTGACCCCCTGACTCCTCGAACCCTTTTTTAAGCATGCCCCTCCTGGCATATTAAACAAACACTTTCAAGAACATTTTCCGATAAAATAATACAATGCAAGCTTAACCAATGTAAAATCCTTGCTTTTCTATCCGCAAACTCCGCATTTTTTGCATGAATTCATGGGGCAGGGAGGTGATCTCTTTTGGAGCAATGCCTTTTGATATTCTTTAATAAGGAAAGATTTGTTAATTCCATGATCTATGAACTCCCATGGCAATAATTCGTCAAAGAGCCTTTCTCTGTGAATGTAAAAGGCAGGATCAAGGGGTGAAGATTTTAATGTCTTTGCCCAGTTGCCCCTGTTTGCGTTTGCGAGCGACAGGATGCCTGATACCTTGCGGTCTCCTCTTGAAATAAGAGCCTGAACATAACTCCTTTTAGGCGGTTCGGAATCAGTACGAATGTTCGCTTCCTTCCTGAGACCTTCTTTTATATGCGTTATTTTCTCTTTTAACGACATCAGGCCTTCCATGGGAACCCACTGGAATGGTGTAAAGGGTTTAGGGACAAAGGGGTTTATGCTTACCGTGATTTGTCCGATCCGCTTTTTTATCCTGCTCGACGCAAGAAAACGTTTTTTTATTTTCCTGCAGAGTATTACTATCTCTTCAACATCATCCATGGTTTCGGTGGGAAGGCCTGTCATGAAATAAAGTTTAATATTTGGAATTCCCCCTTCGACTATTGTTTCTGTTGCGGCCAGGATTTGTTCCTCTGTTATTCCCTTGTTTATAACTTTACGCATTCGCTGTGAGCCGCCGTCCGGAGCAATTGTAGCGGTTTTAACCCCGCTCTTTTTAAGCGCAGAAACAAGCTCTATGGAAAGTGCATCCGCTCTTAAGGAACTGAAGGATATTTTAGCTCCTTTTTTCTGAGCAATACCACAAAGCTCTGTAATTCCGGGAAGATCTGAAACAGCAGCCCCTACAAAGCCTATCTTGTCTGTTATGTCGGTTCCATTTTCAATACATTTTTCCAGACAGGAAACAGTTCTGAATCTCGGAGGCCTGTAAATGTAACCTGCGCTGCAAAACCTGCAGCCATGAGGGCATCCCCTCGAGACTTCAATTAAAAAAGTCCGCTCAAAGGCGGTATGCCGGGATAGAATGCTGCTGCATGTGTGTACCGTCGAAATATCTTTTAAGTAAACGCGATTGATTTTTTCAGGCAGGTCGGGGGAGACAGGATGAAATGAAGCAAGAGTTCCGTCCTTGTTGTATGATGCTTCATAAAATGCCGGAACATATATACCCGGCAGATTCCTTGCGATTTTCAATAAAATATCTTTTTTCCCGGTTCCCGGTTCATATAACCCGAAGAAACGCTCTATTATCCCTTCCGCTTCACCAATGAAAAAGCAGTCAATGAATTCTGAAACAGGTTCAGGGTTTATGAAACAGGCAACTCCCCCCGCCATGACAAGAGGGTGGGGGATTCCTCTGTCAATGGCTTTCAGGGGGAGGCCTGCTCTTTCGAGGATTGAAATAATGTTTGCAAAATCGTTTTCAAAAGAGACGGAAAAAGCAATTATATCAAAATCGGCAAGCCGTCTCGATGATTCAATGGTTTGTAAGGGGCTTGCATCGGTTTCAGGCAGAAAAGCCCTTTCACATAGAACAGAATCAAGCCCGTTTAAAAGATTATATACAGCCTGAAAACCGAGATTTGACATCCCGAGTTCGTATCTATTCGGATAGACAAGAGCAACCCGGATATGTCCTTTCCATTGTTTCCGGACAGCGCCTGTCTCGGAATCTGAAAAAAGCTTTATTTTTCTGTTTTCTTTCCATGACATTGATTGATCGTTTCACTATTTACTTGACTGCCTAACCCCGATAAAAGGGACTCTTTTCAGTACCCCCTTGAGGGGTAGAAAACGCAGAAAATAATTTCTAACTACTAAAGCAGTCCAGTCAGGGGATGGGTGAAATGGAAAGGGCGTTGATCACCCCCTGGCAGCGGCATGCCGTGGCGAAAAGGATTTCGGGGCCGCTGTTACAAACCCGATTGCGGGCCTCGAACATGGCGGCTGGTGTGTATCCGCCAACTCCTGGTGCGAGCTGTCGGCTTTGAAGCACGACCATTTTATAAGGGAAGACGTCTGTTTCAGCAAGGAAACGGAACATTTCACCTTTGCGCGGCTGGCCCGTGGCGGTGCATCGCTCTGTCGGTTCGGGACAATCTTCAGGACACAGAAAATCTGCAAAACTCACATATAGTTCCAGGTTGGGGCCTCTGAAAGGGTTGGGAAGCTGATAAATCAAGGATTCCGGAACCCGCAAAACTTCAAGGTGGCAGGCCGGCAGAAGGCTTTTTGCCAGCCACCGAAATGTGAGATGAACCGGAATGCACGGAACTACCCAGTCCGGCATTTCCCCGTTCTCCAGGGCTTCAACCAAAAACCCGATTCCGTCCGTGCAGACAATTTTACATGGCAAATTAAGCCCGGCAAAACTTTCAGGGTTGGAGTCCACCAGAGTAATACGGGCGGAAGGATGTTTCTGATAAAGGATTTCAGCGGCGCGCACGCCGAATTTTCCGGAGCCAATGATCCAGTATTTCATGGGATCAGATACCATGGGTGAGCGGGAGCGCTTAAGGGCTGCATCATCCGGTCCAGAACTTCTCGGAGGATGTCCGGACCGGGCTTCGTATCAACGACCAGTTCGCCATCAATATAGATGGAAGGTGCAGGAGGCAGACTGCCGTACTTTTGAGCGAGTTCATCAAAGCGCAGGGCCCCCTTTATTTTGGTGATGGTGCCTTTTTCCCACGTGAGTGCATCGCCATAATCCTTCGC
>Ga0315268_10004925_pt1 | contig 14389 bp, 12 predicted proteins | sample C1_top_MG_FD_204535 | JGI IMG/M metagenome (GOLD analysis project Ga0315268, IMG submission 204535) | Sediment microbial communities from Yellowstone Lake, YNP, Wyoming, USA - C1_top | ecosystem: Environmental > Aquatic > Freshwater > Lake > Sediment | place: USA: Wyoming | collected 2017-08-01
CGCTTGGGGACCGGAGACGCACCTGGTATTGAGCAACGACGAGAACGCGCGGGCCTTCCTCGCGACCAGCAGTATGGTTCGTTCACAGCGCACGGATAAAGAAATAGCGCCCGGATCTTCCGCCACTTTTAACCTCAGCCTCCAGAGCGCCTACACCGGAGGCATTACGACGCTGGAAATCTTCCCTTTCATCGACGGCAAACTGAAAGTGGAAAAATATATCAGCATCCCGATCCAGGTGGAGGCTCCGAATTATGATTATGAATATGTGAAACTGGAATCTGAAAAATCTTATCTCAAAAAAGGCGAGGCATCGCAGCTGAAACTGACTTTGAAAAATATCGGTAATACGAACTGGAAACGCGACGGGTTAAACCGCATCATGATCGGCACGGAGAAACCGAGGGATCATCTGTCACCACTGACGGGCAAACCCGGAACGCGGCTGGCGGCCATGCAGGAACGAGAAGTGAAACCCGGAGAAACCGGGCATTTCATCATCCAGGTGAAGGCACCGTTGAAAGAAGGAACCTTGCGCGAATATTTTGCCCCGGTGATTGAAGGTATCACCTGGCTTCCATTCAAGGAGAATTACCTTGAATTTTATGTCTATGATACGCAGTATCTGGCCAGACTTGCCGGTGTCAGCGGGGATAAAACTTTGCTTCCCGGCGCTTCGGGAAAAATCATCATTGAATATCTGAACGCGGGCGGAAGCGTCTGGAAAAAAGCCGACGACAAAGGGTTCAGGATTGAGACAACGGACACAGGACTGCTGAAACTCGGTTCGCCCGAAATGGAACAGACCCAGATCCTGCCCGGACAGAAGGCAAAACTGGCGCTGGCAATCACAGCGCCTTCGGCCGAGGGTACCTATACATTCAATGTTACCCCGAAAATCGGCTCCAGGACGCTGACTTCAAGGCCGGATGTGATTACGGTCGTTGTCGGGAAACAGAGGGTCAGCGAACAGAATTACGCCGGAGGCAAGGCAACAGCCGATATCCGCGTGGACATAAGTTTCCACAGCAATCCGGTGATCAGCGCCGACGGCCCTTTCCATCTTGCGGACGGTCCGGAGGATTTGGCGCAGTTCAACAAGAACGAAAAAGTAAGCGTGACTTATGACCAGGGGAAATACATGGTTAAAGGCGACAAGCAGGCTTTCGCGCTTGAGACCGCGCCGCGTTTTGAACCCGAGGGGACATCGGTATTGCGCATCGATAATTTTGAACACCGGCCGGACTGGAACAAGGACTATAACGACAACGAATATCGCGGGTCGCTTGAAGTCCACTGGTACGAGAATACCATGCATGTGGTGAACGAATTGACAATTGAGGATTATCTGAAAGGGCTTGCGGAAATCTCCGCGACTGATCCTTATGAAAAGATTAAGGCGGTAATCGTCCTCGCGCGCAGTTACGCCTATTATTACACCCGCGTCGGCGAAAAATTTCCCGGCGCGCCGTACGACTTGTCCGACGACCCCGAGCGTAGCCAGAAATACCTCGGTTATGGCTTTGAAAAAAGGAACCAGACTGGGGTCAAAGCGGTCGGTGATACTGCCTTTGTTATCGTCACACGCAACGGGAAAATCATCAAAACGCCTTATTTCAGCTCCGATGACGGGCGCACACGCAGCGCCGAGGAAGTCTGGGGCTGGAAAGACACGCCCTGGCTTGTCAGCGTCGATGATCCTGGCTGCGCCGGCAAGACCCTCAATGGGCACGGCGTGGGGATGAGCGGCTGCGGCGCCTATTACCTTGCGTCCCAGGGGAAAACATATGAAGAAATCATCAAATATTATTTCCAGGGAGTGGAAGTCAAAAAACAAAAATAAAGCGCTGGCGGGCCAGACCGGTCGCGCAAAATAAAAATCTGTGGCGCCAAAACCGCGCCGCGCAAAAATAAAAACCAATGCTGAAACCGATACCACAGGAAAATCCGGAGAATATACGGAAGGCGACCGCACAAAAGGCCAAACGTTTCATGGCGTCCGGCCCGGGTGTTGAGGGGCTTTCGTGCAAGAAAGTGTTTTCCTGCAAGATCCAGCAGAAGATGCAGGCGGAAGCGAAAAAAGACCGCAGCCTTTTGCACGGCGTCTGTGCCAGGATGATCCAGTTCATCCGGAAAAACGGGCAGACCAGCAAGCAGGAATTGCATGAACTGATCCATGGTCTGCAGAGGTCGGTGCTTTCATTGGAGCGCCAGAAGCAGAGGGCTTTCATCAAGGAACAGAGGAAGAAAAGGAAGAATTAGTGACCGTAGTCGGGGTAGCATGGCTTTTCACGAGGCTCGGTTTACGTTGGAAGATCGGCCCGGATGCGGCGCGAGGATTGGAGTCGGAGGGTGGTTTTTGCGCACTCTGTTTTTCCATACATCTCCAGGCCATATGTATGGCCTGGAGATGTATGGATTTTAGTAGTGCTATAATATGACAGCCCGGAAGTAATAATTGATCGGCGCACAAACACATTTTATGAAAATCCTCGGAATCAATACGGCGACGAATCGCACGGCGGTGGCCATGGTGGAAATGCCGGAAGGACGCGCAAAGGCGGCCAAAACGCTCTTCACAGCCACCTGGGAATCCAACCGCGACGAGGCTGAAAAGGTTCTTCCGGCAATATCAAAAGCGCTCAAAAAAGGCACGCCTTACCTGGTTTTTGTCGTCAAAGGGCCGGGTTCGTTTACGGGCCTGCGCATTGGAGTAACCATTGCCAACACGCTGGCGTTCATATTCGCCGCGCCGGTATCAGCCGTTTCGACATTCGATTTTCTCCGCGCCCGCATTCCCCTCACCATGGCGAAAAAAACAGCGGTCATGCTGAAAGCGGGAGGGGATTTCGCGGCAGTCCTGTTGCCTGAGAAAAAGACACATCAAAGGCTGTCCGCAAAAGACCTGCCCGCATTTTTCGCAAAACAATCCGCGATAAAACACCTGGTGGGAGATATGAATACCGCCGACAGGAAGAAATTCCCGCTCCCCGCAAAGGTCAGCTGGCTGCCGGAAAAATCTCTACTGACTTTTGCCGATGTCATAAAAATATTAGCTGCAAAAAAAATCCGGCATACGAAAATGGCGGTGCCGCAATATCTGCTCCCTCCGAAAATAACCCAAAGCAAAAAGCCCGTCTTTAACCATAAATAACCATGCTTTACGTCGTCGCCACCCCGATCGGTAACCTTGAAGACATCACCCTGCGCGCTCTCCGCATCCTGAAAGAAGCGGATTTGATTGCGGCGGAAGACACACGCCACTCCTCGATTATTTTCCAGAAATACGAAATCAAAAAACCGATGATAAGTTTTCACGCCTGGAGCGACGAGCACAAGTTGGAGCAGATTCTCGGAATTTTGCGCGAGGGGAAAAACGTCGCGCTGATTTGCGACGCGGGAACTCCCGGGTTCAGCGATCCCGGATATGTCCTGATCAAGGCTGCGGTCAAAGAAGGGATTCGCGTCGAGCCGATTCCGGGCCCGTCTGCGTTTCTGGCGGCGCTCAGCGCTTCGGGCCTTCCAACCCATAACTTCCTCTTCCTCGGTTTCCTGCCGATAAAGAAAGGAAGGCAGACCCTTTTGACGGAACTGAAAGAAGAAGAGCGCTCGATTGTCTTTTATGAATCTCCGCACCGCCTTTTAAAAACCTTGTCGGAACTGGAAAAATATTTCGGCGAGCGGCCGCTCTGCATCGGACGCGAAATCACCAAAATTCACGAGGAATTCTTCCGCGGGACATCCAAAGAAGCTTATGATTATTTCAGTAAAAAAGGCGTGAAAGGGGAGTTCGTTCTGATTCTGGGGGCCATGCATTAACAGGCCGCTTTTTTGAGAAAATGCTCGTGGAAAAGCGTGGTGGTGAATTCCGGATGGAAGCACGCGGCCAGATAATATCTTTTCCCTGCCGTTTCTTCGCACGCGCATATTTTGCCTCCGTTCGCGGAAAGCACGCGCACGCCTTTTCCGACGGACAAGATTTTCGGGGCGCGGATGAATACGGCTTCAAGGTTTCCCAAAGCTGTTTTCATTGCCTTCGCGAACGAATTGATCTGCGTGCCGTAGGCATTCCTGTCGATTTCCATATCCATCAGTTCAAGCGTTTCCTGGCCCTCCACTGTGTGCCGGACTTTTTTCGCCATCATGATCGCGCCCGCGCAGGTGCCGAAAATATTTGAAATATTTTTCATCCCTTCCCACATCCCTGCTCGCAGACAAAGTTTATAAAGTGTGGTGCTTTCCCCTCCGGGAATAATCAGCGCGTTAAGGCCACGCAGGGATTCCTTTGTGCGGACTTCGACCACTTCCACCGCCAGCCCGATCTTTTGAGCGGCATGCCGGGTTGTTTCGATGTGCTCGGCGACGCTGCCCTGGAAAGCCAGTACGCCAACCTTAATCTTTTTCATAGATAAACGTTAAATCCCGCGCGAAGCCATTTTTACGGCCAATGTCGAAACTTCCTGCCCCTTCATCGCCATGCCCAGGTTCCGGCTCACCTTCGCGATTATCTCCGGGTCGTTGAAATGCGCTACCGCGTCCACGATTGCTTTTGCCCTTTTGCCCGGATCATCGCTCTTGAAAATTCCCGATCCCACAAACACTCCGTCGACGCCGAGTTGCATGCAAAGCGCCGCGTCCGCCGGAGTCGCAATCCCGCCGGCCGCAAAATTCACGACGGGCAATCTTCCCAGCTTCGCGGTCTGAAGGACGAGTGCATATGGGACCCTGTACGATTCGGCGATTTTCTTTAGCGCCTTCAAATTCTTCTTCTTTAATAGTCCGGATATTTCGCTTATACCCGCGCTGATCGTCCGAATATGCCTTATCGCCTCAACGATGTTCCCGCTGCCCGCCTCGCCCTTTGTCCTGATCATCGCCGCGTTTTCCGAAATCCTGCGCAGGGCTTCACCCAGGTCTCGCGCGCCGCAGACAAAAGGTGCTTTAAAAGGTTTCTTATCGATATGGAATTGCTCGTCCGCCGGAGTCAGCACCTCGCTCTCGTCGATGAAATCCACGCCGATGGCTTCAAGTACCTGCGCTTCGACGAAATGACCGATCCGGCATTTCGCCATCACCGGGATCGTTACGCTTTTTTGTATGTCCATTATCATTTGAGGGTCGGACATCCTGGCTACTCCGCCGTCCGCCCTGATGTCGGACGGAACGCGTTCCAGCGCCATAACCGCAACGGCGCCAGCTTTTTCGGCAATCCGGGCCTGTTCCGGATTCACCACGTCCATAATCACTCCGCCTTTTAATAATTGGGCAAGGTTTTTGCCGAGTCGGTTTGTCATTGGAAAGAAAGATAAAGAAAGTGGAAGCGCCGGAAGTGGAGTATAGGAAAAAAAATAAACATTTTCAAACCAAACAAGTCGGCAAAAACCGCCGCTATTTTGACCCGAACCCGTTAACGCGATCAATAAATATATTTTAATTTTATTGGAATTCGGCTATATTGCCTCCCTTATCATTAAATGACCGGGAATGCCATCAGCAGAAGTAAATACGGATTTTGTCCTGGTGAACCCGAATACCGGTGGATCGTACAGGAACGCAAACATGCAGAATGAATATCCCGGTCTTGGATATTTGTCAGCGTCGCTTCGATCGGTCGGTTTGCCTCCACAAATCATCGATTCACGGTTGTCAAATCTGTCAGCGGAATCAACGATAGTGGAGGTGATGAAAATCTCAAGAAAGCTTGTCGGGATTGCGATGTTTACCGAAAATGCCGTACCGTGGGTGAGGCGATTAACCGCTGCCGTCAAGGAAGAAAGCCCGGGAACACATGTTGTGCTTGGCGGATATTATCCGACCCTCCAGACCGAAAGGGCGCTTGACATGGTGACCGATGCCGATTCCGTCGTGAGGGGTGAAGGGGAACTTACTTTGATGGAATTGGCTCAAAGAATAAACGAGGGGGAGGAATGGAGGACCACGTCCGGAATCGCCTTCCGCGGTCAGGACAACAGCGTCAGATACACGGAGGCAAGGGAGCCTGTCCGTAATCTGGATAGCCTTCCCTATCCGGACAGGTATGCCGATGAGGATCAGATCAATGAGATACTGATGGAGGGGAGCCGTGGATGTTTTAACCGGTGCGTTTTTTGCGCATTAAGGCCTTTTATTGCACCGCCCGACAGTTCGACCGCCTGGAGAGGGCGTTCGCCGGAACATATCGTAGGTGAAATGCGGATTTTACTAAAGGAATATCCGTCGGTGAAAAGATTCAGGTTTATCGACCCTTGTTTTTTCGGTTCGGGCGCAATGACAGGAAGGAATATGGAGCTTGCTCGCTTGATAAGAGAAAAAGTGACAGGCGCAGAATTGGTCGTTGAGGGCAGGGTTGTCGATATCCGGGAAAGTACGCGCCCTTTGCTGAAAGAGTTAAAAAGAGCCGGCCTGAAAGAGATGTATGTGGGATTGGAAGCCGGCAGTGAAAAAATCCTGAAGAAAATGAAAAAAGGTTTTCGCAGGGAGCAGGCTCTTGAGAGCCTTAGAATACTAGAAAAGGAAGGCATTTTTTATGAATTCGGGTTTATGATGTTTACTCCCTGGACAACGGAAGCCGATATGGACGATAACATCTCCTTTTTACAACAAACCGGATTCCTGGACCTCCATCTCCTTTTTCGCCAGATGGACGTTATCCCATCGACGGATGCCATGAAAAAATCCGGCAAGTTGATCCCGAAAGGGGGAAGCGGTTACTTCACTTACGAAAACGTACCGCCGGTTGAGGATTTGAAAAATTTTGCGAAAATCTTTGAAAGTTCCCAAAGGAGGTTTTTTGAGGACATGTTTGGCATATATGACCGGATCAGGATTGCCTATGAAGCCGGAAATGAGGGGATTATCGGGATATCAAAGGAATTTAACGATCTGATAATCGGCATTTTTACTTACTGCAGGGATAATCTGAATAAATGCAACGGCCATGAGGCATTGGCGGCCGACTGCGTAAGGAAATACGGGCCACTGGTCAAAAACATCGATGAAAAGCTGAAAACATGAAAAACACGGAACCTGTTATTGGCATTGTGGGACCGAGTTGCGTCGGGAAAACAACGTTGCTCCGTCTTCTCGACGGAACCGACGACTTTCATGTCTTGAAACAAATCACATGTCGCGAGCCGCGCCAGGATGACGGCGAATACATGCGTTTTACCGCGGTTGACGACTTCAGGAGGATGCCGAGAAAAGAATTCTTTGTCAGGCACGGTAACTACGGGATATTGAAGGAAGACGTGGAAAAGGGTGCTGCAAGCGGTAAACCGCTGGTCGGCATCATGGGTGCTTTTGACATCGTGCAGCTTAAAAGCGGCATTTATGATAAAGTTCTGGCTGTATTGCTTCAGTTTCCGGGAATCGATCCGGAGGACATAAGGAAGAGGATGAGGACAAGGAAGGGTTTTGACGTGGAGGGAAGGCTTTACGAAGGACTTGTCTATCAGGACGTCTTTTATACCGATGAGGATTATTTAAGGGAATATGTCGACCTTGTGCTTATATCGGAGGCTGCAAGGAATGAGTCAAACATCAACGCCGTCAGGGGACTGGTCAGGGCTATGATTTATGGGTAAAATCACCATATGACAATAAGAACCGCGACATTAAGCGACTACAATGATTATTACCGGCTGTTTTATGAGGTCCAGGAGGTGCATTGCCATCTTTATCCGGAAACATTCAGGAAACCTTCCCGGAGCAGCATGTCCAGGAAGGTGTTCGGCAAATACCTTTCGGACCGGAAAAATCACATATTAATGGCTTACGATAAAGCTGTCCCGGTTGGATATATCTACGTTACCGTTAAGCCGGAAAAAGCTTCCCCGCTCCACACGAGGCCAAGGGTCGTCTACATTAATCAGATTTGCGTGACCAGGAAATACCGCAGGAAAAATATCGCAAAAATGCTGATTGACCGGATTGCGGATCTGGCCAGGAAAAAGAAAATCGGTTTGATCCAGCTTGACGTCTGGACTCTGAATGAAAGCGCCCGGATTTTCTTCCGGAGGCTTGGCTTTAAGGAATTCAACGTAAAGATGGACCTGAAGATTTAGGAGCGGCCTTACATTTTGATGAGGTAGTAACCTCTTTTGCCGATTTTTAGCCTGGTTCCGTCCTTTATGGCATCGAACCTGTATTTGATGTCGGATATTTTGAGGTCTTCCACGCTGATGCCTCCTCCCAGGATCAGCCGCTTTATGTCACTTTTGCTTTTATCTTTTTCAATGGCGACGCAAAGATCGACAAGCCCGAGATTGTCCGGATGCAATCCCAGCGCGCTCAGGCTCACTTCAATGAATTCTTTGGCATCCAGCTCTCGTTCCTGCACCTGCTTCCTGAAAAATAACTCCGCTTCGTCAGCCGCTTCCCGGCCATTGAACTGCCTTACCACGTTGTGTGCGAGAGTCTTCTTTACAATCATCGGGTTTTCACCCTTTTCCATGGATTCCAACAGTCCCTTTTTCGCCTTTTCGTTCAAGTCGGTGGCAAGCTTAATGTAATCGGGGATAAGCGCATCCGGAATTGACATTATTTTTCCGTATACATCATGCGGGTTTTCCGCCAGCCCGATATAATTACCCTTGGACTTGCTCATCTTATCTTTTCCGTCGATCCCGACCAGCAGGGGCATGCAGACCACCGCTTGCGCCACTTTGCCTCTGACCTCCTGTATATATCTTCCGACCATGCAATTGAACAGCTGGTCGGTCCCTCCTATTTCAACATCCGCATTTATCATCAGGGAGTCATATCCCTGCAAAAGGGGATAAACCAGCTCATGCATGGCAATCGGCTGGCCTTCCTTGAATCTCGTCGAGAAATCTTCCCTTTCCATGATCCTTGCGAGAGTATGTTGGGCCATCAGTCTGATCATTTCTCTCACGCTCATGACATTAAACCACTCGGCATTGTAGTTGATCCCGATGCGGTTCACGTCCAGTATTTTTGACAGCTGATCCAGATAGGTCTTTGAATTTATTGCCACTTGTTCCTCGCTTAAAGGAGGCCGCATTTTGTTTTTTCCGGTCGGGTCGCCGATTTCCGCCGTGAAGTTCCCGATTATTACTTCTATCTTATGGCCGAGATCCTGGAACTCTTTCAGCTTCTTCATTACGACCGCATGTCCAAGATGCAGATCGGGTGCCGTCGGGTCGAACCCCAATTTCACGACCATGGGCCTGTCTTCTGTCTTTGCGACCGTCAGTTTTTCCCGGAGACCGTCTTGCGGCACAATGATGGCCGCGCCCGCCTCAAGGATCTCACTTTCTTTTTCGATATCTATCATATGGATTTAAAAGGGGCTTAATATAATATAAATGACAACGCGTGTAAATGAGGATTTTATGTGCTTTTATCGCCATAAAAGAAATCAAACCGGTCATAGGCGGTCTTCTGGCCCCGCTTTAATTCTTCCGGGGAAACGCCGCTTGTGGAGCCGGGTCGGGGCTTGTGGGCGAGTTTAAATCCCCACAACGTCTCCGGAATGAGGAATAGTTTCTGTCTGACCGATAATGCTTCATTACCGAACATTTCCGGGTATGATTCCCTGAACATTTCCAGAACCTCCGGCATCGGCCTGTCATAAGGGCTTTGGATTTCTTCCTCAACGTATTGTGCGGGCGTTCGACAGAAATTTATTATTTTCGCCGATTCATAGTCTATCGGGCAGATGCCGGCGTATTCAAAATCCAGTAGCGCGGCCAGGTTCCCTTCTGACACAAGGATATTCCCGAAATGGATGTCGTTGTGAGTTAAGCCTTGGGGAATCGGTTCCTTCAGTCTTCGCATGTTCTTCAGGAAATAATCTTTCAAAAAGAGTACGATTCTCGGGTCTATCTGTACATCACTCGATGCCGACTCCAGGCATCCCTTTACATACATCCCGAATCGTTCCGCCCAGGAAAGTGTTTCACCGGAATCGGGAATTCCTTGCTGTGACAGTCCGTGCAGTTTCTTCAGTTCATCGCAAACCTGTCCGATGCATGATCCTTTTTGACGTTCGGTCAGCCCGTGCCATGAGGATGCCAGCGTTTTACCCTCGATTTTCTCCAGAACCATAATGTCACAAGCCATCCGGCTTTGACTGCAGTCGGTAAGTATGACTTTTGGCGCCCTGATTTTCCCTCCTATTGCCCGAAGGATTTGATTCTCTCTCCGGAAAGTCTCTCCATCTTTCCTGTCGCTAAGTCTGACTATTAATTTGCCGTCTACCAAAAAGACTTCATTCATGCCTCCTCCCCCGATCTTTTCCACGTTTGACGCGGAGCAGACACCGGCCGATTGAAGATAATCGGCGATTTGTTCAGCAAGTCCGACCGGAAGGCTCTCATTGTCACCTGCGTTTTTCACTTAAAAGGTTTTTATAAAGTTCAACGTGAGGATGCATAATTTCCCTCCTGAATTGTTCAATTCTTGAATATCCGGCGGGATTAAGGGGCGACAGCCCGTCCACTTCCGACAGTGCATTTTTATAGTTATCAGATTGTTCTTCATCCCATTCCCCTGAAGACGGCCATGTCCGTATGGAATCCCACTGTTCTCCGTAATATCCCACATCCGGGACGATGACATGGCAGCCGCAATCCCTTGCCAATTCCAGTTGCCCGCTGTGTGTGCCCCACAGATACGGAAGTACGATTGCGTGGGAAGATGCGAATAACCGCGTCATCTCTACATCGCTGAATTTGTCCCTGCAGCAGGGAACTATTCCCGGTTTTTTTATCAGCTCCTGAAATCGCGTCAGCTTCTCCCGTACGGCAGGTTCGGCCGCGTTCGGGTCCGGCGGCCGGTAAATGACCTGCAGGCGGGCATCCGGGGATATGCCTTTGCAGGCAAGGAAATCCTCGATTGAACGGACAAACTCTTTGCTTTTACGGAAGTCGCCGATCAGCATTGTGAAAAGATGTCTTTCTTTTACTGTCTCTCTTAATATTCCCCGAACCACTGCAGGATGAGCCATATACCCGAGAGGCATGACTTTGATTTTATCATCGGGATTCCCGAAATTAACTTTCAGCCAGCGTGAACTCCCTTCCGTTAGGGTGGTGATGCGGTCCGCATATTTGTTCAGCAGCTGTTCGTGGCGTCCGTCCGGGGATTCCCCGGTCAGGCTCCTCCTGTCATGGCAGGTCCATACGATTGGCTTATTCTTCCTTTTGAAGTATTCCAGAAGCTTTTCAAGCCTGTCCGCCTCAATGAGATGATATTCAAAATGTATGTGGACCACGTCATATTTGTCAGAGGGAACTTGATTTTCAAAATAATCGGGAGTGCATTTGTCCGGCTCCGAGAACGTGTTGCTTCCGGGGTTGGCGAAAACCACATTTCTTCCGTCATCGAAGCGAGTCATGTAGGGATGGTAAGAAGGCAGGCTGAGAACTCTGACCACCCCGGCTTTCATCTCTTCAATTATTTTGGCGATGTCTTTGAATTGATCATATTCCGTGCTTTCAATCCCGTGGTTGCGGCAATAGCCGGTCAGCATATCCCGTGAAAAAACGATATCGGCGCTTTCTGCCATATCGCGGTCCGATAAACCGTCCCCGACCACGATGATGTTTTTAACGCCCGAACACCTCAGCAGGTTTACCACAGCCTCCTTGTCCGGAGTTGCGGTCTTTCCGTCCGTAAACGGGAACGTAATCTTCCAGGACGCCGAGTCACCATCATATTCAAGATGATTGCAGATTGCGGGCAGGCAGTCTTCATCCATGGAACAAAGTTCATCAGTGGATTTCGGAAAGACGACCTTAAGGTCACTCAGGATGGTTTTTATGTTGAAGTCCCAGCCTCCGCTGATAATGAGGGGCATCAATCCGCGTTTCCTGCAGGAAGAGATGAACTCATAAAAACCTTCCCTGACCCTGACATTATTTTTAATGAACGAGGCCAGTTCGGCCGGAGTGACTTTCAGCATCTGCACAAACCTCCTGTTCATCTCCCGATGCGATATTTTTCCTTCCTCATAATCTTGCCCGACGCGTCGCCAGTCACCGGAGGCAAACGCTTCAAGTACCATGTCACAGGTGTCCTGGCAGGCTATCGTGCCGTCAAAGTCGCACGCAACGACCTCATGCGCCGGAAATTGTTCACATCCTTTCATGTTTGCAGGGTTACTGCGGGACTAATATCCCTGACTGGCATCAAATTCATTTTTTGCCTTAACGAGACGTTCAATCAGTATCCCCGCCGACTCGGTCGTTATATACGGATTCAGCGGATAGATTCTCAAAGCAATCACGGGTTTCCCCTCGCTCGTGTAAAAAGCCGCCGAACTCTTGCTCAATGCGATCCCGTCATGACCCTCGCACTTTACGCCGATCAGCCACTTGGCAAATTTGTTGTTATAATCGGTATTTTTTGCCAGCGATTCATGCCCGCGAAGTTCCAAAGGGTATGCTTTTTCAGGGTCTGTACCTGGAGGATAGCAGCGGATGAATACGTCGCATCCGAACGGCTCCTGGTTGGCGACGTACAGTCCCGCTTGTTTATGCTCGCCGATTTTTTTTATGATGGCTTCAGACATCTCTATGGAATGACCGACCAGAGCCTGATGACCGGCCTTGCCCAGCGCTTTTAGTGATGTCCATGTTGCAAGGATATTCGCGGCGGAGCGGGAGGTTTCAAGCGTAAAAAGTCCGGGATTATATACCGATTCGTCATGGAACAACGGTGTCATTGTACTGCGATTCCGCAGTAACCTCTCGAAATCCGTCTTGTCTTTGACCATGACCATGCTCGATATGTACGGGGCGTAACCGGTTTTATGAAAATCCACCCCGAACGAATCCGCGAAATGAATGTTCCTGATCCGGTCCGTAGTCCTGCGTATACGCGTTAGCGCTCCCGGAGAGAAGCCCAGCGGATTCGCATGGAAATCATAATCAGCAAAATTCAGGTAAACCCATCCAAGAACCGAGTCCACGTGGATATGAGGGGAATAATCCAGGCCGAATTCTTTGACCAGGCCGTTCCGCATATTGTGTATGGCCTCCAGGTCGTCAATCGCCATATTTGATGTTGTTCCTCCCACGGCTTCGATACAGGCGATGGACTTGCCGGACTTTAACGCTTCCCTGCATTTCTCCTCCAGCTGATCCAGCCTGGTCGTCTGGTCCAGGTTTGACTGGACCTGGATATAGTTCTTCTGGCCAATTCCCAACCAGTCAGATCCGGTCAGGTGGCAATAATGCGCCGGCATTGAACCGATAATGACGGCGTTCCCCTGTAGTCCATCTTCCCGGTGGGAGGGAAACGCCTTATGGAGTCCAATCTTGAAAGCGTACAGGTTCGTGCCTGTTCCGCCGAACGTAAAGATACCCGCCGATTTGTTCGGATCCAGTCCGGCCATGTTGGCTATGGCTCCGGCGCACGCGATTTCCGCATTAAGAGTTTCACCGGCATCTTCTCCCGTAACCGCATTCGGCATATAAAGCGATACGGCCAGGTTTGTCGCCAGATGAATCAATGTCGGCAATGGAATGATATTTTTAACCATATACGGGTTGGACGCCTTGACTGACCCCTGCATTCCCTCAGGAATACGGGCCAGCGCGTCCATCGGATCATCGGTCAGGTCGTCGGGAATCCTTGAATTGGCGGCAATGGCCGAAAGAACCGGTCTACCTTCATTTAAGGGATAAACAGGACCGAGCCCCTGTCGGGCCAGAACAGTTTCAACGGCAAACCTGACCATGTCCATTAAGTGGTCGATATTTTTCCCATCCGGAGATAAAAAATATTTCGTCCTGATCGTTTCCAGTATTTTTTGATAGGCCGGTAAGTCGCTTCCAGATTCATGCTCCGGTTTTGGCGCCAAATCTGATTTCATCGGTGGAAAAATGTTTGAAAAAAGACAAGGTGGTAATATAACCACATTATTGAAACTTTGCAACCGGTTCTTTTTATGAATTCTTTTTATGAATAATACCTCCCGAACTTATTTCGAACCCATTTCATAAACCCCGTCCCAATCGGCATTCGGAGGGAAATCGCGCAGGACTTCGCACCTCTGGCGGTAAAGTTTTGACGGGCCGTCGTCCGGATATTTTTCCAGGATAGCCGTGAATTTCTCAAGGCCTTGCGCGAATTTGCGGTCGTGGTAAAGGCTGATGCCCTCGCCATATTGTTTCAGCAGGTCTGTCGTCACCGCGTCCAGGGTTTCTTTTTGGCCTAAAATTTCATAAACCCTGATCGGCTTTGTTTTACCCATAACTTTAATAAGGTCAAGTTCGCGTCCGGTGGAGATGTCTTTTATCAGCTCATAGGTCGCCTCACTGGCCATGATGCTTGTGGAATACTTCTTGTTGGCGCCTTCCAGCCTGGATCCAAGATTAACGATGTCTCCGATGGCGGTGTAATCAAAACGGGCTGTGAGCCA
>Ga0315268_10004926_pt1 | contig 14388 bp, 13 predicted proteins | sample C1_top_MG_FD_204535 | JGI IMG/M metagenome (GOLD analysis project Ga0315268, IMG submission 204535) | Sediment microbial communities from Yellowstone Lake, YNP, Wyoming, USA - C1_top | ecosystem: Environmental > Aquatic > Freshwater > Lake > Sediment | place: USA: Wyoming | collected 2017-08-01
TTCATCCCAGGGTATTTCTGCCGGATCCCGTGATGCGAAGCTCTTGATAGTTTTTCCGTTAACAATTATACCGTTTTTTGCGACTTTGACACTGCCGGTGAAACGGCCGTAATTTGTGTCGTATTTAAACAGGTGAGCGTTGGTCTCTACGTCAAAAAGATCATTGATTGCCGCGACCTCAAGTTTTTTTGGATGTCTTTCAAGAATTGCTTTAAGTACCTGGCGGCCTATCCGGCCGAATCCGTTTATGCCCACACGAATCATATATCACCTCTTTTATTTATCAGTTATCATCTATTCGGTATTTATGAGCCACAAGCAGATCATAATCTTTGCGAAGGGCCTGATGAAGCCTTGCTTTTTCAAGGGCAATAGCGCTTAAATTTCCGACAGCCTCCAGGAACTTAATTTCGTCGGCATCGAATTTTCTTTCTTCTTTGGTATAAACCCGCAGGACTCCAACAGCCTTTTTTTCCACCATCAGCGGGACCACAAGCACCGACTTGATCCCTTCCGCCTTTGCCTTGTCTTTATACTGGAAATCCTTTCCTGTCTGGGCGTTTTTCAGCCAGATGGTTTTGCCTTTAAGCGCTTTCTTATCAAGGCCGCTTTCTTCAACAAGGATAGGCCCTTTTCGGATATAACCGTCTGACAGACCGAAATGTGCTCCCATTAAAAGCTTTTTACGGCGGGATTCAAGAAGCCTCAGGGAACAGGCTTTAACCTTCATTGCACCGGCAACACACGATACGATTTTTTCAAGAACCTGGGATGGTGCCAGTGAAGCATTTACGGTTTTTGCTACTTCGTATAATGCCGTGAAATAATTTACCTCTTTTCCTTTCATAAATCACCTCATCTTGATAATTGTGTATGATGAAAAGATAATGAAACGGGATCAGGTTATATGAAAAAATTAACCATATTAAAATCATTTTAAATCTGCCAGATATGAACCTCTTCTGTCAATAAATCTTTTATTAATGGAAATTTAAGAAAATATTTCTTTTAAATCCCTCTAATAAATATGTTATAGGAAAAGAGCCTTATCTCTTGAATTTGATAAATATTTTTTGTAATAAATCTTACGGATTGAACTGAAACAGCGGCTCGACTGAGTTAGCCAATGTCCAGCTGTTCCGAAAATGACGTTGCTTTTACATTATTAAAATTTTACAGGAAAGGAAAACAGGTATGAAGATAATGGTTGGGTACGATGGATCAGGTGCTGCAGGTGATGCTTTGGCGATTGCTGTAAAGTACGCAAAGGCATTTAATGCCGGAGTCGATGTGGTTACTTCTCTTGTGCAGGGAACTGAAGATGAGATTCAGGATATTTCGGGAGCGGAAAAGGGCCTTGAGCATGCCAAAGATTATTTTCAAAAAGAGAAAATTCAGTGCACGACTCATCTTCTGATACGCGGTATGGCTCCGGGAGAGGATCTTGTGTCGTTTGCCAGGGAAAACAAGGCTGATTTGATTATAATCGGTGTTAAAAGAAGGTCGAAAGTAGGGAAGCTCGTATTCGGCTCAACGGCTCAATATGTTATCCTTGAGGCTCCTTGCCCGGTTATTTCGGTTAAATAACCCAAATCGGACAGTCCGGGATCATGGATCGGTCTCTTGTTTCTGGTTTGTAGTTTCTGGTTAAACCAGAGACCATAAACCGAAAATAACGGAGCCCCTCCGGGCTCCGGTAATATTCGATATTACGGGAAGCTTTTTCCGAATAATTCTCTAATAGCTTTCCTGCCGTTTTCTTCAAGAACGCGGGTTCCTGTTCCTGTGAAATGAATATGGCTTATTACGGGCTCGTCTCCTCTCCTGCGCTCAACCCATTCTGTTTGATTCCAAACGAACCACGCATTACGTTTCTGATCAAATACGTATAACGGCTTATTGCATAATTTTGCGAATTCAGCGCCCCATCCTGTGCCGCCCTTTACCGTATTATCATCCAGGATTTCCCCGATTACATAAATCTCCTGCCCGTTATTAATCTGATACCAGATGCTTTGCAGGATCTTGCGGAAAGTCGGATTGTCTGTGTACGAACGGTTCATTAATCTGGAAACATATTCAAGACTTACGTCCCCATTTTTAAGTTCTTTGTGATTCAGGACGCGCAGGCCTCTCCGGCGTTCTATATTGTGCCCTTCGAAAGTGAAGTTTACTTCGTCAATTCCAAAGCGCTCCGCATTCGCGCCGAATTCCGCTTCAGCCCCTTTGGCGCCGCCGCTGAATAGAACAAAATCTTCTTTATTCATATTTATTCCTTTCGTTTTACTTGAACCCTCGAATCCTACTCTTCTCACAAGATTTTTAAAATCATCAGTCATTGATTATCAATTACATAACAGCAAGTCAAGGTGAAAGCAGGAACCCCTTGAACCCTGTTGTATCATCAGTTTGTAAGGCTCTGTATCGGCGCCGGAATAAGCCCTCCGAATCTGATGAACCTGTTTGATCCATGTCCGTTATTAACCGGGATAATTACAGCCTGGCCCAGAAGTCCGCCGAAATGAGCGCTGTCACCGGCTTTTTTTCCGGGCACCGGAATGAGTCTTGCCGCTGTCGTCTTTTTATTGATGACTCCTATCGCCATTTCATCTGCTATTATGGCGGCGATAGTCTCTTCGGAAGTATCCCCCGGGATTGCAACCATGTCGAGGCCGACCGAGCAGACGCTTGTCAGGGCTTCAAGTTTTTCAAGAGTAAGATATCCCGCCCTGACCGATTCCGATATGTTTAAATCTTCACTGACAGGGATGAAGGCTCCGCTTAAGCCCCCGACATGAGAGCTTGCGAAGGCCCCCCCGGCCTTTACGGCATTGTTTAAAAGCGCCAATGCGGCAGTTGAGCCCGGAACTCCTATGCTCAGAAGGCCGAGGCTCTGGAATATCTCTCCTACGCTGTCCCCGACATTCGGGGTTGGAGCAAGAGAAAGGTCTACAACTCCGAAACGTATCTTGAGATTGCCGGCGACTTCCCTTCCTATCAATTCCCCGATGCGGGTGACCTTATAGGAAGTATGTTTTATCAATTCGGCTATGCCCCCGAGATCAATGCCCGGATCGGAAGCTATGGCCCTGTCAATCGCTTTTTTAACGACTCCCGGGCCGCTGACACCCACATTGATTACAGCATCAGCCTCTCCGATCCCAAGGTAAGCGCCGGCCATGAAAGGTATATCTTCAGGGATGTTGGCAAATACGCATAGTTTGGCACAGGCAAGACCGTCCTTACCGGCAGTCAGTTCAGCCGCTTTTTTTATGGTTTTACCCATTACGAGTACCGCATCCATGTTAATTCCGGCGCGGGTTGAAGCAACGTTTACGGAAGAGCATACACGGTCTGTTTCCGCAAGGGCATGTGGGATGGATTCGATGAGAGCGCGGTCTCCGTTTGCTATTCCCTTTTCAACAAGGGCGGTAAAGCCCCCGATAAAATCGACATTTACTTCTTTTGCTGCGTTATCGAGGGTTTTTGCAACCTCAACAAGCTGGGAAGCTGAAAAAGGCGCGCCGAAAACGGCGACGGGGCTTACGGCGATTCTCTTGTTAACGACAGGTATGCCGTATTTTTCGCCTATCCTGTCGCAGACCTTCACAAGGTTTCCGGCTGTATCTGTTATTTTTTTGTGTATGTTTTTTTTGAGGGTATTAAGATCATGGCTGACACAATCGAACAGATTTATCCCGAGTGTCACGGTTCTAACGTCGAGATGTTCGTTCCTGAGCATTTCTATTGTTGATATGATTTCTTTTTCGCTGAGCATTGAATCGTCTTCCTGATTCCCGTCTTACACATTAAATCCTGTTTATCGACATAAATATATTCCTGTGCTGAATGCTTATATCAAGCCCCAGTTCGGAAGCCTTTTTTCTTAATTCCGCCCTAAGAAGATTCTGATCAGTATCATCAGGAATATCAACTTCGTAAATCATTATGTTGTCGGAAGGATTATCCCCGCCTTTAAATACGGCTTTAAGGTTGGTGACATTAACGCCATATTTTGCTATTACAGCCGTTATTCCTGCAACAAGCCCTTTTCTGTCAGGCCCTATCGTAGTTATTACAAAAGGTTCGCACCTGTCGCCGGAGAAGCCTTTCTCTTTATGTTCAAGGGGCTTTACATGCACATGAAGATTCAAATGATAAAGGTCTTTTGTCAATTGAGCGGATAAATCGTTGTTTGAAATATCCGAAGGCGTCGAAACAATGAATATTCCTGAGAATTCGGACTGAAGGATCGTCTGGTTTATGTTTTCAATATTGCATTCAAGCTTAAAAAGTATCGCCGTAACGGCTGCAATGATTCCCGGCCTGTCCTGGCCCAGTACTGATATTACCGCTTTATTCATGCTTCCTCTCTGCTTTTTCTCCCCGGAATAATATATTTTCTATACACGAAATTCTGTTTATGGTAAACATTTAAAAAAAAGATTGACGGCAGGAGTGCATTAAAAAAATACGGGCGGTCTATGAAGCAGATCATTACAACTCATAAAAATACAGACTTTGACGCTCTGGCATCCATGGTTGCCGCAACGGTTTTATATCCGGAAGCTGTTTGCGTTCTTCCCAGGACGGTAAATCCCAATGTCAAAGCTTTTATGTCGATACACAAGGACATTTTTGACATGCATTCGTCCGATGAAATCGATTTCAATAAAGTCAAAAGACTTATTGTTGTCGACACAAACAGCTGGAGCCGCCTTGACCGTATGGATGTGCTTTCAAAAAGGGATAATATTGAAACTATTTTGTGGGACCATCATAAGGGCGATGGTGATATCAAGGCAACATGGAAGTGCCTGGAAGAGATCGGTGCTAACATAACCCTGATGGTCCGCAGGCTGAAAAAAGAGAAAAAGAAAATATCCCCCATACAGGCTACGCTCTTTCTTGCCGGGCTTTACGAGGATACCGGAAACCTTACTTTTCCGTCATCAACGGCGGAAGATGCTTACGCGGCAGGCTTTCTTCTCGAAAACCGGGCGGATCTTAATGTTATCGGGACTTTTCTTCGTCAGGCGTACGGGGAAAAACAGAAAAATATCCTGTTCGAGATGCTGCAGACTGCAAAAAGATCTAGTATAAACGGCTATAGTGTCAGCATCAATAAACTTGAAATAAACGGACATGTGAACGGCCTTGCCGTTGTTGTTGGAATGTACAGGGAGATTTTAAACGTTGAGGCTGCATTCGGGATATTTACGAACAGGGAGAAAGACAGGTGCATGGTTATTGCCCGCAGCAATGCCGAGGGCCTTGATGTGGGTTCAATAATGCGCAGCATGGGAGGAGGAGGGCATCCGGGAGCTGCTTCTGCAATGCTGAAATCCGTTAATCCTGCTGCGGTTGAAGAATGGATAAGAGAACTTATTGAAGGAAATCAGCAGGCATCCGTTCAGATAAGCGATATAATGTCTTTTCCTGTTTTTACCGTCGAATCGAACACATCCATGGAGAAGGTTGCCGCAATGCTCAAAGATAAAGGCTGTACAGGCCTTCCTGTGGTTGATGGAGAGAGGCTTGTCGGCATAATATCACGCCGGGATTTTAAAAAGATAAAAAGGGAATCCCAGTTAAAATCTCCTGTAAAAGCATTCATGAGTACGAATATCATGACGATTGAACCCGGAAAGAGTCCGATTCAGGCAGCCCGGCTGATGGTGAAGCATGATGTAGGCCGCCTTCCCGTGGTAGAAAACGGGCGTATTATAGGCATCATCACACGCTCTGATTCCATGCTCTATTTTTACGACATGCTGCCGGATTAGAATTAATTCGCTCGCTAATCCCGCCGAAAGCAGCCGGGAATGCGCTCACTGTTTCGGTTCAATAATAAAGATATTGATATCTGCATGGAGGGAAAGGGTATGACTGAAAAAATCTCCAGACGAGAACTGATCAAAAGATCGGTTCGTGCCGGGCTTGTCATCGGCGGGATTGCCGCGGTCGGCACGGCAGGTTACAAACTGTTCCGCAAAAAATCGATCGATGAACTCTACGGGCCATATCCCGGCGGATCGCAACTCAAAACGCTGAGTGTCGCGAATCCTTCCGCTCCGAAACCGAATGTCATCATCATCTACTGCGACGACCTGGGCTATGGCGATCTCGGCTGTTACGGCAACAGGGCAATAAGTACACCCAACATCGACCGGCTCGCCCGAGACGGAATAAAGTTTACCGACTATTACACATGCAATGCCGTGTGCGCACCATCGCGGGCAGGCCTGCTGACCGGACGCCATCCGTTCCGGACAGGCATCATCGGAAATCCGTATCCGGCGGATTCACCCTTGCTGCGCAGGCTCGAAAGGAAAATTGCTTATATTTTTACACCCCTTGGATCTGTTGATCTGCATGAGGACTGTGTTGCCGAAGGGATTTCCGGTAAAGAGATCACCATCGCCGAAGCCTTGAAAATTGCCGGCTATCGAACCGCGATGCTGGGGAAATGGCACCTGGGAGACTACAGCCGGCAGTCCGAGTTCAATCCGCTGAGGCATGGCTTTGACCAGTACTTCGGCGTCCCTCACAGCAACGATATGCAGCCGTGCCCGCTCTTTCGAAACGAAACACAGCTGGAAGCGGACATCGGAACCAACCAGCCCAGGCTGACCGGCATGTACACAAAGGAAGCGCTGGCATTCATTAAAAAATCAAAAGACAGCCCGTTCTTCCTGTATTTTGCCCATACGTTTCCGCACCAACCCCTGTTCGCATCGGAGAAGTTTTCCGGAAAATCAAAAGCCGGAAAATTCGGCGACGCCGTCGAAGAAATCGACTGGAGCGTCGGAGAAATCATCAAAACATTACGAGAGCAGAAGATCGAACAAAACACGCTCATCTTTTTTACCAGCGATAACGGCCCCTGGTACGAAGGAAGCCCGGGAGTCTTCAGAGGCCGAAAGGGGCAGAGCTACGAAGGCGGATTCAGAGTTCCCTTCATTGCGAAATGGCCGGGGCATATCCGGCCCGGCACGGTCTCTTCCGAACCAGCCGTCAACCTTGACATTTTCCCCACGCTCCTTTCACTGGCAGGAATGGAATATCCTTCCGACAGGATCATCGACGGAAAGAACATCGAGGGCCTTCTTTCCGGACGGAATCTCCGGTCGCCGCACGACGCCGTCTATTTTTATCATTATGACCAGCTTGAAGGCGTTCGATCCGGGAAGTGGAAGTACTTCAGAAAATTAAACCGGTACGTCTGGCCGGTGCCCCTCGATGCTGAATCTCTGCCCAGCGCGATGGGGAAAAAGCAACTAGGAAACAGGGGACCACTGCTGTACGACCTTTCCGTTGACCCGGGCGAGAACTACAACGTCATCAACACATATCCCGATGTCGCAGGAAAAATGCACGACATGCTCGTTGAATGGGAAGAGCGGGCTAAAAAGAATCCACGGGGATTCCTCGTTTAACTTCGAAACAGAAACGCTGGCATCATCTCGCAATGAAAAAACAGACCGCTTTGCAATCGATATCGCTGCTCGTGAAACCAGCCTCAGGCTTGTGCAACCTTTCCTGCGAATACTGCTTTTACCGGCGCGTAAAAGACCTTTACCCTGAAATGCCGGCGAAAATGAGCCGCCCTGCGGCAGAAACGGTGATCCGGAAGACGCTCTTTGCAGATGCACCGTTCAACAGTTTCTGCTGGCAGGGCGGGGAACCGCTGCTGATGGGACTGGATTTTTTCCGGAACGTGGTTGCGTTTCAGAAAAAGTATGCCCGTCCCGGCCAGGTCATTGAAAACTCTATTCAGACCAACGGACTGCTATTGGATGACCAGTGGTGCGAGTTTCTTCGTAAAGAGAATTTTCTTGTCGGCATCAGTCTGGATGGTCCTGCCCCGATCCATGATTTTTATAGAAAAGATTATGCACAAAAAGGCACCTTTACAGAAGTGATGCGGAGCATCGGGCTGATGAAAAAGCACGGTGTTCAGTTAAATATCCTGTGCCTGCTGACCGATCGGAATATAAAATCACCGGTGGATCTTTATAATTTTTTCCGATCCCATGATTTTAAATTCCTTCAATTCATTAACTGCTTTGAGAATGATTACAAGTCCGGCGCGCTGAAAGCGTTCTCCGTAAACGGAGAGGAAACCGGGGAATTCTACATTAAGCTGTTTGACGAGTGGTTCGGGAAGGACTTTTTTGATGTATCGATCAGGTTTTTCGAAGATATCCTGTTGTATCTTGTTGACGGCGTCAAGGCATCATGCTGCTACAATAACGCATGCAGCAGCTACCTGGTTGTCGAATATAACGGAGACTGTTACCCCTGCGATTTTTTCGTCTTCGAGGAATGGAAGGTCGGGAACCTGGTAAAGAGCGGCATCCGGACCATTATGAGCAGTCCGCTACGGTCCAGGTTTGCTTCCCTCAAAGCGGATCTTCCGGAAGCATGCAGAGTGTGCCGGATTGCCCCCTTCTGCAAAGGCGACTGTACCCGGTTCAGATATCTTCCGGAAATCGGGTACAAAAATATCAGCGAGTACTGTACTGCGATCAAGAGGGTTTATCATCATATTGAACCGCACCTGCCGGAAATCAGACAACGGGTTGCTGCCTATCGCAACCGGCAACCGGGGGTGTTCTCTGCAACGCCCTGAATTTAGCTGTTTTATTGCAATTTTTCACGATATCTGAAAGCGGTAATTGACGGATTTTAAAAAGTATGCAAGATTACAATTAATAATGATGGATTATTGTTGTTGCAACAGGAAACCACACTGCGAGAAGATGTTTTGGACAACAGGAAAAGGAGAGACGTAATGGGAGACAAGGGTGGTAAAAAAGATAAGGAAAAGGGGCATAAACAGAACACCGAAAAACAGAAACAAAAATCAAAAAACAAGCTTGATAAGCAGCCAAAAAGAAAGCCTTGATGGAAATCACGGTACGGGAGATCTGCACAACAGTTTTCGCCATGTGAAGTGCAAAAACTACGGTAACGAGCATCAAAATGAAAGTATCACATAAAGCCGTTCTTCTATCCGCATTCGTCTTTCCCGGTGTTGGCCATCTCTATTTAAAAAAGTATTGGAGGGGGCTGGTTATCATGTTTTTTTCTTGTACCGGATTAGGCTACATGATCTGGTCGGCCACGGTATCTGCAATCAATCGCCTTGACGACGTTATGGTTAAGATGCAGGGTGATACCACGAACCTGAAGGTACTTTCAGACATTGTCGGATCAAAAAGATTAACCACAGATCCATATTATGACGTTGTTTTCTACTTTATTGTTTGCTTTTGGATATTTGCCACCGTAGATGCCTATAGAATCGGAAGGCGGAGAGAATTTCAGGTCGAAGAGACTTCCAAATTGTAATTCTTTTACCATCCAGTCATAAAGATAATGGAGTGAAAATCTGTTCCGTTCTTCCTGCTATCCACAAATCGCCAACATTGACAAATATGCATCATTCCAAGCCGAAATCATAAATGATATTTGCTCACTTGGCTAAAATCGGCTGTTTCCAAAATTCAACCCGCATTGAGCTTTAATCCTGCTTTCCATGTTTACTGACAATTCATTTTGACAATTTATCAAGTTATGATATTCAAATTCGGACTGTTCCGTTCTTTTGATGTAATTCCTGCAATATTTTTTAAATGAAGCTTTGCGAAGGAATCTCAAGTGAAACAAATGATGAGTCTTGTTGGACGTTCCCTCTATTATTTAATGGGCTGGCGGCTTGAGCCTCTCCCGCCCTATTTTTCCAGCAAGCATGTGATTGTCGGTTTTCCCCATACGTCCAACATGGATACTGTCAGGGCTTTCACGGGCTTTTGGATTATCAGGCGAACCGGCCATATCATGATAAAAAAAGAATGGTTCTTCTGGCCCGTTTCTTTTTTTCTCAAAGCCATCGGCGGCATCCCGGTTAATCGTGGTGCGTCCCAGGGCGTTGTGGAACAGATGGTGGAGATTTTCAAAACGAGAAATGAGTTTCTTCTGGCCATCGTGCCGGAGGGGACTCGCAAAAAGGTGACGACCATCAAAACCGGATTCTGGCATATTGCCAAGGCCGCCAATGTTTCAATCATCTGCTGGTACCTGGATAATGAAAATAAAACCGCCCGATGGCTGGCCGAAATTATTCCGGGTGAAGACAAAATTGAGGACTTGATCCGGATACGGGATCTCTATGAGAGGGCCGGATATCGATTTCCCCTGGATGTTACATTCTCCTCTCCGGAAAATAGTTCGAGGAGTTAATTACTTTCCCGCTGCCGGTCACGGCATTCCAATGGTACGGATATTTATAAACGATGGCTTAGTCAATTTACAATTGAAAACCACCAACACACCCATTGCAAGACAAAGTGCCTGCTTAAAGTTGACACGCAAACCGATTAATGCGATAAATAACGACATGAAAAGCAGATTCTTATCATTACGGACAAAGCTGCTGCTCGGTTACGTAGTGGCATTTATTCTTCTTATCACAATATTTGGTTTAGTCATCTACCCCGTTATGCGGAGGACCATCGAAGCCAATGTGGAAAGTGAACTCAAGAATACCACAAAGACAATCCTCAGCATGGTCAAGACTTCTGCCGATGCATCAATAAAGAATTACCTCCGGGCAATCGCTGAAAAGAACAGAGATATTGTTTCTTATTATTACCAGCAGTCAAAAAAAGGTATATTAACGGAGAAGGATGCTAAAGAAGAAGCAGGAAAGGCGCTTCTCAGTCAGACCATTGGAAAAACAGGATACATCTTTGTGTGGAATGTAACTAATGCGCCAAAATCCATTGTCCTTGCAGTACACCCTAAAATACAGGGAGAGGATGTGGCATATGTTGATTTCGTGCAGAAAGGCGCGCAGATAAAAAATGGATATATTGAGTATAAATGGAAAAACCCGGGGGAAGAGAAAGTCAGAGAAAAAGCAATGTATCTTGCTTATTTTAAACCCTGGGCATGGGTCATTGCCGCCTCGTCATACAGAGAAGAGTTTGAAGATCTCATTAATATCGATTATTTTCGCGATAGCATCCTGGCGATAAGGTTCGGGAAAAGCGGATATCCATACATCATTGATTCCAGAGGAAACGTAATTGTTCATCCGGTACTTACCGGCAATGTATACGATGTGAAAGATTCGGAGGGACGTCAGTTTGTCCAGGAGATGTGCAAAAAAAAGAACGGCAAGATCATATATACATGGCGCAACCCCGATGAAAAGGAATTCCGGGAAAAGCTTGTTATTTTCAATTACATACCGGAATTTGACTGGATAGTCGCCTCATCCAGCTATTTAGAAGAATTTTATGAACCCTTAAGCCATATCAGAAATACTATTGTTGCTCTTTTTATTGTCTCACTGGTCTTTCTGTTTTTACTGACCTACGGATACGCTTCCTATATCTTAAAAAATCTCAACAGACTTGTCCATGGTTTTCGCACAGGCAGTGCGGGAGATTTAACAGTTCGCATCACTAAAACTTCTAAAGATGAATTTGGAAGTCTATCAGAATATTTTAATGATTTTATGGAAAAATTAAATACGTCTAATCAGTCGCTTCATCGGGAAATTAACGAACGCAGGCGGAGTGAGGCCAATTATCGTAGCGTCATCGAGAACATTCAGGACGTCTTTTACCGCAGTGATATTCAGGGCAATCTCATCATGGCAAGCCCCAGTTTTCTGACTCTTCTTGGATATGAATCCATCGACGACTGCCTTGGCAGACCCTTTGGCGAATCATACTATTACGATATGGAGAAATGCAAAGAATTCATCAGAAAAATTCGAGAAACGGGCAGCGTAATGAACTATGAGGCGGTTTTAAAAAGAAAAGACGGCACTCCCGTCACGGTGGAAACGAACAGTCACTTCTACATAGACGAAGCCGGGAAAATTGCCGGCATCGAGGGAATATTCCGGGACATTACCGAGCGTAAGCGGGCCGAGGATGCGCGGCGGAAGAGTGAGGAGCAATATCAGACATTGGTGGAAAATGCTAATGAAACCATCTTGGTGGTACAGGACGCAAGGGTCAAATTTGTGAATAACAAGGCGTCAAATTCATTCGGTTATACGGAACAGGAATTATTGTCAATCCCCATATTTAAATTAATCCATCCCGAAGATCGGGATGCAGTAATAGAACGATATCGCCAAAAGATCAATGGCGATATGACGCCCACCCTGAATAATTACAGGACTATCCACAAGAGTGGTAAGACTCAATGGATTGAGATCAGTTCTGTCAGGATCGAGTGGGAAGGTCGCCCCGCAACATTGAATTTTGTTACGAATGTAACGGAGCGTATAAAAACTGAGGAGGAAAATCGAAATCTGGAAGAACGTCTGCAACGTTCGGAGAAGATGGAATCCCTTGGGCTGCTGGCGGGCGGCGTAGCCCACGATCTCAACAATATGCTGGGCATTGTGGTCGGCCATGCGGAGTTGCTGCTCCTTGACGAAAGTCAATCAAGCGCAAACAGGCCTCAGCTTGAGGAGATTATGAAAGGAGGCCAGAAGGCGGCTGCGATTGTTCAGGATCTTCTTACACTGGCAAGAAGGGGCGTATCCGGCAGAAATGTTCTTAATCTGAACAAGATCATTGCCGACAATCAGAAGTCACCTGAGTTTAAGCAACTGTCTTCCTTCCATTCCTCAATACGGATTAAGACCGATCTCGAGCCTGAACTGCTGAACATATCCGGTTCTTCCGTTCATCTCGGAAAGACGATATTAAATCTGGTATCCAATGCATGTGAAGCCATGCCGAAGGGCGGGATCCTGACCATCAGGACATCCAATCAGTATCTGGACAAACCGATTCGGGGCTATGATAAGATCCGGGAGGGAGACTATGTTATCCTTTCCGTGTCGGATACAGGGGGAGGGATACGTGCGGCTGATCTGAAACGCATCTTCGAGCCGTTTTATACGAAGAAGGTCATGGGGAGAAGCGGAACGGGATTAGGCCTTGCGGTGGTCTGGGGTACGGTAAAGGATCATAAAGGCTACATCAATGTTCAGAGCGAAGAGGGAAAGGGAAGTACATTTACCCTTTATTTCCCCGTAACAAGGGAAAAATTATCCTCTGAACATGCTGCCGTATCCATTTCCGAATGCACTGGAAAAGGCGAATCAATTCTGGTTGTGGATGATGTGAAGGAGCAGCGGGCTCTGGCGGAAGTGATGCTCAGGAAACTGAATTACAGCGTAACAAGCGTTTCCAGCGGAGAAGAGGCGGTGGTATACCTGAAGGAGCACCGGGTTGATCTGATGGTTCTGGATATGATCATGGACCCCGGTATGGACGGACTGGACACGTACCGAAGCGTACTTGAGATACGTCCTGAACAAAGGGCGATTATCGTGAGCGGTTTTTCGGAGACGGATCGTGTTAAAGCAGTCCAGTCCCTTGGCGCCGGCGCCTATGTGAGAAAGCCCTATGTCATTGAAAAGCTGGGACTGGCCGTAAAGAAAGAACTTGATCGATCCACGTGAACACGGGAGGATTAAAGTTCACCTGTACAATTGGTAATCTTCAATTCAATTCCGAGTCAAAAACTACTGACTCGTAGATGTAGGCATAAAATCGGCTTCAGAGCCGGCAGGATCAGGGAAAAAAAGAAATTCTTCCTGCAATGTTGTTTTTCTGCTCCGGTGCATCTATAGAGACATTCGGCTGGCAGTCATTGGCCTTATTTGCACATTTCTCCCACAGAATTTCAGACAAACCATTATAATTCATTGACAAATCAGAAGTATTATAGTCTTTTAAAGCCGCTTTTCAGCAGACTCATCAAAATTCTTATGCGTTCTTTTTGACGCATTACATATACTCATTAATTTGCTACTTATTTGATCGAAGACATGATATCCGAGCGATACAGGCTCTACTTGCGATAATGACGTCAGACGGCGATCTATACCAATGTCCTTATGGGATGTCCCCCTGATATGATCCTCGAACTCATGCGTGACAGGGTTAATATCAGCAGATGGGAAACAAGATATAGACGACATGAATTTAGGGTTATGAACGTTCTGCACGAACGTCCCATATATACGCTGGATGCCGTACTTCCTGTCAACGGCTGATACGCCCATTCCGGGCTGTTCCGCCTCTGCCACAAAAGCTTTCTTATCCTACGCTGACCAGCGTTGCCGACGCTCTACCGATGTAACGACCTGTATCGTTTTCATATCCCTCTTCTTTCTGAAACTAGTCTTAATTATAGTTCTATTACCACAACTTATTTCCAGTTGGAAGAGTGTCTGGTCTAAACGGGGGCTACTACGTCACGCCTCTAATTATGTTTTCATCGCTTGTGTAGTTTCATTAAGAGCATCGGTTAGTTCCGAGGTTGGAGATACCGTGAGTCTAT
>Ga0315268_10004927_pt1 | contig 14387 bp, 10 predicted proteins | sample C1_top_MG_FD_204535 | JGI IMG/M metagenome (GOLD analysis project Ga0315268, IMG submission 204535) | Sediment microbial communities from Yellowstone Lake, YNP, Wyoming, USA - C1_top | ecosystem: Environmental > Aquatic > Freshwater > Lake > Sediment | place: USA: Wyoming | collected 2017-08-01
TGGCGATACGTGTGAAGTCGCGGAAACCGCTGGCGGCGAAACCGAATAACTGATCGGCATTGTCGCGCGTGGCGAGATCATGCACCAAGGCAAACGCGAGCAGATGTGGCAGATGGCTGACGGCGGCAAAAACGCGATCGTGATCTTCCGCAGCAAGCTCGGAGACCCGGGCGCCACAGGCTTCCCAGACGGCACGCACCTTGGCCACGGCATCAGGCGTGTTTTCCGGCACGGGGGTCAGCACGACGCGCTTGTTGCGATAGAGTTCGGCAGTGGCAGCGGCTACGCCGCTTTTTTCTGCACCGGCAATCGGGTGGCCGGGTACGAATTGGCCGATCTTGTTACCGAAGGCGCTACGTGCCGCAGCCACCACATCCGCTTTGGTACTGCCGCCATCGGTGACGATGGTCTGGGGTTCGAGATGCGCCACCAGCGCCTGCATCACCGGCAGCATCTGTCCGACCGGCATGCCGAGCAGCACCAGATCGGCGCCCTTGAGCGCGCTCGCCCAACTGTCAGCGATTTCATCAATCACGCCGAGTTGCAGCGCCTGCTCCAGCGGCGCGCGGGTGCGGCCAATGCCAACAAAACGCACCTTACGCCGTCCTGCCAGCGCCGACTTTAGGGCCAAAGCGAAAGAACCGCCGATCAGCCCGACACCACAGACGACAATCTTTTCCTGCATCAGAGCGCGCGTTCCAGCGCTTCGAGAAAGCGCGCGTTTTCGGTTTCCAGACCGATCGTTACTCTCAGGTGGTTCGGCAGTCCATAGCCGCCGATCGGTCGGACAATCACCCCTTGCCTAAGCAGTTTCTGGTTGATCGCCGCGCCATCGCTGACGGCGAAGGTGACGAAGTTGCCGTGCGATGGAATATGCTCAAAACCGAGCCGCTTCAGGCCGGTGACAATCTGCTCCATGCCACGCCGGTTGAGTTGGTAGGATTCGGCGACGAATAGGTGGTCGTCAAGCGCCGCACAGGCTGCCGCGATAGCGAGGTTGTTGACGTTGAAGGGTTGGCGCACGCGGTTGAGTAAATCAGCAACTTCCGGCACGGCAACGGCAAAACCAATGCGCAGGCCAGCCAAGCCATAAATTTTTGAAAAGGTACGCGTCACGATCAGGTTGGGAAACTCATTCAGCCAACCCACGGCATCGACACGATCGGCTGGCGACAGGTAATCGTTGTAGGCTTCGTCAAGCACAACGATGACATCCGCCGGCACGGATGCCATGAAGGCCCGAACCTCGGTGTAGGGCAGGAAATTACCTGTCGGATTGTTCGGGTTGGCAATCCAGACAATACGCGTATCCGGGCGAATCGCGGCGCGCATCGCAGCCAGATCGTGACCGTAATGCTTCGCTGGAGCAACGATGCACTGTGCCCCCGTGCTCAGCGTCGCCAGAGGATAGACGGCGAAAGCATGCTGAGCCATCACGGCCGAGCGGCCCTGTGCAAGAAACGCCCGCGCCGCTAGGTCAAGCACGTCATTCGAGCCATTACCGAGAACGATCTGCCCTTGTTCAACGCCCAGTCTTTCGGCCAGCGCAGCGATCAGCGAAAACTGATCGGGATAGCGTTCCAAACCAGCGATGGCAGCCTCAACAGCCGCACGCGCTTTCGGGCTCATCCCCAGCGGATTTTCGTTGGAAGCCAGCTTGACGATCTTCTCTAACGGCAGCCCCATCTCCCGTGCCAGTTCGGTGATCGGCTTACCCGGCACATAGGCGGAAATACTGCGGATATAGGGCAGTGCCTGTTCGGAAATGCTCATTTCCAACCTCGCTTTGATATTATTTACTGGCGCGCGGGTAGGAGCCCAGTTCCTTGAGGAATCCGACGCAACCACGCAAATCGTCCATGGCAGCGACCAGTTTCGGGTCTTGCCGGTGACCATCGATATCGATGAAAAAAACGTATTCCCAGCAACTATTACCAAAACCACGCGCCGGCCGGGATTCAAAACGGCTCATCGAGACTTCATGCTGCTTGAGCGGCGTCAGCAGGTCATGGACAGCACCCGGCTTGTTCTGTGCGGAACAAACAAATGAAGTCTTGTCCTGCCCGTTACCGGCAGGGCCGGCATCGTGACTGGCCAACGCGACAAAGCGCGTGGTGTTGTTCGGATCATCCTCGATGTTCGCGGCCAGGATATTCAACTCATAAAGCCGTGCCGCAGCCTCGCCAGCGATGGCACAAGCTTCCGGATCCTGCGCTGCCATGCGCGCTGCCTCGGCGTTGCTGGCTACCGGCACACGCGGCAAATTGGGCAGGTTGCGGTTAAGCCACTCGTGACATTGCGCCAGTGACTGGGCATGCGAATACAGTTTCTTGACGTCCCCCAGCGTTGCGGCGCGGGTCATCAGATTTTGGTGGATGCGCAGATTGACTTCCCCGCAGATCATCAGGGGCGAAGTCAGCATCTGGTCGAGGGTGCGTCCCACCGAACCTTCGGTGGAATTCTCGATCGGCACGACACCGTAATCCGCCTGGCCGGATTCGACTGAGCGAAATACATCGTCGATGGTCAGGTAGGGTGTAAAGGTCGGCGCGGAGCCGAAATGCTTTTTCGCGGCCGACTCGGTAAATGTACCGGCCGGGCCAAAATAGGCAATCCGCAAAGGTTGTTCAAGCGCCAGACAGGCCGACATGACCTCCCGAAAGATCGTGCGCACGGCACTTTCGGGCAAAGGACCGGGATTAGTTTCGGCAATGCGCTTGAGCACCTGCGCTTCGCGCTCCGGACGATAGATGTTGCCGTGCTTGATTTCGCCAACACGATGCGCAAGTTGCGCCCGCTCGGAGAGCAGGCGCAACATTTCGCTGTCGATGCTGTCAATCCCCTCGCGCAGTTTGGCGAGTTCCTCCGCTTCGCTAGCCATCAACCTTCCTGCGGCAAATAGCGTACGGCAAGCACGCCCTCGATCTTGGCGATTTGGTCGATCACCTTCTGCGACACCTTGCTGTCCACATCCACCAGGGTATAAGCCACATCCTTCTTGGACTTGTTCATCATGGTATGGATATTGAGCTTGGCTTCAGCCATCGCCGTCGAGATCTGACCGAGCATGTTCGGCACATTGGCGTTGGCAATGGCGATGCGATAACCCGACTCGCGCGACATGACGACGGTGGGGAAATTCACCGAATTGACGATATTACCGTCGAGCAGGTAATCGCGCACCTGATCGGCGACCATGATCGCGCAATTTTCTTCAGCCTCACGTGTCGAAGCGCCCAGATGCGGCAGTGCGATGACGTGGGGGTGATTGTTGACCTTGGCACTGGGGAAATCGCAAACGTAGGCTGAGAGCTTTTTCACATCCAGCGCAGCCAGCATCGCCGCCTCATCGACCACGCCATTGCGGGCGAAGTTGAGCAGTACCGCACCATGCTTCATCAGCTCGATACTTTCGGCATTGATCATGTTGCGCGTGGCATCGACCAGCGGCACGTGCAGGGTGACGAAATTGCAGCTCTTCAGCACTTCAGCAATGCTGTTGGCCTTCTTAACCTGCGACGGCAGGCTCCAGGCGGCATCGACCGTGATCTCGGGATCGTAGCCGACAACATGCATACCTAGCTTGAGCGCCGCATCGGCGACCAAGCAGCCGATCTTGCCAAGGCCGATCACACCCAACGTATGGCCGGAGATCTCATAACCAGCGAAGGTTTTCTTGCCGCCTTCGACCTTCTTTTCCATGTCCGGATCGGCGGGGTCAAGCGCGGAAACGAACTTGATGGCACCGCCGATGTTACGTGCTGCTAGCAGCATGCCCGCCAGAACCAGTTCCTTCACGGCATTGGCATTGGCACCAGGGGCGTTGAATACGGGCACGCCGCGCTCCGACATCGCCTTGACGGGGATGTTGTTGGTACCGGAACCGGCACGACCGATCGCCAGCACGGATTGTGGAATGTCCATGCTGTGCATGTCGGCCGAACGCAGCAACACGGCATCCGGCTTGGCGACTTCCTTGGCACAGGCAAAGCGCTCAGCCGGCATGCGCTTCAGCCCGGTCTGCGAGACGTTATTAAGGATCAGTACGTTGAATTGGTCAGCCATGATCTCAACCCTTGCTCGCCGCGAATTCTTTCATGTACTCAACCAGCGCCTGCACGCCGGCAAGCGGCATAGCGTTGTAGATCGAGGCACGCATGCCACCGACAGAGCGGTGACCCTTCAACTGCACCATGCCACGGGCCTTGGCGCCTTTCAGGAATTCCTCATCGAGTGTGGCATCCTTGAGCGTGAAAGGCACGTTCATGCGCGAACGGTCTTCCTTGCGCACGGGGTTGCGATAGAAGTCAGTCGTTTCGAGATAGTCGTACAGCAGGTTGGCTTTCTCAATGTTCTTCTGCTCCATCGCAGTGATTCCACCGTTCTTTTTCAGCCACTGGAATACCAGGCCGGCGATATAGATCCCGTAGGTTGGCGGCGTGTTGTACATCGAATCGGCATCAACGTGCGTCTTGTAGTCGAGCATGGCGGGCGGTGCGGGCTGTGCCTTGCCAACCAGATCGTCACGGATGATGACGATGGTCAGGCCGGCCGGGCCAATGTTCTTTTGTGCGCCACCATAGATCAGGCCGAACTTGCTGATGTCGATCGGGCGCGACAGGATATTCGAGGACATGTCGCAGACCAGCGGTACATCGCCTGTGTCGGGAATCCAGTTGAACTCGACACCGCCAATGGTCTCGTTGGAGGTGTAATGCACGTAGGCGGCGTCCTTGGTCAGCTTCCAGTCGGCCTGGGCTGGCGCATAGGTGAAACCTTTGTCTTCGGCGCTGGCGGCAATATTGACGTTACAGAAAGTCTTGGCGGCCTTGATGGCCTTTTTCGCCCACTCGCCGGTATGCACATAATCGGCCACGGCCTTGCCGCGCAGCAGGTTGATCGGGATCATCTCGAACTGGAGCGAAGCACCACCTTGCAGGAACAGCACCTTGTAATTGGCGGGGATTGCCATGAGTTCGCGCAGGTCAGCCTCGGCCTGGGCCGCAATGCCCATGAATTCCTTGCCACGGTGACTCATTTCCATCACCGATTGGCCGGAACCATGCCAATCCACCATCTCGGCGGCAGCCTGTTGCAGAACTTCTTCGGGTAGCGCGGCAGGGCCGGCGCTGAAGTTATATACACGTGCCATTACTCTTGCTCCTCGTCAGTTTCGATAACTTTTTCGATGCCGGCCAGTTTCGTACCGTCATCCAGATTGATAAGACGAACACCCTGCGCCGAGCGCCCGGTTTCGCGTACCTGCGTAACAGCGCTACGGATCAGCACGCCGCCTGTCGAGATCAGCATCACCTCGTCAGTTTCCTCGACCAGCACCGCACCCACCACCGCACCGTTACGCTCGGAGGTGCTGATGGCGATCATGCCCTTGGTACCACGGCCATGCTTGGTGTACTCGGCGATTGACGTGCGCTTGCCAAATCCATTTTCAGTGGCTGTCAGCACGTTGAGGCTTTCGTCCTGGGCCACCAGCATGCAGATCACGCGTTGACCATCCTCCAGCATCATGCCGCGCACGCCACGCGCATTACGGCCCATCGGGCGCACATCCTCTTCGGAAAAACGCATCGCCTTACCGGCATCGGAGAACAACATCACATCGCACTGGCCGTCGGTAATCGAGACCCCGATCAGGAAATCGTTCTCATCCAAACCGACGGCAATGATGCCGGCCTTGCGCGGATTGGAGAAATCCGACAGCGGCGTTTTCTTGACCGTGCCCATCGCGGTCGCCATGAAGATGTAACGGTTCTCGTCGAAAGTCGGCGTTGGCAGGACGGCAGTAATCTTCTCGCCTTCCTCCAGCGGGAAGAGATTGACAATCGGTTTGCCACGACTGGTGCGCGTACCCTCTGGCACCTCATAAACCTTGAGCCAATAGACCCGGCCACGATTCGAGAAGCACAGGATGTAATCGTGCGTATTGGCGATGAACAGTCGATCGACGAAATCATCGTCCTTGATGTCGGCGGCCTTCTTGCCGCGACCACCATGACGCTGCGTGCGGTAGTCCTCGAGACGCTGGCGCTTGATGTAACCGGTATGCGAGAGCGTCACCACCATGTCCTCGCGGGCAATCAAATCCTCGAGATTGATATCCGCCGTCTGCAGGATGATTTCCGAACGGCGCTTGTCGCCAAACTGCGCACGCACGGCAGCCAACTCGTCGGTAATGATCTGCGTGATGCGCTCGGGACGCGCCAGGATATCGAGCAGATCGGCGATCTGCGCCATCACCTCTTTGTACTCGCTGACAATCTTGTCTTGCTCAAGGCCGGTCAGGCGTTGCAGGCGCAGTTCGAGAATCGCCTGTGCCTGCACATCGGAGAGCAGGTAACCGCGCCGCGACATGCCATATTCCGGCGCCAACCCCTCGGGGCGGGAAGCTTCCGCGGCTGCGCGCAAGAGCATTTCTTCGACCAGCGCCGAATGCCAGGTGCGCGCCATCAGTTCACGCTTGGCATCGGCCGGCGTCGCTGCCGCCTTGATCAGCGCAATAATTTCATCGACGTTAGAAAGTGCTACCGCCAGACCTTCGAGGATATGGCCGCGATCGCGCGCTTTCCTCAACTCGAACACCGTGCGCCGGGTTACCACCTCGCGGCGATGCGAGAGGAAGCATTCCAAGAGTTGTTTAAGGTTCAGCAACTGCGGACGGCCATCGATCAGCGCCACCATGTTCATGCCGAAGGTATCCTGCAACTGCGTCTGCTTGTAGAGATTGTTGAGGATGACCTCGGGCACTTCGCCGCGCTTGAGTTCGATCACCAGGCGCATGCCGGATTTGTCCGACTCATCCTGAATATGGGCGATCCCATCAATCTTCTTCTCGTGAACGAGTTCGGCGATCTTTTCCTGCAGGGTTTTCTTATTAACCTGATAGGGCAACTCATCGACGATGATCGCCTGACGGCCGGAATTCTTGATCTCTTCGAAATGCGTGCGGGCGCGCATGATGACGCGACCACGGCCGGTCAGATAACCCTCACGAACGCCGGAAATTCCATAGATCAAGCCGGCAGTCGGAAAATCTGGCGCCGGAATGATTTTGATCAGCTCTTCAATATCGAGTAAAGGGTTATCCAGCAGCGCCTGACAACCATCGAGTACTTCGTTGAGGTTATGTGGCGGAATATTGGTCGCCATGCCCACCGCGATACCCGCACTGCCGTTGATCAGAAGGTTCGGGATGCGCGCCGGCAGAACCAGCGGTTCATGCTCGGAGCCATCGTAGTTCGGGCCAAAATCGCAGGTTTCCTTGTCGATATCGGCCAACAGCTCGTGGCCGATACGTGCCATACGCACTTCGGTGTAACGCATCGCGGCCGCGTTATCACCATCGACCGAACCAAAGTTACCCTGGCCATCGACCAGCATGTAGCGCAAGGAAAAATGCTGCGCCATGCGCACAATCGTGTCATAGACAGCCGTGTCGCCGTGCGGATGGTATTTACCAATGACGTCACCGACGATACGCGCCGATTTCTTGTAGGCACGGTTCCAGTCGTTGCTCAATTCGTGCATGGCAAACAGCACACGACGATGTACTGGCTTCAGACCATCACGGGCATCCGGCAGCGCCCGTCCAACAATCACGCTCATCGCGTAATCGAGGTAGGAGGTGCGCATTTCCTCTTCGAGGCTGACCGGCAGGGTTTCCTTGGCGAAAGCAGTGGTCATGTAAGTAGCCGCCCCAGCGAAAAAGGGCCTGTTGAAAAGCGCGCGATTCTAACATGGTCAGATGCCAATTTCGCCCTCGCACAGCAAGCATTCGTTTAAGCTAAGGTACTGTCACCAAGTCACTTTTTTATCCTGCCCATGTCAAAATCACCCAACTCAGCCCAGGAAACAAAAAAACGCGAAATCGATCTAATCATCGAAGCACGTTGGATCATCCCCATCGAACCGGCCAACACAGTTCTTGAAAATCACAGCCTGGTAATCCAGGACGGACTTATCCTCGACTTGCTGCCTTCAATCACAGTAGCGGAGCGTTATCGCGGCAAAGAGCACTGGAAACTGGGCGAGCATGTATTGCTGCCAGGTCTCGTCAACCTGCATACGCATGCCGCCATGAGCCTGCTGCGCGGCTACGCCGACGACATGGCCCTGATGCGCTGGCTACAAGAGCGCATCTGGCCTGCCGAAAGTCGCCATGTTTCAACCGAGTTTGTTTATGACGGCACGTTACTGGCCTGCTGGGAAATGCTGCGCGGCGGCGTCACCTGCTTCAACGACATGTACTTTTATCCGCAGGCAGCGGCTGAAGCTGTCCTGGCAGCCGGCATGCGCGCCGCACTCGGCATTACGGTCTTCGAATTTCCCAGCGCCTATGGCAACGGTGCAGAGGACTACCTGAACAAGGGACTCGCCACGAGAGAAGCGCTTAGCGATGAACCGCTACTCTCATTCTGCCTGGCACCGCACGCACCCTACACTGTCGGCAATTCCACCTTCGAGCGTATCGCCCTGATTGCCGATCAACTCGATCTCCCCATCCATATCCATCTCCATGAAACCCTCGATGAAATTAGCAATAGTCAGAAAGAACATGGCGTCCGACCACTGGCGCGCTTGCACCGTTTGGGTCTGCTGGGACCGGGGCTGATCGCAACCCATGCCGTACACCTCGACACAGACGAAATCGGCCTGCTTGCCGCTCATGGCTGCCATGTGGCGCATTGCCCAACTTCCAACATGAAGCTGGCTAGCGGCATCGCCCCCATTGGCCTGCTACTCGAACATGGGATAGGCGTGGGATTGGGCAGCGACGGTGCCGCCAGCAACAATCGACTCGATATGTTCCAGGAAATGCGTCACGCGGCCCTGCTAGGCAAGGTGGCACGCCACGATGCCGCCGCTTTGCCAGCCCATCAGGCGCTGAGAATGGCCACGCTGGAAGGCGCGCGCGCGCTAGGCATGGAAAATAAAATCGGCTCACTCCTGCCGGGAAAAGCCGCCGATCTGATGGCCGTAAGGCTAGACCAATGGGATCTCCAACCTTGCTACGATCCCGCATCGCATCTGGTGTACACCGCCGGGCGTGAGCAAGTCAGCCATGTATGGGTTGCTGGAAAGTTGCGCATAAAAGACAAAATACCCGTTGATTTTGACACTCACGCATTGCTGAAGAAGGCCTGTTTGTGGCAAAATAGACTATCAAATCAAAGTTAGTTGGTTTATTTACTGAAAGTAATCATGATTATTTAATGAATTTTTCATGAAATAATGCTAAATAATAAATTGGCCAAAAACCATAGCTACGCTTTCACTGAATAAATTAATCCTTATTCCTTTAACCATTTAAGTCTCCAACCTTTACCCGAGGGAACACAACATGATCAAGCTCATTTCAAAAAATATCCTGCTAGCAGCCACACTGGCAAGCATTGGTGTCGCTGCTCAAGCACAAACGCCTGGCATCGACATGAAAGGCACCGTCGGTTACGTTATCGATCAGCGCGGTTACGTTGCCAAGAGCGGTACTGGGTTGTGCTGGCGCACCGGCTACTGGACACCTGCCATGGCCGTTGCCGAATGTGATCCGGATTTGGTAAAGGCTGAAGAGCCGAAGACCCGCACCATCGAAGCAGCCCCCGTCGTCGCACCGAAGCCCGCCGCCCAGAAGATCACCCTGGCCGCTGACGCCCTGTTCGATTTCAACAAAGCCGATCTGCGTCCCGAAGGCAAAGCCAAGCTTGACGATGTCGCCAGCAAGATCAAAAACATCAAGCTCGAAGTCATCATCGCCGTCGGCCACGCAGACCGTATCGGCAAAGACGAATACAACCAGAAGCTCTCCTAGCGCCGCGCCAACTCCGTCAAGGACTACCTCGTCGGCAAGGGCGTTGAAGCCAACCGCGTCTATGCCGAAGGCAAAGGCGAAAAGCAACCAGTTACTGGCGACAAGTGTGGCAAGAGCGTCGTCAAGTCCAAGAAGCTGATCGAGTGCCTGCAGCCGGACCGTCGTGTCGAAATCGAAGTGATCGGCACGCAAGCTCAGTAATATTCGGGCGATCCTCGTCACAAGAAAAGCCCTGCTTGTCAGGGCTTTTCCTTTTCCGGAAACGAACAATGAATATAAAACCCAATGTCGACCCGCAAGAAGTCGCAAAATTTAGCGAATTGGCCCATCGCTGGTGGGATCCAAATTCCGAATTCAAGCCGCTTCACGACATCAATCCATTGCGGCTCGGCTGGATTAATTGCTGCGTCAGCCTTGCTGGCAAGCGCGTGCTGGATGTCGGTTGTGGTGGCGGCCTGCTGTCGGAGGGCATGGCGAGTTGTAACGCCCAAGTGACCGGCATCGATCTTTCCGAAAATGCGCTGGGCGTAGCGCGCCTGCACTTACTGGAAAGCGGTCGGAGCGTCGATTATCGTCTGATCGCAGCGGAAGCCCTGGCAACTGAAGCTCCAGCAAGTTTTGATACGGTAACCTGCCTTGAAATGCTGGAACATGTTCCTGATCCGGCCAGCACCATCGCCGCCTGTGCAACCCTGGTGAAACCCGGTGGTCACGTATTCTTTTCCACCATCAACCGCAATCCAAAGGCCTATCTGTTTGCGGTAATTGGTGCGGAATACATTCTCAACCTGCTACCCAAAGGCACCCACGATTACGCCAAGTTTCTCCGCCCGGCAGAACTGGCCCGTTTTGCGCGCGAAGCCGGCCTTGATGTGGCTGAAATCGTTGGCATGAGCTACAACCCACTGACGCAAACCTACCGCTTGGGCGATGACACCAGCGTCAATTACCTGATGCGTGCGGTACGCCCAGCCTGAGTCAATCAATGCGCGGTTTCCGCCTCGCGACGACGGTGATTCAGTACCGCCGGCAATGACAACAGTACAAGCATCAAAGCCACCAAGGCCAACGGCCAGATAACGGGTTTGTTCCAGCGGTCACGCAGCGCTTGACGTGTGACCAGATCGACACGCTGATACTTCAGGGTGTTGTTGCCCACCTTAGTCGGCTTGCGGTTTTTCAGCCAACTATGGCGCAGGCTGTAATCCATGGGGTGAAACCCCCACACCCACGGCGTGTCGTGTTGCAGGATTGCCAACATGCGGTCGATCAATACTTGGCGCTCCGAACTATTTTCCATCGCCCGCATCTGTTCGAACAAGCGGTCATATTCGGCATTGGCATAGTTGGCGGCATTTTCCCCCTGGTGCTTGACCTTGCCCTGCGGGCCATACAGCAGGAACAAGAAGTTTTCCGGGTCGGGGTAGTCTGCATTCCAGCCAAAATAAAATAGTTGCACCGCGCCTTTGCGCACTTTTTCCTGAAACCGGTTGTAGTCGGTACTGCGCACCACCAGTTGTACGTCAATCTTCTGGAACTGCTTGTTCAGCCAGTCGATACGCGTCTTCGCACCCACACCCGTGGCCGTCGTATCCAGAGAAATCACCAGCGGTTCGCCTGTCTTGACATGACGGCCATCCGGCCAGCCAGCCTCGGCCAACAGGCGTCGCGCCACGGCAACCGCCTTGCGGCGCGGGCCATGTTCGGTCCAGTCATAGATCACCGCATTGACACCGTCCGGGCCGGGACGATAACCAAAAATTCCCGGCGGAATCGGACCCTGCGCGGGGATGCCACGGCCATTCTGAAAAATTGAGACAAACTCCTCCTGATCGACGGCAATCGCAATCGCCTGCCGCAGCTTGCGCGCAGCCTCTTCCGTGCCACCGACCAATGGATCGAGCATATTGAAGCCCATGTAGAAGGTCGACGTTGCCACGGAAGTCGACAGCTGTATGCCCTGCGCCTGCATGTCAGTTGTCAGTGAAATCTCGCCACCCGAACCGACCTGTACGGCCTGATCGAAGGAATCCGAGGAAATGCCGGAGACATCATAATAGCCTTGCAGGAACTTATTCCAATAAGGAATCTGCTCCTTCTCGCGCGTGAACACCACCTTGTCGATAAACGGCATGGGCTTACCGCAATCGCTGAGCAAACCTGCCTGCTGATCTTCCGCATCGCCCGCGCAAGGGTAGGTTTCCCCGCGAAAATTCGGATTGCGTTCCAGCACCATGCGCGCATTCGGATTGTTTTCGGTGAGCATATATGGCCCAGTGCCGACCGGATACCAATCGAGCGTCAGATTTTTTTCTGCCATACCTGGCTGACTGTAAAACTTGTCGGCTTCCCAAGGCATAGACGCAAAAAACGGCATGGTCAACCAATAGACAAATTGCGGATACTTGCCCTTGATGCGGATGCGGTAACGATAACGGTCGAGAACCTCGACGCCAGCAAGCGGACTCTTGCGCAGATCCAGCCATTCATCTTGCCGTCCTGCCAGCGCCGACTTTTGCAGCGTTTGCGACAGTTCGTTCAGCCCGACAATATATTCGCCCATCAACCCGAGAATCGGCGAATGCACGCGTGGATGGGCCAGCCGCTTGAGCGCATAAACATAATCGTCAGCCGTCAGTTCCCGTGTATCCGTTTGCGCAAAATCAGCCAGCACGTGCTTATTGCTCAAGGCGTCCCGAGTCAACTCGTGATACGCGTAGTGGCCAGCGGCATCGCGCGCAAATGCCGGATGCGGCTGATAGCGGATGCCGGGTTTGATATCGATCACGTAATCGGTAAAGGCGATCTGCGAAGCCGCTGACTTTGGTGGCAGAGGCTTTGCCTGCGCATCAAGATAACGCGGCTGTGGAACCGCTGTGGCAGTCGCGGGAATCAGTTCGTAGGGACGCCGCAAATAGTGATACTGCAAGGGTGGCTCATAGATCTGCGCCGTAAAGGTAATCTCATCCTCGCTGTAGGATTGCACGGGATCGAGGTGCTTTGGTCGCTCCGTGAATGCCGTATAGAGGATATTGCGATCCCGGTCCGTCGCCGGATATGGGTCATTCCATGCCATGCCGCAACCTGTCAGCAGAGAAATGGATAGTAAATTTAACAAAATGCGCATGGCAGAAAGTGTAATGCAATCGCGGCTATAATCCGCCGCTCGCATTGGAAGGATATTCGGAGGATTCACCATGGGATTTCTTGCCGGAAAACGTATTCTCATCACCGGCCTCTTGTCCAGCCGATCCATTGCTTATGGAATCGCCCGGGCTTGTCACCGTGAAGGCGCGCAATTGGCCTTCACCTACCAAAGTGAACGCTTTCTCGATCGCATCAACAAGTTCGCCACCGAATTTGGCAGCGACCTGATATTTCCGCTTGACGTCGCCGACGATACCCAGATTGATGCCGTATTTGCCAATTTGGAGCAGCGCTGGGAGGGTCTCGACGGCCTGGTGCACTCGATCGCCTACGCGCCCACCGAATCGATTGAAGGAGATTTTCTCGACGGCATCTCGCGTGAATCCTTCCGTATCGCCCACGAGATTTCGTCCTATAGCTTTCCGGCGTTGGCCAAAGCGGCCCGCCCGCTGCTGCTCAAGGGGAACCATCCCTCACTGGTGTGCCTGTCCTACCTGGGTGCCGAGCGCACCATGCCCAACTACAATACGATGGGCTTGGCGAAGGCGAGCCTCGAAGCCGCTACCCGCTACCTGGCGTTCAGCCTGGGGCCGCAGGGCATTCGCGCTAATGCCGTTTCTGCCGGCCCGATCAAAACGCTGGCAGCTTCCGGCATCGGCAATTTCGGCAAATTGCTCGCCTACAACGCTCACCATGCCCCGCTGCGCCGCAACGTCTCTATCGACGAAGTCGGCAATGCCACGGCCTTCCTGCTGTCCGACCTATCGAGCGGCGTCACCGGCGAAGTGCTTTATGTCGATGGCGGCACGCACAATGTCGCCATGGGCAATGCCGACCCCCTGCCCGAGTAACGTGATTCAGGCGCAAAGCGGGCGCCGTCCCGCCAGCGCCGACTTTGCTTAAGCTACGATTTACTTGCGTTCCAATGCGTCCGCGTTAATTTTCACAGGATAGCGCTGGCGCAACGCGGCGAGCCAACCGACCAACTCCTCCTGTGCGACCACCTGGCTGTATTGCTGGCGCAATGCTTGGCTACGGGCAGCCGTCTCATTCCCCGCTGAACTGTCGTAAGGCTTGAGTTTGTCGATGCGATACAAGGCAAATCCGGATGGTACTTTTGTTCCGACATAAACAGGCAAGCGCTGCGTAGCAGCGGCGAATATGGCGTTACGCGCCTCGGGAGACAGGTTTGGCGCATGCAGGCGGCTAACCGCTCGCGTTGCGCTCCAGGTCAAGTTGAGTTTTTCTCCCTGGTTCAATTTTTCCAGATTAGTCTGACCAAGCACTGCCACCCTGGCAACCGAAGCTTCTCGCGCCAGCACTTTTCCGATCATGCCGGCGACCGACTCGAGAGGCTCAACCGTTGCAGGACGATGCTCAATCACGCGTGCGGACAGCAGCGTGTTCGGTGCGA
>Ga0315268_10004928_pt1 | contig 14384 bp, 13 predicted proteins | sample C1_top_MG_FD_204535 | JGI IMG/M metagenome (GOLD analysis project Ga0315268, IMG submission 204535) | Sediment microbial communities from Yellowstone Lake, YNP, Wyoming, USA - C1_top | ecosystem: Environmental > Aquatic > Freshwater > Lake > Sediment | place: USA: Wyoming | collected 2017-08-01
CAGGCTGCCTGCCACGCTCGCCTCTTTCAGAAACTGGAGACGCCCTACATGCAATTTATCGGTGATTGGAATGGCAACCTCCAACTCGAACTTGTCTCCCGCCTCCGCCTGGATACCTTTTTCACCGCGCTTGATTTCCGTTTCGGTGCCCAGGGTCGCCGTGGTCTCCACACCCTTTTTCTCTTCTTTCGGCGCTGCCGGTATTATGTATTCCTTTTTGACCTCCAACGCGGGAATCTTTTGGGGCGGAGGCTGGGTCGTGATTTCCCTTTCGCCCGGCGTTTTCTTTTTTTCGTCCGTTGGCGGCGCAGGCTGACGCTGGAGGGCGGGCGTTGCAAACGCGCCTTGAACGTGCGCCGCGTTTGCACTTGATCCATAGGCAACCGAGTTTGCCTCTTGTTCAAAGGTGTCGTGCGGCGGTGCCATGTGGAAATTCCTCGGTACGGCGCTCCCTTGCTGGACAACGTGTGTCAATTCGTGCGCCAGCAGTCGTTGTCCCGCGTGCGTGTGCGGCGCATACTGTCCTGCGTCAAATACCACATCGCGCCCTACCGTGTATGCCAACGCATTCACCGCCCGCGCTGACTCAGCGGCCTTCGCGTCTATATGCACTCGCACTCCGCTAAAGTCGTGCCCAAAGTGCGGTTCCACAAAGGCGCGCGTCTCTGCATCCAACGGCTGGCCTGGCGAGCGCAATGCCTCGTGCACGATGGGCGGCACATCGTGCGCGGGCGATGGGTTGATCGCCGCGCGTTGCAACACGCCTTGCGCAGGCGTGGCCTTCTCAGCCCGCCGTGTCTGCATTGCCGCTTGCCAATTCATCTACCAACGTCTCCACATGCCATGCTATTGCGAAGGTACTGAAAGTACAGGACTGACCATCGTCTCGTTCTTCAAGATGCGCTGAAAGACATATTTTTCATAAGCCGCTGCCACACTGGCGCCATCCAGCACCACCAGATTTTCATCGTTCTGCTTCTCGGCCTGGTTGGTCCAATTAAAGCTGCCTGTGCAGACGGTCTGGCTGTCAAAGATGCCCACCTTGTTGTGCATGAGCGCCGTCTGGCGTGTCGCCACGTGGACCTCTACACCGCCCTGAACCAGTTTGTGGATCAATTGCGCCTGAAAAGGATTCTTGTTCGGATCGCTCTCGGACGCATCGGCGACGACGGCGACCTTGACACCCCGTTTGCGCGCGGCGATCATCGCATCCATGATTCTGGATTCCGTCAACGTGTAGATGGCGACGTGCGCCGTTTTCTTCGCCGAGGCGAAGAGGTCAATGATGGCTTTGGCGCAGTCGAGTTGCGGGTCGCTGCTGGGCGTCGTGCCCAAGCTAAAGAATACGCCGCGCACCGAACCCGTCGCCGACAATGATTCTATTGATGCAGGTGCTGCTTCTGACTTGTGTTGCTTCGCCATAGTTGCCTACCTTTGTCTGCTTGTCGCTCTGTTACCAATGCCACCGCGCCATCGTATCCGTATTGTGTTGGAACATGACAATGCTCGCGAGCGGGTTCACAGGATCGAGTCCGATGAGCGCGCCTTCGAGCAGACGTGGTGAACCGAGGAATGTGGTCATAATTTGCCCTTAATCGTTTTCCAGAATTTGCCGGCATGAAAATCTGCGGCTGACCAGAAAGGCCCGTCCAGACTGGTCGCACTAGCCGTGAAAGAAGTGGCAAAGTCCAGACCGTCATAAGACGTGCAGCCCCCTGTGGCAGTCGCCACTTTGCATTTGGGCCGGACTGATTTCGTCGTCGTGATCACGCTCGCCCCAACGCGCAGGTAATGCGCGGCAAAGTCTTGTCCCCAGGTCTCCGAATCACAACCGACGGCACGCGCCGTCGCGTTGCGAGTGAGCCAGCAACGGCGTGGGAAGAATCCGCGACTTGCCTGACCAAAGGTTTGGACATCTTCTTCAGGATTGAAGTCTTTAGGCGTAAAGGATGAGGCGCCGCCAAACATGGTGTCGCCACTCGCATGCCCAAAAATCACCATGTCTGAGATTGGGTTACTGCCAGAATCCGAGGTGCTTTCGATATCGTTGTCCGCACCTTTACTGGAAACGCTGCCCGGGTAGAACAATTTGGCAATAGCCGCATCCTTCGCCTCTCTGCCATCGTTGAATAGATAGATGCGCAGAGATTTTCTGGTTTTCGCCGTCAGATTCGAGATGTCGAACTTGTCGCCAATCTGGACATACAACTCATAGCGAGCATCAAAAGTGGCGGGCGGCTTGGCTAAAGTGGAAGTGCGCTGGATGACGGGCTTGATGCATTTCCAATCGTTGAAATGGGCGCCCGCTTTTTGCGCGAGTCCTCCGAGTGTGTCACTCTCATTATCAGAAGTTGCCGTGTTGCCACCGATCTTCCAGCGGCGTATGGCCGGCTGGGGGTCTCTGGAAACCACAGACCGGAAGGCGTCAGCGATGGGGGTTGAACTCGACGGCTGGGACAATTGTGCAGTAACGTTGTCGGCTTCGCGCTCGGCTCGGTCCCCAGGGTCGCCAAGCGCGTGGGGCGCTTCCGATGTGCGAGCAGACTGTTGAATCACATGCGTCAATTCATGGGCTAACAATTGTCTTCCTTTATCCGTCTTTGGCTGGTAGAGTCCTGCGCCGAATACCACATCACGCACGACCGTATACGCTAATGCATTCACTGCCCGCGCCGACTCTGCTGCCTTTGCGTCGGTATGCACACGCACATGGCTAAAGTCGTGCCCGAAGCGCGGCTCCATGAAGGTACGTGTCTCTGCATCCAACGGCTGTCCGGGCGAGCGTAGCACGTCATGCGCGATGGGCGGCACATCATGCTCAGGCGATGAATTAATCGCCGCACGTTGCAATATGCCATCCCGTTTCTGTTTGAAATCTTCGCCCTCGCTGTTGTTGGCGCGCTGACCACACGCGCATTGCCGCTGCAACATTCCATCCATTCTCAGTGTAATGGTTGGCTTGGCCGCCGTTTGAGTTTCAACTGCAGAGTATGCACTCATAGTGTGCCGATCCCATCAGAAAGTGCTGCCTCTAAACTGCAACCTCGTCACGCACATAGATATGGATGCTCCAGCAATCCCATGCCGTCGCAATCGATTTGACATGCAAAGCCCACGCCGACAGATCCTTCCGGCGGAATAAAAGTCCCCGAGTCGCCGGGAGAGAGCTCAAAGTGTGCCTGCGTTGGATTGATGACATTGCCGTTTGCATCAAGACCTCCAACAAAAAGTGGGCACGTACCGCGATTCACCAGAAACATCTGGCGGAAGTATTCGATTCTGGTGAGCTGTCCTCTGGTGCCGGGGCAAGGGGTTTCCGTTACCTTGCGGCATCCACTCGCTGTTGTTGACTCTGCCTCACTATCCTCGACGCGGGCAAGCGTGCGCTGTGGCGCGTTTTGAGCAATATGCAGTGGCCCGGCGGTCTGGATGGTATTTGCCACCTGCTCGGCCTCTTGTTCGGATAAATTGTAAGTTGATCTGGTGAGTCCGATACTTGCTGTACGCGGCGTCGCCATCTGTTGCACCACATGCGTCAATTCATGCGCCATTAGTCTTTGCCCAGCGCTCGTCCTCGGCGTATACCGTCCTGTCCCGAACACCACATCGTGTCCAACCGTGTATGCCAACGCATTCACCGTCCGCGCCGATTCTGCTGCCCTTGTGTCCGTGTGCACTCGCACCCCACCAAAGTCGTAGCCGAAGCGCGGCACCATGAAGGCGCGTGTCTCTGCGTCCAGCGGCTGACCGGGCGAACGCAACACCTCATGCACGATAGGTGGCACGGCGTTGATCGGCGACGAATTGACTGCCGCCCGCTGCACTAGTTCATCCTCTTGATGGAGACCCGCTCCATGCGCGCACGCGCTTCAGGTGTGGCCGGCGGAGCAGCGTTGCAAGATGTTGCTGTGCACTGGCGTGATCGTTGGCACGTCAGTCTTTCGAGCCTGAACAGAAGCGAGGCCACTCATTTTCCGTTCCCAATTCCCGAGTACACAGACCGCGCGATATGTTGCCCCCACTGCGTTGGAGTATTCCCCGGTTTGAATTGCATGGCATCCGCACGCACACCTGGCAGCGCGCCGCCCGTTTGCAGATACGCCGCCAGACCATTCTCAATTAGCAAGCGCGTCAACTCGGCCTCGACCGCCGCTTGAAGGTGTGGTCCTTGACTGCGCTCTATCGGCAATCCATCCAAAATCAATCGCTCGATGTGCAGTTCAATATTCATCTAAAGTCCGCCTCGTTGATGGTCCGCTCCATCTTGCGGAACTCGGCCCGCGCTGCGTCCAGGATCAGCGCCATCGTCACCGGCGTACCGGCCTGCGCCGCCAGAAACGCCGCGTTGACGGCAATGTTGTGAATGCTGCCGCCGGTCAGGTTATGGCGAGCCAGCCGGTCAAAATCCAGGTTCGCCGTGGGCGTTTCGGGCGGAAAGACCTTGAGCCAGATGAGCTTGCGCTCCGCCGGGCCGGGAAAGGCAAAGTTGACGGTAAAGCGCAATCGCCGCATAAAGGCCGTGTCGAGCGCGCTCTTCATGTTCGTCGCCAGGACCGCCAGCCCGCGATATGCCTCCATCCGCTGCAACAGGTAATTGATCTCAATGTTGGCGTACCGGTCGTGGCTGTCTTTGACTTCGCTGCGCTTGCCGAACAGCGCGTCCGCTTCGTCAAAGAACAAGATCGCGCCGCCGTCCTCGGCGGCGTCGAACAGGCGGCGCAAATTTTTCTCTGTCTCGCCGATGTATTTGCTGACGACAGCCGACAGGTCAATCCGGTAGAGGTTGAGCCGCAAGTCGTTCGCGATCACTTCGGCGGCCATCGTCTTGCCCGTGCCGCTTTCTCCGGCAAACAACGCGCTGATGCCCAGCCCTCGATTCATCTTGCGGCGAAAGCCCCACTCGTCATAGACTTTGCTGCGCTGGCCCACTTGCCCGGCGATCTGCCGTAGCACGCGCAGCTCGGCTTCGGGCAACACCATATCGTCCCACGTCGCTTTGGGCTCAAGCCGCTGAGCCAGCACGTCGAGCCGGGGACGAGTGTGGGACAAGCAAGTCGTCCACGTCTGGTCGAGCGCGGTCTGTCCGTTCTTGGAAGGCAGGGCCTTCGCGGCGCGAGTGATCGAGTGAATGTCTTCAAGGCCCAAGTTGAACTGGCCCGCCAGCGCGCTTGCCTCTTGCGCGTGGCTCGGCCCCAGCGCCTCGTCCCAGGCCGCCCGCTGTTCCGCAGGCGTCGGCGTGGCGACGTCGAGCGTCACAGCCGCCCGCTCAAGGTTGGGCCAGGCCTCGCGCACGTTGAGAAAAATCAGCGCGTTGCAGCGCGCCAGGAAGCGCCCGATGGGCGGCGCTTGTCCCTCGGCCGGCGAGCTACCGTCCAACTCGTGCGCGTCGAGATAAAGCGCGATGGGCAGCAGGGTGCTTTCCCGCTGCCACAATCGTGCCAGTGTATCGAGTTCGGTGGTCTGCGCTGGCAGCAGTCCCGCCGGCAGGCGATAGAGATGAAGGCCGAGCAGCGTGGCCGCGTGCCATGCCACCAATCGCTTGCTGGACGTGTCCGGCCCTGCCAACTGGACGACGGGCAGAGCCGTCCGCATCTGCGCCGCCAGTTTCACGTGATGCACAATGGCATCTGCCACACTTTGTTGCGAGGGCGGCAGGTTGATCGGCTCCATGTCGAGCGCGGTCACGAACAGCGCCAGGCGGTCGTCCAGGTAATTGAGACCTTTGAGAAAATTCACAATGTGCTCGTCGGCGCGCAGAGGACTGGTCGTGAGCGGTTGAGCGCCGGATTGGTTGATCTCGATCAACCGCCAGTAACGCAACGGCCTTTCGGGCGAGAGCACGTCCCAGGCCGGTTCGTCGAAAAGCGCCAGGGCCAACGCAAACGTCGGATAGGGTCGCGCTGGGTCGTCCTGGGCGCGCGCACACTGCGGAGCGATGCGAGTATCCAGCTCGATTGCCGCGCACAGGAGCAACACCTGGCGCTCGAAGCGAGATAGACCCAATCGTTCACCCAAAATGTGCAGAGCCGGCGGCGGATTCATCGCTTCGGCGGCGGACACGTCTGCCGCCGCTTGTGCGATCTGTTGGTCGCCGATGGCCGCAGGTCCCGCTGGCGGAAGCGCACGAACATCCGGCAGCGGCTCGGCTGTTGGCCGCTTCAAGAAGCGATCCAAGAACGATGGCAAAGCCGGTTCAACCTGGGATGTCTCACGCTCTTGGACAGGCGACTGCGCGTGAGCCGATTCAGCCGGCGTCAGTCGCTCCAGGCGCAGGCGCAGCCAGCTCAGCGCGGCTGAAAGATATTTCTCGTTGCCTGCCTGCCACTGCGCCTCGTCGGTCATGGGATGGTCACCTTGGGGCCGATAAACTGGTTGAACGTCGGGCTGGCCGGATTGGTATCCACCTGCAGCAGACTTTCCGCGCCATCTATTTGCACGCGCGCAAGATAATCGCCCGCCACAACGCCGGCGATGGTGATCGTGATCGAATTGGCGTCTGCGGTGCGCGATGCTGCGACGAAGCTAAAAGCTGCCGGCGCGCCTCCCGCCACACGGTTCAACATCAAGAGCACGCGCTGATCCTTGCCTATCACCAAATCGGTTTGCACCGTCACGTGCGTCGAGTCGGGCGCATTGGACGCTGTGATCGTCGGGCGCAGCACAAAAGCGGCTACGTTCGACTCGATCCCGACGTGCGGCACGGGCGGCTTGCCCATCAACATCGGCTGTATCACTTGCACACCTTGCACACCGGCACGCAGCGAGTTGGCCGGCAGGGAGGCAAGCGGCAAAACAATTTGCGTGTCGCTCAGATCCTGCGGCGTCACCGGAGCGCCGCCAGCAACTCTGACTTGTGTGACATCGCCGCGCAATTGTTTGCCGAGAATGTTCAGCGTGCTGGTCGCCAGGATGGGCTGATTGGCTCCGGCTTGCGAGATGACCTGCTCGATGGTCGGATAGCGGAACGGCACGACATAGATGTCGCGCTCCAACACAGGCAGCGCGGGCTGGGGCGACTCGTCGCTTTCGATCAAGACGACCGTTCCCTGGTAAGTGACCGAAAGCGCGTATTGCACTTGAAAGAACACGGCCCAGAGCTTGGACAACTCTTCCAGCGAGAGCGTGGTGGGCGTGAACTTGACCAGCTCGACGTCGTCGGCCAAATTGGAAGCGGCCAGGAATGGAAAGGTCGGGCTGGCGATGGTGTTGCGAATCATTTGGCGCGTGAGCACCGGCTGCTGGTGCAACGCCAGCGACACGCTGCCTAACATACGTTGCGGCTCCAACTGTGTCTCGTCGCCGTAAAAAGTCAGCAGGTAGTGCAGGTCTAACGCCACGCGCGGGCGCTGCACCAGTTGACCATTTGAATCGCGCGTAGGCAGGTCGGCGTTGCGCCACGCGGCGTTGGGCGTGACCTGGTAAAGATAGATGTTGACTCGCGCGCCTGGCGTTCCGCTGCCAGAGCTATCGGGCCGGACGTTGGTGACGGTGGCTCCCGATACAGCGGCGCCAGCCGCCGGCTGCAAGATTTGAACCAGGGCCGCGGTCACTGTAGCAATTGCCAAATAGTTGCTCATGGCCGCTCCCTTTCACGCTGCTTGAGATAGTCGTCCAGGCTCATCACGGCCGGGGCCGGACGCTGCTTGGACGCGGGCGGTGGTGGCGTCGCGCGCACTTCGATGCGGCCAATCGTCACGTGGATCGTGGGCGATGCCGGTTGCGGCGGCTCGACTGGCGGCGCAAGGCGCGAGACTGTTATCGCCGGCTGCAAGATGGTCTTGGGCGACGATTCGCGCACGGGCTCCGAAACTTGTCTGCCGTCGTTCGGAGCGACCGGCGGCGAGCTTGGCGTGATGGCAGGCTGCCGATGCACAGTCTCGGTCACGTGCCGCACCACCGGTTCAGATATTGATCGGTCGGGCGCATCCGTCGTGCGGTCGGGCTGCCTCGCGCGGGTGATGACTTGTTCGATGAGAGGTGGCGCAGATGGACGCGGCCTGGTAACACCAGTCACCTCGCCGGATGGCGGCGCGGGTTGGATCGCCTGACGCCGATCAAGTCTATCGTGAGACTCCAGGCTCGCCAGTGTTCGGCGTGCAACATCACCCGTCTCGTCCGTGTTCGCCGTCTGGTCTCGATGTATTTCGCTCGGATTATGTGCTGGGTTCAGACGCCTCGGCGCGACTGGATCCGGTACAGGGATGTGTGGAGTAGACCGGACAGGCGGCGCGTTTTGCTCCTCGGGCGGCTCGTCCGGTTCAGGTTGTTTCACCAGCCGGCGATGCGCGTCTCGCATCGGCGGCAGGCGGTTTTGCGCTGGCAGGTTTTCAGGCGGCGATTGCGCAATCATAGATGCCGGGCGCGGTATCACTTCCGGCTCGACGGGTCTACGCACAGCTTGGGTCGCCGCGTCTTGAAGCACGGCTTCATCGGAGGGCGTGCCATCGAATTGCCGTTCATTCGCCAGTGAGGCCAGCCTCGTCAACGGCTCGAAGCGTGATGCCAGGCGCGGTTGAAGAACCGTCGTCAGGTTGAGGTTTTTCGCCACCAGGTTGCCTATGTAATCACTCACGATAGACCTTTAGAATCTGCCAATCATGTCCAGGTAAAGCTGCCGCCGCATAGGACTGAGAGCCACGATGTCGGCCTCGCGCCAACCATACGCCGAAGCGAGGGCATGTACCTCGCGCAAGAGTCGAATTGCCCAGGCGTTGATCTCACTCCAAAAGAACGCTGCAATGTCGAATGTGGCTTGCCACTGGTGACTGCACGCCGGGCACGTGAGCGCAAGCTCTACATCGGCTTGCGGATCGGCCAGAGCCATTTGCTCAGAGATTGCCGTTTTCACATCATCCGGCAGTCGTTCGAGCGGCGCGTCAGCGCCCTCGTGTTGCACACGCACGACGCACCGGTCGAACAACAAGCGGCGCGCGTCTATCGAGCTGTGACCGGCGATAGCTGCCAAGTCAAGGCTGTTGGGCAGGCGCACGTCTACCTCGTAACCAGCGACGCTCGTCGAAAGCGCTTGACCCTGATGGGTCTGGCCCGCACGAATGTCCGAGACATCAAAGGCGAGCTCGAGCTGCTCCCCGCAACTGGGACAACTCGCCAGGCTGACCAACTGCGAACCAAACATCCACTCGCGCAAGGCGAGCAGTTGCGCATCACGCTGGCCGATGCTCAGACGCGCCACGTCGTCCGGCGCTGCTTCCGGGTTGGCGGCGACCAGCAGCGTCAGCGCCCGCTCGATGGGCGACTGCGCCAGCCCGCGTTCCCAAACGCTCAACAACTCAGATGCCGACAGCGCGCGCATCGTTCATCGCTCGGACCCGCTTATCCGGTCGGCAAGGTCGGCTCGCTCGGCTCGGGAGTTTCGACGTCGCGCTCCCAGCCTTCGTTCTCCAGCTTGATGTGCTGAATGGCGACGGCATTCGCGTTCGCATCCAGATCGGGCAGCGCCTGGTATTCCGAGACCCAGCAACGATAGACCTTGTAGGCCACAGCCAACTGGCCGGCCTCGTTGTACACTTCGATGATGATGTCTTTGCGAAAGTCTTTGAGCGAGACTTCGGCGCCCAGGCCCGCGCCAAAGTTCCACACCTTTTTGGCCCAATCCTCAAAGTCTGGGTCATGCGTCACGCCGCGTTCGAGCGTGATGGCGTCGTATTCGGTGCGCCCCGGCGATTTGCGAGTGCTGCTGGGGTCGCCGCCGTCGCGGTGCTTGACGACCTCGGTCGTGCGCTTGAGCGAGCTGACTTTGCTGATGCCCGCCACGTATCGGCCATCCCACTTGACGCGAAACTTGAAATTCTTGTACGGGTCAAAACGCTGCGCATTGACGACGAACTGTGCCATGACATCCTCCTTACGCCTGGATCTGACCGGCCATCTGCTGGAGCTGGATGACCACGAATTCGGCTGGTTTGAGCGGCGCAAAACCTACGACGATGTTGACGATGCCCAGGTCAATATCGTTTTGGGTGGTGGTCTCTTTGTCGCATTTGACAAAGTACGCGTCGCGCGGCGTCGTGCCCTGGAAAGCGCCCTGGCGGAAAAGGTTGTGCATGAACGCGCCGACGTTGAGGCGAATCTGCGCCCAAAGCGGCTCGGCGTTTGGCTCAAATACCACCCACTGCGTCCCGCGATAGAGGCTTTCTTCGATGAACAAGGCCGTCCGCCGCACGGCGATATACTTCCATTCGGAAGCAAGGCGGTCGTTGCCCTGCAAAGTGCGCGAGCCCCAGACCACCTGACCTGCCGCCGGCATAGTGCGCAGGCAATTGACGCCGAGCGGATTCAACTGGCCGTTCTCGTCGTCCGTCAATGGCACGCTGAATTGCGGCACGCCCACCAGCGTCGCTTCCAGGCCAGCCGGGGACTTCCAAACGCCGCGTTGGGCGTCGGTGCGCGCAAAGACGCCCGCCACTGCGCCGCACGGCGCAAAGTTCTCCATCTGGCTATCGTGCAGAGGATTGGGCTGCTTGAGCCGAGGGAAAAACAGAGCGGAGTTCTTGCTGTTCGTGCCAACCGCCGAAACGCCCGTGGGCGGGTTGGCGGCCGGATTGCCGATGGCCTTGGCGACCGAGTCCCAGTCGCTTGGCGGGTCAATCAGCAACATGGCGCGGCGCTTGAGCTCGCAATACGAGGCCGCTTCGCCGATCAGGTCGGTATCCACATCATAGCCGCCCGTTGTGGCGCTGAGCTTGTAAGGCGGGATGCACAAGAGATTGAACAGGTCCGCCTTTTCCAGCGCGTACAGGCCGGTCTTGGTCGTGATGGTGTTGTTCACGATGAACTGGTCCTTGATCAGATCGTTGCCGTCGGTTCCGCTGTTGGGCGTGGCTTGAACGGGCGTCTGGCCTGTCTCCTTGGGCCGCACGTTGGGCACGATCCACTGGCCGTTGTTGTCCTTCTTGACGCGCACGAGCGTCGAGACATCTTTCAGCACGCGCGGCACGTAGCGCGGGTCGTTGTCGTCAATCGAGACGTTCAGGAATTTTTCCGATTGGACGACGTTCTTGGTTATGGGGTCTACTTCAGCGATCGCCAGGTTGAACAGGTTCGTGTTAGTTGGATCCTTGGTGTTGTAATCCACGGCTGCGCTCAGATTGTTGCCCCATGCGCCGACGTTCGCAGCGACCAGGGGCAGCGCATCGTTGGGCGCGGCCGCCCCGGTGGGTAGGGAAATGGCGGCTGCGGTGGCGCCGTTGTGGAGCCGCACGATGACGGCCTGGCTGCCGCCATTCAGGAAAAAGTCGCGCACCGCAAAGCCGAGAGTGCTTTCGGTCCACAACCCGCCAAAGGTGCGGCCAAAGTCGCCATAGTTGTTGATGACGACCGGGCCATCTTGGTCACTCGGCCCGCGCTTGGCGCGGCCGATGAACGCGGTGATGGATGTGGCGACCCCGGTGATGGTGCGCACGCCGCTTGGTATCTCTTCGATGTAGACACCAGGATAGGTGAGTGCGACAGGCATTTGAAATCCTCCTTTCTCTTACCCTTTCGCAAAATTGCCGCACGCTGCATACACTGCAGCGCGCGAGGTTGAACCTCGATCTTCTTACTCTGAATGGCGTCGCATACCTGGTGCATGGAGCATGATAAAGTCCACCAGTTCATCCAGGTTTTTGAAATAGCGCCGCTCACTGCTGGGCGCGTGTTCGATGACGCCTCGCCACTCTGGCGCTGCTCCTTCAATCTCTCGCGTCTCGCGCCAAACTCGCAAGATAAATACCTGCGTGGTTTCGGTCAATGATGCGACCATACTGAGCCACCTTTGACCACACACGGATGACATCGGCAGGTCATTGGTATGCAGTGGCCCGACATCCGCTGCCAGGTGCAAATACTTTTCAGTTTTAACTAGACTGGAACATCCTTGGCTGCGACGAGGAGACAGATTTGAGGCTGCATTTGGTTTTAGTGTTGATGGTAGTGTAACATATCGCTCACACGTGTTCGTCACGCGAGCATCACGAAGGTCTCACGTTTTGCATGGATCAATTGAGGAATTGTTTCACGAAGGGCTGTTGCCCTGATCACGTTAGATTCCAGTTAATCCGCTGGCCTGGTCAAGCGTTCAATGACCTGCGCTGTTTGCGCCACTTGCACGCTGGCCTGCTCCAGGGCCTGCATGGCCTGACGAAGCTGGTCGAGCGCCTGCTCAAGATTGACCGGCGTCTGCGGCGATGCGGGAAGCGGCTGGCTGCGAGCATTTGTACTCGTGATCCGGAAATACAATGCTCGAGTTTCTTCCATGGGCTGGATGCCCATCTCTTCGGCCAGCAGCCGGCGACAGGTCTCGTATTGGCGGACCGCCGACACACGCTGCCCGGCTTCCATGTAGAGGCGAATCATCTCTCGATGAATGTCCTCACGCAGTGGGTCGTGTTGCAGAATCCGCCGTCCGCACGCCAGGCTTGCTTCGTAAGCGCGATTCTCCTTGTAGTAGCACATGAGGTGAGCGAGGCCATCCAGGTACAAGCCGCGCAGGCGTTCTCGCTCTTCCAGCACCCAGTCTGCATAGACCCCGGCCAGTAACTCGCCCGTGTATAATTCCAGCGTGCTCTCCAGTGCCTGAGCATCGGCAGGCTGCATCACATGGACAGGTTGTGAGAGAGCAGAGCCGAGCTGTGTTCTAAAGGCCATCACATCCAGCCAGTAATTGCTTTCCCAGTTAAAGCCGACCTCACCCGTGGACGCGGTCACAAGAAAAGTCCCACGTGGAGTGCCGGCCGGTTCCAACAAGCCGCGCAGTCGCCAGAGCGCGGTGTTCAGACAATTGCGCGCCCGAGTTTGAGGATAGTCGGGCCAAAAAAGATCGGCCAGCAAGTCGCGTGGATAGCTGCGCGGCTGTTGAAGAAGGTATCCCAGCAGGGCCAACATTGTCCGTGGAACTTGGGCAATCACTTGGCTGTCATGGGCGATGCACGGTCTTCCAAACAATAAAACCCGTAAACTGCTCATCAGACCATATCTCCTTAAGACTCTGCAGTAAACGTATCAGTAAAGACAATATGGCAAATCCACATGAGATGGCGGGCGGCAGGCAAAAACGGCGTGCGAGTGAGGAGAGCGCTCGCCGTGAATGCCTCGCCGGTTGCGCGGCGAGGATTGCACTGATTCAGAATGTGCAAGGTCGGGATCATGGGCAGTGTGACCCCCGACTGCACAGCAGCTTTGGCCTCTAGGAAATAAAGATGGCTGAATTACATCAGCACAAGATGTCGTCAAGGCTCTCAGCGCTGATGGCAGTCCGTCACGAAATCAAATCCGAGGAATGCTCCTTGGCTTGAGAGTATTTTACTACGATGACGGCTTTTGTGCCAGCAGTGCGAGTGGGGTGGGGTACGGTTCAAGTTTTTGCGGGGGCAGGGGCGCTCGGCCATCAATGGCCAAGCTATGAAACTGCGCCGGATAAATTCGGCTTGAGGACGCCCACGAGTTTGCCCCGTTCACGGGGCAGATTGTGCCGTCACGGCGATGGTTGTGCAGCTCGTCTTCCGTTTGACGCGGTTAATCTTGCTTGAAGGACTGCCCCGCGAAATTCTTGCAAGAAGCTGTCATAATCTACCCATGGATCCGATTTGAGAACGATAGCGAAAATGATGCTGCGATATTTATTATGAATTACTGCAGGCACTCTAGGATTTTCAATAGTCGCCAAGACAATACACTGCGTGCTGCCTCCGAGTGCTTTCACGTGATCTAGCACCTGCAAGCCCTCCATGACAAGGCTGCCCTCTTCGAGCACCAAGTTTGTGATCACTACGTCGAAATGTTCTTGAGAAAGTAAATCTCGAGCCTGCTCAAAATTCCGAGCAGATACGAGATGGCAGCTTTCCTTCTGGAGAAGCCTGGTCACTGCATCTCTCCAACGGGGTGTGTCGTCAACCAGCAGCACCTTCGGCAATCGTTCGGATAGGCCCATAGATTGGTCGCCTGTGAGTTGTGTGGGTATTGGAGGCGGGGCCTCAGGCGACATCTCAGAGGCGTGATCTTTATCAGCGATGGGGCGAGAGCCTGGAGTCAACTTGGCCGACAAGTGCGCCAGATCATTGTTGGGCCGCAGCCTTCGAACTTGATCTACCAAGTCGTGCAATCGTTCCCTTTGCTCCAGGTAGGTGATCAATGCAATACAGAACTCGCTTTTGTCACTACTAGGCAATGACTCATAATCTGGACCGATGATGTCGTAGGCCAGTTGTACTAATTCGCGAAGAACAAAGCGGTCCATCAGAAATTGCCGTAACTGGGACCTGTCATCTTGTTCCAATGCTATCATCATGATTCTCCTGATTAACTGACCTTGGAGGAAACGCTTCGCAAGTCGTAACCGTTCAGTCGGTTTTCCCGCCACATGCACGGGATTAGCAGTCGGCAGG
>Ga0315268_10004929_pt1 | contig 14381 bp, 16 predicted proteins | sample C1_top_MG_FD_204535 | JGI IMG/M metagenome (GOLD analysis project Ga0315268, IMG submission 204535) | Sediment microbial communities from Yellowstone Lake, YNP, Wyoming, USA - C1_top | ecosystem: Environmental > Aquatic > Freshwater > Lake > Sediment | place: USA: Wyoming | collected 2017-08-01
GTTTGGCAAGACGAAATACCGGTAGTATGAAAGTTGAACTGTTGGAAGAAGCCCGGTTAAATAGCATACGCCCCAAGAAATCGAGGGTCTTAAATGCATCTTCTATAAGAATGAAGCCTGCCACCCCAATCGCCTCAACTTCAAAATTTGCCTGAAATGCCACCGCTGCCAGGCCATATCGGTGGAGCGGGCGCTTCCCCTGCTATTTAATAAGATAGTAGGCCTGGCTATTTTTTTCATGAAAACTATTGGCATAGGTTCCTCTGGCGGTAGTGGGAGTGGCGCGGGTGGAGCTGGCGGGGGAAAATAAATTAAATATAGGGCTATCAGGGCATTCAAGGCAAACAAGGCTATGGAGGCAAAAAGGCAACAGGGCTAGCAAGATTAAAAGGCTACAAAGTGTTTATAATTTTATTGCCATTTTAGCCCTTTTGCCTTTTTAGCCCTTTCCCCCTATCACCCTATTAGCCCTGAATGCCTTGTTTGCCTTTGTAGTCTTGTAAGACAATCTCCTTTCTCCGTTGCAAACTATATTTTCACCACTTTTATTTATTTTTAAAAAATAGAATTTTCAAGGAAAAGTGCAATTTCGGACAAAATCGCGCGATATATATACGGGATATCAATATGTCACCAACATTAATTTCACGAAGAATTTTTCTTTTGGGGTTATCGGCTTTGGCACTCGAGGCCTGCTGCAAAGGTAATTCGCCGGGCCCATCTTCACTCTCCCTTGCACGCAAAGCCTTGGACTTAGAACCTATGTTCCATGCGCGAAGGGAATATTTTCGCTCCAAGAATATTTCCTCAGAAATGATGAAAGACTTTTATCTGCATAGAAACTTCGAAGCCATTCAAGAATTAGTTAGGAGACAGGAATCAGATATTATTAGAGGGATCATTCGCGAGGGGGATTTCCGTGTATCTTCTTTAGCTTTGGATACGCTGGCTTTCTCATCAGACGCATGCACAGACAAACTTTTTGAACAAATGATAAAAGGCAGTGAATTCGAAGAATCAATCGCCACACTCACACTTTGCCAGCGGGCATATAATCAACAAACTCAATCCGGATATATATCAAATACAATTAAACAATTGATTGGCAATGTTAGAGGCGGCGTTTATCCATTTATCGACGGAGCTCTCAAACAATGTAGGGATTATATGGCTTTGATAACTTATAATCAAGCTTCACCTGCTTTAAATCCTTTCAACAATTGGGTTATTGATGAGCCTTTTATTCTTACCGCATTTTTCCGTCAGCCGTTTGTACTTCGCGACTTAAACCAACGTCTATCCTCCGGTCAAGTAATTTTGTGGGATATTGGTTGCTCAATTGGCCAGAACGCGATTAGCACTTTAATTCACTTGCGGGAGGAGCTGCCTGACTCTCCAGTTCATATCATTGGCACCGATATCAATCCTTATTTGCTTGCTTATGCGCGTCGAGGATTATTTGAGTTAGACGCCCCTTCCTTGCTCTCACTTAGAGGGAGCGAATTACAAAAAGACATTGAGATCATCAAGGCGCATTTCCAAAATCAAGGTTGGCCTTTAAGCCATCTTGATCGTTATTTAAGGCCTTTCGTGCGCGCCTTGGATGGCAAAACCATATACCAGACCCGTCAATCCGCAGCCCAACACCTAGAATTCGCCTATGACGATATAACTGATAAAGACAACAGCATTATTCCAGATAAAAGCATCGGGGCAGCGTTTTACTTTAATGTGCATTATTTATTGCCGGAAAGAGAAGCAGTCAAAGCTCTTTGGAAAATTAAGGAGAAGCTAAAACCAGGCGCTTTACTATATGTCCAAGATCCAAATCTTGCCAGTAGCCGCCACCAATTCGAAACTGTTTTTGGCCCTCCTATCAATATTTTGCATGGAAACTTGGATATAGAAACAGTTCTTGTTTTCCGAATCGATAACTGACGGAAGCTGTCAGTTAAAGATCAGAAGTGTTTGCTTTTTAACTTTTTTGCCTCTTCGATATTTACGCGTTTTCTTTCCAGCGCATCCATTAATCTATCAAATAAATACATTGTTCGTCCGGCAACACTATCAATTTCCGCAAATTCATTTTCGGCAACATATCTTTTCCTTAGGATTCTTCTCATTCTTTGCTGGACTTCTCCAACTGACCTTTTGCTATATCTGCAAAATCTGATATATTCGGCTAAAGAATTAGAATAATACCCTTCCACAAAATTCGAAACTATTGAATCTGAAGCCGAATCTAATTGTTCACGCAATTTGAATTCCATCCTAGGAATTTTTTCCAACACCTTTTGAATCAAAGCATCTAATTTATCGGCCATCTGCCAAACAATCATCTTTTTATGCCCATATAGCCTTTCTTCCATTTTAGCCTTTTCCCCCTTTTCTCTTTATAGCCTTATATGCCCTGTTTGCCCCTATAGCCCTTATTAATCAATCTCCAAAACTCTGGCAATTTCTTCACTGGTAGTTGCTCCCCGTTTTAAGAGCTCCATGGCATTCTCCTTTAATGATCTAAAATCACGACTTGGGCCATGGCCCACCATAATCTCAAAAATAGCTTTCCGCCCCTGGGGTTTAACGCGAACCAAGCGTTGGGCCACTGCCCCGATCACGCAATCTTTGACCAAATAGGGCTCCAGTCCCATCTCCACCAGGCGGGGAACGGCGGAAGCCGCGTCCCGGGTGTGCAAAGTGGCAAGCACTAAATGGCCGGTCAGCGCGGCAGAAATAGCGATGCGAGCGGTTTCCAGGTCCCGAATCTCGCCTACCAGAATAATGTCCGGATCTTGCCTCAAGACCGACCTTAATACGCGCGGGAAGGTCAGCCCGGTTTTATAATTTACCTGAACCTGGTTGATACCCGGCAATTGATACTCCACCGGGTCTTCAATAGTGACAATATTGTTCTCTTTGCAATTTAGCTCCCTTAAGGTGGCATAGAGTGTCGTAGTTTTTCCGGAACCGGTGGGGCCGGTAACCAAGATAATGCCGTTTCTCTTGGCGACCAAGCGGCGGTACATTAAAAGATCTTCCGCTGACATGCCCAGCTCGGCCAGATCAAGGAGGGCGCGGCGCCGCTCTAAAATACGCAGGACTACTTTTTCTCCATGGATGGTGGGAATGGTGGAAATGCGAAAGTCAAAGTCGCGGTGCTTGATCTTTAGATTGACCCGGCCGTCCTGGGGCAGGCGCGATTCGGCAATATCCAGATTGACCATCACCTTGAGGCGGGAGATGAGCGGGGCCTGCAGCCCTTTATGCACCGGCTCTCCATCTTGAAGCAGGCCGTCCACCCGATAGCGGACGCGCAAAAAATCTTCGCGGGGCTCCAAGTGGATGTCGGAGACATTTAGACGGATGCCCTCTTCGATAATTTCATCCAGCAGCTTGACTACATTCTCGGTCATCAAGCTAAAATCTGCATTTTTCAGGCCAGCTAAATAGGGCTAAATCGCAGTAAAAATCGTCACCCCTGACGAAACATTTGACGGAGGCGTTCTAGTATCCTCTTCCCGAAAAATCCCAGGTCCGTCCGCATCTTAAGCGCCTCATAAATGGCCCTTTGGGTTTCTTGCGCAGAAGGGCTGGAGTCCTTGCGCAGGCGGTCAAATTCAGCGGAAAATTCGGCTTCGGCTTCCTCCTCCAGGGCGTCGGCCCGGCGGAACTTATCTTCCAGCTCTTCCCGCGTCCAGGCCGGGCGGATCTCCCTCTGCACGGTGCGCCGCCACTCCCTCACCCAACCTAACTTGGAGAGATAATTGCGGGCAATGCGCTGGCCTAGAGTTATCGGATCAATTGGGGGTTTTTCCTCCGCCATTAGTAGCCGGAGGCCGCTACGGTGCGCTGTTTACTGGCATAACCGGTAGCAACGGGGGGGTAGGGAACTAAGCCGAAATTGGCGGTATTTCCGGCAGTAATACTGCCCAAGGCCTGGCTGGCGCCGCCCAGCAATCCTCCAGTTGCATCAAAAAAAGTGTAAGTGACCGCGACTCCTTGGGCTTCGGTTGAGCCATTGTTGCGCACCGTGCCGGTAACCAAAATAGGGCTGCTCTGAATAGTTTCACTTATGATCTCTACCCGATAGGTAAGCGCCAGGTTAGCGGAAGCTGTGCCTCCGGCCTCCACCCTGGCTTCTCCCGTGGATGAAATATAGGTGAGATTCTCCCGGGTCTTCACCTCATAAGACCCGGGATACACACTGGCAATACTATAATCCCCGTGGAGATCAGAAGTGGCAGAGAAAGAGGGCAGATTGGTTATATATACCGCCACGCCCGACACCACCCCGCCCTCACTGTTGGTTAATCGCCCGGAAATGGCGCCCCGATCGGTTACGGTGATCGAGGCGCTGCCTGAAATACCAGAAGCCGTGGCTGTTACGCTTCCTGAACTGGGGGAAGAACCAGCATAAAAAACCCCATTGGCATCGACCGTCCCTATCCCCGAGGTAACCGCCCAAGTAAAAGTCGCAGTCGCTGGTTGATTGGTGGCATTATAAGCCGCAGCGTAGAAGCGCTGCATTCCATTCAAGCCAATGGTAGCAGTAGCCGGAGAGACCGTGATTTTGGTTATCTGTTGGTTTTCACCCCCACAACCCACCAATATAATGACTAATGATAAATGGCTAATTATTAATAGTTTTATTTTTTTATGAAGTGAGTTTTCCATCTTTGACCACTATTTTTCCTCCCACAATGGTATGGAGGACTTGCCCTTTGAGCTTCCAGCCGTGATAGGGAGAATTTTTGGACTTGGAAGCGAATTTGGAAGCGTCCACCGTCCACTCTTTGGCGGGATCGATCACTATGAGGTCTCCATCCCAGCCGGTCTTTATTACCCCCTTCTTCAAATTTAAAATAGTGGCCGGATTTATAGTCAATTTTTCAATTGCTTTTTTTAGGGGCAGGGCTCCCGTCCCTACCAGTTCGGTCAAGACCAAAGCCAGTGCGGTTTCCAATCCCACCATCCCCTTGGCGGCCTTGCTAAATTCTACCTTTTTTTCCTCTTCCTGGTGGGGGGCATGGTCGGTGGCGATAACCTCAATAGTCCCGTCCTTCAATCCCATAACCACTGCTTTAAGGTCTGCCTCGCCCCGCAAGGGAGGATTGACTTTGGCATTTGTATTGTAACCCTCCACTTCTCCTTCGGTTAAAGTAAAATAATGCGGGCAGGTTTCGCAGGTTAGCTTCACGCCCTCTGCTTTGGCTTTCCGGATAAGTTCCACTGAGCGGGCGGTCGAGACATGGGCAATATGCACCCGGCCAAATTCCCGGGCCAGCATGATATCGCGCATCACCATGGTCTCTTCCGCCAAGGAGGTTATGCCGTGCAGGCCCAAAAAAGTGGAGGTAAAACTTTCGTTCATGTCCCCGCCTTCAGACAATCCCAGATCCTCGCAGTGAGAAATGATCAAGGTGTCGAACTGGCGGGCATATTCCAGCGCCCGGCGCATGACCCCGGCATTTTCTATCGGCCGGCCGTCATCAGAAAAGGCCCGCGCCCCCTCCATCAGCATCCTTCCCATTTCGGCGAGCTCCGCGCCCCCCATTCCCTTGGTTACCGCCCCCACTGGAAAGACATTCACTACTCCTTCCAGCCGCGCCTTGGACGTCACATACTTGATCATGGCAGGATTATCCAAAGGCGGGGTGGTATTGGCCATGCAGCAAACTGAGGTAAACCCGCCCAGGGCGGCGGCCCGTGTGCCGGAGGCAATGGTTTCCTCCTCCGGATTGCCCGGGTCCCGCAGATGGGCATGCATATCGATCAAACCCGGCAGGACCCAGAGGTTCTTGGCGTCAATGATCGGGATGCGGGAAGAAGGGGCTTGCAATCGCTGGCCGACGGATTTGATCTTTCCTTCCTGAATTAAAATATCCATGACCGCATCCAAATTGGATGCCGGGTCTATCACTCGGCCGGATTTTATCAGGACATCCATATCCTACGTCTGACTTTTTGCACTATCCCCCGCAGGGGCGAATGCGGCTTCTTTTCTTCTCTTTGCAGGGACCGCAGCGCCACTTCAGCGGCTTTTTGCTCGGCTTCTTTCTTGTTGGCGCCAAATCCTTTGCCCGCGATCCGGCCCTTGACCTTTACCCCGACCTCAAAAACCTTCTTATGGCGGGGGCCGGTTTCCTTGAGCACCCGGTAGTGAGGCAGGTCCCATTTTCTTTTTTGGGCAAACTCCTGCAGGACGGATTTATAATCCCGGATATATCCCTCCCGGCTCACCTTGTCCACCTCTGCGCGCAAAAACTCAATGATAAAATCCCGCGCCTTGCCGATGCCCGCATCGAGATAAACGGCCCCGATCAGGGCCTCAAAGGCATTGGCCACATTGCTTTTGCGCTTGTGGCCGCCGGTGCGTTTCTCATTTTCAGAGAGCAGCAGATAATTCCCCAAATTAACCTTATTCGCCACTTCGGCCAGCGTATCGTCAGAGATCAAGGTGGCGCGGAACTTGGTCAGGTTGCCTTCCGGCTGGGTGGGGAATTTATTGTATATATATTCGGTGATCGCCAGTTTCAAGACCGCATCCCCCAGAAATTCCAGCCTTTCGTTATCGGGGACCTGCTGTTCATGGGCAAAAGAAGAATGGGTCAAGGATTGGTTAAGCAGGGCTCTGTTCACGAAAGAAATCCCCAGTTTCTTCTCCAGCTCCGAGAGGTGTTTTTCTCTTTCCATTGACACCCTATTCTACATCAGATAAAATGACAAGGCAATGGGTGTTATTTCACCGATCATGAGCTTTATCGTGGACCGCGAAACCGGTTTCCCCGCGCCCTCCGAGCGTGAAAGAATCAACCGCGCCATTGAAAAATACAAAAAAATACTGCGCAATTTCCCCCAACGAGCCGATATCGGGGAGATAAAGTTCGGCCTGGCTGATCTTTTTGTTGGCCGGGGGGAAGAGGGCGATTACACCCGGGCAGCCGCCTATTATAACGACATCTTAAAGACCAGCGGCTCCCTCTACCTTCGGGCGCGGGCCTATGTGGGCAAAGCCGAGCTTTTAGTCCCCGGGATCAAAAAGGAAAAAATCGAGGAAGCCATTGAGCTCTGCCGGATCGCCCGTAAGACCTTAAAAGATGATCTGGCCGATTTCTTTGCGGCCAAGACCCTCATTGTGGAGGCGGACCTGAGATTGGTGCGGGACGAACCCGGGGACCACAAAATCGCCCTAAAAATTCATGAAAAATTAATTAAGGAACGATCGGCCCACTGGTATTTCAGGGCGCGGGCGCTTCTGGGAAAAGCCGAACTCATCCTTTATCATTACCCGCCCCGGCTGGCGGAAGCCATTTTGATCTGCAGCCGCGCGACCCGCCTGCTCAAAGAGCGTCCGGGAGATTACTTCGCCTTAAAGACCAAGGTCATCGAAGGCGAATTACGGATCCGCCGCGCCAAGTTCGGCGATTTTAACAAGGCGGAGCAGCTGCTTAAAGAAGTGGTTTCCTTCCCGCATGCCTATCACGATCTGCTGGCCCGGGCCCGGCTGGACCTGGCTGAGATCGTAAAGCATCCCCTGGCCCGAAAATATCTGAAAGAAGTGGAGCAGATGGAGGGGCTGGATCCCTATTTGACCGACAAGGCCAAATTGATCGCTCAAAAACTAAAGAAATAGCCATGGGCAAGAACACTCGTAGTGAGCGCAGTCGAACTATCGCGGAAAAAATATTATCCAATCATTCCGGCCTGGACGCCAAAGCCGGGGATATAGTCATTGCTGATCTGGATTTTATGATCGGCCAGGACGGCACTTCGGGTATAGCCATTGATTCGTTCAGAAAGATGAATGCCCGAAAAGTTTTCGACCCTTCTAGGATCGCCATTATCATTGACCATAGTTCCCCCTCCCCCAACGAAGGGGTCTCCGCCATCCATAAAAAGATCCGCGAATTCGCCAAAGAGCAGGGAATCACGCTCTATGACATCGGCTGCGGCGTCTGCCATCAATTAACTCCCGAACAGGGGCATTGTGTCCCGGGAGATTTAGTAATTGGCGCCGATTCGCACACCTGCACCTATGGGGCCATCAATGTTTTTTCTACTGGTATCGGCTCCACCGACTTGGCCGCGGGTTGGATCTCGGGGAAATTATGGTTCAAGGTACCGGAGACCATGAAAGTAATTTATAAAGGGAAGAGGCCCAAAGGGATTTACTCCAAAGACCTGATCCTCAATCTCATCGGCAAAATCAGGGCGGATGGAGCAACGTATTTGGCGTTAGAGATCGAAGGCTCGCCCATTGATGAAATGTCGGTGGATGCTCGTTTTACTATCTCCAACATGGCTATAGAGTGCGGGGCCAAGGCGGGTTTGATGCGGGCCGATGGCAAAGTTCTCGATTGGGTGAAAAAACATTCCAAAAGAAAGCCCAACCCACAGGAAGCGGATAAAGATGCCAAATACAAAAAAATAATTGAAATTGAGGTTGCCAAGCTCGAGCCCCAGATCGCCAAGCCGCACACGGTGGATAATGTCGGTCCGATCTCCGAGGTTTTGGGAACGCCCATCCAGCAGGGCTACATCGGCACCTGCACTAACGGCAGATTAGAAGATTTCCAGATCGCCGCGAAAATCTTGAAAGGCAAGAAAGTTCATCGAGATTGCCGATTGATCATTGCCCCGGCCTCCAAGGACATCCTAATGGACATGATAAAAGACGGAACTTTTCAGGTTTTACTCGAAGCGGGAGCGGCTTCGGTCACTCCCGGCTGCGGGCCCTGCGTCGGCACTCACAATGGCGTACCTTCTGATGGGGAAAATGTCATCTCTACTGCTAACCGGAATTTTAAGGGGAGAATGGGCAATCCCAATGCCTTTATTTATCTGGCTTCACCAGCTACGGTAGCGGCCTCTATGATCGAGGGTAAGATTGCGGATCCGAGGAGATATCTATGAAACTCACCGGTCGCGGCCGTATGCCGAAAAAGCAGATCGATGACATCAATACCGACTACATCATCTCCGGCCGGTATAAATTCAAGATCCAGGATCCCAACGAGTTGGCCAAGCATGTGATGGAAGATCTGGATCCCGAGTTTTATGGCCGCTTGCAAAAAGGCGACTTTCTGGTGGCAGGCAAAAATTTCGGATGTGGCTCTTCCCGCGAACAGGCGCCGCAAGCTATAAAATACGCCGGGATATCCGCGGTGCTGGCCAAATCGTTTGCCCGCATCTTCTACCGCAACTGCTTCAATCTGGGATTGCCGGCCATCGAATGCGACACTTCCGGAATAGAAGAAGGAGACGAGCTGGAAGTTGACCTTAATTCTGGTATAATAAAAAATAAGACCAAGGCACGGGAGATTAAAATCTCCCCCTTGCCCCGAACCATGCAGGTTCTTTTGGAAGACGGCGGATTGGTGGAACATTTTAAAAAACACGGGGGTTTCAAACTTTAATGGACAAAAAGCGCTTTGAGATCATAGAGCATCCCTCGGATGTGGGGATCCTCGCCTACGGCGAAAATTACCAGGAACTTTTCGAGAACGCCGCCTTCGGCATGTTCTCGCTCATGGCCGAGTTGTCCGATATAAAGATCATGGATTCCTTTAATATCAGCGTTAAGGGTGAAGATCGGGAAGAATTGTTCATCAACTGGCTGAACGAGCTGATCTTTCTGGAAGACAGCAAACATGTCCTCCTTAAAGATTTCAATATCTTCAAGCTTACCGACAAAGAGCTTAAGGCCCATGTGGCCGGGGAGCACATCAAGGAAAACCTGCACGAGCTCCACCGCCCTATCAAGGCCGCCACTTACAATCAATTGGAAATAAAAGAGAAAAAAGCCCGGGTGGTCTTCGATGTCTGAACTGGATATAACCCTCAAGCTGGTTTTAGCCTGCCTCTGCGGCGGCCTGGTCGGCTATTTAAGGGAAAAAGAGAAGAAAGCCGCCGGCTTGCGCACCCACATGCTGGTCTGTTCGGGCTCTACCCTTTTTATGCTGATCTCCATTTATATGGCCGGCCTTTTCCCTGGTTCAGATGCAGGCAGAATTGCCGCCAACGTCGTAGTGGGCATCGGCTTTATCGGGGCAGGCACCATCATCCAGGCGGGCGGATCCATTATCGGGATCACTACCGCCGCCAGCATCTGGGTAGCCTCGGCTATCGGTTTGGCGTTGGGCTGCGGTTTTTATTTTGGCGGCCTGCTGGCCACTTTTCTGGCTATCTTAATTTTAAAAGTACTTCACGAGATCGAAAAGAAATATATCCGCGGGGGCGATTAGGGCTTGTTCTACTACAATGATCCCACTTTTTTATTATTGATCCCAGCCATGCTGCTGGCGCTTTATGCGCAATTCAAGGTGCAATCCACCTTTGCCAAATATTCAAAAGTCGCCTCTGCCAAAGGATTGACCGGGGCGGAGGTAGGCCGTCAGCTTTTAAATGATGCGGGATTGAAATCGGTTCCGGTTCAGGAAGTAGCAGGAGAGCTGACCGATCATTATGATCCTCGAGACAAGACCTTGCACTTATCCAGGCCGGTCTATGGCAGCAATTCCGTGGCCGCAGTGGGAGTAGTAGCGCATGAAGTAGGCCACGCTATGCAGGACTCCAAAGCTTATGCTCCGCTGGCTATTAGGAACAACCTGGTCCCGGCTGCTAATTTGGGTTCCCAATTAGCTATTCCCTTATTTTTCATGGGATTGCTCTTCAGTTTCCCCATGCTTATGGATATTGGCATTATCGCTTTTTCCCTGGCGGTGGCCTTTCAGGTCATCACTTTACCGGTAGAACTAAACGCCTCCTCCCGCGCCATAAAAGTATTAGCTGATGGGAACTATTTAACTTCTGAGGAAATCCCCATGGCTAGAAGCGTTCTAAACGCCGCCGCCCTAACCTACGTGGCGGCCACCGCCATGGCGGTTTTGAATCTAATCCGGCTTCTGGCCCTGCGCGGCCGCAGAGATTAGTGAAGGTTCTTGTTCTATTAGGCCCCACTGCTACCGGAAAAACCAAATTAGCCATTGAACTAGCCAAACAGATTGGCGGTGAGATTATTTCCGCCGACTCCATGCAGGTCTATCGCGGCATGGACATCGGCACCGCCAAGCCCACTTTGGAAGAGCGGCAGGGAATCCCCCATCACCTGATAGACATTAGAAATCCTGACGAGAGTTGGACCGTTTCCGATTTTGTGGAACAGGCGAACGGGCTCACTGGCACACTGGCGCACCCCATAATAGTTGGCGGGACGGGATTATATCTCTGGGCATTGCTCGAGGGCTTTTCTTTCCCCATCACGCCGGCAGATAAGGAGCTACGTTCCAGATTAGAGAAAGAACCTGCTTCTGCGCTCTACGCTCAACTCTCTACTATCGATTCCCTATCTGCTAAAAAAATCCATCCTAATGATAAGAAAAGGATTATCCGGGCTTTAGAAGTATTTGAGCTAACCGGGAAGCCGATCTCTTCCCTCCAAAGCAACAAGAATAATTCCCCGGATTTAAATCCGGGGAATTATAATGCCCTCCTCATCGGCCTTAATTTCCCAAAGGATATTCTATACGAACGCATCAACCAGCGAGTTGATTCCATGATAGAAAAAGGCCTGATCGAAGAGGTAAAGGGATTGCTGGACCAGGGTTATCATAAAGGGCTTCCTTCTATGCAGGCTCTGGGTTACAAAGAAGTGATCGATTATCTGGATGGTAAATGGTCCAAGGAGGAGATGATCGCCGAACTCAAAAAGCGCACCCGCAATTTCGCGCGGCGGCAGATGACCTGGTTTAGACGATTTAAAAGCGTCAGATGGCTTGAAGCCGGACAGCCGCTTCCACGTGATTGGTTTGGGGAAACATATCCAGCGGCTGGACTATCTCGGCCTTAAAGCCGTTTTTTACTAGAATTTTTATATCCCGGGCCAGGGTGACCGGGTAGCAGGAAATATAAACTATCCTTCTGGGCCGGGCTTTTACCACTTCCCTCAGCGCCTTTTCCGAACAACCGCCCCGGGGCGGGTCCAGCACTACTACCTCGGTCCTTTTGGGGAACATTTTCTCGATCGGACCGTGCTCTATGGTCACATTACCTATTTTATTGAGGCTAAGGTTCTTATTGGCATCTTTCACCGCGGTCTCGTTTTCTTCAATGGCTATGACTTTCCCCGCCTGATGCGAAAGCCATAGGGCGATGGTCCCTATCCCCGCATAGGCATCCACGGCGGTTTCTTCCCAAGTCAGTTCCGCGTATTCCGCCACCAGATCATAAAGCACTTCCGCCTGAACTGGATTTACCTGAAAAAACGAATTGAGCTGGATATCGAACTTGAATTCGCCCAGCTTTTCCCTTAAAAAGGAGATGCCCAGCAAATTGGTGTTCTCTTTGCCCAAAATAACATTGCCTCGGGCATAATTGACATTCTGGACGATCCCCACAATGCGCGGTTTTTTCTTAAAACGCGGATAATCCTGGTGGCGGGCCACCATCCGGTGCATGAGCCGCTCTTTTTTCTTGATCTCATGGGCCAGCGTATATCCGGCAGGCAGTCCCCGGCCGTTTATCACGATCCCCAGCAGTATCTCTCCGGTATTAAATCCGCTCCGACCGATAAAATGGCGCAGTAATCCTTTCCCGGTTTTTTCATCATAAGCCGAAAGCTCTCTTTCCTCAAAGATTTCCCGCGCTATCTGGGCGATCTCGGTCAAATAGGGATCCTGGATATAGCACTCCTTGATATTTACCACTTCATGTGTCTTTTGTTTAAAATATCCCATCTGCAAACGGTTATTCTGCATGCGGATAGGGAATTGGATTTTATTGCGGTAAAACCAGGGATCTTCCATACCGAGAGTAGGCCGGATTTCAATCCCTCCTACTCCCTCCTTCTCCATTTCTTCCCTGATCATCCCTTCCTTGAGTTTTAATTGTTCTTCATAAGAGAGATGCTGCAGCTGACAGCCGCCGCAGGTGCCGAAATAGGGACAGCGGGGTTTGAGTTTGGTCATTAAATACAATATATCATATCAGCTGAAATTTGTCCGAATTAATAAAGATATAAATGTCAGGAGGGAAGAAAATTTCATGGCCGCCGATTTAGCTAAAATTACTGCCTCTATAAGAGGATTAAAACAGAAGGCCGGGAACGTAAGAATGACCACTCCTATCGTGGTCAATGCTTATGGCGCCCGCGCTATTCTGCGCACCCGCGATCCCTATGAAAGCGCGAGTATCAATGAAAAACCTATCAGCCTTTTGCGTATGGACCTGGCCCACTGCCTGCAGGAAGTTCAATCTGCCTTTATGGAAGAGGGCCGGCTGCGGGCCGCTTTTTTACATATTGATGCGCTGGAACCCCACCCCCAGGACCTTCTCTGGAGGGCGGATCAGGTCAGGATCCTGGCCAATGCCATGGGAGTTTCAGAAAAGCAACTGCTAGAAGTCGCCGCACGTGAGCGCTTGATCTCTACCCATCGCGACCTGACCCCTCCCGCCGTCCTGAAAGAAGTTAAGGCCTCCCTAAGAGAAGCCCATAGGGTCGCCGGTTTACCTAAAGAAAAACAAATTAAGGAAATCCTGACCGCCAAAAGTGAGGAGCTCTCCCGCACCCTGCATAATATCAGGAAAACCTTTGGCTACCGTATTGGACATGCTTGTATGCGCGTCGGCTCCGGCGGCCCCACAGACCTCTTGCATAGAGTAATTCTAAATACCAAGATCGGTTATGTTTTCACCCAAGCCCTGGATGTGGTCTGGGGAGACGTGGCCTGGGTCATGCCTACTGAAGTGTATGTCCCCGGCGCTAAAGGGGAGGATTACATGCGCTATCTCTGGCTAAGATTATATGCCACTGGCATCTATAGTATGTTTGCCTTTCAAGACAGCGGATCTATCCGGGCGTATTGGGGATTAAGACAAGGGAAAGAATACCGTGGAGGGCTGGAAATTCCCCAGGAATATTTAAGCCCAGAACAACGCATCCTGGCCCCGCTGGACCCTGAAAAGGGAAGCGTCGGGCTAAAACAGGAGTTTAATTTGGGATTAAAATACCTGGGAGTTAAAGACCACATCCCCATACCCGAGGTTTTTAAAGATTTCCCCATTCAGCGCATCCCGGATTTTGAAATGGTCATGCTGGACGCCGCCGAGATGCCCGAAGCACCCTTTAGTCAGCAACAGGCGACCTATACCTAATTGCTCCCCGCAAATATCTGTGCTACCATAAAATCCATGAATTCACGCTACGATTTTCACACCCATTCCATCTTCAGCGATGGGGCCTTGCTTCCAGCGGCATTGATTCGCGAAGCCGAAGTCCGCGGGCATGCGGCCCTGGCCATCACCGACCATGTGGATGCCTCAAATATTGAGGAAGTTATAAAAGCTCTAACCCATTTTGAAAAAGAGATGCGGGGAAAGCTTCA
>Ga0315268_10004930_pt1 | contig 14380 bp, 11 predicted proteins | sample C1_top_MG_FD_204535 | JGI IMG/M metagenome (GOLD analysis project Ga0315268, IMG submission 204535) | Sediment microbial communities from Yellowstone Lake, YNP, Wyoming, USA - C1_top | ecosystem: Environmental > Aquatic > Freshwater > Lake > Sediment | place: USA: Wyoming | collected 2017-08-01
TCGGGTTTCCTCGGTTCCTTGCAGCACTGCCGCGCCTGCATCGCTCATGGGCTCACTTATAGCGTGCATCCCTGAGGAAAACGCAGCAAAAAAGTCACAAGCTCTGAGCGAGGGCGCACGCCCGAGTCGGTGTCATCCTGAGCGAGGGCGCACGCCCGAGTCGAAGGATCGCCGCAGCCTCTGGCGAGCCAAGCATGCAGGCAGGCACTTCGGTGAACGGGGCGCGGAGCGAGTCGGCGATCAGCCCGAGAAGCCCTCAGGCGCACTGGGTAGTGGCAGCAGCCCGGGGCTCCTTCGGCTCGGGCGTGCGCCCTCGCTCAGGATGACAATCGTCAGTTTTTTCTGTTGATCCGCGTTGATCTGCGTTAATCCGCGGCTACTTCGCGCGGGCGAGGGCGCCCGCGGCACATGCCGGCTCAATCTGAAATCTTCAATCTGAAATCTGAAATCACTTCAGCATGCCGTGCTGGGCGACGCCGATGTTGTCGCGCGTGGTGTTTTTGACCTCGTACATCATCTCGTCGGCCTGGCGGATGATTTCGTGCGCGCTCTTGGCGTCCTCGGGGTAAGAAGCCACGCCGATCGAAGCCCGCACGTTCAGGTTCAGGCCTTCGCCCTTGAGGAAGCAACTGCGGCGGAAGGAGTCCAGCAGGCGGCGGGCGACGATCAGGCCGGAGTCTTTGCCGGTCTGCGGCAGCAGCACCACGAACTCGTCGCCGCCGTAGCGAAAGGCGTAGTCAATGAGGCGGAGGTGGGACTTGATGGTGTAGCCGATCTCGGCCAGCAGTTTGCTGCCGATGAGGTGGCCGTGGGTGTCGTTGACCAGCTTGAAGTGGTCGAGGTCGACGAACAAAATGGTGAACTCGTAACCGAAGCGCGCGGAGCGGTAGACCTCCGACTCCAGGGTCTTATAGAGATGGCGGGCGTTGTACAGGCCGGTGCAGTCGTCGGTGATGGTGAGTTCCTGGATTTTCTCCACCGAGCGGGCATTGTCGATGGCGATGGCGGCGTAATCGCAGATAGCGCGCAGGAAGAACATCTCGCTGTCGCTGAAGCTCGACATGGGCACGTTGATGAGCTGGATGACCGCCAGCACGCGGTGCTTGGATTGCAGCGGGATGCAGATGATGGAGCGTGTCTGCCACTTGGTCATCTCGTCGATGCGCTTGGCGAAACGCGGGTCGGTGTAGACGTCGGGCACGATGAGCGGCTCGCCGTGCTTGGCCACCCACCCGGCGATGCCCTCGCCCATCTTGAGGCGGACGTTCTTGAGCGCGTCGGCGGCGTCGCCCACGGCGATGGCGAAGTACAGTTCCTCGGCGCTTTCGTCCACCATCAGCAATGACCAGGTGTCGGGGCGGAAGTATTCCGCCACCTTCTCCATGATGGTTTGTAGAATCGAATCCAGGTTCAGCGAGGAGGTAAGGGCCTTTGCCACCTCGTGGAATATGGATAATTCCTGCAGGTGCCGTTTGCGGTCGGTGGCAGCGGCCTCAGTCATAGCACGGCCCGGAATCCCGCCGGGGCTTGGCGCATTATAAGATTTCCCGGCCAAGGAGCAAGGCGCAGAAGTGCTTATACAATGACATGGCAGACACCTGGGTAACAAATCCGCTGAAAAAGCGGGAGTTAGACGTTTTTTCTTTTGACACCGGATTTGCCCCAAACCTATCATGACGCAACTTAATCCCCAGAACGTGGAGCGTAGAATCCTGCCGTGAGGTGGTGTGCGCCGTGGGATCGTTTGGTGAACGACTGCAGCGGGAACGGGAGATGCGCGGCATCTCCCTGGAAGAAATTGCCGAGGCCACCAAGATCGGCACCCGCGCGCTGCGCGCCCTGGAAGAGCAGGATTTCGACAAGCTGCCCGGCGGCATCTTCAACAAAGGCTTCGTGCGCGCCTACTCGCGCTATCTGGGAATCGACGAAGAGCAGGCTGTCGCCGACTACATGGCGGCGCTGAGCGAGGCGCAGGCCAGCGGGCGCGCCGCGCGTGCTGAGGCTGAGGCGAGCGCGCCTGCGGAAAAGAATCTGGGTACTCTGGACGACGATGGGCCGCGAGTGCCGCACCTGGCCTGGGGCGCGCTGGCCGTGGTGGTGCTCGTGCTGGCAGCGGCCGTGGCCGGAGGTCGCTACCTTTGGCGGCACGGCTGGCCGCAATGGCGCCGCGCGCCGGCGGCCGCCACACACACCTCCAGGCGCGCCCCGGCGTCTGCCACCACGGCCCCGGCCCCAGCCCCTGCAAGCGCCGCCACGCCGCCGCAGCCCAAGGCCGCGGCGCAACCCGCCACTGCCGATGGCAGCTTTACGCTGCGGGTGCGCGCCAAAAAGAGCACTTGGGTGCTGCTGATTGTGGATGGCAAGCGGGAAATGTCGGGCACCTTGGCGGCCGACGCGGAGAAGGAAGTGCGCGCGCAGCGCAGAGTTGTGTTTAAGGCCGGCAACGCGGCTGCCGTGGAACTCTTCCAAGATGGCAGGCCGCTGCCCTTGCTGGGAGAGGAACAGCAGGTTCGGCAGGTGACGATCACGGCGCAGGGAATAAGGCCGGAAGCGAAAAGTAAAAAGACGGAATGAAGATGTAGCGGCGGATTTCAATCCGCCGGACGGCGGAATGAATTCCGCCGCTACACACTTTTTCGCGGGCGAGGACGCCCGCGCCACACTGCGTTTCGACCGCGGATTTCACCCATTCGCTGCTTCCGTCACTTACCTTGCGGGCCGGGTGTGCGCTAATTGGGGATTGAACAAAGCCGTTGCGGGTTCAGCAGTGGTTTGGTACTTTCAACTAACGATTGGTTTTTGCGGCCAGCCAATCCCGCCCGTAGCGCCTAATCAGGAGGAATAATTTGCCGTCGACAAACCGTTTTCTGTTTACCTCCGAGTCCGTGACTGAAGGACATCCGGACAAGATCGCGGACCAGATTTCCGACGCGATCGTGGACGCCTGCCTGGAAAAGGACCCCTATAGCCGGGTGGCCTGCGAGTGCATGCTGACCACCGGCCTGACGTTCATCGCCGGCGAGATCACCACCAAGGCGTACGTGGATTTCCCCTCCATCGTGCGCGGCACGGTGACCGCGGTGGGCTATACCGATGCAAGCTACGGCTTCGATTCCAACACCTGCGCGGTGATTTCGTCGATCCATGAGCAGTCGCCCGATATCGCCATGGGCGTGGATCCGGGCGGCGCGGGCGACCAGGGCATGATGTTCGGTTACGCCACCAGCGAAACCGAAGAGCTGATGCCCATGCCCATCCTGCTGGCGCACAAGCTGACCATGCGGCTTTCCGAGGCGCGCAAGAGCGGGCAACTGGATTTCCTGCGCCCCGACGGCAAATCCCAGGTCACCGTCGAGTACGATGAAAACCATAAGCCGCGGCGCGTGGACACGGTGGTCATCTCCACGCAACACTCCGAACTGGTGGACAACAAGCGGCTGCGGGCCGAGGTGCTGGAACACGTGATCCAGGTGGCCATTCCGGCCGACCTGCTGGACGCCGACACCAAGTACCACATCAATCCCACGGGACGGTTCGTGGTGGGCGGGCCCATGGGAGACACCGGCCTGACCGGGCGCAAGATCATCGTGGACACCTACGGCGGCATGGGGCGGCACGGCGGCGGCTGCTTCAGCGGCAAGGACCCGACCAAGGTGGACCGCTCTGCCGCCTACATGGCGCGCCACATCGCCAAGAACATCGTGGCCGCCGGACTGGCCGACCGCTGCGAAGTCCAACTGGCGTATGCCATCGGCGTGGCCGAACCCGTCAGCGTGCTGGTGGACACCTTCGACACCGGGAAGATTCCCGGCGACAAGCTGTCGCAACTGGTGCGCCAGAATTTCCAGCTCACGCCGCGCGGCATCATGGAGGCGCTCAAGCTGCGCCGCCCCATTTACAAGAAGACCGCGGCCTATGGGCACTTCGGGCGTGCCGACAAGGACTTCACCTGGGAACTGACCGACAAGGCCGCCAAGCTGCGCGCGCAGGCCGGAGAGCTGACGGAAGCGGCGCTCAAGGTGGCGAAGAAATAAATCTATTCTTCGTGTGCTTCGTGCTTCCTTCGTGTCCTTCGTGTGAACTCAAGGGTCCTTTTCACACGAAGGTCACGAAGGAGACACGAAGGAAACACGAAGGCGGAAGCATATATGGCAACTGTACCGACAAGTGTTCCCTGTGATGTAAAGAACATGGAACTGGCCGATCTGGGCAAGAAGCGCATTGACTGGGCCAACCAGTCGATGAAGGTGCTGCAGATCATCCGCAAGGAGTTCATCCAGAGCCAGCCGCTGAAGGGAGTGCGGATTTCCGCCTGCCTGCACGTGACGGCCGAGACCGCGAATCTGGCCATCACGCTGCGCGACGGCGGGGCCGAAGTGGCCCTGTGCGCCAGCAATCCGCTTTCTACCCAGGATGACGCCGCCGCCTGCCTGGTGCGCGACTACGGCATCCCGGTGTTCGCCATCAAGGGCGAGGACAACGACACTTACTACAGCCACATCATGGCGGCGCTGGACCACCGCCCGCACCTCACCATGGACGACGGCGCCGACCTGGTGACCACCGCCCTGACCAAGCGCAAAGACGTGCTGCCCGGCATCTGCGGCGGCACCGAAGAGACTACTACCGGGGTGATCCGGCTGCGCGCCATGGCCAGGGAAGGCGTGCTGGCCTACCCCATCATCGCGGTCAACGATGCCGACACCAAGCACCTGTTCGACAACCGCTACGGGACCGGGCAGTCCACCATCGACGGCATCGTTCGCGCCACCAATTTCCTGCTGGCCGGGTCCAAATTCGTGGTGGCCGGCTACGGCTGGTGCGGGCGAGGGCTGGCCAGCCGGGCGCGCGGCCAGGGCGCCGAGGTCATCATCACCGAAGTGGATCCCACCAAGGCGCTGGAAGCGGTGATGGACGGCTTCCGCGTGATGTCGATGCTGGAGGCCGCCAGGATCGGCGACGTGTTCTGCACCGTAACCGGCAACAAGAGCGTGATCCGCGGCGAGCACTTCGAGGTCATGAAAGACGGGGCCATTGTCTGCAACTCCGGCCACTTCAACGTGGAGGTCGACATCCCGGCGCTGGAGAAGATGTCATCTTCAAAGCGCACCACGCGCGGGTTCGTCGAGGAGTATTCACTGCGCGACGGGCGCAAGATCAACCTGCTGGGCGAAGGCCGGCTGATCAACCTGGCCGCCGCCGAGGGACACCCGGCTTCGGTGATGGACATGAGCTTCGCCGACCAGGCGCTCTCCATCGACTACCTGGTGAAGAACCACAAGAGCCTCGACAAAAAGGTCTACAAGGTGCCTGATGAACTGGACAAGCGCGTGGCCAAGCTGAAGCTGGAATCGATGGCGATAAGAATCGACCTCCTGACGCCCGAGCAGGAAGAGTACCTGGCGAGCTGGAGTGAGGGGACGTAAGTTGTGAGTTATGAGTTGTGAGCAACTTTGAATGTAGCCCGGCCGCCCTCGGCCGGGCTTCGCTATCAGAACACAACAATGGAAATGCCACGGTTCTGGCGGCCGAGGTCGGAATCCTTCTTTAACTCAGGGTACGATTGCAGCAGGGCCCAGGTGGGCTCGTTGGAGATGCGCCAGTCTTCGCCGGCGATGAAGGCGCGGATCTCGCCCGCGGCGGCCTGCTGCGCCAGCGTTTTCTGCACCGCAATGCGGATGTCGCCGCCCTTGCCGCTGGAGCCGTAGCCGTGGATGAGCTTGACGGCGGCGTAGCCTTCGCGGCGGGCGATGCGCAGAGCGTCACCGAGCAGGGAAAGCGCCAGGGGCACGTGGGGCATACCCTGTTCCAGGTTTACCAATTTCATCGGCGATGTGCTGCTCCGGCGCATCCAATGGATTTCAGATTTAAGATTTCAGATTTAAGATTTGGTCAGGCTTATGGGCAGCGCGGACCTTCGTCCACTCTGAAATCTGAACTCTTAAATCTTAAATCTCTTACCACGCGGGACACTATGAAAGATATCGCCCATTGGGCGCTGAACGTATGCCACGCGCGCGGGGTGCAGTATGCCGACTGCCGCATCGTGGACGAGCGGCAGCGCGCGCTGGCCACCAAGAACGGCAAACTGGGACACGTGGCCGACAGCCAGTCGCTGGGCATCGGCATTCGCGTGCTCGCCGATGGCGCCTGGGGCTTTGCCGCCAGCGAGGACCTGACGCGCGAGGGCGTCCAGATCACCGCCGGCGCGGCGGTCCAGATCGCGCGCGCCTCGGCCCGGGTGAAGCAGCACGACGTACGGCTGGCGCCGGAGAAGGCCTGCACCGACGATTGGACCAGCCTCTGCCACATCGATCCCTTCAGCATCTCGACGGAGCAGAACCTTGACCTGCTGCTCAAGATTGACGCCGAGCTGCGCCAGGTGCAGGGCGTCACGCTGGCGGAAGCCAACATGAATTTTCGCCGCTACGAGCAGTGGTTCTATTCCTCGGAGGGCTCCGACATCCACCAGGTCAAATACACCACCGGCGCCGGATACGTGGCCTATTCGTTCGCCGGGCCGGAAATCCAGAAGCGTTCGTATCCGAACTCCTTCGGCGGCCAGTATCAGGGCAAGGGCTATGAGCTGATCGGCGAGCTCAAGCTGCTAGAGAACGCGCGCCGTATCGGGGAAGAATGTGTGGCGCTGCACAAGGCGGAGCAGTGCCCGCAGGGGAAGTTCGACATCATCCTGGATTCCTCGCAGCTCGGACTGCAGATTCACGAGTCGGTGGGGCACCCGATCGAGCTGGACCGCGTGCTGGGCATGGAAGCGAACTTCGCGGGCACGTCGTTCCTCACGCTCGATAAGCTGCGCACCCTGCGCTATGGCAGCGACCTGGTCAACGTTGTGGCCGACGCGCGCCAGGAGCACGGGCCCGGGCTGGGGACCTTCAAGTACGACGACGAAGGCGTGCCCGCGCAGTGCACGCCGATCATCAGCCACGGGCTGTTCACGGGCTACCTTACGTCGCGCGACACGGCGGCCATGATCGGGCTGGAGCGCTCCGGCGGCACCCTGCGCGCCGAGGGCTGGAACCGGCTGCCCATCATCCGCATGACCAACATCAGCATCCTGCCCGGGGAGAGACCGCTCAGCCTGGACCAACTCATCGCGGACACTGACCGCGGCGTCCTGTTTCAGACCAACCGCTCCTGGTCCATTGACGACAAGCGCTACAACTTCCAGTTCGGCACCGAGATGGGGTGGGAGATCAAGGGCGGAAAACTGATGCGCATGCTGAAGAACCCGTCCTATTCGGGGATCACCACCGAGTTCTGGAATTCCATGGACGCCATCTGTTCGCGCGAGCATTGGACATTGTGGGGCACGCCGAACTGCGGCAAGGGACAACCGCAGCAGGTGATGGGCACAGGGCACGGCGCGGCGCCGGCCAGGTTTCGCGGAGTCACGGTAGGCACTGCGTATAAAGGGAACTAATGGGTGTCGTCCCTACGGGACTCGGGGATCGAGATTGCGCGTTTACCCAGCACTTCCGTGCTGGGCTACTAGCTAGCGGGTCGTCCCTGCGGGACTCGGATTTTGCCGAGCTTTTTGGCCGGGGTCATAACGACTGAGAGCTGAAAGCTGTGAGCTGACAGCTAGTCAAGGAACTGAAAGTGCTCACGAAAGACAAAGCCCAGGACACATTCGATCGCGTCAAGAAGTTCGCCACCGCCCCGGAAGTGGAGGTCCTCATCGCCGGCGGCAAGAACGCGCTGACGCGCTTCGCCAACAACACCATCCACCAGAACGTCGCCGAAGAGAACTACGTCGTCTCGGTGCGGACGGCGTTCGACGGCCGGACGGCGCGCGCCACTACCAACAAGTTCGACGACGAGAGCCTGCGCCGCTGCGTCCAGGCCAGCGAGGACCTGGCGCGGGTGCAGCATCCCGATCCCGATCTGCTGCCGCTGGCCGCAGCGGAGACGTTCGGGCAAGGTCCAGCAGCGGTGAGGCGCACCTTTTTCGAAACCGCCAGTGTGGGACCGGCGGAGCGCGCCGAAACCGTGGGCAAAATCGTGGAGGTGGCGCGCAAGCGCAACCTGACCACCGCGGGCATTTATTCCACCGCCGAGACCGTGGAAGCGGTGCTGAACTCGCGCGGCCTGTGCGCTTATCACACGCAGACGCTGGCGGAGATTTCCGTCACCATGCTGGCCAAGGATTCCTCCGGCTGGCAGAAGGCGAACTCGCCCGACGTGCGCACCATCAATGCCGTGGAGCTGGCGGAAACGGCGGCGCGCAAGGCGCTCGAATCGGCGGCGCCGCGCGAATTGCCGCCCGGCAAGTACACCGTCGTCCTGGAGCCGGCGGCGGTGCTGGACCTGCTGGGCTTCGCTTTCTGGGACTGGGGCGGCCAGGCGGTGCTGGATGAGCGCTCGTTTCTCAACAACCGCGTCGGCACCCGGCTGTTCGGCGAAAACGTGACCATTTACGACGATGTTTACCACCCGCTGCAATCCGGGTCGCCCTTCGACGGCGAAGGCGTGCGCCGCCAGCGCGTGCAACTGGTGGAGAACGGCGTGGTGCGGCGGCTGGTGTACGCACGTGGCACGGCGGAGAAGATGAAGAAATCCGGTCACGCCGGCAAGCTTGGCCCCATCGAGGCCACCGGCCACGGCTTTCCGCTGCCCAACGAGATCGGAGAGATGCCCATCAACATCGTGTTCGGCGCGCCGGCGCAGGTGAAAACCACCGGCGAGATGGTGGCCAATACCGAGCGCGGGGTGCTGGTCACGCGCTTGTGGTACATCCGCGAAGTGGATCCGTACGAGAAGATCCTTACCGGCATGACGCGCGACGGTACTTTCCTGATCGAGGGCGGCAAGCTGCAAGGGGGAATCCGCAACTTCCGCTTCAATCAGAGCGTGATTCACCTGCTGAGCAACGTGGAGGAGATGGGGGAGCCGGTGCGGGCCAGCGGGGAAGAGTCCTTCGACATGGTGGTGCCGCCCATGAAGGTGCGGGACTTCAACTTCACCGAAGTGACGAAGTTCTAGGGGCTTTCGGCTCTCGGCCATCGGCTGTCGGGCGGGAGTCTTGAGCAGGCGGCCGGCGCCCGAATGCCGATGGCCGGCAGCCGAAAGCCAACAGCCAAATGCCGTTGGCCGATAGCCGGCCGCGGTAACCACGGATGGTACCCAATTTCGTGCGTCACTTTGGTAATCTTCCCAAAGTGATAACAGGCTTGTAGTCTAGGCGCCTAGCGTGAAGACTGAGTCCACAACAAGCGAATTGCGGGGCGCGCTGCGCTTCCCGCTCAAGCTCCCCATAGCCGTCAAGGCGGGCGAGGAACAACACCAGGCCGAGACGCACAACATCTCCGCCGGCGGCGTGCTGTTCCATCTCGAGTCCGACATGCAGGTGGGCTCGACCATCGAGTTCCGCATCGCCATGCCGGCGGCAGTCCTGGGCGCGGCGGCCGATGTGCTGGTCACCGGCTCGGGCCGCGTGGTACGTTGTACGGCGGAAGGGAAACGCCGCGCCGTAGCCGCCGTGATCGACGAATACCGTTTCGAGCGGCAGCAGTAGCAGGCAATCCTGGGGGAGCGCCATGGCCAGGGAGCTGGCCAAGCCGGACCAATCGCCGCAACACCATGCCACCACGCCCGAGGCGCCGCCGCTGCGCGTCATCATCGCCGATTCCCAGGCTATCTTCCGGGTGGGCATCCGCAAGGTGCTGGCGCTGGAAGACGACATCCGGGTGGTCGCACAGGCGGAAAACCTGGGGCAGACCGTTTCCGCGGTCGCCAAGTTCTCCGCCGACGTGCTGCTGTTCGAATCCCGCATCTGCCCCAATCCCGCCGAAGCGGTGTCGGAAATCCTGAAGCGCGCGCCGGAGCTGAAGCTGGTGATGCTGACCGGCGAGCTGGATGCCCAGCAGACGGTGGATTACCTGCGGCGCGGCGTGCGCGGCATCGTGACCCGCTCCATTGCCCCAGACCTGCTGGTGCGCTGCGTGCGCAAAGTCGCCGAAGGCGAAACCTGGCTGGATAACCGTGGCATTAATTGGGTGATCGAGGCCTACCGCTCGCAGGCCACGGTGGCCTCTGCGCCGCGCTCCCGCGACCGCCTCAGCGACAAGGAACTGCTGATCGCCTCCGGCGTGGCCCAGGGCATGCGCAACAAGGAGATCGCGCAGGAGATCGGCACCACCGAGCAAGTGGTGAAGAACTACCTGCGCAAGATTTACGACAAGCTGGGCGTTTCGGATCGGCTGGAGCTGGCGCTGTATTGCATCCATCACCGGCTCATGGAGAAGGACGGACAGGCCGGCGGCGAACCTGCGCGTGCCGCTGCGGCCGGCGGCGGTGGGGATCATCCCATTCCGCATCCATAAAACACCAGGGACGCAATGGCCGCCAACCTGAGCCTTGCTGTGCCCCGGTGTCCTTTGTGGTTAAATAGAGTTGCCCTGCCTGCAATTCGCCGCGGAGAGATGGCCGAGTGGCTGAAGGCGCACGCTTGGAAAGCGTGTGTACGGGAAACCGTATCGAGGGTTCGAATCCCTCTCTCTCCGCCAGGTCCTTCGGCTTCGCCTCAGGATTTCGGCTGCGGGCTCCCGCTCGGCTGGCGCCTCGCTCACGCCCGCAAAACGCCTCAAGTTCGAATCCCTCTCTCTCCGCCAGGTCTTTCGGCTTCGCCTCAGGATTTCGGCTGCGGGCTCCCGCTCGGCTGGCGCCTCGCTCACGCCCGCACAACGTCTCAAGTTCGAATCCCTCTCTCTCCGCCACGCCGTTTTGAGGCGATCTAACCGGCAGGAACAAACTTTCCTGGGCCATTTGACCTGGGAACCGCATCTCAGTATTCTGGCCACACCTGTTTTTGGGGTGAGGCGTCTGTTCATGCGCTTATTTTCTGGCGCGCTGCCTGTGCTAGCGAATTATAGGGCGATTGCTGTGGCCTGCCGGCGGTCAGGGGCCGAGGCGCGTCCACCGCAAGCGCCGTAACTGGATCAAAAGGCCAATTGAAACGCCCAACTGATACCAACCCGGAGTGGCTGCACGAGAATTCGCGGGCCCTGCTGGATGCGGCGCCCGACGCCATGGTTATTGTGGATGGCGAGGGCATGATTGTCTTCGTCAACTTGCAGACGGAAAAGCTGTTCGGCTACCGCCGATCGGAGCTGCTGGGGCAAAGCGTGGAAGTGCTCATTCCGGAGCGTTTTCGCCGCTCCCACGTGTCGCACCGGCAGGGCTTCGAAGCCGACCCGCGGGCGCGTCCCATGGACATCGGCCTCGACCTCTATGGCCGGCGCAAAGATGGGGCGGAGTTTCCGGTCGAGATCAGCCTTAGCCCCCTGCGAATCGAGGACCGAACCTACGTCACCAGCGCCATTCGCGACGTCACCGAGCGCAAGCGGGCGGAGGAGCAGATCCGCAAGCTCAACCAGGAGCTCGAAGAGGCCCTGAAGCGCTCCGAAAAGCTGGCCGCCACCGGCCGCATGATGGCCACCATCGCGCACGAGATCAACAACCCGCTGGAGTCGCTGACCAACGTGCTCTACCTGCTCCAGTCCAGCCCCCACCTGGACCGCGAAAGCGGGGAACTGGTGGAGCTGGCGCGCCAACAACTGGCCGTGCTGGCCAACATCAGCCGGCAGACGCTGGCGCCGCACCGCGAGGCCGTCCTGCCCGTCGTCACCAGGGTTTCCGAACTGCTCGACGACGCCTGCGCGCTGTTCTCCCCCAAGCTGCACGCGGCCCGCATCCAGGTGGTGCGCGACTACAGCACCGAGGCCCAGGTGACCATCTTTCCCAGCGAATTGCGCCAGGTGTTCACCAACCTGATCGCCAACGCCTTTGACGCCATGAGCAGGGGCGGGCAGTTGCGCCTGGCCATCACCGGCAACGACAGCGGTGGCGTGTCGGTCACCGTGTCCGACACCGGCCACGGCATCCCGCCGGAAAACCTGGGAAAAATCTACGAGCCTTTTTTCACCACCAAGGGCGAGCGCGGCACCGGAGTTGGGCTGTGGGTGATCCGCGGCATCCTGCAAAAGCTCGGCGGCAGGATCGAGGTGCGCAGCTCGACCGAGCCGGGCCGCAGCGGGACCTCATTTACCGTCACCCTGCCGGCCGCCATCGGCGGGGTTGCCGCCGGGCAGAAGACCGCCTGAGTCAGTTTCAGTCCCGACGTCAATTTCGAGAGGCGTCATCCTGAGCGCGCCCCCTCGGCTTCGCTCGGGGCAGGCTTCATCGGGCGCGCTCAGGATGACGCCCTCAATTTGTGCGCAACACCGGAGAGCGGGCGCGTTCAGGCAAACAGGAATTCCTTGGTCCGCAGCTCGCGGATGGTGTCGCGCAGCTTGGCGGCCTTCTCGAACTCGAACTGCCTGGCGGCCTCGCGCATTTCGTTCTCCAGCTTCGCGATGTAGGCGTCCAGTTCCTCCTGCGATTTGAACTCCGGGATGCCCTCGGTTTCGGTGGCGACCTCGACGTAATCGGCCTCCACGATCTGCGCCAGCGACATCTCCACCGGGCGCACGATCGATTCCGGCGTGATGCCATGCTCCAGGTTGTAGGCCTGCTGGATGGCGCGCCGGCGCTCGGTCTCGCCGATCGCCTTGTTCATCGAATCGGTCATGGTATCGGCGTAGAGGATGGCCTTGCCGCGCAGGTTGCGGGCGCAGCGGCCCATGGTCTGGATGAGCGAGCCGCTGGAGCGCAGAAATCCTTCTTTGTCGGCGTCCAGGATGGCAACCAGCGAGACCTCGGGCAAGTCGAGCCCTTCACGCAGCAGGTTGATGCCGATGAGCACGTCGAACTCGCCGCGGCGCAAATCGCGCAGGATCTTCACCCGCTCCAGGGTTTCGATCTCCGAGTGCATGTAGCGGCAGCGCACGCCGACCTCGGTGTAGTACTCCGCCAGGTCTTCAGCCATGCGCTTGGTGAGCGTGGTCACCAGCACGCGCTCGTGCCGCTCGGCGCGCTGGCGGATTTCGTGCAGCAGGTCGTCAATCTGGCCCTTGACAGGGCGCACTTCAACTTCGGGATCGATCAGCCCGGTGGGCCGGATGATCTGCTCCACCACCACGCCGGCGGATTTGGTCAGCTCATAAGGCCCGGGCGTGGCGGAGACGTAGATCGCCTGGTTGACGCGGTTCTCGAACTCCTCAAACGTCAGCGGGCGGTTGTCCAGCGCCGAAGGCAGGCGGAAGCCGTACTCGATCAGGGTTTCCTTGCGCGAGCGGTCGCCGTGCCACATGCCGTGGAGCTGCGGAATGGTCTGGTGCGACTCGTCAATGAAGAGCATGAAATCGCGCGGCACATAGTCGAGCAGCGTGGGCGGCGGCTCGCCCGGCAGCCGCCCGGTGAAGTGGCGCGAGTAGTTCTCGATGCCGTGGCAGTAGCCGACTTCCTTGATCATCTCCACGTCGAAGCGGGTGCGCTGGTGCACGCGCTGCGATTCCACCAGGCGTCCCTGCTTTTCCAGCTCCACCTCCCACCATGCCAGCTCTTTGAGGATGGAATCGATGGCGCCGCTCTTGGTCTCCGGCTTCATCACGTAGTGCGTCTTGGGATAGATGGGCAGGCACGCGTACTTCTGCTTGACCGTGCCGAACAGCGGGTCGATCTGGCTGAGCGATTCCACCTGGTCGCCCCAGAGCTCGACGCGGTAGGCGCTGTCTTCGTAGGTGGGGAAGATTTCGATCACGTCGCCGCGGACGCGGAAGGTGCCGCGGCGGAAGTCGGTGTCGCTGCGCTCGTAGAGGATTTCCACCAGCTTGCGCAGGATGTCCTCGCGCTTGATCTTCTGGCCTTTCTCCAGGAACAGCAGCATGCCGTAATAGGCGTCGGGCGAGCCCAGGCCGTAGATGCAGGAGACCGACGCCACGATAATGCAGTCGCGGCGCTCGAACAGCGACTTGGTGGCCGACAACCGCAGCTTGTCCAGCTCGTCGTTGATGGTGGCTTCCTTCTCGATGTAGACGTCGGCGGCGGGAATGTAGGCTTCCGGCTGATAATAATCGTAGTACGATACAAAGTATTCCACCGCGTTCTGCGGGAAGAACATCTTGAACTCGTGGTAGAGCTGCGCCGCCAGGGTCTTGTTGTGGGCCAGCACCAGCGCGGGCCGGCCGGCCTGCTCGATGAGCTTCGCCATGGTGAAGGTCTTGCCCGAGCCGGTCACCCCGAGCAGCACCTGGTGCTTTTCGCCGTCGAACACACCGCGGCCCAGCGACTCGATGGCAGTGGCCTGGTCGCCGCGCGGTTGGTAGTCCGACACCAGTTTGAAATCAGCCATCAGCCGTTAGCCATTAGCAACCGATTGTCATCCTGAGAGGTTGTGACTAAATTCAGCTCTCAATCCGCGGCAGCACGCTTTGCTTCTGCGCTGCGGCGTCGGGCCGCCGGCTGAGCCCATCAACTTACA
>Ga0315268_10004933_pt1 | contig 14375 bp, 5 predicted proteins | sample C1_top_MG_FD_204535 | JGI IMG/M metagenome (GOLD analysis project Ga0315268, IMG submission 204535) | Sediment microbial communities from Yellowstone Lake, YNP, Wyoming, USA - C1_top | ecosystem: Environmental > Aquatic > Freshwater > Lake > Sediment | place: USA: Wyoming | collected 2017-08-01
ACGGGTCAGATTACCGCGACCAACGCCGGCACCGTCTCGTCGGCGACGGGCGTACCGGCAATTCCCATCGGGTCTTCGAACGTGAGCGTCACGGGCCTCAATCGAACCCTGGCGGTCGGCGACTGGGCCTACACGCTCGGTGGGTACGAGTCCCTCGGGCCCGTCTGGGTCACGGCGGTCCAGACAGCCTCGGCCGTCACGTTGTCCTTCACGCCGTCGACCGTCGCCTTCGCGGCCGCGGGCGACTTTACGTCGACGACGTTCAACACCTCGAACACGCGCTTTGCCGACCAACTCAAGGTGGACGATCGCTTCGTCATCCGCGGCATGACGCACCAGGTCGTCCAGATTCAAGGGCAGGGTCTTCTCTCGTTCAACCCGCCGTACCGCGGAGCTTCGTCGATCACGGCGGCGGCGCCCATCAAGGCGTGCAAGGTTAAGGATCTGCGGACGCCTCAGAACCTGTTTAACCGCGACACGCTCGACGGCACGGGAGCGTCCGGCTTCAAGTTTGACGCCTCGAAGATGCAAATGCTCGGGCTCCAGTACACCTGGTACGGTGCAGGTTTCGTCGACTTTATGATGCGCGGCGTCGATGGCAACTGGGTCTACGCCCACCGCATCAAGAACAACAACGTGAACGACGAGGCCTATATGCGTACCGGCAATATGCCCGTCCGCTATGAGATCGTGAACGAGACGGCCGCGGCGGCGACGACCCTGGCGGCGCACATGGGACCGACCGACACTTCGATCAGCGTCTCGGACGCCACCACCTTCTTCCCCTCGTCCGGAACCCTCCTCATCGACAACGAACAGGTTTCGTACGCTGCCAAGACGGCCACGGGGTTCACGGGTCTGACGCGCGCGGCACCTCTCAGCTACAACGTGAACGACATCGCCCGCACGTTCACCGGTACCCCTTCTTCGAACCACGCTTCTACTACCTCCGTGAATCTTCTGAGCGTCACGTGCGCGCCGAGCCTGACCCACTGGGGCTCGGCCTTACTCATGGACGGCCAGTTCGACCAGGACCGCGGGTACTTTTTCAATTATTCCAACACGAACATCGTATTGACCGCGTCTCAAACGAGACCGGCTTTTGCGATCCGCCTCGCGCCTTCGGTGTCGAACGGCATCACCGGCGATATCGGCGCTCGCGAACTCGTGAACCGCGCGCAGATCCTGCTTCAGAAGCTCGAGATTACGAGCGACAAAACAGTTAACACGGTCGGTATACTCAACCCCACCGGCGTGACATTCGATCCGACCCAGTGGGTGAACGTCAATACAGTCGCCAACGGCTCCCAGCCTAGCTTCGCTCAAATTTATCCCGGCAATTTAATCCAGGGTGCGGCTCTGCCGGGCGAACGCATTTTCTCGACAATCGTCCAGACCAATAATCAGAATAACCTGGACTTGTCCGGTCTCAAGGAGATGTCCAACTCGGTCATCGGTGGAAACCAGCAATTCCCGGACGGACCTGACGTGCTTCTTATTACGATCACCAACATCACGCAACAAAGTGCAATTGTTCAAGCGAACCTCTTCTGGGGTGAGGCACAGGCCTAGGGACCGAGTCCGACCCAACAGAATAAATAAGATCTACGAAGGGACGCGAGCGTCCCGAGGGAAAACAATGTTTTCCCTTACTAGGAATGCCCCAAGAGTATGTTGTCTACGCGGACTCGAACAATCGGGATCAAATTTTGTTTCCAAATTCAAACAATTACACTTTGCACCTGACGACCCCGATCCGGAACGTCTCCAAGGTTGAGCTCCTGACGGCCATGTTGCCCGGCATGAACACCTCGCAATTCATAACGCTCGACATTCTGGAACTCCGGACCCCGACGCACTTGACGGCCGCTTCCCTCCAGGCCCGTGGGACGAGCAACCTGATGGTCCCGACGGCCAACGCCTTTTACGGGTCGTTCGCGACGATCCCCATCAAGGTCCAGGGTAACGATGAATTCTATAATGCGAATTATCGGATCACCACTGAATTTCCATCTAGAATTGATAAGATAGATCGATTGACAATCACGTGGCGCCAACCGAATAACGGAAGCGTCTTTTACGACTCGTTCGGTTCAGGAAGCGATCTGGGCCGGAACATGTTCTTACTCCGCTTTGAAGCGGAGCACGTCCCGATTAACCCAGAACGGCCGGTGAGTCTCCCTCCGCCCGTACCATGGGAAGGTACGGGCGAAAAGCAAAAGCTCATGATACTGGTCGGCGTCGCGTTGCTCGGCCTGCTAGTTATAATCTCGATCAAAAATAGAAAGCCCCATGTGTGATAGCATCGCCAATGGGGGGTATATACCGACGGTCATTAGCATACCGCCGTGTCCGCCCTCGAACGTGATTATTGCTTCAAATGTCCTGTCTACAACCGGGAACGTCCTGTGTGCTAACATCATCTCAGGGGACGGAACCTTTACAGGTAATCTTCTAGTTACAGGAACTATTAATGGTCTATTGACTTTTGCGGTCCTTAATGTGAGTCAGACTGTCAACACGAATTCACTAGTCAGCAAGTCCTACTTGGGGAACGGGTATGGTCTCTCGACCCTGAATGCCTCGAATCTCCTTGGACTAATTTCAAACACGAATTTGCCTACGACAGGGGTCGTCGCCGGCCTGTACGGCTCGGGCGCGAACGTGTCCCAAGTAACGGTCGATCGGTACGGCCGGGTCACGGCCGCGTCGAACGTATCATTCACAGGCTCGTCACAATGGACCTCGAACGCATCGAATATTTATTACCTCAGCAACGTCGGCATAGGAACGTCATTTCCACAGTACAGCCTGGACGTCTCCGCGGGTAATATGGCGGCCAGGACGCTCGTGACGTCGAACATTTCGTCGCTCAGTTTGTACGGCCCCGTTCTGAATGTGAATAGTAACGTAATTATCACTGCAAATTTGGCTATAGCTGGATTGACTGCACCATCGCTCTCGACAGCACCTCCGTACGCACTCACAGTCTACGGCCAGGGCTATTTCTCGAACAGCGTGTCCTACCAGAACTTTGCGGGGTACAGGAACCGGGTGGTGAACGGCACGTTCCGCGTCGCTTATCGCGCAAACTCAATAACGGTCTCGAACACGTCATCCTTCAATTCGAACGTGTGGTTTGTGGACCGGTGGCGCATAGACGTCGGGGGTCTCGCAACCTCAAACGTCTCTTTCAGTGTGAAACAGGCCGTGCCCCTAGGACAGACCAACGGGTTCACGCATTGCGCGAACGTCTATGTGACTCGCGCTTTGACCGGAACGACCGGGAACACCTGGGTCTGCCCCCTGAGTCAGACGATCGAAGCTTCATTCATCTTCGATTTCAAGTATGGTCAGACAAATGCAAAACCGGCCGTCTTTTCGTTCAGTGCAAACACGTCCGTCGCCGGGGACTACTCGGTCGTCTTCAGGTCGCGCCAAGACAACACATACTTTGCGAACCTCGTGAGCATTACGGCCGGGACGTGGTCGGAATATATCATTTACTTGCCACCGTGCTTCATAGGCAGCTGGGCGTCAAACTCGACCGACGGGTACTTGGACGTGCTTATAGGCGGCGTATCGTACGGAACGAACAGCAGTAACAATAGGGCCGTCGCTGTGACTTCGGGGTGGACGGCCAGTCCTGGGTTCGCACCCGTCTCGTGTATCGGAGCGACGAGATGGCCCGGGACGTCCGGGTGTCTATTTCAGGTCACCGGACCTCAAATAGAGGAGGGGACGATCTCGACGCCCTTCGAGGTTCGCCCACTGACGCAGACGCTCGTCTATTGTCAGAGATTCTACGAGACGAATCCTGACACTCAATACGAGGCCGCACTCATATCGGGCCGCATATCATCGGTCCCGTTCGTCGTCACGAAGCGCGTCCATCCAAACGTATCGGTCTATACGACGCTTTCAAACTTGTCTGCGAACACGAACATCAGTAGGTTCACATCGATCACGGCCGGTGGATCCTATGCGAATACGGCCATCACAAGCTACGCAACCTCCGATTACGGATTCACGTTCAATTTCACACAAGCCGGAGGATCGAACAAGATTGACGAGGCTCAGTTTGTGTGGCAGGCTGACGCGGAGATTTACTGATCCCGCGTCCAGACCAAGACTCTTAATTTCATTCTAAAATTCAATGGACTTCTTCATTTCCAACGGAGAACTCTGTTTGACCGACCCCGAACACACATTTGAGCGCGGTAACCTCTCGAGGGCCGCGTACCGCCACATGTGTGCCTGGATCCAGGGTAATTTTGACCCGAAATTAAGCCCCGAGGAGAACTGGGCCATGGCCGAGGCCTCATGGGACAATTTAAGCCCGGAATTGCAGGGTCACCTTCACATCATGAGCGACAAGGAGGTCCAGAACGGCGATGATATCCGTCAGGGGCTCTTGGCGACCCTGGCCTCGTACCAAGGCGCGCGATTCATCAAGGACCTTTTCGAGTCGGCGATACGTTGCGTCAACTACAAATAATTCGCAGGTACTAGTAGATGTCGACACCGACGACACCCCAGACGACATACTTTGGGGACGTCAACGTCTACGGGAACACGACCATGAGCGGGACGCTCGCGGTCCTCGGGACGCCCGCCCTGTTTATATCGAACCTGGGGGTCGCGACGGATCGATTTTCGGCCATGGGAACTCAAGCGACGCCATTCCAGTACGCATGGACGACCGCAGCGAACACAACCTCGGTCAATTTCTTGACAAATATTCCCGGACCGGTCGGTATAGGTACGGCAGCGACCGGGACCCAAGTGTCCATCCAGGGTAACGTCCAGGTCTCGAATTCGGTCTCGACGACCAATGTGAACGTCACGACCTCGATCAACACGGGCTCGGTCATGAACGTCAACTTTTTGACCGGCCCGGGTGGCGTCGGCGTCGGGACGAACGTCATCGGCACTGCGGCCCTGGCCGTCCTCGGAACCATGAATTCCGTGACTAGTTTTCAGGTGGCTAATCTGATCCTTTCCAGGACGCTCAACGTCACGTCGGCGAACATCTTTTCGATCGGGACGTCCAATATCGGCGTAGGGACTGCACCCGTGACCGGTGGCGCGCCCCTAGCCGTCCAGGGGTTCGCGTCGGTATCGAACGCCGTCACGACAACCAACGTCTACGTGACGACCGCGAACGTCGGGACGCTCAATACAGGCGCGCTCGTGAATTCGACCGGCTTTTTCGGCTTTGGAACGGCTACGGCGGCTGGAACGACCGCGTACGTCCTGGGCGATCTCGGGTCATCGAACGCCGCCTCGGCGCCTGTCATGACCTCGAACGGCCTGATCGCGTCCGGCGGCATCAACGTCGCGACGGTCGTGGCTCGGTCCAACGTCGGCGTGGGGATCGCGCCGGTTCAGGGCGGGCCGGCACTCTCCGTGGCCGGGAACGTCTTCATTTCGAACACATTCACGACGCCCCAGGTTTTCGCCGGATCGATGAACGTCTCGAACCAGTCAAACATCGTCACGGGCCTGGCGACGAGTAACGTCCTCATAGGTCCGGCCGCGGACCTGTACAAGGGCTTCAACCTCGCGGTCGCTGGGAACGTCGTGATTTCGAACGCGCTCCAGACGACGAACGTCTACGCGAACCGTGTGAATACGGTCACGGCCAACACGCTCTCTATAGCGGCACCGGTCGGCGTCGGCGCGACGGGTTCCGCGGGCGTTTGGGCCTACCTCCCGTTCAATGGGACGCTCGCGGACGCGGCCGGTGGCGGCAATCTGACAAACCCTGTTGGAACTGGGACTTTGACGTACGCGACGACTAGCGGTCCGGGTGGCGGACCGAGTCTTCAATTAGCCACTAGTTCATACGCAACTTACACAATGTCATCTACGGCTATTAACTTGGATTTAACAGGTGCGTCAATTTCATTATGGTTCAGAGCTGATTCTGCATTCGTTGGTTCAACTTATCTCATAGATTTCAATACTACTGCAAACCCATTATATGGCCTGTATTTCATTATAAGTTCATCGGGACTTACACGACTTATAATTATAACGTCCGGGGGACAATTATTAAATGATGTTTCCCTAACATGGACTATTGGTCAGTGGTACCATTTAACATTTATAGTCGATCCCGTCTCGACCACCACGGCTTTTTGGCGCAACGGCACCCTGGTCGCCACATCCGCGCCATGGTCGGGAACGGCCGGGTATCTAAAAACTACTTTTAGATTGGGTGTAGGCGGCACCGCAGTTAGTACATCGATGCCCGAGCCCGGCTCCTTCGCCGACTTCCGCGTCTACAACTCGACCCTTACCGGTCCACAAATCGCCGCCATTTACGCCCAGAATGCCGCGCCGCCTCTGCTCGGCTATGCGCTGCAGATTCAGGGCAACCTGTACGCATCGAACACCGCGACTATTTCAACCGCGAACACGACGCGAATCAATGCGTCCCTAAATTCAAATGTCGTCACGCTCACGGCCACGTCGAACGTCGGCATCGGAACAACCCCCGTAGCCGGCGGTCCTTCATTGGCCGTCCAAGGGAACTTGTTCGTGTCGAACGCCCTGACGACCACGAACGTCTTTGCGACGACCAGTGCGAACACGGCGACCCTCAACACGGGCTCCATCTTCACAACCTCCTCGGGGTTCCTGGGAATCTCGACGACGGATCCATCCGGGACGGTCCTCTATGTCCCTGGAAACGTCTATGCATCGAACGCGCTCACGACGGGCACGATCACGGTCACGAACTCGAACGCCCTAGCATCGAATGTGACGACCATCTACGTCTCTTCGAACGTAGGCGTCGGGACGGCCCCCGTTGCCGGCGGAGCTATCCTAGCCGTCCAGGGTAACGCCTTCGTCTCGAACGCCTTGGAAACCACCAACGTCTTTGCGACGACCAGTGCGAACATCCTGACGCTCAATACCACGAGCATATTCACCACGGCTTCTGGTTTTCTGGGAATCTCGACGACGGATCCCTCCGGGACGGCCCTTTACCTTCCGGGGAACGTGTACGCATCGACCGCCCTTGTCACGACCAACGTCGCGGCGACGCGCATGAACGTGACCGGACTGGCGAACACGACCGACTTTACGATGGCGACGGGTCAGTTCCTGGGTATCGGCGGCGCGACCCCGACCGGTAACGCCCTCGAGGTTTCCGGGAACGCCTTCGTCTCGGACGCCGTCACGGCCGCGAACGTCTTTGCGACGACCAGTGCGAACGTCGGGACTCTAAATACTCTCTCAATTTTTACTAGAAATTCATTTCTTGGCATCGGGACTTCGGCGGCGTCCGGAACGTCCCTCTTCGTCCCGGGTAACGTGTACGCCTCGACGTCCACGAACACGCCGGCCATGTTTACACCGGCCGCGAGCGTGTCGGCCACCGGGAATGCCCTGTCGGTCACGAGCGGGACGGGGATCGTGGTTCCCACAAGGTTCGTCGCCGTCGCCCAGTCCACAACCGCCGCCGCATACTCGAACGACGGAATCACGTGGGTCGCGTCGACCATGCCGAGCTCTGTAAATTGGCAATCGGTCACCGTCAATCCAACGACCGGGAGGTTCGTCGCCGTCGCCCAGTCCTCAGCCGCCGCCGCCGCCGCATATTCGAACGACGGGATCACGTGGGTCGCGTCGACCATGCCGAGCGCGGCGGCTTGGCTATCGGTCACCGTCAACCCAACGACCGGGAGGTTCGTCGCCGTCGCCCAGTCCTCAGCCGCCGCCGCATATTCGAACGACGGAATCATGTGGGTCGTGGCGACGTTGCCGGGCACGGCAAATTGGCAATCGGTCACCGTCAATCCAACGACCGGGAGGTTCGTCGCCGTAGCAGGTTCTACGACCTCCAACGTGGCCGCATACTCGAACGACGGAATCACATGGGTCGTGGCGACGTTGCCGGTGAGTCGAGGTTGGCATTCGGTCACGTGCAACCCCACGACCGGGAGGTTCGTCACGGTCGCTACTTCGTCAGCCAGCGCCGCATACTCGAACGACGGGATCACGTGGATCGCGTCGACCATGCCGAGCGGGTCGAGTTTTGAAGCGGTCACCGTCAACCCAACGACTGGAAGGTTCGTCGCCGTCGCCCAGGCCACAACCGCCGCCGCATATTCGAACGACGGGATCACGTGGGTCGCGTCGACCATGCCGAGCGCGGTGGCTTGGAATTCGGTCACGTGCAACCCCACGACCGGGAGGTTCGTCGCCGTCGCTACTGCGTCAGCCAGCGCCGCATACTCGGACGACGGGATCAATTGGGTCGCGTCGACCATGCCGAGCTCGGCAAATTGGCAATCAGTCACCGCATATTACTCTGTGGGATCACCCAGTCTGTCCCTTCTCGGCAACCTGTTCGCCTCGAACGCAGTGACTACGACCAACATCACGGCGACCACGGCGAACGTCACGCGATTCGCGAACGTTACGAACCTGGCCCAGATTTCTGCAATCAGTCTCGGTGTGAGCGCGGGCGGCGCGAAGCTCAACGTCCGAGGCAACGTCGTCGCCTCGAACTCGGTGACGATGACGAACGTCTTGGCGACCAGTGTGAATACGGTCACGATGAATGTCACATCCATCTTTGGGGCGGTCGGCGTCGGGGCGGCGCCTTCTGGGACGGCTCTGTACGTTCAAGGAAACATGTACGCCTCGAACGCCTTGACGATCGCTGGCGATATCGCCGCCACTTCGATGAACGTTGCGACTACGCTCAACGTCGGCTCGATCACGACCCAATTTTTCATTGCGAACACCGTAGCCGGCGGGGCGGGTCCGAATATTTACATCCCAACTTCGATCACGACCACGAACGTCTTTGCGACGAACGTGAACGCCGCCTCGTACGTCGGGACGTCCGGGTCGATCGGAATCAATACAGCCGGAAGTGGTTACGCTCTCCGTATTGAGGGCAATCTAGCCACGTCGAACACTCTCTCGAGCCTGCCGGACGTTTCGGCGCTCCAGAGCATATACTACGTCGACGACATCACAAAGCGTTCCCCGCACCTTCTCCCGACAGCCTCGAACGCCGCGGCGATCCAGAACTGGATCTCAACTACGTGTAATTCGGCAAGTCAGACAAAGGCGTGGTGGGCGACGAGTTCAGTGCCGGCCTACGGAAATGTGACGGCGCAACCAGGGTACTCGGGCGGTGTGTACCTTCCGGACGGGCGCGCGCTGTTCGTCCCTTCGACAACGTCAACTATAGGTGTTTACACACAGGACTCGGGTTTGTTTTCGAGCATTGACGGCGCGGCACCAGGATTCAGCGGCGGCGTCCTCTTGCCGAATGGGAATGTCGTGTTCGCGCCCCAATTTTCAAACGTCGGGATGTTTAATCCGGTGTCGTATCTGTTCTCGAATATTCTGGCGCTTTCATCGAATGCTTATAATGCCGTGTTGACCTCGAACGGCATCGCATTCACTCCTTTGAACACCAGCACCGCCTCGGTCGTCCTGTACAACACGACGGCCGTGAACGTCCTGACCCGCGCGGCGGCACTCGACGCATCTACACCCCTCCAGACCGGCTCGGTCCTTTTGCCATCGGGAAATGTCCTATTTAGCGGACCGCTAGGGTCATCGAACTTGATGCACTTCGATCCGGTGGCCCTGGCGCTGTCTAACATAGCCGTCGGTACGAGCGGGTACGCAGGTCTCGTGCTAGGACCGAACGGTAATGTGGTCGCGGTACCTTCAGGTTCAAATGCGGCCGTCATTAATCCAGTGACGGCCAAGAGTACGAACGTCGCGACCGGGGGTGGATTCAGTGGCGGTGTCCTTCTTCCTTCCGGTAAAGTCATTTTCATTCCGAGAACGGCCACGGCGATAGGAACACTCGACCCAGTCACGCTAGAATATTCGAGCTTCGGTAATATGAGCGGGTTTTCAGGCGGAACGCTTCTGACGAGCGGGCAGGTCGTTTTCGCCCCAGAAACCTCGGTGAACGTCTGTGTCCTCGAAACTGAAGTGCCCGTCTCGCAAGAGTTCTGCGCGAGCCCTTACTTTAATCACGGGCCGTAAATAAGATCTCCACAACTAGCAGAGATGCCGGTCATCACCAATTTCGGTGATACGACGACGACAGGCAACACGACCCTTCAACAAAACCTGACCGTCCAGGGGGCCTATTCCACGTTCAGTGGAGACATTAGAGCAGCCTCCTCGTCGGTTTCTATAGGAAATGCAGCGACCCGTTTCGGGACCCTCTGGGCCGTCACGGCGAACGTCACGACTATGAACACATCGGCCCTCTTCGGAACGGCCGGGTTTATAGGTGTCGGGACCTCGACCGGCCTCGGAGCGACCCTCCAGGTCCAAGGAAACGTCTCGGCGACCAACTCCATTTCGACGACCAACGTCTATGCCTCAGGGACGGTCAATGTGACCACGACAAATACGGCCAGTATTTTCAGTCCGACCGGCCAGGTCGGCATCAACACGAATGTGACAAACGCGTCCCTGACCGTCGTCGGCGCGACGACCGTCTCCGTGTCACTCACGACCCCGAACGTCTTTGCCGTGACGGCGAACGTCACGGGCGCGTCGAATCTCACGACCCTCGTGGTCTCTTCAAACGTGGGTATCGGGACGGCCCCCGGCCTCGCCAACTTGGCCGTCCAAGGCAATGCGTTCGTGTCAAACTCCATATCGACCACGAACGTCTTTGCGTCCGGGACGCTCAATGCGACGACCGCTAACGTCTCGTCAATCTTCGGGACGGCCGGGTTCGTCGGGGTCAACACGACCGCGGCCTCCGGTACGACCCTTTACGTCTTCGGCAACGTCTACGCCTCGAACGCCATCGTGACCCAGAACATCATCACGACCGCCGCGAATCTCTTGGTTCTCAATGTCCTGTCTCTGACCGCGACGGCCAACCTCGGGATCGGTACGACGCCCGTGACCGGCGGCGCGACCCTAGCCGTCCAGGGCAACGCCTTCGTCTCGAACGCGATCACTTCGGGTGCGATCTTTGTCCCGAACGTCAATGCGACGTCCATGAATACCATGACCCTGATTGCGACGTCGAATTTGGGAGTCGGGACGACACCGGCTCAGGGCGGCGCGACCCTGACCGTCCAGGGCAACGCCTTCGTCTCGAACGCCGTCTCGACCGGGTCGGTCTATGCGTCCGGGACGATCAACACGTCGCTCATGTACGTGACGTCAATCTTCGGGACGGCCGGGTTCGTCGGCATCGGGACGACCAATCCGTCCGGGACCTCGCTTTATGTCGTCGGCAACGTGTTCGCCTCGAACACGTTCAGCACGCCTAATCTCATCATCACGAACATCAATGCGACGACCGTCAACACCATGACCATCACGGCCACATCAAATATGGGTATAGGCACGACGCCGGCCCAGGGTGGCGCGACCCTCGCGATCGCCGGAAACGCCTTCATTTCCAACGCCATAACAGCCCCGAGCGTCTTTGCGACCACGTCGCTCAACACGGCGACGGCTAACGTCACGTCGATCTTCGGGACGTTCGGGTTCGTCGGCGTCAACACCGGTGCGCCCTCTGGAACGACCATGTACGTCTTCGGTAACGCGTTCTTGTCGAACGCCTTGACGGCCACAAACGTCTTTGCGACCACGTCTCTCAACACCGCCTCGATCAACACGACGACCCTGACCGCGACGTCGAACCTGGGTATAGGCACCGGGCCGGCCCAGGGCGGTGCGACTCTGATCGTCCAGGGTAATGCGTTCGTCTCGAACGGTCTGACGACCGGGACCGTCTTTGCTTCAACCTCTCTCAACACGGTGACGGCCAACGTTACGTCGATTTTTGGAACGGCCGGGTTCATCGGGATTGGCACGACGGCCGCCTCCGGTACTACCCTCTACGTCCAGGGTAACCTGTACGCATCGAACGCGCTCGTGACTACGAATGTGACCGCGACGAACGCGAACGTGACGACCATGAACGTCACGGCTCTCACGATCGGTTCCAATCTGGGAATAGGGACGGCGGCGACACAAACGACCAACCTTTACGTCCAGGGTAATGTGTTCATCTCGAACGGCCTAACCACGACCAATGTCTTTGCGTCCGGGACGCTCAATACGACGACGACTAATTTAGTCTCAATATTCGGTCAGTCGGGGTTCGTCGGGGTCAACACGGCGGCACCTTCTGGAACGTCTTTGTACGTCCGGGGCAACCTGTACGCCTCGACGAACATCACAACCCCGGCCGTGTTCGCGACCAACATGAACGTCTCGGCGACCCTGAATGTCACGACATTCACAGCCTCTTCGAACATCGGTATAGGCACGTCACCCGTGTCTGGTGGTGCGACCCTTGCGGTCCAGGGCAACGCCTTCATCTCGAACTCTATTCAGACGGGTGGCGTCTTCGCCTCGAACATCAACGTCACGAGCCTCAACACGGCCTCTCTGGTCGTGACGAACAACATAGGGATAGGCACGAACCCGGGAACGACCAGCCTTTACGTCCTCGGTAACGTGGTCGTCTCGAACTCCGTGACGGCCACGAACGTCTACGCGACCGTATCAGTCAACACGGCGACGCTCAACACGACGTCCATCTACGGCACGGCGGGTTTCGTGGGCGTCGGGACGTCGGTTCCTTCCGGGACGGCCCTGTACGTCCTCGGTAACGTGTACGCGACGAACTCGATAACGACCACGAACGTCTATGCGACGAACGTCAACGTCACGTCGATCAGTACGGTGAACCTGGTAGTCACGGGGACGTTCACAGGGCCGACCTCGGCTTTCATCCTGACGTCCAATCTGGTCGTTTCGAACGCCGTGACGACGACCAATCTGTTCGCTACGACCGTCAACACAACCTCGATCTACGGCACTACTGGGTTCGTCGGCGTCGGGACCAACGTGCCCTCCGGGACGGCCCTGTACGTCCAGGGCAACGTCTACGTGACGAACGGCCTCTCGGTCTCGAACCTGGTCGTCAGCAATTTGTACTACGGCGATGACGTCACGAAGCGCGGCCCGTACCTTTTGCCGACGCCTTCGAACGCGGCCGTAATTCAGGCCTGGATTTCAGGGACGTGTAACGCGGCCGGTCAGCCGACCAAGTCGTGGTGGGCCTCTTCGCCCGCGCCGGTCTATGGTAACGTGGCTCCCGGTGCGACCGGCTACTTCGGCTCCCTGTACCTTCCGGATGGGCGCCTTCTTCTGGCGCAGTGTACTTCAGGAAACATGGGGTTCTATAACTCCCGAACTCAAATTTATTCATCGGTCCCAACACCCGTGGCGAGCGGTCAGCAGCAGTTCAAGGGTGGGTGTCTTTTGCCGAACGGGAATGTGGCGTTCGCACCGACGTACTCGGCGAACGTCGGCATTTTCAACCCGGTCTCATACGCCTTTTCGAATATAGGGCCGATCGCGGCCGTCAATTCGAGCCTCTCTGTCGGAGCCATCCTTTCACCGACCGGGAACATCGTATGCGTCCCGTACGGGTCCGGGAACGTCATCGAGGCGAATCCGACGACCCGAATCGTTTCGAACGTCGCGCGCGTCGGTACCGGTGGTTTGTCCCTGTTCCAGGGCGGGTGTCTGCTGCCGAACGGTAATGTGGTTTTCGCACCATACTTCTCGGCGAACATCGGCATGTACAATCCGTCCATAGGCACTTACGCGAACGTCGGCCCGATCTCGGCCCAGGGCATCGGAAGCTTCATAGGCGCCGTGCTCGCCCCGAACGGGAACGTCATTTTCACACCGCAATCATCAAATATCGGCGTCTACAACCCCAATTTCGTCACTGCGATCGCGGGCGGCTTTTCGAACGTCGTTTGTGGTTTACAGGGCGTCAGCGGCGGCGTCCTCCTTCCGACGGGCAACATCATCTTTCCACCGGCGGCCCAAGGAAACGTAGTGATGTTTGACCCCGCGGCGCTGACCGTCTCGAACATCCAGCCCAAAGCGATCGGTGCGGACGGGTTCCGCGGCGCGACTCTGATCCCGACCGGCCAGGTTATCTTTTCGCCTCTGGGTACGGCCAACGTCGGTGTGTTGAACATGATGGTCCCGGCCCCACCTGAATTCTGCATCAGTCCTTACTTTAATAAATTCTAGTACCATAGTAGAGTAGTATGGCCGAGACGCTGTTTTACGCATCCAGGAACCTCGTCGGCATCGGGTCCGTCGGTATCGGGACGACGGCGCCGACTGCAAACTTGCACGTCACCGGCAACGTGTTCGCGACCACGTTCAACGCTACAACCCTCAACTCCACCGGAATTGTGGCGGCCGGTCTACACATCGGTAACGCCTCGGCCCTCTCGAACCTGAACGCCTCGAACCTCGCGTTCGGAAACATTCAGGGCTACGTCGTCTACGGGAACACTTTGTCAAACAACCAC
>Ga0315268_10004934_pt1 | contig 14375 bp, 11 predicted proteins | sample C1_top_MG_FD_204535 | JGI IMG/M metagenome (GOLD analysis project Ga0315268, IMG submission 204535) | Sediment microbial communities from Yellowstone Lake, YNP, Wyoming, USA - C1_top | ecosystem: Environmental > Aquatic > Freshwater > Lake > Sediment | place: USA: Wyoming | collected 2017-08-01
ATGTTTGTATCAGTTATGGCAACACTCCGCTCCATCAGATTTTCAAGCTCCCGGATATTTCCGGGAAATGAGTAATTATTCAGAAGATTTATCGCATATGATGATATTTTGGTAATCTTCTTTCCCATTTCACTTGAATATTTTTCAAGAAAATGCTGGGCAAGGGCACGAAGATCACCCCTTCTCTCTCTTAACGGAGGCAGTTTGATCTCTATGACATTAAGCCTGTAAAAAAGATCCTCTCTGAAACGCCCTTCAATAACTTCGTTTGCAAGCTCTTTGTTTGTTGCAGATATTATACGGATATCTACCGATATATCTTCATTACCACCGACCGGCTTGAAAGCTCTTTCCTGTACAACCCTCAAGAGCTTTACCTGTAGATGTATGCTCAAATCTCCGATCTCATCGAGAAAAACAGTTCCCTTATCCGCAACTTCAAAAAGCCCCATTTTATCCTGCGTAGATCCCGTGAAAGACCCTTTCTTATGTCCGAAAAGCTCGCTTTCCATCAAAGTTTCAGGGATACCCCCACAGTTTATAACAACAAACGGTTTATCGTGACGATCGCTTTCATTATGAATCGCCCTTGCTATCAATTCTTTGCCTGTTCCGCTTTCGCCAGTAACAAGTATGCTTGTTTTTGTTTTTGCAACCTGTCTTATCAGATTATATACATGCATCATCACCGGACTGCTGCCGATTATCTTTCCGAAATGAAGCTGTTTTTTTAATTCATCGTCAATCAGTTTCTTTTCCTGATCAATGGTTTTAAGCTCCAGTGCATTTGCAATGGTCTCCTTCAACTCATTGTTGTCAAAAGGTTTAGGAACGTAGTCATACGCCCCCTCATTCATGGCTTCAACAGCTGTTTCTGTTGAAGCATATGCTGAAATCATTATTACGACTGTATTCAGATTTTTCTTCTTTGCCGCCCTCAGAACATCAATCCCCGAAATATCTCCCAGCTTTATGTCACAAAGCAGAAGATCATAATCTTTCTTTTCGAGAAAAGAGATTGCTTTGCGTCCGCTTTCAGCACAAGTGATCTCATACCCTTCTCTTGAAAGCATGACATCAAGCAGTTCCCGCATGCTTTGTTCATCATCAATAACAAGTATATTAAATTTTTTCTTCGTCATAATTTTCCAGGTGCTAACGCGCCATATTATCAAAAACCACTTTTCCCCCAACCATGGTTAGGATCGCTTTCCCCTTCATTTTCCATCCTTCAAAGGGTGTATTCCGGCCGAGGGAGCAAAATGAGGATGAATCTACGGTGTAAACAACGCCGGGATCAATAATTGTAATGTCTGCAACATTTCCTTTTTTTATACCCCTTTCAAGGCCCAGAATACGGGCAGGATTACAGGACATTTTTTCTATCAGCTGAGACAGTGTAATAATGCCATCTTCAACAAGCCTTAAACCAATCGAAACGGATGTTTCAAGCCCGACAATCCCGTTTGCGGCAAGATCAAATTCAACATCCTTTTCAAGACTGGAATGAGGCGCATGGTCGGTTGCAATTATATCTATCGTTCCTTCTGCAAGACCTTCGCGGACCGCATCCCTGTCAAATGCTGAACGAAGCGGGGGACTCATCCTGGCATTGGTGTTATAACCGGAGACAGATTCTTCGGTTAAAGTAAAATAATGCGGCGCGGTTTCGGCCGTAACGGGGAGGCCTTTTCTTTTAGCCTCCCTTATGGCATTGACAGACTGGGATGTACTTACATGGGCTATGTGAAGATGCGCTCCAGTAAGTTCGCACAGTGCAATATCCCTCATAACCATAATGCTTTCAGCTTCATTGGGTATTCCTGCAAGGCCCATTCTCGTCGCGACGATTCCTTCATTCATCACTCCGCCTGCTGAAAGTTCACTAACTTCGCAGTGAGATATTACCGGCAGCCCGAATCCTTTCGCGTATTCCATTGCCCTTCTCATCAGCCGGCTGTTTGATACGGGTTTTCCGTCATCAGAAAGGGCTACGGCACCGGCCTCTTTTAAATCGCCATATTCACAAAGGCTCTCCCCCTTAAGGCCCATACTGATTGCCGCTACAGGATAGACATTTACTTTGCCCACCTCTTTTGCCCTGTTTAAAATGTATTCCGTAACCTGCCTGTTGTCATTAACCGGAATTGTATTGGGCATGGCGCATATACCGGTAAAACCGCCTGCCGCAGCAGCAAGGGTTCCGGTCTCGATTGTTTCCTTATATTCCTGACCCGGCTCCCTGAGATGGACATGCATGTCAATTAATCCCGGAACAACTATTTTGCCTGAAGCATCAATTATCGTGTCAGCCTTATACTTTTTTAATGGTTCCGGACTTTTCTTTTTGGCTTTTCCTGAAGGTAAAGCTTTGTTAATTACCTCAACAATTATGCCGTCTTTTACAAGAATATCCATAATGCCGTCTATTTTTCCAGGATCTAAAACCCTTCCACCCTTAATCAGTGTTAACATTTTTCACACCTCCGGCAAGTAGTGCCCGAACGGAAACTGCATCTTTTAGCCTGATACAGCGTTCTCGAAATTTTTCGATCCTAGACGTAGCACTGCTACGCCTGCGGTTAAAAATTTCTGTGGCCTTGTCTCAGACCAAAATCTACACTTTCCGTTCAGGCACTAAGTATGAACAAAAGAGCCATCCTGACTGAAACACCGTTTGTCACCTGGTCAAGAATAATTGAATACGGACCATCCGCTACTTCGGATGAGATTTCCACGCCTCTGTTTATCGGCCCAGGATGCATAATCAGCACGTCTTTTTTCGCTTTTTTCAGCCTTTCAGCATTAAGGCCGAAAACCTTCGAATACTCACGGTCTGAAGGATATAAAAAGCTCTTCTGGCGTTCTTTCTGTATCCTGAGCATAATTATAACATCTGCATCCTTTACAGCCTCATCCGAATTACCGGCAACGGTTACTCCAAGGCTTTCAATTCCTTTTGGAATCATTGTGAGCGGCCCTGCAAGAACCACATCAGCCCCCATCTTTGTAAATCCGATGCTGTCCGACCTTGCAACCCTGCTGTGGGATATATCGCCTATTATTGCTATCCGGAGACCCTTTATGTATCCTTTTTTTTCTCTTACCGTCATAAGATCAAGGAGAGCCTGGGTAGGGTGGGCATGCATTCCGTCTCCTGCATTTATCACGGATGTTTTAAGCAGCCGCGCAAGCATATGTGGGGCGCCGGCGGAAGGATGCCTGATTACAATCACATCCGGATTCATTGCCTCAAGATTCCGGGCGGTATCAATAAGCGTTTCTCCCTTTACCATGCTGCTTGAAGATGAAGATATCGAGATGCTGTCTGCACTCAGGCGCTTTGACGCAATTTCAAAAGAGGAACGTGTGCGGGTGCTCGGTTCATAAAAAAAAAGCACCACTGTTTTGCCTCTTAAAGTCGGTACTTTTTTTACAGGTCTTCTTGAAATCTCCTTTAACTGGTCGGCTGTGTCAAGAATAAAGGTAATTTCTTCTGCTGAAAGGGATTCCATGTCAAGAATGTCTTTCCTTTCAAACTGCATATTTCACCTGCCTTATTTTAACATTTTTCCGATCCTGTCCCACCTTACCCCGAAATTATCCTTATCCCAGGACCAGTATATCATAATTGCCTTCCCCTGCACAGCTTTCAGGTTCACAAAACCCCACCACCGGCTGTCGTAACTGTGATCCCTGTTGTCTCCCATTACAAAGAGAGAACCGGGAGGCACCGTAACAGGGCCGAAATTATCTCTCGGCTGAAAACTTCCCGGAAATATATGAGGGTCGGTGTACATGCCGAATATATCATCAACCGGCTCATTGTTTACATAAACCTTTTTGTCACGATGCTCAACAACATCTCCGGCAACTCCGATTACCCTTTTTATAAAATCCTTTCCCGGATCTTCAGGGAACTTGAAAACAACAATTTCATTTCTCTTCGGGTTTTTAACCTCGATTATAGTCGTTCTCAAAAAAGGGATTTTAACCCCGTATATGAACTTATTTACCAGGATATGATCCCCTATCTGAAGAGTTTCTTTCATAGAACCCGAAGGTATCTTAAAAGCCTGCACGATGAATGTCCTTATAAACAAGGCAAGTATTATTGCGACAATAATTGCCTCAATATTTTCCCTCAGGGCGCTCTTCTTTTTGATTTCAGTTGATTTATTTTTATTTACACTATCTGTTTCCAATTTATATCATTCACCTTTCGTATTAATTAAGCCACAAAGACACTAAGACACCAAGATTATAATATAATTTCAGTTTTCTTGTCTCCGCCGGCGGCGGATTAAAATACATATCATTTCTTTGTGACTTTGCGCCTTTGTGGCTGAACGATTACTTTGTAAGCGCTCAGGCCGTTAGCTAAAAGCCTACAGCCTATAAAAAGCCTGTTACATAAAATACTGCTCTCAACAGGCAGTTGCCTATTATCCCGGCCGCAACATCATCCATTACTATTCCGGCTCCGCCTGAAAGCTTATTCTCAATTGTGCGTATTGGAAAAGGCTTTATGATATCCAAAAACCTGAAGACAAAAAAACCTGAAATTACAGAAACAACATTAAACGGAAGTCCCAGAAGCGTTACCATAATTCCTGCCATTTCGTCAATTACGATACTTCCGGGGTCCTTTTTTTTCAATATCTTCTCAGCTTCATTTGCAATCCATACGGCAAAAACAATAAAAATGATTTGAAAAAGAGCTGCATGAAGCAGGTCCGTTCCGGATAAAAAAAAGCAAAATAAAAGCCCCTCGATAGTGCCTATAGTACCGGGAGCTATGGGAATATTCCCGGCATAAAAGCCTGTTGCAAGGAATATTACCGATTTTTCTCTAAAATTCATGGCCTCTTCTATATTCAGGCACAAATTATGTCAAGAAATTGTCGGATATTTCGCCTCCTTCTATCAGCAATTTTTGCCGGACAAATCGGCTTCCCTTAAAATGTTTTCGTAAACATTCTTAAGGGGCACCTTTTTTTCAAGAGCAATTTTTTTACAAACTTCATATTCCGGAACTATCCTTGTGGTGCCGTCTGGATTTGTTATTCGTTTTACACAGACCATTCCATAAATTGTTTTAATTTCATCCAGGCACCTTGACAGTGTTTTCCTTTTTACTTCGTAATACCTGACGCCGGTAGTAGTCGTCTCAGATAAAATGCGGTTTATCAGAGCGTCTTTCCTGTCCGGATAACAAATTGCATGAACCTTGGTTCCGGGTCTGTTTTTCTTCATGGAAACAGGGACCCACCAGACATCAAGCGCCCCGTCTTCAAAAAGACGGTCCATGAGAAAGCCGAATATTTCAGGGTTCATGTCGTCAATACAGGTTTCAACCTGAAAAATAAGTTCATCCTGATATTCCCCGCCCGCAGGCCTTCCCATTATAATTCTTAATAGATTCGGGATATTTCCGGAATCATATTTCCCGGCGCCATACCCCGTTTTTTCAATGGTCATATCCGGGAGATGTCCGAAAGATACGGAAAGAGCCTTCACGATTGCCGCACCTGTCGGAGTTACAAGTTCATGATTTATATCAACCCCGTAAACAGGAACATCTTTTAATATAGACACGGTAGCCGGAGCAGGAAGAGGAATTATCCCGTGCCGGCATTTCACAAAACCGGAACCCATTGGAATTCTTGAAGCAGATATTCTTGTTATCCCGAGATACTCGATGCAAAGAGCCGTACCGATGATATCTACGATTGAATCGACACCACCCAGCTCATGGAAATGAACCTTTTCTTTGGGACATCCGTGAATTTCGGCCTCAGCCGCGGCAATTTCCTCAAAAACGGCAATGCCCATTTCTCTGACATTTGCAGAAAGCGGGCTGTTCGATATAAGCGAGATAATCTGCGAATAATCTCTTGTTATCGAGGAATCGGCAGTTTTTACTTCAACACGCTTTGCGCCAATCCCGTTTTTCGAAACACTCGAAACAGACAGATCAAAGTCTTTCAAAGGAATATTGCAAATGCTCTCTTTCAGCCAATCAACCGGCACACCAAGATCTATTAAAGCGCCCAGGGTCATGTCCCCGCTTATCCCTGAAAAACAGTCAAAATATGCAAGCATTTATCAATTTCCTTTCATGCAACATGGATCGGATTTTGAGTATGAAGCCTTATTATCTCAAGCATAAGATCACCGGTTTTTACCATGTCGTCAACACCCACGGATTCGCGCACTGTATGCATATCGCGCATTCCAGTTCCGATAACTCCTGTAATTATGCCCTTTCCATAAAATATATTGGCGTCCGCCCCGCCTCCTGTTGTTTTTGTGATCATTTTCCTTCCCAGATTGGCTGCTGCTTTTTGTGCAAGAGTAACAACTGGGTGATTTTCGGGAATATCTGTCCTTGAAAAATCATCCTCCACAATTATATCAACCCTTGGAAGCCCGTCTGATGATTTATTCCCATGGTCTTTAACTGTGTTCTCAAAAGATGAGATGATAGCACTTGTTACCCTTTTCAGCTTTTCATCGTCGTGGCTTCTTACTTCCCCTTTAACAATCACAAGATTAGGTACGATATTTGTAGCTATTCCACCATTTATAATTCCAATATTGCATGTTGTCTCTTTATCGATACGCCCCAGTTCAAGCCCTGCAATCGCCTTGCTTGCAAGCCATATAGCGTTTATTCCCTTTTCAGGAGCCGCCCCTGCATGTGCATCCCTGCCATGAACCTTAAATTCAAGTTTGTTGGCACTGGGAGCATGTGTGATTATACCTTCCGTATCAGTTGCATCGAGCGCATAACCGTATTTTGCTGTAATAAGGCTCATGTCTAAATGTTTTGCACCCATAAGTCCTATTTCCTCGCATGTTGTAAGAACCATTTCGATCGGCCCGCAGGTCATATTCTTCTCTTTAAGAACCGTCATTACTTCTATCAGAACTGCAATTGCGCTTTTGTCGTCTGCACCCAGTATTGTTGTCCCGTCACTCGTAAATACGCCGTCCTTTAGAACAGGAACAACTCCCCTTCCGGGTTCAACAGTATCCATATGAGCGTTCAAAAGCAGTGGAGGAACATTTTTATTGCCCTTAAATCTTGCAATAAGGTTACCTGTGTTGCTTCCTGTCATTTTTCCGGCTCCGTCAAAAACTGTTTCCGCTCCCATTGACTCAAGTATCTTTTTCAACTCTTCCGCAATATCGCCTTCCTGTCTTGAAACACTGTCAATCCCTACAAGAAAACGAAACGTATCCATCAACCTTTCTCTGTTAATCATGATAAACTCCGCTACATTTTAATTGACAAATAAATGAATGCTAATATTATATGCCCACTTTTAATCTGGAAGTGCACAGCTCACTGGTGGGGCTCCCGGACTTCAAATCCGGTGTGGGGCGCTGATACCGTCCCGGGTGGGTTCGATTCCCATGCACTTCCGCCATCTATCCTCTATTTTATTGAGTTATTATCTTTTCATTTCTATTCAAGATAATCGGCAATCTCGCTTCCGGGGACAGCGATTATCTCACCAGCCAGCGGATATGCATGACTTGTCCGTGAAGCGATATAGCCCACACGCAGGTTTTCCCTTCCGCAGTCTTCGGCGAAAGCATTCAGGCCTTTCAGCCCCGATTCATCAACCACTTCCGAGTACTTGCACTCAATTGCAGTGAACCGGCCATCCCGTTCGATTACAAGATCCACCTCCTCACCCCTGGCTGTGCGCCAGAACCACAAAGGGATACTCTTGCCCCGTGCAGCAAATGCCTTGACTACCTCCATAACGACATGTGTTTCCCACAAGGCGCCAACGGCTGGGTGACGTTCTACTGACGGCCAGCTCTCGAAGCCCATCAAAAAAGCAGCCATACCCGTGTCGCACAGATACAGTTTGGGAGACTTTACAAGCCGTTTTCCGATGTTGCGGAAGTAAGGTTCCAGCAGAAATACCTGACCCGACGCCTGCAATACCGAGATCCACTTCTTCGCAGTGTTCGGAGCAACACCCACATCCCGTGCAAGGTCGGAATAAGACAGAATCTGTCCCGTGCGTGCCGCCACGGCCCGCAGGAATCGGTCGAAATCACGCAGGCTACCGACGTTCAGAATATTTCGGACATCGCGCTCCAGGTAGGTCGACAGATAGGCCCCGTACCAGAAGTGGGTCTCCAGATCCGGCCGGGCATGAAGTTCAGGATAGCCCCCTTTGAACAGGAAATCGGTTTCACTGAAAAGACTGCCCTTCTGAAAAGACCGCAACTCGGCAGCCGCAAGATTCATGATTGTCAGAACGCCGCAACGTCCTGCCAGACTTTCCGATACCCCCTGCATTAGGGGAAATACCTGAGAGCCTGTCAGAAGAAGACGCCCCGGTCTCCGGTCATCATCGATCATCGTCTTCAGGTACCGGAAGAGTGATGGCGCATATTGGACTTCATCTATTATCAGGGGAAAACCGTGCTCCCGGAAGAAACCGGCCGGATTATGCTCGGCTTGAGCCGCCAGGGCAGGAAAATCCATTGAAACATAATTGATGTCAGGAAATAGATGCCGGACCAACGCAGTTTTCCCAGCCTGCCGTGCCCCGGTAATGGCTACTGCCGGAAACTGGGCAAAAAGCGCCTTCAAAGTCTCTTCGTATTTTCTCGTAATCCACATGCGGATATTCTGCAATAAGATTGCAAATATGTCAAGAAATAATCCGGAATCAGTATTTAAGGCAAATTAGATTGATAATTTAGCAGGTTATCTCCGATTGACGTTAATGTGTTTATCTGTACTCGGCTGAACTTTGATGAACTGAATATTTTTTTACTCTTGGGATGCATCACCAGTCCGAATAAAGTAAACATACATAACTTACCTTTTCCCGTATCACGATTAGCTGAGCAGGCGGCGCGCAATGTTTCTATGAAAAACCTATAGTGATTTCGCTCTGCTCAAGTGATATGTTGGGCCGTTCGGCTGTTTACATGAATTGCTTCTGCGTGTAATTTTAAGCCGAGTGCGCCCATTACTTTAAGAATCGTGTCAAAACCCGGGCTTCGTTCCCCAGAAAGTGCTTTGTACAGGCTTTCACGGGACAGACCGGCATCACGTGCCACTTGCGACATGCCCTTTGCTCGGGCGATATCACCTATAGCTTTTGCAATGAAAGCGGCATTACCATTCGCTTCTTCAATGCAGGCTTCAAGATAAGCTGCCATTTCTTCCGGGGTTCTGAGGTGTTCAGCAACATCGTATTTGGTAGTGATGGTTTTAGCCATGATACGCTCCTATAGATTCTGTGATAAACGCAAAGCGGTTTTGATATCCTTGGCTTGAGTACTCTTGTCCCCGCCGGCCAATAATATTACCACTTTTTGTCCTTGCTTTTTATAATAGACCCGGTATCCGGGGCCATAATCAATCCGCAACTCTGAAACGCCTTCACCTACTGATTTTACATCTCCAGGATTGCCCAAAGCCAACCTTTCTACTCGGGCAAGGATACGAGCACGTGCACGGATGTCATGCAAACCGTCAAGCCATTTAGCGAAAGCTTCAGTTTTGCGAATTTCAATCATGGCAATATCGTAGCCATCCGGCTACATTTTGTCAATATTTATTAAGAAATGCTCAAAGTCCGTCAATGATTGCCATCTGCAGGCCAGTTGCCCGACTCATTCGCTCCGTTCCGTGATCGCTCCGGCTCTTCGTCGGCCCTATTTTATAAGAAAAGATGAAAGAAGCTATTCAAGCGATACTGACGAGTTTAGCAACAAAAGAAGGCCTTTTTATGATCCGGCATGAAAAGCTTCATATACAGGGAGGTCTGGTCATTCCAAGAAGAACTGGAGCCTGAAAAGTGCGCCCACGGATATAATCATTATTTTCATGAATTTATTTTGTGGCAGGGCTGAAGGAGGCATCCTTTTTATAAAAGCAATTTCTACAGCGAAAAAAGTGCAATAATATCAATTATAGCAATAATAAACATAACTTTATTAAAATTAAGAAGTGTGATAAGCGTGAAATATATTTTCAAGCTACCGTGTTAACTAAATGGGCGTACATAAACATATCACATAAAAAAAGAGGTTCGCATATGGGAAATGATTTAAAATATGAAGCAAAAGACACAAGATTGCGTGATATTTTATTTACTTCATATAGAAAATTTAGAATTCCTAGATATCAAAGACCTTATACGTGGAATGAAGATCATATTTCTGATTTGTGGAATGATCTAAATGATGATCGTTCAAATTTCATTGGTTCGTTAATTTTCAATACTGAATTTTATGATCAGACTGGTTATTTTGATATAATAGACGGTCAACAACGATTATTAACTATTACAATTTTGTGTGCTGTCTTAAGAGACATAGCTCGTCAAATTGATCCTAAACGAGCTGATTTATTTCATAGAAAAGATATAGCTATTGAAGATAATGATGGTAATGAATTTTATAGAATTAAATGCGGTGAATCATTACAATTTTTTTTTAAATCATACATTCAAGAGAACACAGGTTCTGTTCTTGAATCAAATCCTAAATTAAAAGAAGATATACTGGTCAAAAACAATTATAAATTTTTTTACGACCAGATATCAACTTCGCTAAAAACCATTCAAGATAATTCAAAGAAACTAGATTACTTGCAATCAATTAGAAATAAAATACATGCCTTGCCAGTTATTCAAATTCAAATAAATAATGAAGATGATGCCTATGACATTTTTGAAACAACAAATGCAAGAGGTGTTGATTTATCAGTAGCTGATCTTCTTAAAAACATGATTTTTAATAAGCTCAGGGATAACGAAGAAAAAGACATAGCAAAAGAATACTGGAATGATATTGTTACGAATATTCAAGGAACAGGCACTGAGCTCAAAAAGTTTATTCGCTATTATTGGATTTCAAAGCATCCATTACTGTCAGAGAAAAAGCTATATAAAACCATAAAAAACAAAACCACTGATTACGAAAAATTGCTCTTTGATCTTTACGATGCATCAGAATGGTTTGATAAGCTTCTTGCTGGCCATATTGATTCATGGGATGATATTAAGAGTGGTAAGAATATATATAACTCATTGCGAGCATTGAAATTAATGAATGTATCTCAATGTTATGTCTTGTTTCTTAGCATCCTTAGAAATCTCGACAAATTAGGAACTGATCCCAAAAGGATTTTTAAATGGATAGAAGCCTTTTCATTCAAATACTCAGCAATATGCAAGCTTCCTGGAAATAAGCTAGAGAAACTCTATTCTAGTTATGCTCGTAAAATCGAAGAAGCATCAAAATCAGGAGAAAAAACTGATGTCTCAAAAAAAATACAACAACTCTTTGAGGAACTTAAGAAGGATTTAAAAAATGAAGAGCCAGGATTTGAACAATTTAAAGAAGCATTTAATGATATTAGCTACAGCAGATCTGAGCAAAACAGGATACTGATAAAATATATATTAAGTGGTATTAATAAGATCTATCAAGAGTCTGAATTTGATTATACTTCTGTAAATATTGAACATCTCTTGCCGCAAAAGCCCCATAAAGATTGGGGATTAAAACCAAAAGATATTAAAGAGTATGTTAACAAACTTGGCAACTTAACTATAGTACATAAAAAAATTAATTCTTCTATGGGTAATAAAACAGTCAAAGAGAAGATAGAGGAATTATCCAATTCTGGTAATCAATTAACAAAAAACCTTGTTGATAGACTGAAAACAAATAATTACAAATGGGATGAAGACGAAATCAATAAATGGCAAAGCGAATTAGCAGAGATTGCTTATCATAAAGCTTGGAAAATCGATTAAATTTTGTTGGAAGGAGTTACAAATAGTGTCTGATACAAAAAGGTTTAATCCTTTTCGACCTTATACTCCCGCACCTCCGGGCATGTTTACTGGACGCATTCACGAGCTGAATCGCATTGATGACGCATTTATAAAGCTTTGCAATAACAATCCAAGTAATTTAATGATTGTGGGGGAACGTGGAATTGGAAAAAGCTCTTTACTTCTTTTTGCAAATTATTTAGCAAGAGGTGATGTAACATGGATGCAATCTGATAAATATAACTTTTTGCCGATCCAATTCAGTATAGATAAATCATTAAATACTCTGAATATTATTAAAAAAATACAGCGTTTTCTTGAAAGACATCTCGGTAAAGAAGAAATTGCCTTATCTATTTTGAAAAAATCATGGGATTTTATAAAAAAAATTGAAATAGCTAGTTCACGAATAAATAGTGAAGAACAAATAACTGATCCTAATGAACTTTTTGATAAATTTGTTTATTCATTGATAGATACAGTTAAAATGATATCTGATGATTCTTTCATAACAGAAAAGGGAATAAGAACACGAAAAGATGGCGTTATATTTTTAATTGACGAGGCTGATAATGCCTCTCCTGATCTTGATCTTGGTACTTTTTTAAAAACTCTTTCAGAAGCGCTAGTAATTGAAAACTGCAATAATGTTATGTTTTTAATTACGGGATTACCTAAAACACGTAAGATTTTATATGATTCGCATCCCTCATCCTTAAGGTTATTTGAAGAGCTTGAGCTTTTACCCCTCCAACCTGAAGATGTGGGAAGTATATATCTAAAGGGCATGGATGCTATTAATAAAAATGTTGAAGACAAAAAGTATAGTATTTCAAACGAAGCACTAAAACAAATGATCAATGTTTCAGAAGGTTATCCCCACTTCGCACAACAAATTGGATTTACAACATTCGATCTGAATACTGATATCGAAATTTCCAAAGAAACTACTTTTAAAGCAATTTTTGGAAAAAATGGAGCAATTGATTTAATTGGCGATAGATATTACCGTGATATGTACTTTGAACAGATCAAAGAAGATTCATATAGGGAAATTCTACAAATAATGTCGGAAACGGAAGATCCCTTAAGTATCATTTCAAGAAAAGCATTGCGCAGTAAATTTTCTAAAAGTGACCAGATTTTGGATAATGGACTTAAGGCACTTAAGGATAGAAACATTATATTGCCGGTTCAAGGTAAGCGCGGATGGTATAAATTCCAGTGGATTGGTTTTGGTGTATGGATTAAATTCTTTAGTAGAAAATAGTAACCGTCCGAAAGCTTGTTTTGTATTTTTTATCTTCATACGCAGAAATCACATTTAAAATTTATTTATTTCTTATATTCAAACTACTAAGATCCTTTTATCCCCCAAACATCCCCCACTCCTTTTTTAGTAGTATTTATCATATTGTAATTATTATTTATTTATCTTCGCCTTGTGGGTTCGATTCCCATGCACTTCCGCCATGATCTGTCTCTTTATACCTTGTCCGTTTTATTCTTCCACCCGGATCTGCATCATGATAGAATGATATAATTAATGATAATGCCGTTTGCAAGCTGTTTTGTGGCAGGGAGAATAATTGGCGACTTCGTAAAAAGTCTAAATATGCTCACTTAATGAGCTTTTTTGGGATTTTCTATATACGGATGGAAATAAGAGTTGATATCATAATTCATCAGGAACAGGATTGTGAAAACTCCATCTGCAAAGACCTGATCAGCTCTTTTACGGAGATTATCTCATTGATCCTGTAAGCATTGGCTCCTGCAAAGGCAAACCCGTTTTTAAATTTGCCTTTTTTAGCGCCTGCAAGGGCAAGGGCTATGCAATACGGACTTTTAGCCGGGTCGCATGTTTTAACGCACTGGTATGGACATTTGAAGGGTTTTTTATTGCCGTTTTCAACCTCATCCAGAAACCGGTTGCGTACTGCGCGGCCCGGAAGTCCCACCGGGCTTTTGATGATTACGAGGTCCTCTTTTTTGGCATCAAGATAAGTCTGTTTGAACCCGGGGTCTGCATCGCATTCATGGGTTGCCACAAACCGCGTACCCATCTGGACACCTGCCGCTCCGAGATTCAGCATTTCACATATATCCGCACCGGTAAAGATACCGCCCGCAGCAATAACAGGTATGGTTGTGTTGCGCTCCGATGCAATCGGTTTTACTGTTTCAATAACTTCTTTAACAAGTCTTTCAAGAGCATAATCAGGATCGTCTATCTGCTCCTTTTTCAAACCGAGGTGTCCACCCGCTTTGGGCCCTTCGACCACAAAAGCATCAGGGAGATAATTGTACTTTGCCAGCCATTTCTGACAGATCAGTCTGGCCGCGCGGCCTGAAGATACGATGGGAACAAGCTTTGTCCTGGCACCTTTTACCAGGTATCCCGGCAGATCCATTGGAAGTCCGGCACCTGAAATAATTATATCAACCGCCTCTTCTATCGATGCCCTGACAAGGTCGGCATAGTGGGTCATGGCAACCATGATGTTCACCCCGATAATCCCGTCGGTCAATTTCCTCGCTTTC
>Ga0315268_10004935_pt1 | contig 14375 bp, 10 predicted proteins | sample C1_top_MG_FD_204535 | JGI IMG/M metagenome (GOLD analysis project Ga0315268, IMG submission 204535) | Sediment microbial communities from Yellowstone Lake, YNP, Wyoming, USA - C1_top | ecosystem: Environmental > Aquatic > Freshwater > Lake > Sediment | place: USA: Wyoming | collected 2017-08-01
CGTTGGCGCGCCCGGGCCCTTCTTCTTGACCGTGGGCTTCTTCGAGCCGCGCGCATAAGTCCGCTTGGGCCTGGGCGGGCGCTTGGCGCGCGCCTCACGCTTTAATCGCTTCCGTTCCGCCTTATCTTTGATTTTCCTGGTGTCCATGGTCCTCTTTCTCAATGATGCGAATTCAAATCCTTTCGAGCGAAGCAAACCGCTCGACCAGCTTCTTCTGCCCGTGGTCCGGGAACCGGACGGTGAGTTTTGTGTCCTCGCCCTCACCTTCACAGTCGATGACCGTCCCCACGCCGTACTTGGGATGTCGGACCTGGGTTCCGGGCTTCCAGCGAGAGTTCGAGCGCGCGGCGCGCGGCAGACCGCGGCCACTCTTCAGCGTCCCCAGGCGTTCGCGCAGGGCGCGCTGGACGCTCGCTTTCGAGTTCAGCGCGGTCTCCCAGGTGGTGCGAGGCTTGACCCCGACCGCTGCCGCCTCCACCCGCTCGAGCAGTTCCGCGGGGATCTCACCCAGGAAGCGTGACGGGCGCGTCCCCTCGTACGACTCCTGGCTGTACGAGCGCCGCCGCCGCGCCCAGGTCAGCACCAGGCGGTTCTTCGCCCGGGTCATCCCCACGTAGCACAGGCGTCTCTCTTCCTCGAGCTCGGCCGCGTCGTCGAGCGAAAGCTTGTGCGGGAAAACACCTTCCTCCATCCCCACCAGGAACACCGTGGAGAACTCCAGCCCCTTGGCGCTGTGCAGGGTCATCAGCGTGACGCGCGCGCGCTCGTCAAATTCATCCTGATCCGAGACCAGCGCGGCGTGGTCGAGGAACTCCGCCAGCGATTCGCCGCGCTCCTCCGCCTCCGCGGCGGCGTTGACGAGTTCCGCCAGGTTCTCGATCCGGTCCTCGGACTCCGGCGCATTCTCCGCGCGCAGCATCTCGAGATAACCGCTGCGCTCCAGGATCTTTCTGAACAACGGCCCCAGCAGGAGTGTTTCGCGCTCCTCGTGAAGTTCCCGAACCAGATGGTGGAAGCCTTCGAGCGCCTTCTGCGCGCGCGGCGGAAGCGTCCCCGCCTGCACGCTCTTCTCGAGCGCTTCCCACAGGCTGAGCTTCTCCTGCCGCGCCACGGCTTCCACGATACCCACCGTGGTGTCGCCGATCCCGCGGGGCGGCACATTCACGATGCGCAGGAAGGCCGAGGAGTCCTGGAGGTTGTTGGCAAGGCGGGCATACGCCAGCGCATCCTTCACTTCCGCGCGCGCGTAGAAGCTCAGCCCGCCCACCAGCCGATAGCTCACGCTCTCCCGGCGCAGCGCTTCTTCCAGCACGCGCGTTTGCGCGTTCGTCCGGTAGAGCACGGCCATCGAGGCCTCGGAATCATCGGCCAGACGGCGAAGGGTCTCCCCCGCCACAAAGAGCGCTTCCTCGTCGGCATCCCCGGCTTCGAAGAGCGTGATGCGGTCGCCGCCGCCGCGGTCCGTCCACAGCGTTTTGCCCTTGCGCGCCACGTTGCGGCTGACCACAGCGCCGGCAGCGTCCAGGATGCGCTGGGTCGAGCGGTAGTTCTGCTCCAGGCGAATCACCCGCGCCTCGGGATAGTCCTTCTCGAAGCTCAGGATGTTTTCGATGTCGGCGCCGCGCCAGCGGTAAATCGACTGGTCTTCGTCGCCCACCACGCAGAGGTTGTGGTGTTCGAGTGTCAACTGCCGGATCAGCTCGTATTGCGGCCGGTTCGTGTCCTGGTACTCATCCACCATGATGTAGCGAAACCGGCGGTTGTACTGTTCGCAGACGTCCGGAGAACAATAGAAAACCTCCGCCGTCTTGAGCAGCAGGTCGTCGAAGTCCAGCGCCTGGGCCTGCCGCAGCTTCGCCTCGTAACGTTCGTAGATGGACGCCAGGCGCTCGGCGGCCGGATCGTCCGCCTGCTGGTAAAGCTCCACGGGGGAAACCTTGCGGTTCTTAGCGTAGCTGATGCGGCTGAGCGCCGCGCGCGCCGAGCCCACCAGCTCCGTGAGCCCCAGCTCCTCGAGGCAGGCCTTCATCGTCCGCGCCTGGTCGTCCTCATCATAAATCGTGAAATCGCGGCTATAGCCGAGCCGATCGATGTGCCGGCGCAGCACGCTGACGCAGAACGAATGGAAAGTGGAAATGTGCGGCGCACCGCGACGAAGTTCTACGCGCCCGCCGATCAGCTTCGCCACGCGCTCTTTCATCTGGTCGGCGGCCTTGTTTGTGAAGGTGACGGCCAGGATGTTTTCGGGTGGCACTTGCCGGGCTTCGATCAGGTAAGCCACACGGTAGGTGATGACGCGGGTCTTGCCGCTGCCTGCTCCGGCGAGAATGAGCAGCGGCCCCTCGGTCTGCTCGACGGCGGCGCGCTGCGGGGGATTGAGTTGGTCGAGCAGATTTGACATGCGAGCCCGGTGAAGGGAACGTCTCTCCTGGCGATGGAATTGAATCCCGGCCTGAAACGCTATTCTACACGAACCTCGCAGGCCGCACCAAGCTATCGATGATAAGGAATGTCAAGAGATCGCAAACGGGGACGGTCCGCTCGGAAGTCTGGGCGCTGCCGGTTGCACTCTAACCAGATACTTATGGGCGTTGACGGTGCCATGATGACAGCGCGACAGGATTTCCGAACATCCTGCTGAAGCTCCAGAGCGACCCGATAGCGACTGCAACTTAATCCTCGTCGGCTTCCTTCGCGTTCTCCCGCATCTCGCGGCGGATGGCGGCGGGGTCGTCCAGGGGCGCGCTGGGGTGGGCCCGCAATTCCAGCCCCGGCTCGCGTACCTTGGCGGGATCGAAGATACGCGTATCGGAGGGGAGCGCCGTGTAGGGCGTGAAGTCGGGCTGGTCGGTGAACATATCGGAAAGGTCAGTCGCGGCCGCGTCGTACTGGTTGAGATACGGCATGCCCAGAATCAGATCGAACGTCTTCAGGATGCTCGCCATGCTGGTGTGCACGTGCGAGACGCCCCGTCGCGCGTAAGGGCTGATCACCAGCAGCACGCTGCGGTGGGCGTCCACGTGGTCGCGGCCGTCCTGGGCATCGTCCTCGGTCACGAAAATCGCCATGTCTTTCCAGAAGGGGCTGTGCGAGAACAGCTCGACGAGTTTCCCCAGCGCCAGATCGTTATCCGCGACGTAGGAAGCGTGATAGGGATAGCCGTCTTCCGGGCGCGGCTTGGCGGTGTGGTCGTTGGGAAGCCAGAGGGAGACGAACTGCGGGAACGGCTGCTTGCCGCTGAGGTAGCGCACCTGGAACTCGTGGAGAAACTGCTGAAAGCGGTACTGGTCGGAGATGGAAGTATTGAAGGCGGGATACGCGCGCGAGGTGTTCTCGAACAGCGCCTTCGAGACGGGCACGTTCAAGGTCTCGCGGATGCCGGTGGGTTGATAGCCCGGCCCGTCCTCCGCCCCCGGCACGTCCAGCCCCTCGCCGTAATTCCGCAAGGTAATCTGGTGGCGCGCCAGGTGGTCCCAGAGCGTGCCCGCTTCCAGGAAGTCCTCGGGGCGAGTCGCGGCCCCGCCAATCGCCAGGCGTCCGGGCGCCTCCGGGTCGGGGCGGAACTCCAGCTTGTCGCCGTAGGCCGCCGGCCACGAGGCCTCGATCAGCTCATTGGGATAATTCCCCACCAGCCAGTGATGGCCGTCCACCGAAACGTCGGAGTCCACATAGAAGTTGTCGCTGAAGGCGAAGCGCTCCGCCAGGGCGTGATGATTGGGCGAGACGCGCGCGTGTTCCACGGTCTCTTCACCCTTTTCTCTTACCTCCGCATCGTTTCCGTAGCGCGCCAGGTCGGCGGCGGCCTCGACGCGCTCGCCGGAAGCCGTGGCGACGTCGCCGAACATCTGATCGAACGTGCGGTTCTCCTTGATGATGTACACGACGTGGTGGATTTTCTGGCTCGCCTGTCCCGGCGGGGGAACCGGAAAGGCGGCACTGCGCTCGGGCACGCCGCCCGTCGCAACAAACCCGTTGTTGTGCACCACCTGAGCGCTCAGGCGCTTGAGCGCCGAACGACCGGGAACCGGGAAGATGGAAACGATGCCTTTGGTGATGTCGCCGATATAACTTCCCTCGGGCCCCTGTTGGAAGCTCGAGCCGCCGTTCGGGCCGGCCCCGAAGCCCTTGGTGCTGCCCACGTAGAGCGTTTTGCCGTCCGGGCTGACCGCCACGCGGGCGGGAAACCACGCGGTGGGAAGATATCCCTCCACCTTTCCGCGCCGCGCATCGATCACGGCCACGGCATTAATTCCCGAGCAGGCCACGTAGAGGCGCTTCTCGTCGGTGCTGAGCGCCATGCCGAAGGGCAACACGCCCCGCAGCCCTTTCACCGCCTCGGCGGGCTCGAGCACCAGAGTCTTTTCCACCTGGTTGCTCCGCGCGTTGATGATGGTGATGCTGTCCTGGTTGGCGTTCGAGACGAAGATTGTTTTGTGGCCGGCCACCACGCCCCCCGGGCTCGAGCCTCCCACCGACTGCGGTCCCACCGGCAGGCCCGTCTTGATCCTGGCCGTCACCTGAGGGTGCGCGGGATCGTGAAGGTCGAGCACCCAGAGGGAATTCGATTCCGGGACGTTGGGATCGCCCAGGCCGGGAATTCGCTTGTCGCCAATCGTCGTGCCTTCCCTTGCCTCCTGGGAAGGAAAGCCGAAGGCGGGAAAGTCGAGCGCCGTGTGTTTGACGTCCTTCGGGTCGTAGCCGGGAACCAGAGAGTATTGAAACATGCCGACGTTGGAAACGTAGGCGCGGCTCCCCTGGGGAGAGAGGGCCAGGCCAAAGGGCATCCGTCCGACCGGGACGCTTGAAACGATTTGCTTGGATTCCGTGTCGATAATGACCAAGCGGAAATGGGCGATGTCGAGCACCGCCAGCCGCCGGCCGTCGGGCGTCAGTTGCATCGCGCCGGTCAGGCTGTTGTTGAAAGTTCTGCCCTGAAACGCTCCGTCGAGGCTCAGCGAATAAAGGCGCTGATGCGTGACGAGGTCGAAAATCCCGACCCTGCCGTTGTTGCCCTCCGAAACATAGAGCGTGCGATGGTCGGGCGCGATGGCGACGCCCAGGAAAACGCTGTCGGGATCGGCGTCTGCAGAATTGAAGCCGGGCGGGATTTGCACCACCTGGGGCGCGGAGCTTTCCAGCCCCGTGATGATGGAGACGGAAAACGGATGCGTGCCGCTGTTGGCGGTGACCAGCGTCTGGCCGTCAGGGCTGAGCGCCAGGCCGTAGGGATGCGGCGCCACGGTCACTTGAGTCCCGAGCGGCGTGATCAGCCGCCCGTTGGGCAGCACCGTCTCGCCCCCACGATCGATTTTGACCGGCCTGGCGCCGGCGGGCGCGTGAAGTTCTCCACCGGCGCTGGCGGGTTTCTTCGCCGCCAGGCCCGGGCTCGCGACGAATAGAGTCGCTACAAGAACCGCCGACCACACCACCACCCTTCGATGCCTCTCCACGTCCGCCTCCCCGCGAGGAAAATGCCGTTTGCCGCGCGCCATCATAGCATGACGAAGAAGGCACCACCCCTCAATCCCCTCCTCGGAGAGGAGGGGAATTTGCCTTTGACTCCCCTCCTTGCTAAGGAGGGGGCTAGGGGGTGGTTGGGGATTTGTTCAGGTGGTCTTTGATGGTCTGCAACACGCCGTCTGGATGTTCGAACACCGTCCGGTGCTCGAACCGCAGCACGCGACTTGCGGAATAAACTATCGTTTGGGCTTAAGCTCAGCGAGGACGAGCAAGACCTGCTCAAGAACCCTTCCCGCCTTGACCATCGGCAGAAGCTGCTCGTAGACGTCGGAGACATGTTCGCCTTGGCGTTTTCCCACAGCGCAGATCACGACCAAATGCCGGTCGCTGTAAATGCGGTAGATCACACGATGCGCTGCGAACTCGTGCTTCCAATAGCCAGTGAGATCGCCTCGCAGCGGGGTTCCGTAACCGGAAGGATCGACTGCGACTTTGTCTTCGAGGACCTTCTTGAGGCGTTTCTTAATGCTGCCATCTAACGAGGCAACGTCGCGCTTTGCGTCGGTGGTGAAGGCAACCGTGTACTTGGGCGCGGCAGGACTCACTCTTCGCCAAAGACCTCTTCCATCGTGTGAAGCCTGCCGGCCCGGACATCGGCGTCAATCCTCTTCGCGAGCTTCCGCAGGCGTTCGGTGAGTGTGCGGTCGGCAAGAATTTCGAGGGTGGCCAAAACCGACTCGCGCTCGCGCACCAGAGCGTCCAGCCACTCCTTGTCGACGAGGTACTTCGGTTCCTGGCGGCGGTTCACGACCAAGATGACCTTGTCCCCTTTCGCCTGCTCCGCGAAATCCTTGAAGCGTTCGCGAAACTCGGTCGCCGAGACTCTCTTGACCGTCTTTGCAACCCCTGAAGCCATGGCTCAAATCCTTTCGTACATTTGGATGCGCTAATTGTACAAGATCATTCTACGCGCGACAGCCGCCGCCGTCAATGAAAAATATCGCGGATGCCGGTTGGCGGGGACCCGCGGGTGGCGCATACATCGCGGTCTTCGCGATGTGTGCGATTGGTTCGTGCTCGCCGCGTAGCGCCGCCTTCCAGGCGGCAAAACTGGTGGCGCGATGCCGGCGCTACCAACGCGGGGCGAACGCCGTTCGCCCCTACTTGTACGCCGCAATTCCGGTTACCCGCTCCCCGAGGATGAGGGTGTGGATATTGTGCGTGCCCTCGTAGGTGAAGACGGATTCCAGGTTGCACATGTGGCGGAAGATGGGGTATTCGTCGGCGACGCCGTTGGCGCCCAGGATATCGCGCGCCGCGCGGGCAACGTCGAGCGCGATCTTGACGTTATTGCGCTTGAGCATGGAGATGTGCGCGAACTCGGCGCGGCCCTTATCTTTCAGCCGGCCCACCTGCAAGGCGAGCAACTGCGCCTTGGTGATTTCCGTAATCATGTCAGCGAACTTGGCCTGGACGAGCTGATGTGAAGCGATGGGTTTATCGTCAAACTGCTTGCGGATCTTGGCGTATTCCAGCGATTCGTTGTAGCAGGCCATGGCCGCGCCGATGGCGCCCCAGCCGATACCGTAGCGCGCCTGGGAGAGGCAGGAGAGCGGTGCCTTCATGCCCTGGGCCTTGGGGAACATATTGGCGGCGGGGACGCGCACATCCTGAAGCGAAAGGGTTGACGTCACCGACGCCCGCAGCGACCATTTCCCCTTGATGTCTTCCGAGCTATACCCCGGCGTCCCTTTCTCGACCAGAAAACCGCGCACGCCTTCGTTGGTGCGCGCCCAGACGACGGCGACATCGGCGATCGTGCCGGAAGTAATCCACGCCTTCTCGCCGTTCAAAATCCAGTGGTCGCCGTCTTTCACGCCGCGCGCGCGCATGCCGGCGGGATTCGAGCCAAAGTCAGGCTCAGTGAGGCCGAAGCAGCCAATGGCCTTGCCCTGCTGGAGCAGCGGCAGCCACTTCTCCTTCTGCTCCTCCGAGCCGAATTCCTTGATGGGATACATCACGAGGGCCCCCTGCACGGAAACGAAGCTCCTGAGGCCGCTGTCGCCGCGCTCGAGTTCCTGCATGATGAGCCCATACTCGACGTTCGACATTCCGGCGCAGCCGTACCCTTCCATGTTGGCGCCGTAGAACCCCAGTTCCGCCATCAGGGGGACAAGCTGCTTGGGGAATTTTCCCTCGCGGTTCCATTCCTCGATGTGCGGGACAACTTCCTTTTCGACAAACTCGCGCACCGTCTGCCGCACCAGCTTTTCCTGCTCGCTGAAGAGCGAGTCGATCTCCACAAAATCCACGCCATGAAACGCAAACATAAGAATCTCCTCTTAGGAAGAATTCGTGCCCGCCCCGATGAGATCGGGGCCCGCGCCCGGGGGTCCTGACCGCCAGCGAGGTCTCAAGTCGTTGGGTCTCGAGGGAATGAAACAACGAAGGAGAGCGAAAAAACGGGGCGGCAAGGCCACGACGAAGAATTCTAGCCCTCGCTTGGCAGGACCGCAAGCCAAGCGCCGGGGCGGCGAACTATTTGACCGCCGCCCTCGCGGCCTGAATCCTCACTTTACGCGCGCCAGTTTCACCGTGACCAAGCCCACCGCGGACGTGCCGGGGTCGGTGGTGTCCGGGAACTTGCTCCGGATGTTTTGATAGCCCGTATAGAAGAGCGTGAAGGTGTCGCCGCTTTCCGGGACCAGTCCCAGCGGGGTGCGCACGTCGTCGGCCCAGCGGCCTTTGCCTTTCGGCTGAACGATCAGCGCCTGGCCGGAGTCCCAGTGCACGCCATCGCGCGAGAAGGTGTAACCGATGGCATTGAGAGGGTGGGTGTCGTACACGGCCACGTAAGCGCCGTCATCGAGCCGGGTCACGATGGGATTTTCGATAAATACTTTCTCGATGGGCAGCGGGTTCCCGTTCGGCAGGCGCTTCCACGGCCCGGCCAGACTCGGGGCCGAAGCCAAGCCGACGCTCCAGGGGCCGCGCAGGGTTTCCTTATCCTTCATTTCCGTATTCGCGCTGCCGTAGAAGCCATACCACATCTTGCCGACGCGATATGGGAAAAACGAGTCGGTCCCCTGCAAGCCTTCCCAGGGCTGGGATTCCGGGCCCGGCCGGAGGATGATCCCCACATCGTCATAGGGCCCGCCGATTCCGCGCAAACCTTTCACCCGCGAGACCGCCCGCCAGATCGTGCCGTCGTGGTTGTTGAGCCACTTGACTTCCGTATTGGCCGCCGAGCGGTAAGCCACGTAAAACAGGTTCCAGCGGCCTTCCTGGCCGTCATAGACGGGCATGGGAGCCCAGAGCGCGGCGCGCGGGTCTTTCCCTGCGAATTCGCCGCTCGACTCGAACAACGTGGCCAGGCGCTTCCAGTGAAGGCGGTCCGTGCTCGTCCAATACCCCAGCTTCATCTTGACCCAGAACGGGTCGCCCACCATCTCCGACGTGAAGAGATGATAAGTTCCACCCGACTTCACAACGCTCCCGCCTTCGAAGCCGTGCTTGTTGCCCTCCGCCCCCGGCGTCTTGACGGTGATGACGGGAAGCTCTTCCTGCTTCTCGAGGACCAGCTTGAGCTTTGAGTCGTTGCTACGGTCGGAAGCGGCGGCGAGGAGCAAGGCAAGATTTACGGCCAGTAAGAGCGCGAAAACATTCTTCCCCATACAAGTCGCCTCCCGGCGAGGAGGGTTTCCAGGTCCGCGTCCCGTGATGATAGCTCAACTTCGCGGCGGCGACTTTCGAAACCGGAAAGGCCAGCATATAATCCAATCCCGTATGGACGAGCGCATACGCCTGACGGCCATGGTGAAAGCGGCGGGTTGAGCGGCCAAGTTGAGTCCAAGTATTTTGGACTCGGTGCTCGCCAAGCTGCCGAAACAATCCGATCCGAACGTGCTGGTCGGCTTCGACACCGCCGACGACGCGGGCGTGTATCAACTCGCGCCCGACCTGGCCCTGGTGCAGACGGTGGACTTCTTCACGCCCATCGTCGATGACCCCTACACCTTCGGCGAGATCGCGGCCACCAATTCCCTGAGCGACGTGTACGCCATGGGCGGGAGGCCGATCTCCGCGCTTTCCATTGTGGGCTTTCCCAACACCGGGCGAGACGTGAGCATTCTGGAGAAAATCCTCCAGGGCGGCCTCGCCAAGATGCAGGAAGCGGGTTGCGCGGTGATTGGCGGGCACTCCATCGGCGACGAGGAAATCAAGTTCGGCTACGCGGTCACCGGCGTCATCAACCCGCAGCGGGTGCTCAAGAATGTCGGCGCGCGCCCGGGCGACCGCCTGATCCTCACCAAGCGGATCGGCACGGGCATCATCGGCACGGCGCTCAAGCAGAACCGCGCCAGCGAGGCGTCGGTCCACGCGGCGGTGGAATCGATGTGCGCGCTGAACCGCGAGGCTGCCGAGGCCGCCCTCGCCTGCGACGTCCATGCCGCCACCGACATCACGGGCTTCGGCCTGCTCGGCCACGCGCGCGAGATGGCCGCGGGCAGCACGGTGAGCTTCGTCCTCGATTCCTCCCGGGTCGAGTTGCTGCCGGAAGCGCGCGTGTATTCCCGCGAGGGGCACCTTCCCGACGGCCTGAAGCGCAACATCGAGTTCCTCTGCGGGTGCGTGGAGTTCGCGGAGAGCGTTCCGGAAGAGGTCCGCAATCTCCTATACGACCCGCAAACCTCCGGCGGCCTGTTGATCTCGGTGGCGGCCGGAGACGCGGCCAGGCTCCTCGGGCTGTTGCGGGAGCGCGGCGTCCCGGCCGAGAACATCGGCGAAGTCGTCGAGAAGACCCAGCCGCTGATTCGAGTCCAGTGAATACTTCCGAAGCAAGCGCTTGGCGATTGGGGCGGGCCTGGGTGGGCCTGTGCGCCTGCCTGGCGTTGCACGTCGCGGACGAAGCGCTGACCGGCTTCCTGGCCGTCTATAATCCCATCGTTCGATCCCTGCGCGTGCGCTTCCCTTTCCTGCCCCTCCCCACCTTCACTTTCGGGGTTTGGCTGGCGGGATTGGTGCTCGGGGTTTGCGTGCTCCTGGCGCTCTCCGTGTTCGCTTTCCGCGGAGCGCGCTGGATGGTCCCCCTGGCGCTTTTGTTTGGAACTCTGATGCTCTTCAACGGCCTGGCACACATCGGAGGCTCGATTTACCTGGGCCGCCTGATGCCCGGGGTGTATTCCGCTCCCCTGCTGCTGGCGGGCTCCGTCTATCTTGGGGTGGCTGCGGCCCATTATCGCGCCTCACTGAAACAGATCTCTTAAGACGCCTGCGTCCTCCGGACACTCATGCATGACTGAAACCAACACCAGGGACAGTAAGGAGAGACGGCGCGGGGGCTCGACCCGCGCGCTCCTCGCTCTTGCCCTCCTCATCATCCTAGTGGTTCTGGCGATTGAGCAATTGCAGCCGCCGCGCGTTGTCCCCGCGAGCGCGCCGCCCGCGGACTTCTCCGCGGCGCGGGCGCTGGAGCACCTCACGGCCATCGCGCAGAAGCCGCATCCGACCGGGTCGCCGGAGAATGCGCGTGTGCGCGAATACCTGGTGAGCCGGCTCCAGGCCCTCGGGCTGGACCCCCAGGTCCAGACCGCGACGGTGACGCGCTATGAGCCCCGGTACCACGGCCCGGCCCGCGCGGCCGTCGTGAACAACGTCGTGGCCCGGCTGAAGGGCACGGACAACACCCGGGCCGTGATGCTCGCCGCGCATTACGACTCCGTCTCGAGCGGTCCCGGCGCCAGCGACGACGGCTCCGGCACGGTCACCGTGCTCGAGACCGCGCGGGCGCTCAAGGCCGGCCCGCCGCTTCGCAACGATGTGATCCTTCTCATCACCGACGGCGAGGAGCTGGGCCTGATGGGGGCCAAGGCGTTTACGGACGATCATCCCTGGGCGAAGGACGTGGGGTTGGTGCTGAACTTCGAGGCGCGTGGGGCCTGCGGGCCCTCGTTCATGTTCGAGACCAGCGCGCGGAACGGCTGGCTGATTCGCGAATTCGCGCGCGCCGCTCCCTACCCGGCGGCGTCCTCCTTCACCTACGACGCCTACAAGCGCATGCCCAACGACACGGACCTGACGATCTTCAAACGCGCCGGCCTTGCCGGGTTGAATTTCGCCTATGTGGGCTGCTGGCCGCGCTATCACACCGTGGGTGACAGCGTCGAAAACCTCGATCCGCGCAGCTTGCAGCACGATGGCTCCTACGCCCTGGCGGTGGCGCGGCACTTCGGCAACCTCGACCTTCGCCAGGCCCTGGCACCCGACGTGGTCTACTTCCAGGTCTTTCACTTCACCTTTCACTACCCGCAAACCTGGGCCCTCCCGCTGGCCGTCCTCGCCTTGGTGCTTTACCTCGGAGCGCTCGTGCTCGGATTGCGGCTGCAGCAATTGATCGGGCGCGGCCTGGCCCTGGGATTTTTGGCTTGGCTCGTCGGAACGGTCCTCGCCGCGGGTCTCTGCCAAGCGCTGTGGCTGCTACTCCGCCGGACGCGGCTGGTCGCTCTGCTTCCTTACGGGAGCGCATATAACGGCGACCTCTACGCTTACAGCTTCATCGCGCTGACGGTGGCCCTCCTGGCGGCGCTCTACGCGTTCCTGGAAGACAAGACGGCCGCTCTCAACCTGATCCTGGGGACTCTCGGCTGGTGGGCCCTTCTCACCCTTTTGACGACCGTCTATCTCCCGGGCGCCAGCTACCTGTTCGTGTGGCCGCTTCTCGCCAGCCTTCTGGGACTGCTCTACATCCTTACAAGAGAGTCTCCCGACGCTTCCCAGGAGCAGGTGTGGATCTGGGCGATTCCCGCGGCGGTGGGCGTGTTGCTCTTCGGCCCGTTGCCTTACCTGCTGGTGCTGCTGGCCGGCGTGACGGCGCCCTTCGTACTCGCCTTCACCGCCGCGCTTCTGGCGGGATTCCTGCTGCCGCTGCTGCACGTCCTCGCGGCCTGGAGGAGGGGGCTGGTCGCCGGCGCCGCCCTCGCCGTCACGGTGGCGTTAGGGATGGCGGCGGCAGCCACCAGTGGCTATGACGCGGCCCATCCCCGCGCCGACAGCGTGGCTTACGTCCTCAACGAGGACTCCGGCAAAGCGCTGTGGGTGAGCGGCGACAAGGCCCCGGACGCGTGGACGGCGCAGTTCCTTTCCGGCGTTGCCCGCCAGGGTAACCTCAACGAGATTTTCCCCTTCAAGGCTCCGATGCTCGAGCACGAGGCGCCCGCGGCGCCGCTGCCTCCACCCGAGGTGAAGGCGGCGGACGATGTCACGATCGGGAAGCAGAGGATCTTGCGGTTCTTGATCCGATCGCCGCGCCCGGCCCGCAGGTTCTGGCTGCTGGTGCAAGGAGCCAAAGTTCTCGCCGCGAACGCCAATGGGAAGGAAGTCAGCCCGGAGGCCGTGCTGGAGGGAACCTGGACGCTGGCGTTTGCGGCCCCGCCAGCGGAGGGCGTATTGCTGACGCTCACCGTGCCCGCCGCCAACGCGCCCACGCTCAAGGTCGTCGAGGAGTCGGAGGGATTCCCGGACTTGCCGGGGCTCACGCTCCGACCGCGGTCGGAGGGGTTCATGCCCTCTCCCGCGTTTCCGGATTCGGTGACCCTGGTGGTCAAGACGTTCGAGCACTTCGAAATGGCCCACACGATGGGGCACTAACGGAGGGCTGCGCTCGCAAAATGCTCAAAGTCGTTCAAGTGCGGGCGGGAAAGAACCTGGAGAGCATCCGGCGTCTGTTCCAGGAATATGCGGACTCGCTGGGGACGGACCTCTCGTTCCAGGACTTCCAGAACGAGCTGGAAAATCTTCCCGGGGAATACGTGCCGCCGGGGGGACGTCTCTACCTAGCCCTGGAGGATTCCGAGCCCGTGGCGTGCGTCGCGATGCGAAAGGTTTCGGACGAGATCTGCGAAATGAACCGGCTCTACGTTCGCCCGCTGGCGCGCGGCAAGGGGATCGGCAGAAAGCTGGCCTTGCAGCTCATCGCCGACGCCCGCCGCAAGGGCTATCAGCGCCTGCGCCTGGACACGCTGCCCATGATGCGACGGGCCATCGCGCTCTATCAAGCCCTGGGCTTCAAACCCATTGACCCGTACCGACACAATCCCGTCCAGGGGGCCAGGTTCTTTGAGTTGACGCTGTAGGGGGACGCTGAGAAACGTTTTTCAATGTTGTCATTCCGAGCGAAGCGAGGAATCTCGCTCCGGAGACAAGAGACTTACGAGATTCCTCGTCGTCCGTCCGCTGACGGACTCCTCGGAATGACCGGCTCGACGGGTTTCTCAACATTCTGCTAAGCCTGCCGGCGCGCATTGCGCCCGTTCCCGAACGCGAGTTAAGATGGCGAACATGGCCAAGGAGATTCCGTCTCAACTGAAATTCGCACTCATGGTCGTGGTCATTGGCACAGTCCTGTTGGGCGGCGAGTATTTCCTGGTGAACTGGTATCCCGGCCACCAGCAGCGGGCCCGGGACGAAACGCTCCAGCTCCTCCCGTATCAGAACCCGGGGCTCGGCGTGGACCTGCAGATCGCCGCGGGCATCTACGGCAAGATCGAGTCGTTTCCGGGCGGGGTGAAAATCTACCGGCCGAAGTTCTGGAGCATTGGGCCTTCCCTTACCCTCACCTCGCAGCCCAACCCGGATGGCGCCGTGGAGTTCTCTCCCCAAGTCCTGGCCAAGTGGCAGACCGCGGGCGTCTATCAGGAAATCGGGCGCTACCACTTCGAGCACACCAAGATCAATAACCGGGACGCGGTGCTGATTTCCCAGCTCAAGGACCGCTATATGGTGATGACCGTGCGGGTGCTCTCTCCCGACCGCATGGTCGAAGCCAATTGCTCGCCCGGCTCCGAGGATGAGGCGCTCTACTTGCAGGCCTGCGAGGAAAGTCTGCGCAGCATGAAGGTGGCGGGGCCGGTGCCTCC
>Ga0315268_10004936_pt1 | contig 14374 bp, 12 predicted proteins | sample C1_top_MG_FD_204535 | JGI IMG/M metagenome (GOLD analysis project Ga0315268, IMG submission 204535) | Sediment microbial communities from Yellowstone Lake, YNP, Wyoming, USA - C1_top | ecosystem: Environmental > Aquatic > Freshwater > Lake > Sediment | place: USA: Wyoming | collected 2017-08-01
TATCAGGGAAAGGAGATGATCGTCATCGCGTCGGTGATCGTGGGCGGCACGCCCCTGGCGGGCGGGCGCGGCGGGCTGTTCTCGACGCTGTGCGGACTGCTGCTGTTGTGCGCCATCGAGCAATTGCTGACGCAGTTCGGAGTCGATCCGCAGTATCGCCTGATCGTCACGGGGCTGATCATCGTCAGCGTGGTGGCGATCGATGCGTACATGAAGCGGCGGACCTTGAGCGGCTCGCCGCGCGTGTCGGCTGCACGGGGCGCGGCGCTGGCGACGGCCGTGCTGTCGCTGGTGGCCGTGGCAATCGCCCTGCCGCTGATGGCCGGCAAGGCGCAGCAGAAGATTCGCATCGGCTTTGCCATGACGCTGGGCGACCCCTACTGGCAGAACATGCGGCTGGGGGCGATCGATGAAGCCAAGAAGCTGGGCGCGACGGTCACGATCCTCAACGCCGAGGAGGATGTGCAGAAGCAGTCGGAGCAGGTGCGGGACCTGATCACGCAGGGCGTGGACATCGTGTGCCTGGTGCCGATGAAGCCGGATGCGCTGGTGAACAGCGTCCGGGCGCTCAACCGCGCCAAAATCCCGGTCATCATCGTGAACCGCGAGATCGATCCGGGGTGCGAATACGTCACATATACGGGGACAGACACATACGCCGGGGCGGTCACGTCGGCCGAGATCCTGATGGACGCCATTCACGGCGAGGGCAAGATCGCCGAGTTTCAGCAGGTGCTGGGAACCGGGCCGCAGATCCTCCGCAGCCGGGCGCTGGAGGATGTGCTGAAGGATTACCCCAAGGTGGAGCTGGTGGCGCGCATCCCCCACGAGGGCGACGACAGCAAGGTCGTCAGCGAGGTGGGCACGCTTCTCTCCCAGCACAAGGACCTGAAGGGCATCTATGTCCACGGCGATTTCCAGGCGATCGCGGCCGCCAAGAAGTGCCAGCAGGACGGGCGCAGGGACATCGCGGTGGTCGGCATGGGCGGCAGCCAGCAGGCCATCGAAGCCATCAAGGCGGGGCTGCTGACGGGCACGAGCTTCCAGCGGCCCGAGGAGGAGGGCCGCAGCGCCATCCGGCTGGCGATCAAGCACCTGCAAGGGCAGAAGCTCAAACCGCGCCACCCGATCGAGTGCCCGGCGATCACGAAAGAGAATGCGGATAAGTTCAAGGGACAGTTTTGATCAAAGAGGAGAAACACATGGTTCGAGCGATGATCCTGCTTCTGCCTGTTGCGGTCGTGCTCGTGGCATTTGCCGCTGGCGGAATCCGGGGCGCGGAGCCGCGGAAGGTGACGAGATGTGGAATGGTGTTGGGAGTGCGCGCCGAGAAGCTTGAGGAATACAGGAAGCTGCACGCGGCGGTCTGGCCGGATGTTCTGAAGATGATCCGCCAGTGCAACATCCGCAACTACTCGATTTACCTGCGCAAGCTGGATGATGGAAACTACTACCTGTTCAGCTATTTCGAATACACGGGCAGCGATTTCGACGCGGACATGAAGAAGATGGCGGCCGACCCGACCACGCAGAAGTGGTGGGAGTTCTGCAAGCCCTGCCAGAAGCCGCTGCAAGACCGCAGGGAAGGCGAGTGGTGGGCGGGGATGGAAGAAGTGTTTCACATCGATTAGGCGGGAAATCGGAGCGGGCGATGGGAGCTGCACAGGCGAAGATCAAACGGATGCGCGATGCGCTGGCGCACCGGCAGCCCGATCGCGTGCCGGCCGGAGAGTTCTTCTGGACCGGATTTCTGAGGCGATGTCAGGCCAGATGGGGCGGCGGGTTCGACCCGTACCGGCATTTTGACCTGGACTACATCGTGATCACGCCGAACATGGACCCGCGCATCCGGGCGTTTGAAATCCTGAGGCAGGACGAACGCGAGGTGGTGCTGAAGACGGGCTTTGGGGCGACTGTCCGCCGCTGCGGCGATGTGCCGATGCCCAGCTTCGAGGATTTCTCGGTCAAAAGCCCGGAGCAGATGGCGGAGTTCGGCTTTGACGACCCGGCCGACCCGCGACGCTTCTTCCAGGGCGGCGACGATCAGATCAACTGCGTGGGCGATGCGCTGGCGCGCGACATCGAATCGTGGGACAAGCGGCTGGGGCCGTATGTTGATGATTTTGCCGTCTTCGGGTCGGTGTGCGAGCCGTACGAGTATCTCTGGCGGATCGTCGGCAGCGAGAACGCGCTGATGTGGATGGCCAGCGATACGGAGACGTTCGGGCGGTTCGTCAACCGCGTGGGCGAGTTTCTGTTGCGGTTCACGGCCGCGCAGATCCAGGCCGGCCGCGGGCGGCTCTGCGGGATGTACATCTGGGGCGACGTGGCGTACGTCCGCGGGATGCTGTTCAATCCGCAGACGTGGCGGCGGATGTTCCGGCCGCACGTGAAGGCGCTGATCGACCTGTGCCACAGGCACAACCTGATGGTGGTTTACCACGGCTGCGGCAACGCCAGTTCGATCTTCGACGACATGGTCGAGATCGGCCTGGATGCGTACAACCCGCTGGAGGCCAAGGCCGGGCTGGATGTGGTGAAGCTGAAGCAGCACTACGCCGGGAGGCTGGCGTTCGTCGGCAACATCGACGTGCGCGTGCTGGAGGACGGCCATCCCGAGGCCATCGCGCAGCAGGTGAGGTACAAGCTCCGGGCCGCGCGGGGCGGCGGATGGGTGTTCCAGTCGGACCACTCGATCACCAGCGGCGTGGCGCCCGAGGCGTATGAGCTGGCGATCCGCACGCTGCGAGAAAGCGACATGGGTCACTGAACGGGCGAGAGGTCGGGCCCGAGTTCAAGAGCTTGTCCCGATTTTATCTCCAGGGCGGTCGCCTTCTGCCCATACCGCAGCTTGCACGGATTGCCGAGGATCGATTTGACCGTTGTCTTGACAAGCTTGCCGTCGCGCCATTGCATGCTCACCTCGAACCCGCCGCGGGCGCGCAGGCCCGTGATTGAGCCATCTGGCCAGGCATCGGGCAGCGCGGGCAGCAGGTGGATTTCGCCGAGGTGGCTTTGGAGGAGCATCTCGGCGACGCCCGCCGTGCCGCCGAAATTGCCGTCGATCTGGAACGGGGGGTGCGCGTCGAACAGGTTGGGGTAGGTATTGCCGGCCAATGCCTCGACAAGCATCTTGTGGGCATGGTCGCCGTCGAGAAGGCGCGCCCGGAAGTTGATCTTCCAGGCCTTGCTCCAGCCGGTGCCGCCATCGCCGCGGAAGATCAGCGACTGCTTCGCGGCGTCGAAGAACTTGGGCGTCAGCGGATTGATCTCCGAGCCGGGATACAGGCCCCACAGGTGCGAGACGTGGCGGTGAGTGTTCTTGGGGTCGTCCTTGTCCTCGAGCCACTCCTGGAGCTGGCCGAGCCTGCCCACCTGGTTTGGCGCGATCCGTGTGCGCATTGCGGCGAGCTTCGCGGCAAGGTCCTGATCAACCCCGAGCACCTTCGCCGCTGCGATCGTGTCGGCAAACAGCTCGCGGATGATCTGGTGGTCCATGGTCGGGCCCATCACCAGGCCGCCCTGCTCGGGGGAGTTGGACGGTCCGCTGATCAGCCAGCCGGTCTTGGAGTCCTTCACGAGACAGTCCACGAAGAACAGGGACGCCTCCTTCATGATCGGGTATGCGCGGTCGGCCAGGAACCGCCTATCCCCGGTGAACTGGTAGTGCTCCCAGAGGTGCTGACACAACCACGCGCCGCCCGTCGGCCAGATTCCGTGGTTGGATGCGTTGATGGGCGCTGTGCCACGCCACAGGTCCGTGTTGTGGTGCAGCACCCAGCCGCGGGCGCCGTAGTGCTCCTGCGCGGTCTTGCGGCCGCTGACGACAAGCTCGGCGAGCATGTCGAACAGCGGCTCGTGGCACTCGGAGAGGTTGGCCACCTCCGCCGGCCAGTAGTTCATCTCGGTGTTGATGTTCACCGTCCACTTGCTGTCCCAGGGCGGCTTGAGCTGGTCGTTCCAGATGCCCTGGAGGTTGGCGGGCTGGCAGCCCGGCCGGCTGGAGGCGATCAGCAGGTATCGGCCGAACTGGAAATACAGCGCGGCAAGCTGCGGATCATCGCCCGATTTGAGCGCCTTGAGGCGCTGGTCGGTGGGCAGATTGGCCGCGGCCGCTGCGCCGAGGTCGATCGCCACGCGACGGAAGAGGCGCTGGTGGTCGGCGACGTGCGCTTTCTGCAAATCATCGGGGCTCTTGCCGGCGGCCGCCTTGAGATACGCCTCGCAGCGCGCGGCCGGATCGGCGCTGATGTCGCGGAAGTTCTTGAAGCTCGTGGCGGCGATGAGGATGAGCGTGGCGGAATCGGCATTCTCCACCGAGATGAGCTGATCGGTGGATGCAGTCTTGCCGCCGATCGCGAGCACGCGCACGCGCGACTCGAAGCTCAATCCGTCATCCTGCACTTTGCCGGACAGCGCCAGTTGATCGCCGCCGACCGCACGCGTGCGCGCTGATTTGTGGGGGCTTTCCAGCTTCGCGGTGAAAGTGAGCGCGCCGGGCTTGTCGGCCGAAAGTCGAATGACGATCGCCTGGTCGGGGTTGCTGGCGAAGACGATGCGCTGGAAGCTGATGCCATCGGTCTTGTAGCTGACCTTCGCCAGTGCCGAATCGAGGTCGAGCTCGCGGCGATAATCGGTCGCCTTCTCGTGGCCGGGGAAATGAAGCCGCAGATCGCCAAAAGGCTGGTAGGCCATCTGGCGCAGCGGCTGGCTCATGAACTGCTTGCCGGCGAGCGCCTCAGCCTGCCGCTGCTTGCCCTCGGCCAGCAGCTTGCGGATTTCGGGAAGGAATTTCACCGCGCCGGGGTGCTGATACTCGTGTGGCGCGCCCGTCCAGAGCGTATCCTCGTTGAACTGGATGCGCTCGTCGGCCGTCCCGCCGAAGATCATCGCGCCCAGGCGCCCGTTGCCGATGGGCAGGGCCTCCTGCCACTGCGCGGCCGGGCGCGGATACCACAATGAAAGTTGCCGCGGATTCTGCTGCGCGGCTGCCAAGGAAAGAAGAAACGTCGAGACGCACGCGCCCAGGCAACAATGAAACAGGAACGTGCGCATGGAAAGGCCTCCCCGCGATATACACGGGGAGGCGAAGCGTCGTTGTGGATGCGCGGGCGCTGCGCGCAGAAGGATCAGCTTTTCGGCTTCAGTTCGCTTTCAGCAAAGCCAACGACCCGCGTGATCATTGGGCCGTTCCTTTCCTCGATGGTGATGCCCCATCGCACGCCGTCGTGCGCGGGCTCCGGGTCGTAGATGATGACCCGGCCGGGTTTTTGCGGCAGCTCGAAACCCACGGGGTTGTACACATATGGCTTGCCCGATGCCGGACAGGTCAGCTCGAGGGGCTTGTCGAAGAACCCCAGCGCCGACAGGTCGGAAAGCGACGAAGGAAGCCGCTTGTTGAGCTGCCAGTAGGCCAGCAGCGCGCCTTCCAGATCATGCAGCCGGTTGGCGCACGGATCCAGCGCCCCGCCGCCGACCGCCCTGGCGGCGGCCGGCTGCCGCGACTGCTGGGGCTTCTTCGCGTCCATCGCGCAGCCCGTCAGAACAAAGGCAAGCAACATGGGGGCGCACAAGCCAGGCGATATCTGCCGTTGCATAGATCACTCCGCGGGTCGAGTGGTGCCGCGACGCATGCCTTCCATCTGCTCCTGGAACGCACCTTTCTGGACAGCGCCGCGGATCAGTTTGATGCCGGTTTCCTCGTTCTTGGAGATGTTCTTGAGCTCCTTGTTGTTCTCCGCCACGTGCGGCGTAATGAAAATCAGCAGCTCCGTCTTCGAGGTGAGCTTGTTCTTGTGCTGGAAGGCCCATCCGAGCACAGGGATGTCGCCGAGGATGGGGACCTTGTCGACCGTGTCGGTCTTCCGATCCTCCATCAGGCCGCCGATCACGATGGTCTGCCCGTTCTTGATGGCCACGCGGCTCTGCGCCTGGCGAATGGCGTAAACGGGCTGGCTGAGGTTTTCGGAGATCTGGATCATCTGCCCCGTCTGGGCCGAGATCTGCGGCTGCACATCCATGATGACCAGGCCCTCGGGATTTATGTGAGGAATGACGTTCAGGATGATGCCGATCTGCGCGTAGCTGACCGTGTTGTTGATGGCGCCCAGCGCGTCGGTTCGCGAGTTGCTCACGATCGGCACTTCCTGGCCGACGGTGATGCTGGCGAGCTGGTTGTCGCTGCCCAGGATGTAAGGACGCGAGAGCACATCGAGCTTGCCGACCTGTTCGAGCGCGCGGATCGTCGCCGTGAAGTCATTTTCCATGACCTTGGCGACCAGCCCGCCGTTCTGGTTGGCCAGGCCGAAATCGGTGCCGACCTTCGTTCCAAAGCCGCTGGCGCGAAGGTTGAGCACCGAGAACTCGGCGCCCAGGTCGCGGCTGTTGCTGTGCGTGACCTCGGCGATCAGGACCTTGATCAGCACCTGTGGAATCGGCCGATCCAGCTCGTTGATGACCTCCTCCACTCGCTTGCGGTTGTTGGGCGTGGTGACGATGGTGACGGAATTGGTGTCGGGGTCGGCGACGGCATAGACCATGCCGCTGATGCCCATGGCGGCGCCCATCGTGCCGCCAACGCCGCCTCCAAAGCCGCCGCGGCCGCCTCCGCCGAAGCCGCCCCCGCCGAACCCGCCCCCGCCGAAGCCGCCCCCGCCGAAGCCGCCGCCCAAGCCGCCGCCGCTCAAGCCACCGCCGCCAAAGCCGCCGCCGCCGAAGCCGCCGCGGCCGCCACCGCCACCGCCAAATCCGCCGCCGCCCAGGCCGCCTCCGCCAAAGCCTCCTCCGCCGAAGGCGCTTCCTCCGCCGAAGCCCATGCGCGGCATCTGAGTGCTGGTTGAGGTGTAGGATCGCGATCCGCCGTAGCCGCTGAAGATCGCATTGAGGGCGGATTCGACATTGCGCGCGTTGGCATTCTTCAGGTAGACCGTGAAGACGGTAGTCAGGTCGGACTGATCGGAATCGATCTGCTTCACTATTTCTTTTACAGCCTCGATGGTCGCGTCCGGACCGCTGACCACGAGGATGTTCGTGCGTTCATCGGCCGACGCGGTCAGTCGCACCTGGTTGCGTGTGCCGACCGGAGTCTGTCCGCCCCCCGGGCCGCCTGTGCCCATGGTGAATCCGCCCGGGAAGCCGCCACCGGGGAATCCGCCGCCCGGGAATCCGCCGCCCGGGAATCCGCCCCCACCGCCGCCGCCAAATCGACCGCCCCCCCGACCGCCGCCTCGGCCGCCGCCGCCGGTCTGCATCTGGCCGCCGCGGGCTCCTCCAGCGGCCTGATCCGCGAAGATGTCGAGGATCAGCCGCGCGACGGTCGTAGCATTGGCGAACTTGAGCTTGATGACCTCGATCTTGGCGATGCCGGCCTGCTGCTTGTCCAGCGCGGCGATGATCTCGGCGATGCGCTTAATGTTGACCGAGCGGTCGGTGAGAATGAGCGAATTGGCGTTCGCGTTGGCGGTCACGGATGCGTCCGTGCCGATCAGCGGCGTGATATTCTGAAGAAGCTGCGTCGCATCAACCGTCTGGATCGGCATGATCTGTGTGACCCACTCATCGGTCGGCGGGATGTCCTTCGGGTCGCTCCCCTGGCGCACCGGGATCGGGGCCTGCTTGACCCTGTCAATGGCAATAATCCTCAGTGTCCTGCCCGTCGGGACGGCCGCATAGCCTCTGCCCACCAGCACCGAGTTGAGGACGAGCACTGCGTCGTCAGGGCTCAGCGGCGGCTTAAGGCGCTCCAGAGTGATCCGGCCGGTGATCGACGTGACATCCTTGATGATGGTGAAGCCGGCGACTTCGGCCAACTGGTTGATCACCGGCTCGATGGGGGCATCCTTGAAGGTGAAGATGATGCCGCCGCCGACCCTGGACACGTATGTGGGCTGGGTCGTGGCGTTGGGCCGCACCGCCGCCGGCCGGGTTGTCGGCGCGGCCGGCATGGTGGTCGGCATCGTGGTCGGCGCAATGCCGGGCTCGGCCGGCTGGGTTGCCGGCTCAGCCCCGAGTGCCGGGCTGGCCAGGATTGGAATGATGCTGACAAAGAACGCCCGCAGAAGATGCTGCTTTCCGCACATGGTCACACCCTGTAAAGCCCTTTCCTTCCCGTATTCCTGCCCAGAAGCCCGTGGTTCGAAGCTATTGTGGCTGCGGCTGTCGGCCCTGCAGTTCGGCCTCGCGCCGCTTCTTCATTTGCGCGGCAATGTCCTCGGTGCTGCCGCCGGTGATGCCGCCGGCCGGCGGCGTGGTAACTGGAGTCGCCGGAGTCGTAGGCCCGAGACCGCCCGGCGGGCCGCCCCCGACAAACGGAGGCGTGCCGGGGCCGGTCGGCTGCGTGGTCGGCGCGGGTTCGTTGCGCACGATCTGCGAGCCGCGCTCGAGGTTCATGCCGATTTCGATGAAGTCAATCCTGCCGCCGGATTCGTACTCGATGTAGCTGTCTTCGATCGCGGTGATCTTGCCGCGGGCTATGGCCTCGCCCACGTGCAAGCGCTGGATCTGGCCGCTGATGCCGTTTTCGATGAACGCCGCGTGAGAGCCGGGCTCCTTCTCCCACGGCTCGAGCCGGACAATGCCCCTGAGCATGTATTGCTGCTCGGGGCGGACCGGCGGGCGGTAATCGTTCCGCGGCTGCGGGCGATAGCGCGAGAAGATGCTGCGCTGCCACAGAACACTGTAGCGGTCGTAGAACGCGCGGCTGTCGCCGCGGTTCTCAGGCGATCGCGCGGCCACGACAGTGCGCGTCGGTTTTTCATCCTTGTCGGGGATGGCGCTCAGCGTGGAGATGGCCACTTCGAGCGTCAGCTCTTCGGAGGCCTCGCGCTTGGGGCGGATCTGAAGATCGGTGACCCGCACGGGCAGGCCGGACGTGTTGACGCGCCAGAGGAACCGGCTGATCGACTCCATGGTAGCGCTCTGCGATGAAACGTGGAGGACGATCTTCTGAAACCGCTTTTCGACGACCAGCGGGCGATCGCCGCGGTGGGAGATGCTCAGCCTCGCCTCCTGGGCCCACTGCTGCGCGGCATGCTGGAGCTGGCCCAGCGCGGTGTTGGCATCCAGCCGCAGGCCGGCCTTGTTCATCTCCTCCCACTTGAGCTCGGTGGCGCGGTTGCGGTTGTTCTCGCTCCTGATCTTTTGCAGCTTCATCCGCGAAGAGCCGCTGTCAGACTGGGCCTGGGCGCGGCGCTCCCACAGCGGGTTGAACATGTACTGGTAGAGAAAGAACACCAGTGCCGCCGTACTGGCGCCGATCGCGATATATCGTTCTCGTTTGGAGAGGATCACGCCTTACTCCTTGCCGACGTAGACAAACTTGACGGTGAACGGGGCCTCGCGGAATCTTCCGGCCAGATCGCCGATGCTGGGCAGGACGACGTCCGCGAAGTTCTTGTTGTTGCGCAGGCTGTCGCCGAGCACCAGGGCGAGGTTCTGCTCGGGCGTGCGCGCGCCCACCTCGACCTTTCCATCCTCATGGAAAGTGAACCCGGTGGCGATGATCCGCCCGTCCGGCGGGAACAGCACAGTCAGTTCGCGGAGACAGCCCATGTCCGGCGGACGCTGTTCAAACCATCCGCTGGCAAACTTGACCTTTTCCTCGATCACCTTGCCTTTCTCGGCGCGGCCCTCCTCGTCCTTGATCTCCTGCTTGACCTTCGCCACCGCGGTTTCCTTCCGCAGCACATCGATCCACAGCCACGCCAATCCGCCGATGATCGCCGCGGCGAGCACGCCCACGAGCACCGCGCGCGGGTCCACCCGCCGCACCTTCGGCGGCGCCAGCCGCGTATGCAGAAAGTCGATAGCCGGTCGCCCGCCGGCGGCGCTGAGGCCCAGCGCCACGGCCGAAGCGATGCGCCGGCCGTCGGTCACCTGCCCGCGCTGCGAGGTAACCCCCAGCGCTGACAGATCGCCGTGGACCCGGAACTGCATGCCGCCGCGTTCGACCAGCGCCTCGGTGGCCGCGGGATCCAGCCCGACGGAGTCCCACAGCATGGCGGTGGCCGAGCCGTTGGAGGAATCGCCGCGAGGCATCATGGCCACGGCGCGCTGGACCTCGCCGCCAAGCATCGCCATGGCGCCGGCGGTCTGACCGTTGCCGATCGCCCCGCCGGGCACGGCCAGGTGCTTGAGCAGGCGCGGGCCCGTCTGGCCGCAGAACACCAGTTCGACCGATTCGGAGCCCACCAGCAGCGAAAGGACGTCGCCGTCGCTGCCGCCCGACGCCGACGCCAGAACCAGCGAAGAGCTGGTCACCGCAGCCAGAGAAAGCCCCGCTTCGTCCGCCATGGCGAGAATTCGGTCCATGTGGCGCTTGAGCATCGCCGCCAGCAGCACCTTGCGCGGCTTCTGCGGATCGCTCTGTCCGGCATAGTCGTAGACCAGCTCCAGATCAGAGGGGAAATCGCGTTCCGCGTGCAAGCGCAGCGCGCTGGCTGCGACCGACGCCGTTGCGGGCGGAATGTCCTTTTCGCGGGCCATGAGCCAGCGCGCGGGGACGCCCACGACGGCCTGCGATGCGGAAATCCGCTGCTGCCGCAGGAACTGCCGAAACGCCTTGCCGACGGCCGCCGGATCGTCCCAGCTCAAGCCGTCGGGAAAGACGAACTCTCCGGCCGCGCCGACCTCCCTGCGATCGCGACTGATGCGCACCTGCGCCGCCTGGATCGAGCGATCACCCAGCGCCAGGCCGAGATACTTGCTGCTTCCGAGGTTCATCAACGGACACCTCCACTGACGATCGTCGTCTGCGACGGCGTGTAAGTTCCCGAGCGCAGGCTGGCCAGAAGTTCCGGGGACATCGGCCAGCCGCGATCAGTCAGGTCTCTTCGATAAACGATTTGTGGCGGGCTTGTGCGTGCGTCGACCACGATGCGCACGTGCTTGAAGGCGCGCCCGTTGCCGCTGACCGCCACGATGTTGGCCGAATACTGGTAGGCGCTGCCGGTGATCATGTTGGTGAGGGTCGCCGCCTTCTGCGGCAGGGCCTGGTTGACCCAGGAAATGTCGGTCGGGTCGAAATCCGCCGATTGGCGGTAAGACATGATGGTGGAAACTTCCGAGTCGTCGAGCCCCAGCGCGTAGAGCACATCGCGCGGCGCGGTGTTGATGTTGATCAGGCCCGACGTGGGCTTGGCGGTGGCGCTCGCGGCGGTCACGCCTTGTGAACCGCTGGAGGCGGTCCTGCTGGCGCCGGCAGCGCCGGTCGCGCCCGAGGTACTGCTGGTGGCCTCATGCGTGTAAACCGTGAAGTAATCGTACAGGCCGTAGTAGGTCGCCCAGTCGCTGACGATGCTCTGGGCAATCACGCTGGACTTGGAGCTGATCGGCCCCATCGACATCGACGGCATCTGCGGCGTGCTCGCGATGCCGCTGGCGGCCGGGCCGGTGTACCGCCCGGAGTTCATTTCACTGATCTCGCCGTAGAGCACGGGGCGGGTCCAGCCCTTGACCAGCAGCAGTTCCTCGACGGTTTCCAGCGGGCCGTTTTTCGCCAGATAGGGATTGGGCAGCGTCGAGTAATAATCGCTCTCCGCGCCCAGGGGCTGTGCGGTTTCGTCCGTGTCGCGCCAGTCGATGAGGGCATCCACAAGGTCCTCGGTGATGTTGGGCAGGCCCATCAGGACCTCTTTCGTGGCCGTGTTGAGGTTGATCTTCGATGCCTCATCCACCAGGCCGAAGGCCGGCAGCGATTCGTCGCCGTAGTTGGGCCGGATGATCCAGAAATAGCCCTGCTGGCCGTTTTCGACGTCGCCGACCACGATGTCGCTGAAGAACCCTGGTTCGAGGTTCAGCGCCATGACCTGCTGATTCGGCTGATTCTGGTCGATGAGGGCCAGCACATACTGCTCGGCCCCCCGCTCGATGGCCTCGGCCTGGAGCGAGGCAACGTGATTGGCTGACGCGGTCGCCTCGACCACCATCGAGTTGGCGAACACCAGCACAAGCCCGGCCAGGATCATGATGATCCACAGGGCGATCAGGAAGACCGTGCCGCGACGGCGCTGCATGGGAAAGCGATTCATCGGCCACCTCTGCTTCCACCCGCGCCACCTGTTCCAAGGCCGCCGCCGGTTGCTCCTGCGCCGCTCGTCCCGCCGCCGGTGGCGCCCGAGCCGGTCCTGTTGCCGCCTGCGCTGCCTGTGCCGCCGCCCGTCGTCGCGCCGGCCGTGGCGGTGCCGCTCGTGGAATCGGTCAAGGTCGTGACCGAACCCTGGGATGGATCAAAGTAGCAGCTCAGCGAGTAGATGCGTGACGTGCGATAGATGCGCGGCCCGGTCGAGTACTTGTCGGGCACCTGCACGTCCAGCGTGACCTGCACGGCCGTCGGCAGAGCATTGCCCAGTTGAGTCGAGTCCCACTCCTCCTGCCACATCCCGCTGAAGTTGTCCCAGTATTGCAGCGAGAACGAGCGGACGTTTCGGCAGAGCACTTCCTGATCGGGCGCGATGTCCATGTTGGACAGCAGATTGCTGGTGATGTCGCGCACCAGCACGCCGCCCGTGCCGTCGGGCAGCGTGGTCACATAGATGCGCACCTTGCGGATGCCCCCCTGCCGGGTCTGGTCGAAGTAACCGCTGGCCAGTGAGATGTCGGGACCCTCGCCGACACAGTAGAACTGAAGCATGTCGGCGCTGGACGAGCTGTCACTGCTGTGCATTCCCACAAACCCGATGCTGCCCTGAATCTGGATGAGGCTGTTTTGATTCTGACCGGCGAGGTAGCCGGTGGGCGGGAGAGCGGATTCCAGGTCGCGGCGGATCATTTCCATGGCGACTTCGGCGGCGCGGATCGGCGAGACGCTGTCGATCGCGTCGTTTCTCGATTTGATTCCCGCGCGCAGGCTCGTGTAGAGCGACAGCGCCAGCAGGCTCACGAGCGTCATCGCCAGGATCAGCTCGAGGAAAGTGAAGCCGCGTTGTCGGGCTCTTGAGTTCATCTGGTTTGCGTTCCCGTCGTGCCGGTGCTGCCAGTGCTGCTGCCGGCCGCGCTAGTGCCGCTGTTGACCGCGTTGGCGATGTTGTAGACCAGCGTCGACACTGTGACCGACCGGGGCGTCTCGCGCACCATCCACGTCACCATCACGTCCACCTCGGAGACGTTGTAGTCCCGGTCCTGAACCTGCACCGCCCAGCGGTAGTCGGGGTAATCGGGGGCAAAATCGCCGCTGCCGGCGCTGATGTTCCATTGTCCGCTGGCCACGATCTCGTTGAGTTTCGACTCGGCCAGCGCGGTCGCTTCGAGCTTGGTCTTGGCGATGCGCCCGGCCTGATTCGCCAGCGAGATGCCCTCCATAACCGCGGGCAGCACGATGCCCACGAGCAGCAGGGCCGCCAGCACCTCGATGAGGGTGAAACCCCGGACGGCGCGGATTTGCCCGGCGGTTGTCATCGCATCCTCGCTTCGGACGGATCCTGTATATGGAAAGTCTCGGTGGGGCTGAGGCAGACAATGCGGATCGGCTCGCTGCGCTCGGGGATCACCTCGATAATGGCCGGGTCGGTCCGTCCGGTCGGATAGAAATCGACGTAATCGACGCCGGTCCCATCGGCGCGGGTGAGGCTGATGCGCATGTCCTCGGGAAGCTCGTGGATGCGCCCGATATTTGTGCCCAATTCGACGAACATCCCCTGTTCCAGGCGCGTGAGAACATACTTGTTGCTTTGTCGGTCGACGTTCAGCCGATAAACCTGCCCGTCGGCCACCGACTGCGAATGCGCGAAAGCCGTTGCCGCGAGCAACTGCCGCGCTGCATCATCCGTGCGCCGCCCCGCCCAGAAGCCGCGCAGCGAAGGCGCTGCGGCCGCCAGCGCAGCGCAGACGATCACCATCACCAGGACCAGCTCCAGGAGGGTGAATCCGCGGGATGGTGTGCTTCGCCGGATCATGACTCTGTTTGCTCTACCAGTTGCCGATGTCGTCTTGGGTGTCGGGCTGACCGTCCGGGCCGGCCGAGTACACGTCAAAGCTCCTGGGGTTGTGCTGCCCCGGGACACGATAGATGTACGTATTGCCCCAGGGGTCCTGCGGCATGCTCTTCAAATACGGTCCTTTCCAGCCAGGGCAGTTGGGCGGCGGATCAAGCAGCGCCGCCAGGGCCTCTTCATTGGTCGGGAAGCGGCTGTTATCGATCTCAAACTGGTCGATCTGACCGCTGATGGTGGTCGCGTCGGTGCGGGCGCGCGTGATCTTCGCATCCTGCGCGCGGTTGGTGAATTTGGGCACCACGACCGCGGCCAGCACGCCCAGAATCACCAGCACCAGCAGCAGCTCGATCAGCGTGAACGCCCGAGCCCCCGCCCGACCACCGAGTTTTTCAGTGCACCTGTTCATATGAAGTCCCTTCTGATTTCGGCCAAGGCGGGGAGCGGGT
>Ga0315268_10004937_pt1 | contig 14372 bp, 17 predicted proteins | sample C1_top_MG_FD_204535 | JGI IMG/M metagenome (GOLD analysis project Ga0315268, IMG submission 204535) | Sediment microbial communities from Yellowstone Lake, YNP, Wyoming, USA - C1_top | ecosystem: Environmental > Aquatic > Freshwater > Lake > Sediment | place: USA: Wyoming | collected 2017-08-01
TGCTGCTCTACAACGATCCTGATGTCAATTTCCAGACCCGCTATTCCTGCTATATCGGCAACCGGCTGTGGTGTTGCGGCGATGGGGAAGAGGCCCAACGACTAGGACAGGACGGCAAATATCAACCGGTGCCTTGCCCCTGTCTGCGCCTGGAGGCTAATTATACCGGCAAAGATAAGTGCAAACCGAACGGCACCTTGCAGGTGCTTTTGCAGGGAGTGGACCGGATCGGTGGGGTCTGGAAATTCAGGGTGCGACGTGAAGTCGCTTAAGTGTCTGTTTCGACTCTAATTATGAGGACGAAACCAGGTGTGCCGTCACCTGGGGCTAACTGGTAACTTAGGGAAGAAGTAATTCTCCCTTTGGTAGCTTCCAGGACAGCTGTACCCCGCCTTAATGGCTAAGCAGACCCGTGAGGGAAAGCTGAGAACTGTTAGCACCAAACGGTGAGGGGGCAGGCCCGCAGAGGTATGGTCAACGTATGTGAACTGTCGCAACCGTCGTAATCCATAACAAGCCAAAGGTGCTGGGCTTGAACCAAAAGGTATGTAGATCGGTGCTTCCCTCCTGAATGGGAGCACACGGCCAATAGTATCTACCGGCGGATAGACAGGACCTGTAGCCTTTAAAATCGGCACTTAAGCGGAACACGGTAAGCCCATATCCCTCCCCAAACCAAAGGGGTAGGAAGGCCGCAAGGCCCAACGAAGGGGATGTGGGTATGAGATGGTAGAAAAAGCGAATGCCATCCTGTAATGGGACGGATACGGGTTGAGCCAAATGGCGACATCACCCGACCCGAAAGGGGGCAGACTTCTACCTGGTCTTTCATTGCGAGAACTTTTGTGGAACCTTCTAAGGGAGGAAAGCAAGGAAATGAAAGCAAAAGCTGATTCTGCACCTCCCCACAGCGAGATAGGCTGGCACCAGATTAACTGGAAAAAGGCCCATCAGCACGTGCGGAGGCTGCAACTGCGTATCGCAAAGGCTACCCGGGAAGGAAGACAACGGGAAATCAAAATTTTCCAAAGGCTTCTAACCCGCTCATTTTACGCCAAAGCGCTGGCAGTAAAATGTGTCACCGAAAACCAAGGCAAAAGGACGCCTGGAGTGGACGGCGCCACCTGGCCAACTCCTGAATCTAAAACAAAAGCCATTTCGTCTCTCAAAAGAAGGGGTTACAAGCCCCTACCGCTGAGACGGGTTCACATCCCAAAAAGCAACGGCAAAAAACGCCCTTTGGGTATCCCCACAATGAAGGACAGGGCCATGCAAGCATTATATAACCTGGCCTTGACCCCAGTGGCAGAATCTACCGCTGATCGAAATTCCTACGGCTTCCGACCGGGAAGATCAACAGCGGACGCCATTGAACAATGTTTCATTGCACTTGGAGGGCACAAAAACTGCGCCCAATGGATACTTGAAGGAGACATTAAAGCCTGCTTTGACGAAATCAACCATGACTGGTTGCTGGATAACGTCCCTATGGACAAACAGATACTCCGGGCATGGCTGAAGGCTGGGTTTATCTACCGGAAAAACCTCTTCCCAACGAATGCCGGAACACCCCAAGGTGGGGTGATCTCCCCGACGTTGGCTAACATGGCTTTGGATGGACTGGAAAACCTCCTTCGGGCAAAGTTTTATGAAACTACCCGAAATGGTCGCTGGTTCAGTCACAAGGTCAATTTCGTTAGGTATGCGGATGACTTCATTGTAACCGGGAACTCGCCAGAGATGCTGGAACATGAGGTCAAACCGATCATAAGAGAATTTCTTGCGAAAAGGGGCTTATCCCTATCGGAAGAAAAGACCAAGATCACGCATATTGAAGAGGGCTTTGATTTCCTTGGACAAAATGTGCGTAAGTACAACGGCAAGATTCTAATCAAGCCATCCAAGAAAAATATTAACTCTTTCTTGGATAAGCTCAGGAAAATCATAGCTAAGAACAAAACGGCCAAGCAGGAAAATCTGATTGGAATACTCAACCCGGTAATCAGAGGTTGGGCTAATTTCCACAGACATGTTGTGGCCAAAGAAACGTTCAAAACGGTAGATTCCCTAATCTGGAAAAGACTATGGAGATGGTGCAAGCGGCGTCACCCCAACAAAGGAACAAGGTGGATAAAGAATAAATACTTCAAATGTATCGATACAAGAAATTGGGTTTTTGCCGCAAATACTGCCGACAAAAGAACCCTGAAATTGTATGATGCGTTTTCCACCAAAATCCAACGACACGTTAAGGTTAAAGCTGAAGCAAATCCTTTTGACCCCAAATGGGAAACATATTTTGAGGAACGATATTACCTTAAAATAAAGAAGCATCCCATGTTGAGTAAAAGGTTGCGGACGCTTTTAAACAGGCAAGAAGGAAAATGTCCAGTCTGCGAGCAACCCTTCACCGAAAAGGACAAGTGGAACGTCCATCACGTAATTCACGTGACGGCAGGGGGCATGGATAACCTGGACAATCTCCGTCTCTTGCACCCTAACTGTCACAGGCAAGTCCACACCCAGAAGTGGACGGTGAGGTAACCGGCTCCTCCGAAAGGACAGGAGCTTTTCGAAAGGCTTGAGCCGTGTGAGGGGAAACTCTCATGCACGGTTCTTAGGGGAGGGGGCTTTGGTAACAAAGTCCCCTTACCCGATACTACTTCATGGAACAGCGTCAATTCCATTATGTCTTCCCTGAAGCTGATCCAGGCCATAACCGGTGGGGTCCTGGCCGGCATTCCCCTCAAGCTGGTGCTTAGTCCCAAGACCGTGACCGTGCCCGGAACCGGGCAGAATATGGTGGTCTACGTGGTCAGCCTGGAATTTCCGGGCACTGAGCAGGAGTTGGCCAAAATCGGCTACGACATCGCCAAGCGACGGGCGGAGCACAAGGCGAAGATGGATCAGATCGAGGCGGAGGCCCGGAAGGCCCTGGAGCACCTGGAAGAGACCCCGGAAGAAATGCGGGAGGTCCAGGAAGAATTCTATCCTGAGGGGGTAACCATCGAAGTGCAGCCGGAGGGGGGGCCAGAGACCGAACCGGGGCAAGGAACTCAGGAAGAACCGGCTCCCGAAGTCACGTCTCCCGAGGCGGGCGAGGAACAGGAAGCACCTGGAGAAACTTCCTCTCCACCCGAGCCAGCACCAGGAGAGAAGGCAGTGCCGTTGTCCTGGGATTCTCCGCCTCCACAACCCCAGCCCGCTCCGAACTCAAAAAACGAAAAGGGCAAGAAGGTCCAACCCACACCGCCGCCACCAGTCGAAAAGGCGGAAGAAGGCAAACCCTCTCTTTTTTAATCTAAATAACCCGGCTTAACGCGAGTCCTGGGGCGATCAGGAGCTTCCATTAAAACCCTCATCGCCCCAGGTCTAAAGGCCTTACGGGCCTTTGCGAAATTTAACCATCATTCCTGGGAACTTTACCAGGCTCCGAGAAATAATCTTTATGAAGGAGCAGACACAATGCCACCAAAAAAGTTAAAGCAATATTCTTTTTCACGCCTCGACCTCTACGAGAGGTGTCCATGGGCCTACAAGACGGTCTATCTTGACAAACTTCCCAGGGCGGGGAATGAGGCCCGGACTACCGGCCAGATAATGCACGCCATGATCGCCGGCTACCTGGAGCGGTTGGTCAAGCTGAGCCAGCCTACCGACTGGGCCTGGGCCCGCCTGGCCACCCCCGCCGACGGCCATCCTGAGGTATTGGAGATGTGGGAGCGGTTTTACAACACCTTCACTCTGCCTGCCGGCCTGGTCGCCCCCGGGGTGGAGCGGCAGCTTGCCTTTGATCGGAAGTGGCGGCTCGTCAAATTCGCCTCTAAGCGTGCCCGTTTCCGCATGGTCTTGGACTTCCATTTCCGCCAGGAGACCCTGGCCGTCATCATAGACTGGAAGACGAACCGGACCATGAACGGGGTGGAGAAAAACCTTCAGCTTCTCACTTACGGCTGGGGCCTGAAACAGGCCCTTTATCCCGACGCTGAGGAGGTCCTGCTCCGCCTGCATTTTCTGCGATACGGCAAGGAACGGGAGGTCATGCTGGGATCGAACGACCTTGAGAGCGTGCCTGAGATGTTGGAAGAGAAAATCAAGGTGATTGAGCAGGACAAACACTTCGACCCCAGCCCCGGCTCCTTCTGCGGGATGTGTGGGGTGACGGCCCATTGCCCGGTGATGTCCCAGGCCCTGGCGCCGGTGGAGATACTGGCCCCTTCCTCCTGGGAACAGGCGGAAAAAGCCGCTTCGCTGCTCCTATCCCTCCAAAAGATGGAAAAGGAGTTGAGTGCCCGCCTGAAGGAGTGGGTCAGGGAGCACGGCCCGTTGCAGGTGGGAGACCTGGTTTATGGCCGCTCGGAGGCGGTGTCCTTTGACCTGGACCCCAAAATGGTGGTGGAATTTCTGCTCAACGAAGGCTTGGAGAGAGAAGCTGTCTGGCCCTTGCTCTCTATCACCAAGACCGGCCTGGAGAGGGGCTTAAAGAAGCTCCGGCGGTTAGAGCTGCTGGAACATGTCCTTTCACGTAGCCACCGCAAAACCACGGAAAGAATCGACTTCCGCCAGAACCTCTGAAAGAGCCATCCTTCTAACCTCCGCCTCCCACCGGTGCTCGCTGAGCCGGAAATAAGGTGAGATGCCTTTATTGACAGGTCAAAGACACGGGGGTAACATTGCCGACTATCAGCCAATCTCACCAACAGGGGTCAGCCCCACCAGACGGGGCTTTTCCCGCAGTCTTTACGAAAAACATTTAAAAATAAGCTGGGCGATCATGAGGAAGAGAAAGTTAACCCCCCATAAAGAAATCAAAGGACTTGACGGATTAACCGTGGGAGACTTTTGGTCTTGGGCATACTCGGACATTATGGGGAATCTAAACAGATTCCGTCGGCCCCGAGCCTAAAGACCGAGCCTCTGAATCATCCTCAGACCGGCAAGCCCGGCGTGTGGTTCTCCCTGGAAGACACCGGCAAGGAAGCCAAATATCGGGAAGACCTTATAGCAGAGATCAAAAAGGGACAGGTGGCAGTGGGTAAGGCCAACGAACTTATAAGAACGTATCCATGAAGAATATATGAGGATCATATCGGAAATATGGTTAAAATTCATCCTGTTGCTAATATAGGGCAGTGATCTTCTATTCTTATCGAATCGTCTTAGAAGGGGACCATTTCCCATAGGTGACAGGAGTCAGATGCGGTTGGTTCCAAAGAGGTGTCGATGGAAAATTATTCCTTGACATCCCTCAATGCGTATTCTAAATAATTAGCTGACTCAGGGTACGGAACCCTGGATATTACGAAAGTCTGGTAATTGAATTTGATTTAGCCACGAAGGCTTAGGCGTCTGAAGACGCCGGGTGCTCGTGGCTTTTTTTGTTGGGGCCGGCTGCAAGGAGAAATAGGTGCGTATCTGCGTTATCGACGGTCAGGGAGGTGGCATCGGGGCAGCCTTGATTAAACGCCTGAAAGAGGTGTATCGGGAGGAGCATGAGGTTATCGCCTTAGGGACCAACGCGGTGGCTACAGCCCAGATGATGAAAGCCCGGGCTAACCGGGGGGCCAACGGCGAAAACGCCATTATTCGGACAGTGTCCACCGCAGACGTAATTCTGGGCAATATCTCCATAATTTTAGCCAACGGCATGATGGGGGAACTGACCCCCAGGATGGCGGAGGCTATTGCCTCGGCCCCAGCTCTTAAGATTCTCCTGCCCCTGCCCCGGACAGGGGTGGATGTTGTGGGATTCATACCAGAACCACTGCCCCATTTGGTGGAAAAGGCGATTACCGGGCGACTAAAGGAGTTTATTAAACATGTGTGAAGCTGCTGCTTATCTCTTGAAAAACGGCCAGGAAGAACTGCTGCTGTCAGAAGTGGACATCATCGAAACCGAAGGTGATAGTTTGCGTTTGGTTAACATCTTTGGCGAGCAAAAAATTATCAAGGCTGACATCCACCGGCTTAACCTGGTGAATCATAAAATTATTCTCATAGAGAAATAACCCTTTTAATAAAACCGGCCCCGGGCAAGAAGCCTCAGGGCATTCAGTCACCTAAAATAAACGAACTTCAAGGCCATGAAGGCTGCAACCCTTCCTGAGGAGGGGTGCCTTCATGGCTTTTTTTTGTGGTCTTTCAGGTGAAGCGTGCGCCTGGCTTTAATGAATCAACGCATCCAGAAAGGAAAGACATGCATATTTCCGAAGGAGTGCTCAGTCCGGCGGTGTTGGGTGGAGGTGCCGTTCTGGCGGTAGTGGGAACCGCCATCGGCCTGAAAAAATTAGATTATGAGGCCATTCCCCGGGTGGCCATCCTGTCGGCGGCTTTCTTCGTGGCCACGCTTATTCATGTGCCGGTAGGGCCGGTGGGCCTGCACCTGGTGCTTAATGGCCTCATGGGGCTACTGCTGGGCTGGATGGCCGTACCCGCCATTCTCATCGCCCTCTTCTTGCAGGCTCTGGTCTTCCAGTTCGGGGGCCTGACGGCGTTGGGGGTGAATACGGTCACCATGGCTGCCCCCGCGGTGATCTGTTTTTATGCCTATCGAGGCTTGTTGCGGCGGCCGGGAACTACCGCGGCAGTGGCCGCTTTTGCCTGCGGGGCTACGGCCATTTTGCTGAGCGGGTTATTGGTGGCCGCCGCCTTAATCACTACTGGGCAGGCTTTTCTCGAAGTGGCCGAACTAGTCCTGCTGGCGCATATCCCGGTGATGATCATCGAAGGCGTCATTACGCTGTTTATTTTCCTGTTTCTCAAGAAAGTCAAACCTGAAATGTTGGAGGGAATCTATGCGTGAAAAATGGTTTTTAGGGAAACTGCATCGGCCGAATCTCTGGGTCCAGGGAGTCTTCTTGCTCCTGATTATCTGCGTCTTTGCCACCCCCGCCCTGGCCCATCGAGTCCTGATCTTCGCCTACACCGAGGGCGACACCGTCCACACGGAAAGCAAGTTTGTGCCCAGCACGCCGGTCAAACAGGGCAAGATCATGGTTATAGACCAGAAGACCGGCAAGGAACTGCTGACCGGCCAAACCGATGACCAGGGAAAATTCTCCTTCAAAATCCCCCCCGAAGCGCAGAAGGCGGACCTGAAGATCGTGATAGAGGCGTCCATGGGCCACCGGGGAGAGTTCCTGCTCAAGGCCAGGTGATGCTCATCGAAAGGCCTCATTGCGCGGTTTATTTTCCTGCTTTCTCAAGAAAGTTCGCCCTGAAAGGTTGGAGGGAATATATGCGTGAAAAATGGTTTTGGCGGCAACAATCTTGGCCGAATCTCTGGGTTCAGGGTGCCTTCTTGATTCTGATTATCTGTGCTTTCACGACTCTTGCCGCCGCTGCTCCTGCCGACATCCCCGCCGCGGCGGCAACATCAGCGCCAATAGCTCCGGAGACCAAAGCCGTCGCAGTTGACCGGCAAATGCTGGAAGAAACGGTGAATAAGGCCCTGGAACGCCAGCTTGCCCCGGTCAAGGAGATGCTCACCGAATTGACCATCCACCAAACTTCGCTGACGGACATCATCGGCGGCATCGGTTATATCCTGGGCCTCTTCGGCCTGGCGGCTTACTTCCTCAGTAAAAGGAAGAATAATCCTTGAGTGGCATCGAAGAGCCCTTTTCCGAAGGCGCCTCCCTGGCGCACCGTCTGGATCCCCGGGGCAAAATCTTGGTGGCCGGACTCTTTACCGTCCTGATGGCCATGTCCAAGAGCTATTTTGCAACCCTGACCGGGCTGGCCCTGGCTATTATTTGCCTGGCCCTGGCTCGTCTCCCCTTGAAAAAAGTAATCGTGCGGCTGCTGGCGGTGAACAGTTTTATTTTTTTTCTCTGGTTCGTCTTGCCGCTGACCTATCCGGGAGATGCAGTATGGCACTTCGGGCCTCTGGCCGCCACCCGGCAGGGACTGATCTTTACCGGTTTGATCACCCTGAAATCCAACGCCATTATCATCGCCCTGATTGCCCTGGTGGCCACCGTGCCGATCATTACTTTGGGACAGGCAATGCATGATTTGCGATTGCCGGACAAACTGTGCCATTTGCTGCTGTTTACCTACCGCTACCTTTATGTCTTTGAGCAAGAATACCACCGTCTGGTCCAGGCCATAAAAATCCGGGGATTTCGGCCGCGCACCAATCTTCACACCTATCGCAGCTATGCCTATCTGGCGGCGATGCTGCTGGTGCGCAGCTATGACCGGGCCGATCGCGTTTTCCAGGCCATGTTGTGCCGGGGTTTTCACGGGGTCTTTTATAGCCTGCGGACCTTTTCCTGGCAGCGCCGCGATGGGATTTTTGTGATGATAGCCATGCTGGCGCTGGCTGAGCTGCTCTATCTGGAGTGGCGGATGCCCGGTTTCCTGGTGAGGATATGATGAGTGAACCATTGATTGAATTGCACAACATCACGTTTGCCTACCACGGAGCCCCGCGCCCGATTTTCCAGGACTTTAACTTTCAGCTCCTGCCAGGCAAGCACCTCGGCCTCATCGGTCCCAACGGCTGCGGCAAGACTACCCTCTTGCACCTGATCATGGGACTGTTGCGCCCCCAGGCGGGCAGCATTTCCATACTTGGGCAGGAAGTCAAGAAAGAGAAGGATTTTGTCGCGGTCCGGCAAAAGGTAGGCCTGCTGTTCCAAAATGCTGACGATCAACTCTTCTGTCCCACCGTTCTGGAAGACGTGGCCTTCGGTCTTTTGAATCAGGGAAAGCCACCGGCCGAGGCGATGCAAATCGCCCGGGAGACCATGGAGCGGCTGGGTCTGCACGGCTTCGAAGACCGGGTGACGTACAAGCTCTCCGGGGGTGAGAAGAAGCTGGTCTCCCTGGCCACTGTCCTGGCTATGCAGCCGCAGTTGCTCCTGCTGGATGAACCTACCTCCGGCCTGGATGAGAACACCAAACACCGTCTCATCCACATCCTGGAAAATCTGGACATCGCTTACATGATCGTCTCCCATGAGCATGATTTTTTAAACCATACCGTGACGGAATGCTGCCACGTCCATGTAACCTGCTGTAAAACCGACGGGCCGAGCCCGCCTAAAACAATCTGAGGAGAAAAATTATGAAACGTGGATTTACCGTATGCTTCTGCCTGGCGCTCGTCTTCGGCTTGGCCAATGTCAGCCAGGCCCATTTCGGCACGATCCTGCCGGACAAATCCATGGTCATGCAGGGCGACAAACCTGAACTGGAAGTGATCCTGGCCTTCACTCATCCCTTTGAACAGAAGGGAATGGACCTGGTCAAGCCCAAAAAATTTGGGGTAATGTCCGGTAAAACCAACACCGATCTCCTCAACACCCTCCAGGAAACCCAAGTCCTGGGAAAACAGGCCTGGAAAGGCGTCTACACCATAAAAAAGCCGGGCATTTACGCTTTCTATTTCGATCCCCAGCCTTACTGGGAACCGGCGGAAGAGAAATTTATCATCCATCAGACCAAGACCTATGTGGCCGCCTTGGGTGACGAAGAGGAATGGGACCAGGAGGTGGGCCTCAAGGCGGAAATCATCCCCCTGACCCGGCCCTTCGGCATCTATGCTGGCAACGTCTTCCGGGGGATAGCGAAATTTAACGGCAAGCCCGTGCCCGACGCCGATGTGGAAGTGGAATACTGGAACCCCGGCAAGAAGGTGGAAGCGCCCAATGAATATTTCACCACCCTGAAGCTGAAGACCGATAAAAACGGGGTCTTTGCCTTTGCCCCGCCCAAGGCCGGCTGGTGGGGCTTCTCCGTCATCAACGAGGAAAAGGATGCCATCCGGGGTCCAGACGGCAAGAAAAAGAAAGCTGAATACGGGGCAGTGCTCTGGGCGCAGTTTACCGATTGGCCAGCGGCAAAATAAACAGGAGGATCAGCCATGGGCCCGAAAGACCAACACGAACATGAACACACCCATGAGGATGTGACTCATAGCCACAACGGCCAGGAGCACAGCCATAAGGCGACGGTGCATACCCATGAGCATGCGCACGATGAGGGACATCATCCTCATGGCCATATCAAAGTGAACGGCATGACCTGCGACCATTGCGTGGCGGCGGTGACCAAGGCCCTGCAAAGCCTGCCGGGAGTCTCGGAGGTACGGGTGGACCTGGCCGGCGGCCTGGTTAGTTACCAGAGCGCCAGGCCGGTGCCCCCGGAAGAGGTGGCCCGGGTGATCACTGCCGCGGGCTATGAAGTAGTAACGGCGTAGCCGCGGCCCGGGCGCACCTCAGGCTCAGAGCTGCCGGCGCCCCAGGCCAAAATTTTTACACAAGCAAAAATAGGGGGGGACTTATGAAGAACTTCATGGTACACAAAAATTTTTGGCTTTTCTTGACGATGGTTTTGGCATTCACTTGGACTTTGGCCGTGTCGTCGACCCTGGCCCAGGTGCCAGGGGTACCCTTTGAGCTACCGGGACCCCCGGAAAAGAAGGAAGAATGTCCCTCCACCTTCGGTCCCATCATCACTGACACCGCCATTCCCATCGAGAAGGGCAAGTTTGCCGTCCAGCCCACCTTTGGTTTGGGCATCGTCACCAACAATTTCAGCCCAAGCTGGCGCCGGGTTTCGGCAGGCGGCAATTTCCAGTCCTTCAATATGAGCTGGAAGTTTACCTATGGCCTCATCAATAATCTGGAAATTTACACGGTAATTCCCTTTATCGCCAACGGAGCCAACAGCGTCGATGAACCGGGACCGAACAACGAACGCGGCGCCAGATTCCAAGGTCTGGGCGACCTCAGTTTCACCTTGAAGTATCGGCTGGTGGAAGAGACCGAGAAGCTTCCCACCGTCAGTGCCATCTTTACCCCGACGTTCCCCACAGGCCATTTTCGACATCTGAATCCCGGACGGCTGGGCACGGACATTATAGGAGGTGGAGCCTATGCTTTCACCACCGGCCTGAACATGTCCAAGTGGGTTAAGCCCTTCATATTTTATGGCAATGTCTGGTATACTATGCAGACCGCCTTCAGCACCCGGGAGGATCGCACCGCACTGGTTCGCGATGAGAACGGGGACCTGGTGGAAAGCGACCCCGTGTCCACTTCGCTGCGTAACTATCCCCGGGACTTCGTCACCCTAAACCTGGCGGCAGAGTACCCCATTATCGGAAAATGGGTGGCCCTCCTGGAGTTAACCAGTACCTGGGATGCCGGGCGCCTGTTCGGCCATCAGGCCAACCTGCCCCCCGCAGCCTTGCTTTCTCTGTCGCCGCAGCTCCAGTACATGTACTCGGAAAAATTATCCCTGGCTTTAGGGGTGAACTTCGACCTGGTGGGAAAAAACACCACCACCAATATCACCCCTTTGTTATCCATGGTGTATGCTTTTTAACAATGCCGAAAGGAGGACCATCATATGAAACGCTGGCAGATAGTTGGAACCGTTGTCTTGGGGCTGATGGTGTGGTGTTGGGCGGTGGCCGGCCCGGTTTGGGGCCAGGGCCGCGGCCAGGGCTTCCGGCCCTGCCCGTACTCACCCTATCAGTGTTCGGTGGGGCAGACGTGCAAGCCCTTTAACGAGAGCGGCAAGGTGGTGCAAGTGCTTACCGAGACCCTGGGAGATGGCATGCATCCGGGCATGGCGGTGGTAATGGACACCAAGACCCAGGGACAGGCGCACGTCAGCTTGGGCCCGGTCTGGTACCTGGAGCGCCAGGAGTTCGAACTCAAGCCCGGGGACGAAGTGCATGTCAAAGGGATGTGTGAGAAAGACGGGAAACTGAAGGTGATCGCCTTTGAGCTCACCAAAGGGGACTATGTGCTCCAATTGCGGGATTCCCAGGGCCGCCCCAATTGGGAGGCTTGGCGAAAAAAGTAGCAAGCACCTATGCGAGCTGCGCCTGCCAAATTAAAAAGCTGCAAGCCGACCGCGAACGCTTTCTTCGAGGTGCCCACCGGAGACCGAGCGTTCGCGGTTTCTCTTTTGACTCACTCGCAGGATTCATGGGGAAAGGCTTGACAGCAAGTAGGATGAATGTTTAAATTTAAATCAACTCAATAGAAAGGAGGAGTGATCAATGTGCTGCCATAACAAAGACAAGCATGAGCATGAGCACACGCACGAAGCGGGCTCTCATAGCCATGACGGTCATGAGCATTGCCACGAGGCCAAGACGCATAGTCATGAGCACACCCACAACGATGAGCATCACCAGCACGGGCACACCTGCTGCCACTAACGGAAAGCCACGATTCTGCTAAACAATTAAGCCACGAAGGCCTATTCCGGTCTGAAGACTGGAAAAAGAGCGTTCGTGGCTTTCCTTTTTCGTTCCTTCCGAAAAAACAAGCCTCACCATCTTTTTTCCGCCATCAATATATCTAGGGCCATCAGAAGAAACTTCTCAACAATATCATAAAGTTGAAGATATGATCGTGTGTCCAGCCAAGGCTGGCATGTTCAGCAAGAGTTAGTCTTGCCAGGGTAAGAGCCAGAGACCCTGTAGCTTGGATGGCAAGTAGGAGGGAAACCGAGTATTTGAAGCCCATCGACAAAGCCATCAATGGGATGGTGAGCGAGTCACCGGGCCGTAACGAGAGTGAACGCAGAGGTGGCCCCGAAAATTCATGGCCCCGGAGGCCGAGCCCCCGATCATAGGGCGAAGGCAGCATGAAGCGCCGCAGGCTGGCTGAAGCGGCATTTCACTCCGGCGGGGTGATAGCGACAGCACGGTGACAAGGACATGCTGAGCAACTGGAGAAGCCCTCCTCGTCCCGCCAAGAAATTGGCGGAGCAAGGTAGGCCATATAACCGGTGGTCCCGGGAAGTTGGCCGAAGACGAGAGGGTGGCGGATGGGTTCGTAGTAGCTATGAACCGGGTAATGACCGGGGAGCGAAGGAGCCCTAGTGCTAACGATCTTCCGACAACATAGGGAGGCAAGGGTGAAATGATAAAGGCGCCCATCAGTTTGCAAGACCTGAGGAGGAAGATTTACCTGAAGGCGAAGGCCGACAAGGCCTGGCGGTTTTGGGGATTGTATGTTCACGTCTGCAAGAGGGAAACGCTTCAGGAGGCCTACAAGATGGCCAAGAGGAATAACGGGGCACCGGGGATTGATGGTGTGACGTTTGACGCCATCGAAGCAGCAGGCCTGGAAGCCTTTCTTGAAGGCATTCACCGTGAACTGGTCTCCGGTACGTATCGACCGATGCGGAATCGTCGGAAGAGCATTCCCAAGGACAAAAATAAAGTCAGGATCTTGGGAATACCCACTATTCGAGACCGGGTAGTCCAGGGGGCACTCAAGCTGATCTTAGAGCCGATCTTTGAAGCGGACTTCCAGGCAGGGTCGTATGGATATCGACCCAAGCGGACTGCCCAGGCGGCCGTAAACCTGGTAGCCGAGGCAGTGGTAAGAAACAAAACCCAAGTCATTGATGTGGACCTCAAGGCCTACTTTGATCATGTTCGGCATGACCTGCTCCTCAAGAAGGTAGCCGAACGAGTCAACGATGCTCGGGTGATGGCGCTGCAGCACCTTATTCTGAAAGCTGGTGGCAAACGAGGGGTTCCGCAAGGAGGGGTGATTTCGCCCTTGCTCAGTAATATCTATCTCAACGAGGTGGATAAAATGCTGGAGCGTGCCAAGGAAGTCACTCGCCGAGGCAAATATGAGTACCTTGACTATGCCCGGTATGCCGACGACTTGGTTATCCTCGTAGATGGCCTTCAGAGATGGGATTGGCTTGTCAAGGCGGCATATGGAAGGCTCCTGGAAGAACTGGGAAAGCTTGATGTGGAGGTGAACCCAGAAAAGTCCCGGATAGTCGATCTCACCCAGGGTGAGACCTTTAGCTTTCTTGGGTTTGACTTCATGCGGTCTAAGACTCGCCGCGGGAAATGGGGAGTACGGGTCACCCCGAAGATGAAAGCCCGGACGGCCCTGCTTCGCAAACTCAAGGAGGTTTTTCGTCGTCACACTTCGCAGGCGGTGGATCGGGTTATATATCTGATCAATCCAATTCTGCGTGGCTGGGTGAATTATTTTCGGATAGGCAGCTCCAGCCGATGCTTTGGTTATATCAAGGTTTGGGTGGAGAAGAAGATTCGCAGACATCTGATGCGTGCTCGGCAACGGTCTGGCTTCGGCTGGGATAGGTGGAGTAGGGCCTGGCTTTACAAGACCCTGGGGTTATTCAAGGACTACAGGGTTCAATGGTACCGGGCCTGAAAGCACTGCCAGTGCGATGGGCTTCATAACCCTCCAGGAGAAGTTAGCAGGAAAGCCCGGTACGGGAAAACCGTACGCCGGGTTTGATGTGGCGGGGGCTGGAAACGTTACCAGGGGAGCCGGACTGAGGCCCAGGGCGAAAGCCTTGGATGAGCCACCGGACCCTACCGTAGGCGCGCCAGTCCTCGACCCTAC
>Ga0315268_10004938_pt1 | contig 14372 bp, 13 predicted proteins | sample C1_top_MG_FD_204535 | JGI IMG/M metagenome (GOLD analysis project Ga0315268, IMG submission 204535) | Sediment microbial communities from Yellowstone Lake, YNP, Wyoming, USA - C1_top | ecosystem: Environmental > Aquatic > Freshwater > Lake > Sediment | place: USA: Wyoming | collected 2017-08-01
ACTTGCTCATGACTGCTTTGCCGCCCAGGTTCTCAAAGTAGAGCTCATGCAACCTCATGCCGTTGAATTCCCAGCCAAGGCGCCTCTTGAGTTCGGCATATTGCGGGGCCGCCACCTGGTCGTCCTTAAGCATGGTAGTCAGTATATCCATTAGCTTGTTGGTATTGGTGACATAGCCCTGATAAAGGGTAAAATGGTTAGAGAGCAAGGCGTCGCTGAAACCGGGCATCCCGATAAGCCTGGAATAATCCTTCGCGCTATAAGCCATAGTAATCCTTTCTTTCTATATTTCAACCATGATATTCCCGGACTCTATCCTGACGGGATAGGTCTTAAGCGGCCTTGGCGGTCGCACCAGTTTGGCAAAAAACAACACGATGGCAGGCCAGTTTGTCCAGCGCAGAACACGGCCATCGCGCACGTCATACTGGGAATGATGACGCGGACACGCTACAACCGTGCCCCGAAGCGTCCCGTGCGACAGGTTACCGCCCATGTGAGGGCAACGGTTCTGTGTAGCGTAAACGTTGTCTCCTGCACGGGCCAACAGTATCTCTTTATTTCCCGCCTGTACCATTTTCATCTGGCCATCGGCCAGTTCCGCCAGCTTACCGCCTTGAATCAGACTGGGCATTTTTTGCCTCCTTTGAAGAAAAAATGGCATCAAGCCGAGCTCTTCATTGCTTCGTATCCGACCGAAGGCTGACTGAGACACGGCGATTGCGGTGGCGAAGCGGGGCGCAAGTTTCTATTTGCCACCCTTCTCTTTTTTAGCAGTATGTATGGTAATCTTCTCGGGTTTCACTTCAGGCATCTTCGGCAGGTTGACTTCCAGAACGCCGTCTTCAAAGTTGGCCTCTATTTTCTTGGCATCGACATTGAAAGGCAGACTTATACTGCGGAGGAAGCTGCCATAACCGCGCTCGCTGAAGTAGTAGTCCTCCTCCTTGACCTCGCTCTCGGACTTCTTCTCCCCCTTGACGGTCAGTATGTCGTCAGACACCGAAACTTCGACATCATCTTCTTTCATGCCGGGAAGCTCGGCCTTGACGACATATCTGTCACCTTTATCATACATCTCGATGGCCGGCACCCACTCCTTGGCCAGCATGGGGAAACGCTTCAGAGCGCGCATCCCGAACAGCTCATCCATCTGCCGTTCCATCTCGTCCATAAGCGTCATGGGACGCCAGGGGGATAAAGCTAGGGTTGTTCTTCTCTCATTCGCCATTTATTTTCTCCTTTCTGAACAGTCCGCTGCCCCGCTTCAATTTTTTAAAATAATACAGGCAAGATGGTAAAAAAATCATAAAATGGCAATAAAAAAGATTACAAACTTATCACATTTTGAACGGCCCAAAATCACTGCATTCAGATGGTAGGAAAGCCGCACCGGCACAATTCAACTACGAAGCCCAGACACATGAACAACAGAGAGGGAGGTTTTCCACCTCCCTCTCTGTCACGGACTATCAGGATAAGCCTTATCGCTGATGTCTCTCTTCTCTCCAGGGGTCGCCGTGGTTATGGTAGCCGGCCTGTTCCCAGAAACCGGGGTGGTCGTCTGCAGTGAACTCTATCCCAGTAACCCATTTGGCACTCTTCCAGAAGTAGAGCCGCGGCACTACCAGACGCACCGGCCCGCCGTGCTCTGGTGTAAGCGGCTGGCCGTCATGGGAAAAAGTGAAGAGCACATCCTCTGCCAGAAAATCAGAGAGGGGAAGATTAGTGGTAAATCCGCCGGCTCCGTGTACTATAACGAACCCAGCCCCGGATTTGACTTCAACCAGCCCCATGACTGTCTTCGAACTCGGCCCTTCCCACATATTGTCCAGGCGCGACCAGGTAGTGACGCAGTGAATATCCGAAAAGACCTTCACCCGGGGAAGAGCGGCAAACTCGGTGTAACCCAGTTTGATTTCCTTAGCCACCAGGCCTGAGATAGTAAAACTCCATTTCTGCGTGTCAATGCGGGGTACATTGCCGTAATGCAGTACCGGCCAGTCTTTGACCAGGTGTTGTCCAGGCGGAACCCTGTTTTCTCTTTGAGTATCCGGGCTTCGGATAACTCCTTCTTCCTTCACGTCGCCCTCTTATCCGCAGCAGGCGTGCTTGCCGGCGTTGCCGCTGAGATACTTCTCCGGATTCTTGTCAAAAGATTTTTTGCAGCCCACAGCGCAGAAGTAATACTTCTTACCTTTGTACTCCGAGGTGGCTGCCGCGTTGGATTCGTCCACCTTCATTTTGCACACGGGGTCAATCGCCATAGCCATGTCTATCACCTCCTTATATAAAAGATATTAGCTCCTGATTCCCGCCGGGTCAAAACTGCGCAGACGCAGTGAATTGGAGACTACCGTGACCGAGCTGAGAGCCATGGCTGCCGCCGCCAGAATAGGGTTGAGGAAGCCGTAGCTCCCCAGCATGAAATGCAGCCCCGAGGGCACGCCGCTCCTGCCGAAGGCGAGATAGAGAACACCGGCTGCCACCGGAATGAGAATAACGTTATAAGCAAAGGACCAGAAAAGGTTCTGGCGGATGGTGCGCATAGTGCGCCTGGAGAGGGCGATAGCCGCCGCTATCCCGCGCAGGTCGCCGCTCATCAAGGTGATATCGCCGGTCTCGATGGCGACATCCGTGCCGGTGCCGATGGCGATACCCACGTCAGCCTGTGCCAACGCCGGTGCATCATTGATGCCATCCCCTACCATGGCTACCACTCTGCCTTCACCCTGGAGTTTCTTGACCTCGTCCGTCTTGTTTTCAGGCAATACCTCGGCCAGCACCCGGTCAATGCCCGCCTCCGCAGCGATAGCCATAGCGGCGCGGCGGTTGTCGCCGGTGACCATAGCCACTTCCAGTCCCAGACGGTGCATGCTGGCGACCGCTTCTTTAGCCATAGGCTTGAGGCTGTCGGATAAAGCTATCAGCCCGGCAACTCTACCATCAACCCCCAGGAACATGACCGTCTTGCCCTGCTCCCATAGCCGAGTGGCGGCCTGCTCCAACTCGCCGGGTGCGAGTCCTTTTTCCTGTACTAACTTCAGGTTGCCAAGAACAAGCTTCTTGCCATCGAGTTGCGCTTCAATGCCCATGCCCGGCAGGCTGCTGAAGTCTGTGACAGCCACCAGCGCCAGTTTTCTGACGGCAGCCTCCGCCACGATAGCCGCGGCGAGCGGGTGTTCCGAGGCTTTTTCCGCGGAGGCGGCTGTTCTCAAGAGTTCGTCTTGAGTATAGGAGACAACCGGAACAACATCGGTGACTCTGGGCTCACCCAGCGTCAGCGTCCCTGTTTTATCCAGCAGCACAGTATTGATGCGGTGTGCCTTCTCCAGCGTTTCCGCGCTGCGGATGAGGATGCCGTGTTCGGCTCCTAACCCGGTGCCCACAATGATGGCCGTTGGAGTGGCTAGCCCAAGGGCACAGGGGCAAGCAATAATGAGCACCGCCACAAAATTGAGTAGAGCATAGTTGAGCGACGGCTCCGGCCCCGTCAGAAACCATACGGCAAATGTAACCAGAGCCATGGCTATAACCGCCGGCACGAAGTAACCGGCAATGATGTCCGCCAGGCGCTGTATGGGCGCCTTGCTACCCTGAGCCTCCTCCACCAGACGGATAATGTGGGACAGCGTAGTGTCTTTGCCTACCCTGGTGGACTCAAACTGAAAGCTGCCAGTCTTATTAATAGTGGCACCAATGACCTCATCGCCTGCTTTTTTGTCAACGGGCAGGCTCTCACCCGTAATCATGGACTCGTCGATGGCGGAATAGCCCTGACGTATGATGCCGTCCACCGGCACGCGCTCGCCGGGCCGCACCAGCACCAGGTCTCCTACCTGCACGTCATCCACCGGGATGTTTAGCTCCTTGCCATCGCGTATGACCGAGGCTGTTCTGGGTCGTAAGCCGATGAGCTTCTTGATAGCGCCCGATGTCCGTCCTCTGGCGCGTGCCTCGAGGAAACGTCCGAACAGAATGAGTGCGATAATGAGCGCCGAGGTATCGAAGTAGAGGTTTGGTTCAATCACGCCGGAGACAAAAGCTCCGGGGAACAGCACCGCCACCACGCTATAAAGATAGGCCGCCGAGCTGCCCACGGCGATAAGCGTATTCATGTCGGCGCGGCGGTGTTTCAAAGCACCCCAGAAGCCACGGTAAAAGCGCCAGCCAGCCCAGAACTGCACGGGAGTAGCCAGGAGCCACAGGAGATATGCCTTGCCCCAGAACTCCGGCACAAAGCCCAGCACCATTATGATGATACCCAGAGAAAGCGCCACAACAAAGCGACTGCGTAAGCTCTTTATCTCACGCTCCGCGCTGATGCTGACATCCTCTATGGTAGCCGTTTCAGGGCCAAGCTCATAGCCTGCCTCAGACACGGCACGCCGCAGCGCTGGGATATCGATTTCGCCTATGTATTCCACTGTGGCACGCGACGAAGCCAGATTAACGCCGGCGGAGATGATGCCGGGCACGGTCAGAATGGCTTCTTCCGAGTTGGCTACACATGAAGCGCAGTGCAGGCCTTCTATAGGAAAGATAGTCTTGCGGCTCAAGACGTCATAGCCCATCTCGCGGATGAGTCTGACCACCTGCAGCAGGCTGATTTTCTCCGGGTCGTATTCGAGGCTGGCTTTGGACGAGGCGAAATTGACCCTGGCCTGAAGTATGCCGGGCGTCTGCCGAAGAGTCGCTTCTATGCCTCCAGCGCAGCTGGCACAGCTCATGCCGCTTATATCCAGACTGATTTTTTGTGCTTTTACACCTCGGGCGATTTCAGCCATTATAAAGACCTCCGATGTTTAGAGGAGACTTGGAAACCAAGCTTTCACACGCCTGCAGAGAGCCATCTTGCTTGCGGACAGTACTTCTTACCTCTACCATAACTATAACATAACAAGACATAGCTATTCATCTGTGGATTTTCCGGCTAAAGGGATATCTACTGCCTTCCTTATAACGGCAACTTTCCCTGTGTCGGCAATAGATAGTCGCCTTTTTGGTTTGACAAGCCCCCGCCTCACATTTAAAATATGGCAATCTATTGCCATTTCCATGAATGATTAACGCGCTAATTTCAGTACTGGAGAGCCCCAGGCGACCATATACGGCAGGAGTTTAAGGCAAAAGCGTAAAGCCGAGACCTGAGAATAAGTTTTTAAGGAGAGTTATGGAAGACAAATCACAGGCCCTTTTCTGCTCGGTGCAATCACAGCTGGACGACATATGCGACATGCTAGAGCTGGACTCCGGCACCAAAGCCTTCATCCGTCAGCCAATGAAGGAACTCACCGTTTCCATACCGGTCAAGATGGACAACGGCGAAACCAGGGTGTTCACCGGCTTCCGCATCCAGCACAACAATGCTCGCGGCCCGTACAAGGGCGGCATCCGTTTCCACCCGGAGGAGACAGTGGACACTGTGCGCTGTCTGGCTACATGGATGTCTCTCAAGTGCGCCGTGGTCGGTATTCCGCTGGGTGGCGGCAAGGGCGGCATCATCTGCAACCCCAAGGAAATGTCAGCCGGCGAGCTAGAAAGACTCTCCCGTAGCTACGTGCGTCAGATATGGGAGCTGGTAGGCCCTGACCAGGATATCCCGGCACCCGATGTTTACACCACCCCGCAGATAATGGCCTGGATGATGGATGAATATTCCAAGATAAAGGGCTACGGCAATCCCGGCATGATAACCGGCAAGCCTATCCCGGTGGGCGGCTCTATAGGTCGCGGCGACGCCACCAGCCGCGGCGGCATGTATACTATCATCGAGGCAGCCAAGCACCTCAAAATGAACCTCAAAGGCGCCAGGGTGGCCATCCAGGGTTACGGCAATGCTGGCTCATTCGCTGCCATACTACTCAATGAAGACACCGGCTGCAATATCGTAGCCGTCAGCGACTCCAAGGGCGGCATCTATAACGCCAAGGGGCTTGACCCGCGCAAGGTACTGGAGCACAAGGAAAAGACTGGTTCGGTAGTCAATTTCGCGGGCGCACAGAACATCACCAACGAAGCCCTGCTGGAGCTCGATGTCGATATCCTGCTGCCTTCAGCCCTGGAAGGCGTCATCACCGCGGCGAACGTCAATAACATAAAAGCCAGGATTATCGGCGAATTGGCCAACGGCCCGACCGCCGCCGACGCCAACGAAGCCCTCTACAAAAGGGGCATAATGGTAATACCAGACATCCTGTGCAATGCCGGCGGCGTCACCGTATCCTACTTCGAGTGGGTGCAGGGTCTCTACCACTTCTGGTGGAATGAGTCCGAGGTACGCCAGAAACTGTCCGAGGTTATGACCAAGGCTTTTCAGGACGTGCTGGCTGAATCGCTCAAGCGCAAGATCAGCATGCGCAAAGCGGCCTATCTGGTAGCGGTCAGCCGCATTGCCGAGGCCATGAAGCTACGCGGCTGGGTCTAGCCAATAAACAGAAGGAGAAACAACTCTAACGAGCATGGAAAACAGAGTGAGTGCAGAGGAGAGCCGCCAGGTTGCCAGAGAAAAGCTGGCTATCCTGCGCATACTGGCCAATTCGCCCAAGGCTATGGGCAGCAAAGTCATCGCGCGCATGCTCAGGGACGAGTACGGCATCGAGCTGTCGGAGCGTGCCGTGCGCTATCACCTGGGGCTGCTGGATGAGCGCGGCCTCACCTCCAAGGTGAGCCGGCGCGATGGGCGGCAGGTCACGGAACTCGGTATGGAGGAGATGGGAAACGCGCTGGTCAGCGACAAGGTCGGCTTCGTCATCGACAAAATCGAACTGCTGGCCTATCAGACCACTTTCAACCCTGACAAAAAGAGCGGGCAGATACCCATCAACTTCTCCCTCATCCCCAAAGAACAGTTTAAGGAAGCGCTAAAGGTCATGGCGCCCGCCTTCCAGGCCGGATTGTGTGTCAGCAACCTGGTGGCAGTGGCTGAAGGAGGCCAAAAACTGGCGGGTATCCCTGTTCCGGCTGGCCAAGTGGGACTGGCCACCGTGTGCAGCATCGTCATCAACGGCGTGCTGCTCAAAGAGGGCATACCCACCGACTCCCGCTTCGGCGGCATATTGCAGCTCAACAACCGCAAGCCTTGGCGCTTTTCCGAACTGATACAGTATTCCGGCTCCTCATTGGACCCTTCGGAAATCTTCATCGCCGGGCGCATGACCAGCATAGGCCAGGCAGCCAAGGCGGGCGATGGCAAGATACTGGCCAACTTCCGCGAGATTCCGGCCATGTCGCTCTCACTGGCGGAAAAGGTCATAGCTAAACTCAAGCAGGCCGGCGTCAACGGGCCGCTGGCGCTGGGCGAGGCGTCCAAGCCGGTGTGCGAGGTGCCGGTAGGGTTGAACAAGATAGGCATGGTGCTGGCCGGCGGGCTTAACCCGGTGGCGGCGGCAGTGGAGGCCGGGTTCAACATCTCTAACAAGGCCATGAGCCGCGTCATCGAGTTCGAGGAGTTGAGGAGCTTCTGGGAAATCTGACCTCCTTATTATCTTATTTGCAATGTTGAGGAGTCCTCACGAGGCGGGCTTCTCCTTTTCTTGTGAACAGGGTCTTTAGAAAAATCCTCCTCAATCCCCCCTTTTTTCATAGAGGGAGGTTTTTGTATCATCACAAAGACAATGGATGTCCGAATAATTCGGTTATGTTTGTATAGGGCAACGATTCCCGGAGATTGCCGCGTCGCCCCGATGGAACTTGTACAAAGCGAAGCGAATGTATCGGGCTCCTCGTAATGACACCAAGGGTTAATTGCAGGCTAAAGGCATTTTAGATATAATAAGTTTTGCTTCGAGTCGTGGTGAGTGTAGCCCAGAGGCCCAAGGCGTCAGGTTGTGGCCCTGAAGATCGAGGGTTCAAATCCCTCCACTCACCCCAAACCCCTTACAGACAATCTCCAGCGGTTCTGCTTCTTAGGGGGTACTCACTGAGAAGGCAACTTTCACCCTCACACATTCGTCCGCCTTAGGCGGACTCAGTGCAGGCTCTCAATCCTCTCCCATCGAGGGAGAGGGAAAATGGTATATTGTTGCACCCCGCGCAATCGTTTATAATTGAGCCGATGCGCCTGTAGCTCAGTGGATTAGAGCATCGGTCTTCGGAACCGAGGGTCGTGGGTTCGAATCCCCCCAGGCGCACCAGTTCCACCCCCTAATGTCACATTTCTTTAACTTTCATCCTCCTTTTGTTATGACTTTGTAACCTCATTGCTGCTAAAGTAAAGCAGGCTAAAAAGTTATGGTATAACCCTGAACTCTCACACTCACCCAGCCTCTCCCATCAAGGGAGAGGAGATAAGTGTAAGGAGGCATAATATGTTCGTCGGCGATGATGACAACAAGCCGGTGAATGCCGCAACCATCAAAGAGAGCAAGGACCTGCTTCACCGTATCCTGCGTGAGCAGGCTATCGGTACGCGTGAGGACTACACCGCCGCCGTGTTCGCCATAAACCGACTGACGCCCCTCAAAGATACCGACCCGGAGGTGGTCGAAATCCTCAAGGCGCTGGAGAGGACTTTTCCCACGCTACCTCCCTTCGGCGAGGTTTAGATTTGAAGATGGCCGGAAAACTCGCCCCACCCCGTTCGAGGACAATGGCCATTATTGACTCGTCCTTGATGCCGGCGTTCTATTGACATTGCGGACAAAAGCAATAAAATTATGGACGGTATGAATAAGCGCCTACTACCTTTTCTTTTGCTGGCCACCGTGTTGTCAGCAGGCAGCGTGTTTCTCTTCCTGCGCGTTTTCAGCATACCGGATGCCGCCAGCGTGCAAAGGGGCTACATGGACCAGACGCTCAAGGTCCTGCTGAGCATCGCCTCGGTCGTGTTCTCACTGGTGATAACGGCGCTGCTGTATATCCTGCTCTCTTTCAGGCAGCGTAAGGGCGACACTGCGGACGGGGCCGCCGTCAAGGGTAATAGCCGCCTGGAAAGAATCTGGACTATCTTACCTCTGTTGATTGTCACCGGCGTCTCCGTTTACGGCGGTGTCATCCTGAACGACATGACAGGGCCATCTCCGCAGACAGTCCTCAATGTGAACGTCACCGCCTTTCGCTGGGGATGGAAATTCTATTACCCCGACCTGGGTATCAGCTCGCTGTATCTTGAGTTGCAGGCAGACCGCCCGGCTACCCTGCATATGCAGTCCCTGGACGTGGTACATTCATTCTGGGTGCAGCAGTTCGGCCCCAAACAGGATATCGTGCCGGGGATAGAGACCCAGCTCAGCCTGACACCCACCGAAGTGGGCCAGTACAAGGTGGTGTGCGACCAGCTGTGCGGGGCGGGGCACACCTACATGACTGCGCCGGTGTATGTCGTTTCGGCTGCCGATTTCCAGAAGTGGGTGCAACAGCAACAAACGCCGCCCACAACCACGGCACCGCCCACGACCACAGCCAGCTTGACCGCAGGGCAACTGGCCCAGCTGGGCCAGACCGTATTTGCAGCCAGCTGCGCCAAATGCCACGGGAATGCCGGCCAAGGAGATATAGGCCCGGCGCTCATCGGTAGCAAAGAGGCCCTAGCCAAGCACGGCACGGCACAGGGACTGTTTAATTTCATAAGCACAGCTATGCCGCTGGACGCTGCGGGCAGCCTTAGCCACCAGGAATATATCGAACTGCTGAGCTTCATCCTGGTGCAGAACAACCTGATGCCAGCAAACACAGTATTTGACGAATCCAAACTGGGGACGATAGCCGTCAAATAGGCCCAGCCGAAGCCATTTAGTATATGAGGAAATTCGTCTCGCTGGGAATCACCAGGGGAGTCCTGGGCGGTGCCGCCGGCACCGGCGCCGGCGTGGGCATTACGATGCTCATCCGCCTGGCCCTGGGGTTGCCGGCCTGGAACAGCGGGCCGGTCTGGGCTGCGGGCATTCTGGCCGGGGTTGTAGGCTACCTGGCGGCGCTGGGGCTCTTTAACTACTGGATATGCTGGTTTTTCGGTGCCGCGGAGACAGAGGAACAGCCGCCAGAAAGCCGCTCCTGGACGCGCTACCTCAACGTGAGCACCAACCACAAAGTCATCGGCGTGCAATACCTGGCCACCGCGCTGGTTTTCCTGCCCTTTGCCGTGATACTGCAACTGGTGGCACGCACGGACATGTCCAAGCTGAGTGCGGCTTTCCTCAGCACGGAAGCTTACACCAGCATCATAAGCGACCACGGCATAGTCATGCTGTTCATAGTGGCCATACCGGCCTTCGCCGGGCTGATGAACTATTTCGTGCCGCTCCAGATAGGGGCGCGCGATATGGCCTTCCCGCGCCTGAACGCGCTGTCCTTCTGGCTGGTGCCTGCCGCCGGCCTGCTCATGGTATCGGCCCTGTTCGCCGGAGGCTTCGACACCGGCTGGACTATCTATCCGCCGCTCAGCACCTCTTACCAGCCCTTGGGGATGAACCTGGTCCTCATCGGCGCCTACCTAGCGGGTTTTTCCTCCATCCTGAGCGCCGTCAATATACTGGCCACCGTTCTCAAGCTGCGCGCCCCCGGCATGGGGCTTTTCCGCATGCCGCTTTTCTCCTGGACAGCCATAGCCACCACAATCCTGTCGCTATTATTCACCCAGTTCGTGGCTATGGCGCTCCTGTTCGTCCTGCTGGAACGCCTGACGGGCATGGGCTTCTACAACCCAGCTGCGGGCGGGCAGGTATTGCTCTACCAGTACATGTTCTGGTTTTATTCCCACCCGGCCACCTACATTTTTGCGCTGCCCGGCCTGGGGATTATAAGCGAGGTTATTCCCGTATTCGCGCGCAAGCCTCTTTTTGGATACAAGGGAGTGGCGGTATCGAGCCTGGGCATCGCCATCGGAGGGACCCTGGTATTCGGCCATCACATGTTCGCTGCCGGCATGCCGGCGCTGCTGCGCATCCCGTTTATGATTACCACCATGCTGGTGGCGGTGCCTACCGGAGTCAAGGTCTTCGCCTGGCTGGCCACGGCTTGGGGCGGCAAGCTACGGCTCAAGCCCCCCCTTCTATTTGCCTTTTCCGCCATAATCCTTTTTCTCATCGGCGGCCTGACGGGTGTGATTCAGGCAGTAGTGCCAGCGGACCTTTACGTGCATGACACATACTGGATAGTGGCACACTTCCACAGCGTGCTCTTCGGCGGCTTCCTCTTCCCTCTGATGGCCGGTATCTACTACTGGTTCCCCAAGATGAGCGGCCACATGCTTCAGGACAAGCTGGGCAAGATTCAGTGGGGGCTGATGACTGCGGGTTCCGCTTTGCTCATCCTGCCCATGTTCGCCCTGGGCCTGGAGGGCATGCGCCGGCGCGTGGCCGATTACGACCCGACCCCCGGATTTCAATCCATGCACCTCACCACTGCCATCGGCGGCTTCCTCATATTTTTCGGGCTGGTCATTCTGTTCTACAACATACTGCGCAGCCTGCGCCGCGGAGCACTCGCCGGCAACGACCCCTGGGAGGGAAAGACACTCGAATGGCAGGTGTCATCGCCGCCCCCCGCGGAGAATTTCTTACGCGCCCCGCTGGTGGTCGGACCGCCTTACGATTATGGTGTGACGGGCTCGGTTCACGCTGTTTTCCCCGATAAAGCCGGACAGGCACAAGGAAGTGCGGAGAATTAACGATGGAAGTATCCGCCGTCCAGGAAAAACCCAGGGCAAGCCCGATGTTCGCGGGGATGGCAATCTTCCTGGCATCCGAAGCCTTTTTGTTCGGCTCACTCTTCTTCACCTACTACTACCTGCGTATCAACAACCCGGTGTGGCCCCCTGCCGGCGTCCACCTGGATATCGGGCTGGCGGTTCTTAGCACCTTCATCCTGCTGTCAAGCAGCGGTGCGATATGGCTGGCCACCCGGCTTATCCGTAGAGGCAGCATTACGGGACTGGCCGCAACCCTGCTGGCGACCACTCTCCTGGGCAGTTCATTTCTGGGCATCACCATCTGGGAGTGGACGCACGAGACCTTCAGCCCGTGGGCCAGCGCTTACGGCTCTATTTTCTATACCATGACCGGCTTCCACGCTCTGCACGTCCTGGGAGGAGTGCTGCTCATGATGGCTCTGCTGATACGCACCCGGCGCGGCCGTTTCTCGCCGTGCAATTACCTGGCTGTGGAAGTAGGAGCACTCTACTGGCATTACGTAGACTTCATTTGGCTCCTCGTCTTCACCACCCTCTTTATTATCAAGTAGGGGCAAGTCAATGAAGAGTGGGGTGCTGGTGTTGCAGGACTATCTTTCGCTGGCGAAACCACGCGTCATCCTGCTGCATCTTATCACCGCCACCACCGCCATGTTCCTGGCCGCGAGGGGTATGCCCGCGGGGAGTACACTGCTGTTCACGCTGTTAGGTGGAGGTCTGGTGGCCGCTGGTGCCAATGCCCTCAACTGCTACCTCGACCGCGACCTGGATAAAAACATGCCGCGCACACGCGAAAGGCCTTTGCCCGCGGGACGGCTGGCGCCTTCTCATGCTCTCATTTTCGGGCTGGCCTGCGCCGCCCTCGGGTTATTCCTTTTGGCTTGGATGATAAACTGGGTGACAGCCGCGCTGGCATTGGCGGCACTGGCTTTCTACGTGCTGGTCTATACCCTGTGGCTGAAACGGCGCACCTACATGAGCAGCATCCTCTCCAGCGGAGTGGGCGCCATGCCTCCTCTAATCGGCTGGGTAGCCGTGACCGGCCGGCTTGAAGTGACGCCCTGGCTACTTTTCGGCGTCATCGCGCTATGGACGCCGCCTCACTTCTGGGCGCTGGCGTCCATGCGGCGCGACGAATACGAAAGGGCAGGACTCACCGTCCTTCCACGCGAGAGGCCTGTCCTATGGATTAGCGTCTTTGCAGTCTTGCTTTTATTGCTGACAATAGTGCTGGCAGGGGTAGCTCGCATGGGCTATTTCTACGCGGTTCCCGCCGCCATTCTCGGCTCAGGCTTCATCTATCTGTCCTTGCGGCTGCAGCCTCAGGCTGGCTCCCAGCCGGCGCGGCGGCTATATCTCTACTCGATTTTTTACCTAGTGGCGTTGTTCGCGTTGATGCTCCTGGACTGTACCACTCTAACATGAGACGTAAAATTCAAGCCTCCCTGATATCGCAGAGCGAACGGCCGCTGTGCCGGCAATGACCCCGATATCCCCTGCATACCGGGATGGATTGTGCAGTTTAAATCAGCTACCAGAGAAGCCATGTCGTCTCACGTCAGATTCTTTCTTTTCGCTGCCCGGCTGGCATTATTCTCGGATATAACCTGTTATCCCTTCCTCACTGAACATTGACCATAACCGTAGCCACTACGGGCGTATCCAGCGGCGTCTGGTCGTTGTTGACCAGTTCTATCGAAAGGGTGTGCTGGCCAGGCAGAATGCTATGCCACGTGTAGCTGGTATCGGCAGTTGAGATATATGTACCAGAGGGTCCCACAGCCGGCTGGCCAGCTGTCGTCGGAGCGGCAAAATCCAGGAAATAATTCAGATGGCCCTGCCGCGCCGCGTTGGGCTGTCCGCCCGGGTTGACTAAATCGAAGTTGTCCACCTGGACGGTAACACTGACGTCTCCGGCAAGCACAATCCCACCGTCACGCGGTGTGAGTATAACAGCACCCGGCTGCCCGATTTCGGGGACAACCAGCAATGTGACGCTGGCTACCACGGGCGGGTTGAGGGGGGTGTGGTCGTTGTTAACCAACTCCACTGAAAAAGTGTGACTACCGCCCCCGATATTGTGCCAGGTATAAGAGGTATCCGTCACATGGGCATAGGTTCCAGGTTCCGTTACCGCTGGTTTGCCTTGCGCGGTAGGCGCGGCCACATCCATGAAATAATGCAGGTGCCCTTCGCCTTTGACATTCGCCTGCCCCTGTTTGTCCACGATTTTGAAGTTGGAGACATCGACACTCAGCGTAACATCACCGATAGCGAATATCGGCCCTGATGGCCCGATAATCTTTATGCTCGGTGAGGCCTGACTACAACCTGCCGGGCCTATAGTCAGGGCCAGCGCCAGGAGCACAAGCATAAAATTTGTTATGCGAAAGAACCCGGACTTCATCCGCTATTCCTCCCACTCATATGTTGTAAAGAGTTCTTAATAGTCTTCACCCTATTTCAGGGTAACGCCAGCCAGACTGTTCGAATCGAGGGTAGCGTTTGAAGACACATACTCCCATCATAACGAAGGGGAAAACGGGTGATGAGCTAGACTGCTGGCCATTTGGATTCAAGGAACTCTTTAAGTGCCACCGCGTCATTGTGCTCTGTATCCCTGGCAGCATAAACGAGGGTAGTTTTCATCGCACGAGCCCTTTCGAGGATGGGCTGCCAGCTATGCGGTTTATGCTCCAGTTCGGCAAAATAACGCTTCTTAAACTCCTGCCATTTCGCCGGG
>Ga0315268_10004939_pt1 | contig 14366 bp, 13 predicted proteins | sample C1_top_MG_FD_204535 | JGI IMG/M metagenome (GOLD analysis project Ga0315268, IMG submission 204535) | Sediment microbial communities from Yellowstone Lake, YNP, Wyoming, USA - C1_top | ecosystem: Environmental > Aquatic > Freshwater > Lake > Sediment | place: USA: Wyoming | collected 2017-08-01
GCTCATCTTTATCACGCTGACAGGATAGCACTTGCTCTTGTCTATCCGGGACTCCAGGCTCTCGCGCAGGGGATAGCGCCATCCCAATAGCGGCATCTCCATGCATTCGGCGTACCGGACGACATCCTCTGAGAACTTGGTGTTGGTTATCAGCCATGGCTTGGTGAACCCCTTCCCCGCCGGCGCGGCGCTCCATCCAGACCGATGCCTTGAAGGCGGACAACGATCTGCGGAGGCGGCAACCAGAGCTGATGGCAGATTGGATGAGCACAAATTAGGCAGCGTTCTAGTTGCTGAACACTGGAGAAAACCCGAGCTAGGAGGGCATCCACATGCTGATATTCTAATTACTGACCAACATCTCGTTCTTGGAGATGAGAATTGGGGATATGGTAATTACGGACAAGGTTTTACTGCGATTTCGGTTCCTGGAACTCGTCAGGACTCGGTGGACTTTATTAGTAACATAGCAAAACACGAAGCAGGTCATTTATTCGGATTCCCTGAGCATCATGATAATTGTAGGGACATCCCCGGATATACTCAAGTCAAAGATTGTTTGATGTTTTGGCAGGCATCTACGAGACAGATTTGTGAGCGTTGCTCGGATGCAATAAAATACTTCTGGAAGGGAATAGAAAATAAAACTGGGCAAAGATTTGTTGATACGTTCTAAGTTCCTTAATCTAACACAATACGACTTAGAAAAAAGCGTTGTTGTCAAATTTCCTGAAAAAATGCCAACTTTGAAAATCTGGTATTTTTAACGAACGAAAAGCAGTTATTTTGATTTCTTTGCACACTGCGTGCAACTTTCTGCATAAATGAATTTAATGACTGAAAACCAAATGTAGACACCTAGAGTAATTGTTATAAAAAAAATAAAAAGCCGGGTAAGGGAAGTGTGCTCCCTCGAAAAGAATTCTGGAACCAGAACTCCTGGGATTTGAACCCCTCTAATCCGCTTTACGCTCGATCATCGACGTTTAGTCTCAGAAAAGCGAACTGCAGGCGGGCGCATAGCCGATCTGCCAACCCGGCTTAAAAGTTGGGTGTTTTGAACGGAACACGTTCAAACTCAACCCGGCTTTCAGGTTTATTAGAGTGAGTTGCATTTTTAAACAATACGAGGCAAGAAACTCTCAAGGGCCTGTAGCTCAGTGATTTCTTCAGACGCGAGTCTTTGATTTCGAGCAGCTTGGTAGAGCGTCGGACTTTTAATCCGCAGGCCGAGGGTTCAAAAGCCCCGAACGGCGATCCATCCGTGATTTGCCAGCGGGGCTGGCAATCCCTCCAGGCCCGTTTTCCATTTGTCTAATGTTTCGTGTTTTGCGTCTTGCCTGACGGAAAACGGGCATAAGGTGGCGGAACGCCACGACAGGCCCGATTTATCTAACTTCTGTGTTTTCCTGATTCTGCCTGGTTAAGCTCACATGGGCTTGGCGGTTATGGTTCTCATGATCGTTGCCTTAAGATGGGGATCCCGCTCTTTCGCATACCACCTTGCAAGGGAATCCATCATCTTCTTGTTTCGGCGGTCATCCAGTCTGAAAATTATAGCCTCCCGCACCTCAACCGCAGGTTCCTTTGGAAGCCGGGCGATTGCAGCATCCACCGACCTCTCGCTACGTTGTGTTGGCAGGCATTGCACGGCCTCTGCCCTCACCGCCGGATCATGATCCTGATTCATTGTTCTGATTATCGCTTCTTCGGATTTGGCAGTCCCTAACCAACGCAGCGAACCAAGGATGCGGACCCTCAAAATCGGTTCTTTTTCTATGGATAGCCTGTCGACAAGAAGATCGATGGCACGTTCATCCCGAATGTTACTTAGCTCTGATATGGCTTCCAACCTTGTGCGGTCATCTTTTGCATCCAGGTCTTTGGCAAGCAGATCCAGCTTTCTCGTCCGGCTCGCCGGATCGGCCATTTCAATGTGGATGCTCGCCGCACTGGCGCCTGGGATTTTCCCATCCAACGCAGGGGAGGTAGTTTTGAAAAATGACGGACAGCAAAACGCAGCAAGGGTAACCGCAGAAAACCCTGTGGAAATCAATATTTTTCTACTTTTTCCCATTAGTTACTACTTCACAGAAAAGGTTTATTAAGTTATACGCAGATTAAAAATATGTAAAATATGGGTGGGATTTTTTGACAGAACTGGCGACCTTAAATGAAAGACTTGCGAATGCACAATTCATTCCCGCAATTCCAGTGCACCTGTTCGAAGACGAGCACCTTGATATCAAAGCCAGAATCAATCAGTTCCTGGAAAACTGCAAACGGGTTTTTTCAGGTGAGAAGAAAGGCCATATCGGGGTTGGGCTCCTGGAGTGGCTGGAAAACGTCACCAGACCAGAGACAGGATACACGCTTGCTTTTTTCGGTAGCTCGGTCTACAGTAAGACGGGTTGTAGAATAACCGATGTTGACGTGATGGCATTCATTGGAAAAAACGAATCCACGGCCGCCTATCGCCTGTCCCCTTACCCCAGGAAAGTGTCTCTCATGAGATTCTACGAACACAACGTGCCTTCGTTTGGCTGCTCCCAGAACGATTTTGCGCTTCTCGTCTCTGGACCGTTGCTCCTATATCCTTCGGAACCGCACGGTTTCGCCCTCCAAACCATCGAAACGGCACGAAACCTCATCGGGCCTGAAAACAGCGAGAAACCACTTCTTGCAAGGATACCCTATGCCGCAGCGAAGGTCCTCAACAACCAGGAATGGGAATTTTTCGAATCCGCTGAATCCGCAAGACGCTTTGCGGGCAAAATCCTGACCGACAATAAGGCATTTTATCCTCTCGATCCCGGAGTGAAACCTAGCCTCACTTCGGTGAATGCAGTCTATGAAGACCAGATGAACAGCATGAACGACGCAGATCTTTCTGTGCTGACAGGCGCTGCCTTGAACAGGTTGCGGGTCAGGGGGGAGCACCGGGAAAGGTTATGCAGGGCCTATTCAGAAAAACTAAGAGAAGGGCGCAGGTATCTGATCGGGAAAAATACCGAACGCCTCCGCTAGGCGTGAAAGAAAAAGCGCTAAGGCACTCGGAAGCAGATCCAGTTCACCCACGGGCAACTCTGCCACAGACCGCCTTTTGGTACGGTCTGGTTTCTACACATGCAGGCTGGCCATATGTCGTGATAGAGGTGGAACTCGCAGGGATGCGGCCTCATGCGAATCGGATCGATCTCCTTCGATTTTGTACCAATCCAGGTCTCGATCAAGCATGGCTTTTCTTTCGGCCGGAAACGAAGATAAGGAAAAGAAAGGAAGAGAGACACGGCTGAAATTCAATACTTCTCGAGATACTGGTCGAGCTCCCACTGCGTGACTGTAAGCCGGTAGGAATCCCATTCTTTCTTTTTCGATTCCATATATCTCGAGAACGCCTGCTCGCCCAGGGTCTCCCTGACGACGCTGTCTTCTTGCATCACCCGCAGCGCTTCCCCGAGCGAGGGAGGGAGCGTCTTTATGCCCATCTCCCCAAGCCGTTTATCGCTGAAATGAAACAGATTCTCTTCAACCGGGTCCGGGGGCGCGAGGTCACGCTTTATGCCGTCCAACCCCGTCCTGAGCATGACCGCGAAGGCAAGGTAGATGTTGCAGGTCGGATCCGGGCAGCGCAGCTCGATGCGGGTGCTGTTCGGCCTCCCCGGCGAGATTTTCGGGATTCTTATGAGGGCTGAGCGGTTTATCCTGGCCCATGATACGTATACGGGCGCTTCATAGCCGGGCACCAGGCGCTTGTACGAGTTCACGGTGGGGGATAGTATGCCGGCCAGGGCCTGGACATGGGCGAGCTGGCCTGCGAGGAAAGAGTAGGCTGTTTTCGACAGGCCGTACCTGTCAGAGCCATCATAGAAGGCATTCTTCCCTTCCTTGAAGAGGCTCTGGTGCACGTGCATCCCACTTCCATTTATCCCTCCTATGGGCTTCGCCATGAAGGTCGCGTGAAGGTCGTGCTTCTGCGCTATAGCCTTGAGCACCACGCGCAGCGTCGCTGCAGAGTCTGCAGCCTTCAGTGCATAGTCATATCGAAAGTCGATCTCATGCTGGCCGAGAGCAACTTCGTGGTGTGAGGCTTCGACATTTATCCCGAAAGCCTCCAGCGCGACGTTCATATCCCTCCGTATGCCGTATGCTTCGTCAGAGGTGAAATCAAAATAGCCGCCCTTGTCGTGCGGTAGAGGCTTGAGCGAACCGTTCTCGCGTCTGAAGAGGAAGAATTCCATCTCCGGACCGGTGTTGTACTCGTAGCCCATCGCTTTAGCTTCCTCAAGGGTCTTCCTGAGTATGTACCGCGGGTCGCCGGCGAATGGACTTCCGTCAGGGTTATGGACATCGCATATGAAGCGCGCGGTGTGACCGTCGCTGGAGTTGAGCCATGGGATGACGGCGTAAGTGGAGGGATCGGGCTTGAGGTACATATCCGACTCGTGTATCCTCGCGAACCCCTGCACAGAAGAGCCGTCGAACCAGGCACCGTGCTCCAGCGCGGTGTCGAAATGCCTCGCCGGTATCGTTATGCTCTTTATCATGCCGAAAAGGTCCGAGAACTGCAGGTTCACGAATCGCACGTTGTCCTTGTCCATACTTTCAAATATCTTGTCTGCCATAACAGCCGCCTCACCAATGATCTGGAGATGGGTAGAAAGAGATAATATATATTATTTGTCCTTGATTTTCCGAACGTTTGGTAGATAATTTTATAAAAGTTTTATACAAATGTTTGGAAATCAAAGGTGAAACCGCATGAAAGGCAAACATATGGGAATTGACGAAACCGACCAGCGGATACTCCTCGAGCTCAAGAAGAACTGCAAGCGGTCATATCGCGAGCTGTCCGTCAGTACGGGGATGAGCCCGGCAGCCCTCATAGAGAGGATACGGAGGCTGGAGAAGGACGGGGCGATCACCAGCTACTCAGCGAACTTCGACTACCTAAAGCTCGGCTTCGAGTTCATGGCCATAGTCGAAATTTCCATATCGGGAAAGGATCTGTTGAAGGTTGAGGAACAGATAGCCGGGCTGCCTCACGTGGGGGCTGTATGGGACACCACCGGCGACTATGACGCCCTGGCCATAGTGATGTGCAAGACGAGAAGCGACCTCAGTGCTATCGTCAAACGCATCCTGGGCATAAAGGGAGTGGAAAAAACGAACACCAACATCGTTCTCAATGTGGTGAAACGACTGACCGAATTTGAAGAGGTTTAGGCGGCTGGATTCTGTTGACGTTTCAGCCGTTGCCGTTTCTTTTCCGGTTGACATTCGGGGGTTCGGGTCTGAAGTTCCCCAACGCCTGAACGATCCCATAGTTATGATCGCCCCAGGCATCCGCGATCAGCTGGGAATCACGGGCGCCTCTTCCGGTTCTGGGGCACTGGTAATAGTCAAGGTATGCCTGGTAGCTCTTCACATGCAGTTCTGTGCGCCGTAGCCTGGCCGCACCGAAAGCGCTGGCTTCATAATCAATATGTCCGACTCCCTTGTAATCTGGTAGTGACCCTTGACGTCCCTGGCTGCCACGGAAGAGCGGTTCTTTATCGACGATAAATCCTCCGTCGCGGGAACAGATGAGGTGGAATAGGGCTTCAGCGTCATGTACCTTGTCGGCAGCCACCGTCGCTGCAATGAAATCATGGATTTGCTCGAGGACGTAATTCGGATCGAAACTCCAGCTCTCCGGATCGATTTCTTTTTTTGAAACAAGCTTGATTGTCGTTGAACCAGGGGTTTTCAGCCTGATGTTGAAGTCGACATGTTCCCCTGTTTCACGGTCAGTCTGCTTTGCAAGGGGAATTTTCTTTCGGGCCATAAGTTTTATTATGGTGGTTATGTATTCCCTGAATTTTTCTTCAACGTGGTTTATTTCGCCCTCGAGGGACTGGAAGAGGTTTTTTACATTATTGAAAAGCTGCGGATAGAGGATGTGGGCAGCAATGTCGGATTGACGGTCGTAGCAGCCGAAAAGGAGAAGCTGGATTGCCGCCGGTCTCCAATACTCCAGCATGCTGACGGCCAGATTCCTGTTGATCTCGTCAAGGGAACCGTGGGAGGTCACTTCGTGAAGTTTTTGCGCCTGGAAGCCCTTGTAGAACTGGGGCTGGGACATATCGACAACCCTCACGAACGCTTCGGGAGGAAGAAGTATCAGGTTGCTCTCAGAGATATATGGGGACACCAGGGCGCGGTATATGCCGGGATCCTTCAGATCCGGGGGCGCTTCATCCTGATTCCTCAGGATATTGAAACGATTGAAGGCCATGAGCAGCCAGGCGTAATCGCTTTTTGGAAATCGTTCCATCAGGGCGTCAGCAGCATCCAAACCCAGTGGATGGACTGATGCCAGGGCCACGCATTTTCCAGCCCATTCCGGATCCTTGCAGGAAGCAGAATATCTGGCCACCTCCTCGGCAACGGTTTTGGCATGCCTGAGTGCGACCGGTCCGTCTTCTTTGCCGTATTTCCTTGTGTACAATGGGCTTACGCGCTTGTAGAGCATTTTCCTTTCGTGGGGGTTTGAAGCGAGAGCACTAACATTAAGCCCATTTGTCATGTATATAATTATGTTAGAAAAAGTATTTAATCATGTATGTTTTTAGAAGAAATGCAAAAACTAGGGGGATTGCCAGGGAAATGTGTGGCTAAGGCCTTAGGCGGCAGACTCGATTCTTTTCAAGGCGGCGTTGAAACGTGCCCGTTCACCGTTCACCAAAGGAGACTTTTTGTACCCCTCGTGACTTGCCCCGCCCTCGTCCGCCCACTTGTGCATATCAAGGGTGCTGACTATGGCCTCGAAGTTCACCAGATTCTTATCGGAAATTACCGTATCAACGTGAAGACCCCGGTATAGTGTTACCGGCTTCGGGTTCGCGATATAATCCTTAAGATCTTCGATGTGGACGTGTGGCGAACCGACTTCAGCGGTAACCGAGCGTATGCCTTCTCCGTAGAGGAATGAAACAACGTCGTATGCCTGCTCTGTGGTAGCGGTTATGACCTTGAATGCGACACGATCGTGGATGCTATCCGGGGACACGCCCCGGCTATGCAATTTGTGCAAAGCACCGCCGGGACCCTTGTCATCGCGAACGATTATCAGGATGGTCCCGGGGCCAATCTCATCAAATGCCTTTGAAGCTGTTCTGGAATCATGGGCAATGATGACCCGCAGGTTGAGGCGTTCGGACATTTTTTGTATTATGCCCCGAACCACATTGTTGGTTCTAATGGCAGCCTCACGTGTCTTGTTGAAGAGTTCTGCGACCTTAGCGAATTCCCCGGGGTGGAGGTAGAACATCGCGTTGTCTCTCATGCCGCGGTAGGCATCGGTCAGGCCGCCCCAGTCAGCTATGGTGCAGTATATCCTGAGCATGGGATCGGCCCAGGCAGCCTTGACCTCCTGCCAGTCATGGTGTATCGGGAAGATACCAGGCATCTTGGTTGTCGCAGCGTGGATTGTGGCAGGATCATCGACTACCAGCATATCCGCCATTCTGGCATAAAAGGCAGCCAGCAGATCGGCGGAATCATAGCGGGTATCGTTGAGCAATTTGACGTGGCCGTGCAAACCGCCCTCGGGAGTGCTGTCCAAAGCTTTCAGGCGGCGATGGAGCTCGAATCGTGTGAGGAATTTCTCACTCAATGGAGCCTTGGGAGGAAGGTAGGATTCAGAAACCAGGGGGTGATACGCGAGCATTCTGACCATTTCAAGGGAAAACTGGTCTGTTTCATCTGCCCGCAGATCAACGAGCTTTGCTTCTCCCGCTTTGGCTATGACCTTTTTACTGTGATAGAAAACCGTTTCGGCACCGAGTTTGCGGTAATGCTCTGCCGCCTGGCTCAGCTCCCTTTCGATCATGGGCGAAACCAGGCGGTGGGGACTCTGCTGGCTTCCCTTGCCGTTGGAGGCGCAGGCATCACGGAGCAATACTTCTATCTTGCCATGAGCGCACACCTTTCGCAACGGTAAAGGACTTGTGTCTGCCATAGTAATATTATGGTTCAAACTCTTTTTAAATATACTCTTTTCCATTTATTAACACACCGACGTTATCCAAATCGCGAAGGGGGAGCTGTCGATCAGTCTAAACAAACATGGTCCCTGGTCGCAATCATGGGATTTAATGTAAGCTGGTAAATCGAAGATTTATAAATAGATGTAACTGGTTGTGCCTACAGCATTCGCATTTTTGCCTTCTTCAGATCGGCCAGGGAACTGGAACCGGTGAGGTAGGAGCACACCCTCATCTGGCTGGTAAAGGTCTCGATGAACGGCTCGAGTTTGCCGGCACGCAGTGCTTTGATGAATGGATATGCCCCGCCTGCCAGGTCTGCACCGAGCGCCATCGCCTTGGCAGCATCTATGCCGCTCCTTATGCCGCCGCTTGCGATCATGGGCAGCACGCCACGGCACTGGATGATGGCCTCGGCGGTCGGGATGCCCCAGTCTTCAAAACCCGGAACAGCGCCATCGCGAAGATACTCCACCTTGCTCCAGGAGGTGCCCCCGGCACCTGAAACGTCGAGCCATTTCGCTCCGGCGGCCTTTAGCTTGAGGGCAACATCCTGGCTCATTCCTGCACCCGTCTCCTTCACCACCACTGGCACCGAAAGCCGCTCAGATGTGCGGCGGATGGCATCGAAGACACCTGAATAGTCGGTATCGCCCTCTGGCTGGATCGCCTCCTGAAGGGGATTGAGATGGATGGCAAGGGCGTCGGCCCCAATCGAGCTCACAAGCGATTCGATTTTATCGAGTGGATATTTTTTGAGTTGGAAAGCACCGATATTGGCCAGCAGCGGGATATCCGGAGCGACATTGCGGACCTGATAGGTTACCTCCAGGTCGGGTTTCTCGACCATGGCGCGCTGGGAACCGACCCCGAATGCAAAACCATACTTCTGGGCGACCCCTGCCAGGGCCCAGTTGATCGGTGCAGCGTCCTTATATCCGCCAGTCATACCGGTTATGATAAGGGGCCACTTCAGTTTTTTGCCAAGGAACTCGGTGGAGAGATCCACGGATTCGAGCGAGATCTCCGGAAGGGCGTTGTGGATGAAATCAAAGCGCTCCAGGCCGGTCGTCTTCAGGTACTGGGCACCTTTCCTTATTACGAGCTCGACGTGATCTTTCTTGCGGGATTCGGTTTGGCTCTTCATCAGATTACCTGGCCAGGGGGTATTTCTCCATGTACATCTGCGTCTGAAGGACGATCATATAGGGGAGAACAATCAGCGAGTTGACCAGCAGCACGAAATAGCCTGAGAAAGGATGGGAGAAGACAAGCTGGGCAAAGAAGGTGACGATTGAGGTAATGAGCAGAAGCAGAACCGCCCATATCAGAATCATCTCCGGCTTGCGAAGGGCCATGCTCACCGAGCGGCGGATCGCGGTCGGGGTGTCGGAGTTGTCGATTACGACAGCAGTGGGGACGAAGAACAGCAGGAAGGAAAGCACAAACGAGAACAGCGGATAGAGGATTGACTGGAACGGGATCTCATAAAGCACCAGCTGCGCAATGAATAGGAGGAGCAGCATGAGCGTGTAGATGTAGAAGATGCGCATGGCGTAGGTGCCCAGGCCCTCGGTCACGTCCTGCTGAATATCGGTCAGGGTCCGTTTGGAACGGACAACGATATTCACATTTACGATGGTGTCCGCGATCACGAAAACCGATAGCCCATAGGCAACGGCGGTAATCAGAATGTCCAACAGGGAGAGCTCCGGAATGCTCCCGGTACGGAGGAAAACCCCTCCCAAGGCCACGTAGGTGGGGGCCGGAACCAGCGCCGGGATCAGGAAAGCAAATACGAACGGGAGCGAGAAGATGACAACGAGCCCCATCCGTTTGGAATAGAAATCATTGGCGTATTTGAAAAGTCTTGAGAAACCATCGTCCATGATCACAATAGGAAGATGTGATTTATAAACATTTACGCCAATAAGCAAAATCCGGTGTATTTCTGGGAGTCACGGAAACAGAGGGGGCAGATGCAAGGAAAGTTTATGAATACAGAATAACTTCCATCGTCGAGACCGCCCCAAGCCTACGCATCATAAGGATGGAGCCGGTGAACGGGAAGCGCATCGGATTCGTCCCGGGCCAGTTCGTCTTTCTGCACGCTTTGGACGCCCAGGGAAAAAGCTTCGAGAAAAGGCCCTATTCCATAACCTCTTCTCCCTCTCCAGACATTCCCTACCTTGAATTTTGCATAAAGATGCTCAAGGGAAGTTTCACAGGTAAGCTGGAGCGTATGGAGACCGGCTCTACCCTGGGAGTAGAGGGACCATTTGGCCATTTTACCTACACAGGCCAGAAAAGGTCGGCTTTCATAGCCGGAGGCACCGGGCTTGCGCCGTTCATGAGCATGTTGAGACATATTGCGGAACGGAGACTGGGCGAGGAGTTCATTTTATTCTATAGCGCAAAAACCCAGGCCGATGTTGCCTATGGCGAAGAGCTTGCCCGCCTTCAGAAACAGAACACGGCCATAAGGGTCATCATCACGCTAACCCAGGAGAAACCGGCGCAGTGGGAAGGGGAATATGGCCGGATTTGCGAAGAAACGATCGCAAAATACGTCAAGGATGCCGGCAGCTTCGACTGGTGGATCTGCGGTCCCATGGCCATGGTCAAGGGCATGAAAGAATGCCTTGTCGGCCTTAAGGCTGATCCGAAGAGGATAAGGGCAGAAGGCTGGGGATGAAAAATTTTCGCAAAAATTTTTCAGACCATTGCAGCACGGGAAGCGGATTTCGGGGTAGATTTAAAAAGCGAACCAGCCGAATAAATTCACGATTCGAATAATCAGTTTGATAGGTTTGATAGAAACACTAAAACCTGATTAAATGCAGAAACAAGAGGTTTTACCATGAAAACGATAGATGCTATTGTAGAAGGCGGGAAGGCTTCTGCCGGTCCGCCCCTGGCGCCGGCTTTGGCTCCCATGGGAGTCAATATAGGTCAGGTGGTCGCCAAGATCAATGAGGCGACGAGGGATTTCGAAGGCATGAAGGTTCCGGTAAAGGTGCATGTGGATCCCAAGACCAAAACGTTCACAATCGAAGTCGGCAGCCCGCCAACGGCTGAAATCATAAAGAAGGAAGCGGGCATCGAGAAGGGTGCGGGAAACCGCGAAGCGCCTGCGGGAGACATCCCCCTGGAGAAGGTCGTAAAGATAGCCAAGTCGAAACGGAATTCGCTGGGCAAGGAACTCAAGGAAACGCTTAAAGAGGTTCTCGGATCATGCTTCAGCATGGGCGTCAAGGTGGATGGCAAAAGCGCAAAGGACGTGATCAGGGAAGTGAAGGAGGGCAAGCACGATAGCCTCTTAAAAGGAGGAGCTTAGAAGGATGAGCTCATGAAAAGACTTCTGCTCTTCCTGGTCTTGATATCTGTTTCTTTTTCCTCTCTTTTATGGCAGATCATTACCGATGCTGCCATATCAACCAAGCCTGTGATCTACCAGGGCATGGTGGTCGTTGCCTCCGATGACGGCAGCATATATGCCGTTGATGCGACAACCGGGACCAAGAAATGGAGAACGTTCGTGGGGAAGGACCCAAACGAAGTGCTTGTTTTCGATAATTCCATCGTTGCTTCCACCACTGGTGGCAGCGTGGTAAAACTGGACCGGGATGGCAAGATCGTCTGGAAAACCAGCCTCCTGGAACAGAACGCATCCTACCTCTACGGGGCAGATGCCAATCAGAAATGGATAGCAGTCAGTGCCAACAACGGAATCTATCTAATTGGCAAGGACGGCAGCATCAGCGCGAAACCTATGTCCTATAGCGATTCCATCACAACCGCCCCTGCTGCAGGCCCTGATTCGGTTGTATTCGGAAAGGGAGGCGAACTTATCAATCTGAAAGAGCAGGGCACTGTGGTATGGAAAACCCAGCTAAGCGAAGCATCCTTTGGACCATCAAGACCGTTAGTTGACGGAGGAGTAGTGTATGTTGGAGCGCTGGATGGCGCCATGCACGCCTATGCCCTTAATACTGGCGGCGAGCTCTGGAAGGCTAAGACCCGGAATTGGGTGATGGGAACCGCCCTGGCAAAGGAAGGCATGGTTTATTTTGGAAGCAATGACGGCAGGGTGCATGCGGTCGATGCATCGAATGGGGAGTTCCTTTGGGATGCCCAAACCCAGTTAGCTGTCCAAACGCAGCCGACAGATGGAACCATGGGTGGAAGACCGGTCGTTTTTGTAGGCGGAAGCGACAGGAGCATCTATGCCATCGAGCGGGAAACCGGTGAGATAGTCTGGAAAGGGTCCGCGGCAGGGGCCGTAGCGAGCCCGCTTTTCTATAATAACATGGTGATCTTCGGTGCGCAGGACAAGGCAGTCTATTCCTACAGCACAGAAAGGGCCTGTTCCATAACCAATCCTACGGAAGGAGGGGTATATGGAAACAAAGAACTCGTGGTAAGGGGAAAATATGCGTCCGAAGCCGGCGGTGCCCAGGTATTCACAAATGTAAATGATGCTGGCTGGGAGGAGGCCAACGTAAGCGAGGACGGATGGGTTCAATACATCAACCCGAAGGAAAAGCTTAATCCCGGCATTAATACCATCGCCTGCAAGGTTGCCGATGGTATGGGCGAGGAATCTGGAGAAAGATTCACCTCGGTTTCCATCACCTACGATCCAGGCATAGCCCTAAGTACGCTGGTGGTCGCAAAGCCGTCAGGACTTGTCGAAAACGTTCCCTTTGCCATACATGTCAATGACGGAGACGATGGCACACCGGTGGAGAGATTCGAGGTTTTGATCGACGGAAAAACCTATTTTGGAGACAGGAACGCCACAATAACGCTTCCGGCCGGCAGCTATCAGACCACCATACGGAAAATCGGTTTCCGTGATGCGATATTTACCCTGGATGTCAGTTCCAAAGGGCCGAGTCCCCTCGTTCTCGTAGTCAGCGCCATTCTCATTCTCGTCATAATTTACGTGGTATGGACAAGATTCCTCGCCCAGAGGTTTGCGAAACCCAAGTAGGCGGAAGGGATATGGATTTGTTTAGTGGTAAAATATGGCTTTTAATATATATTTATAAACCATTCCGGACACAGTTATTTTATGACATCCTTCCCCAGCTCTTTGGCTTTTGAGCGGATAACGGCAAATGCCACGGATCAGCAGGCAGCCGCCAAGAATGCATTACAAAAACCAACAAGACAGAGCGGCATTTTCGCACGCGTCAGAAACCTTTTTGGAGAGGGGCATACGACTGAGAAGGCAATACGTTCAAAGGATTCCATTGGACTAGACCAGGAGGAAAGCGGCTGGACCACAGGGGATGATAGCGAAGACATTACACCAGCCCGCACAGAAACAAGAACAAGCGAACTCAGGCTGAAGGAGTATAGATTCAGGCGTGAGAAGGGTGCAATAACCACGGTCATGGATAGAGGCGCATTGGGAGTGCACGGCTTCTTCAAGGTCTCCATAGCTGCAACTTCGATTTCAGTGGACCAGAAGGCAGCCGAAGTTATCTGCCGCGCAGACATTTCTTATAAATACAAACCCGATGATCCGCGCTGGGGAACTGAATCGCAGCTTTCGACATCAGAATTGTTACAGATTCGAAAAGGGGAGGAACATATCATCCTCCCAAGACTCGATAATAGGAGAAGAAGTATCCGATTGAAAGACTGCGGCGAAGAGCCGAATGACAGAGCATGGACGGATATAGAGATAACTGTTTCTTGGATGGAATGAATACGAATGCCGTGAAGTTCACTCCACCGTGACGGATTTGGCAAGGTTTCTGGGTCGGTCCGGATTTATCCCCCGGAGCACGCTGACGTGGTAAGCAAGAAGCTGCAGAGGCACGATCAAGGCAAACGGGTAGAGCAGAGGATCTTTGATCTCCGGGAGTTCTACGTACAGGTCGCTTTCCCTCATCACGTCCTTGTCATCGGTTACGCTTACGATGAACCCTCCACGCGCCTTCGCTTCCTTTATATTGCCGAACAATTTTGGAAGGGTTTCATCCTTTGGTGCAAGCGCTATGACCGGGATGCCATCAGTTATCAGGCTGAGGGTTCCGTGCTTGAGCTCTCCACCCGTATACGCTTCAGAATGGATATAGGTTATCTCCTTGAATTTCAGCGAGGCCTCGTAGGCAATGGGCACATTCCTGCCCCGGGCGATGAAGAAGGCATGTTCGCTGGCGGCAAGCCTGATGGCAATCTGTTTTATCTTGGCCTCTCTATCGATCATCGCGCTGATCAGTTGCGGGAGATAATGGAGACGTTCTCCGCCATAAACGAGTTTGAAGATAACCGCCAGCTGGGAGGTAAAGGTTTTGGTTGCCGCGACACCGACTTCTGGACCAG
>Ga0315268_10004940_pt1 | contig 14364 bp, 4 predicted proteins | sample C1_top_MG_FD_204535 | JGI IMG/M metagenome (GOLD analysis project Ga0315268, IMG submission 204535) | Sediment microbial communities from Yellowstone Lake, YNP, Wyoming, USA - C1_top | ecosystem: Environmental > Aquatic > Freshwater > Lake > Sediment | place: USA: Wyoming | collected 2017-08-01
GGGAAGTGGGGCTGGTTTTCCTTTTGTATCTCCTCTGCCTCGCGGAACGCGGCCTCTGCTTCTCCGAAGGACCCCGCCTGGTGCAGTGCATCGGCAATCGCTATGCAAGACATTATTCGTTCTTCCCAACCGCTACTGCGGTCGGCAAGTTCAACGCTCTGCCGGGCGAAAGTGAGCGCCTGCTTTACGTCGCCGAGGGTCAGTTCGAGTTCGCCGAGGTTGTTGGCTGCGATGGCGGCATTTTTCCAGTCTTTGCGTGCGACATCTGCCTCCAGACCAGACTGCAGTGGTTGGGTTGCTTCTGCCAAACGACTGAGTGCCCGCAAGTCAAAACCTGCTATATTGAGGACAAGAGCCTTGAAACGTTCGGTTAGCCCATCCACAGGTTTGCGCCACGGCTGATCGAAAAAGCCAGACAGCGCGGCAAGGTCGGCACCAAACGCGCCAAGTTTCTTGATGTCAAAGTACTCATTCATTCTTTGAATACGCCGAGCGTACACTTCGTCGTGCGCTTCTTGATGTTTCCCCGCTTGGCAGCCGTGCATCACCGCTGCAAAGAGCGGGGCCATTTCCTCAATCGTATCGGGCAATTCTTTAGCGTGCGATTTGTAATACTCATACAACCGGCTGTGCGCATCGCGCCAGGCCTGGGGGTTGCTCGTCCGCACCCGCTCCGCGAAATGTTCGCGCAAGAGCGGATGGCAATCGAGCGTGTCTGGCTCGTGCGGGTCGGCTGCCGCAAGGAGCCGGACGGTGCGGAGGTTTTCCACCGCGTATGGCCAGTCGGAATCTTTGAGTTTCTGGACTCGTTCTGTCAGTCCCTTGATGGCGGGCTTTTTCCTGAGCGCATCCAGCGCGCCGCCTTCGGCGGGACGGTCAAACAAACCCATCAGGCGCAAAATGTCCAACTCGGGTTTGCCCGCAAACCAGCGTTCGTACGCTTCCATCATGCGCCGCGCGTGTGCGCCCTGCCGTTGGTCATCCGTCAGCCGTGGGATCTCTTTACGCTTGCGCACATCGCCGCGATGCACCACCTTGAGATAACTTCCCATCAGCGTCAACGCCAGCGCGTGCCCGCCAAAATCTTTCGCCGCCGCTTGCCGTTCTGCGTCAGTCCCATCCACGCCCAGGTGCGCCAGGTACACCGCGCCCGCCTCGGGCGAAAGATTCTCAAGGTCAATCTGGATGGCGGCACAATCGGCGCAATCCTTGAGGTCATCCACCGCCAGGCGCGTGCTGATGATGACCAGCCCGGGATTCTGCCGCGCCAACTCGCGCAGCAATGCCACGAGCGCGGGGTCCTTGATGCACCCCGTTTCGACCGGCGGCGGATTTTGCAGCGGCTCGAGTCCATCGAGGATGAGGAGCGTGCGCTCTCGCTTGACCAGTTCCGCCAATCGCTCGCCCTTGTCCCACGGCGAACCGGCGGTTGGGTCGGGGTCGCCAAACCATGCCAGCGCGGCGGCAATGAATGGGTCGGCCGAAACCTGCCGCCCTTCCGCCGCGCCCTGGCTGTAGAACGACCAGCCGTACACGCGCTCGGCGCCGCGATAATGGTCTGCGCCCATTTGCGACAGCCACTTGTTGACGAGCGCGGTCTTGCCCACGCCGCCCCACGCCACCAGACTGAGGACGTTGGCCTGTGGATTTTTCCATGCCGCGTCGAGCACGGCGAGTTCCTTTTCGCGGCCAAAGAGATCGGGGTTGGTGGAAGGGAGTTTGGCAAGCGAGATTTTTACCGGGCCGCGTGGTAGAGACGTTCGCGAAGCGTGCAACGTCTCTACCGTATCCACCGGCCCGCTTTTGAGCCAGGCGATGGCGTACGCGGCGGCGGCATTTGCGGCATATTCTTGCCAGGCGTCGTCTTTGGCCTTATCCGCCATGTCCGAAATGCCGCGAACCACCAGCGTGCCGCGAATCTGCGGGCGGTCAAACACCGCCGCAAGAACGCCTTCCGCTTCTGTCTCGACGGCGATGAGCTTGGGCCAGCGTTCCTTGAGTTGAGCCTGGAATAGCTTCGAGGCGATGACCTTGTTGCCTGAAGCGATCGGGCCGACGAACCGTTTCGATTTGTCGCGGCCAACCGGCGTGGGACGGGTCGCCTTGACTTGCTCGGCCCAGGCGTCGTCCCAAAAGTTGCGCACGCGGTCGAGCAAGAGCGCGCTGGCGGGATACACGCGGTCGCGCGGCATGATTCGATTGCCTTTGACCTTGCCGTACTCGTACCCTACCACCTGGTCGGCCACGACCACGTCGCCCAGGTCGAGGTCATCTTGAGCGATGCCCACCATCAGCACAAAATTGGGATTCCAAAAGTTGAGCGCATCTGTTGTCGCGGTCGCAGCAGGCAATTCGCCCATGCTGGGCAGCACGACGACGGCAACGTGATAGGCACGATCGGTGCCAGTGATGGCCACTGTCCCATAGTGGTAGGTGCGGATGTCGCGTTGCTGGTCACGCATTACCTGAGGATTCTCCAGGCGACGGATAACGGCCTGGGCTTCTTTTTCGAGCGCGGTGATGATGACAAAATCGGCTTGACCGAACGTGGATGTTGTCATAGTGTATCTCGCACGGGCGTGAGTTATCGGCGGCATGCCTTTTTCTCGTGGGCACACACATTGTATTCCCCAGGCGGCCAAAAGTCAAAAAAGCCCCCGGCATCTTTCGACGCCAGGGGCTTGCCATCACTTGGTCATTGACAATTGATCAATTGGTAATTGTAAACACCATCCCGTCGCTCCGACCGAACACTTCGGGGAAGTACATCTCGCTGCCGACGGACGGCATCACCTTGAACGTGCCCGCCAGCCCGGTCCGGATCATGTAGGTGTACTCGTACGTGCCTTTGGGCAGACTCGTGGCAAACAGCACCACCTTTTCATCACGCATCTCGGTGTGGCTGAACCACCACCAGCCCCAGCCGTCGTACCCGCTGAACGGATCTTGTGGATCAACGCGGCCCAGCTTGGGCACTTGACCGATCTGCGTCGTCGTCTTGAGGCTGGTATCCACGGCCTCTGCGCCTGCGGGCAATGGGTCTTCGACCACGACATAGTTCAAGTCGTTCGGCGCGACGAGGGACAGCTTGACCTGCAAGACATCACCCACTTTGGCCGACGTGACCGGCGTGCAGGCCTGCTTGGGGTCTTTGAAGCACGGATCGTCCGTGCGGAAGTATTGCCGCGCGACGACGATGCCGCGCGAGAGCGACCGCACGTCTTCGACCGGCACGTAGGTCTTCAGGTACGCCGCATAGTATAGCCGCCCGTCACCCGCGCCGCGCGAGATGACGAGCGCGTTGCCCTGGTCGCGCAACAGGTCGGCCACGGCGCGGCGCAACGTCGTAGATTGCTTGACCGTATCACGATTCGCCGCGCCTTCTCCCAGCGCATACGTGTTGAGATCAACCTTCCACGTATAGTTGGCGTTCAACTCGCCCGTCGCGTCCATCCAATCGGTGAGCGCGATCAAAGCCCAGGCCGTCTCTTGCGTCGTCTCCCAATGACCGGCAGTGCGTGCGACCATCAACCAGCGCACGACGTTCGGAGCGAGTTGATTCTTGGGATCAACTCGTGCGAGCAAGTCAAGGATGATCGCCGTCGAGCGTGTGTCGGTGTTCCAGTTCCACCAGTCGTCGGTCTTTTCTTCCCAGTGAGCGCCCGTGGCCGACATGATCGCCGCGTTGTTCAAATCGGAGAGCAACGGATCAATCCGCGCCCGGTCACCCTTTTGCCAGAGGCTCAACGCCAGCGCGAGATACGCCTTGCCATAGCTGTCGAGCAGGTCGCGCTTGCCATCAAACAGCGCGACGGCGCGGCTCAGGTTGTTGCGGCCCGCTTCGGCGCTCACATACAGGATGAACGCCTGCATGTTTGCCTGGCTGGCGCCTTTGAGCGTGGTCGGCGAAACGAGCTGCGTATCGAGATAATCCAGCGCGCGATTGAGTGATTGATCGTCAACCGCAAAGCCGGTTTCCTTCGCCTTGAGCAGTCCGAGTGCAGCCCACGCCGTCGTCGTCACGTTGGATCGGTCGTTCACCCACCAGCCCCATCCGCCATCGGCGTGTTGCTGGCTATAGAGTCGCTGTAGTGCGATGCTGACTTGCGTCTTGAGATTGTTTTCCAGCTCAGGGCTGGTGAGGTTCAGCTTCTTGAGCGCGCGGAACGTCAAGATGTTGGGCAGGAAGCGGCTCACGGTCTGCTCGGCGCACTCGTAAGGATAGTGCTCCAGCCACGTGAGACCGTCGGTCATGCCCGCCGCGAGCGATGGGTCAATCTGAACGGTGAGGTCGCCCTGGGTTGTATCGAGGTTCGAGGGCAGCGCCACCACTTCGAGCCGGTCGCCGGCTTGATCGAGTGTGCCGGCGGTGGCGACCGTCTCTGGCGTCGAGTAGCGATAGATTGGGAGGCGCTGATCGGGCGGCAGGCCGACGGGCGGCTTGCTCGCGTCGCTCAGCCCGCCGCCGGTCACCGAGAACACGAGATTGGCTGCGTCTTGGTCGAGCGCTTCCACCTGCCACTCGACGCGCACTTTGTCGTTGGCCGGCACGGTCAACTGTTGCGAGGCGGAGCTGGCGATGTTGACGCCTTGACCTTCGAGCCGCACATCCACGTTGAGCGCCTTGCTCGTGTTGTTATTGACGACGGCCGCAACAGTGGATTTGTCGCCGACGACAAAAAAGCGCGGCGTGACCGGGCGAATGAGCAGGTCTTTGGTGCTGATGATGTCTTGCGTGCTTTCGCCCACCAGCGTATTCGCCGTGACGGCCTTGGCCGTCATGCGCCACGTGGTGAGGTTATCCGGCAGCACGACCTGCACTTGCGCTTGTCCATTCGCATCGGTGCGAGTTGTCGCGCTCCAGTAGGCCGTGTCGTAGAACTGTTGGCGCGGCGCGAACTCGCCGGCCTCGGCGCCTGCGCCGCCGCCGCCGCCTTTGACTTCGGTCTGCAACTTGATGTTGAGCCGATCCACCGAAAGCACCAGCGTCGTGGCGGTGCGAATGCCCAGCCCGCGCTGGCCGTAAAAGCCATCCGCGATAGGCGGCGCATTCGGGTCAACCAGCGAAAGCACCGAAAGGTCAACGGCGGCGAGCGAAAGCTCGGCCTGCACCGGCTTGCCCGTATAGTCCGTCGCCTGAATGGTATACGTCACCGTGTCGCGCGGAGCGTAATGCTGCGTCTTCGGGTCGCGGTCAGTGCTGATGCTCACCTTGAGTTCCTGCTGAACCGTCGAGACGGCAAACGACGCATAGCCCACTTTGAAGGCAGCAATGGGCGTTGTCTTGTCCACACCTTTGACCAGCACGACGGATACATACGCGTTCGGCGCCATATCCGCCGTGACCGGAATCTTGAGCAGCTCCGAGTTTGACTTGAGCGTGATGACCTGCTTGGAGAGGATGCGTCCACGCTCGAGTGTGACCAGCGCCGTGACGCTGCCCTGGTACGGCGAAGGGATGAGGACGCTGGCCGTTTCGCCAGGCGCGTAACTACGCTTGTCGGCCACGAGCTCGATGCGGTCGTTGTTTTCTTGTCGCCACGAGACATACTCGCCGCTTGTCACCCAGAGGTATGTGCCGCTGCGAACCTTGTTGCCTTTGCTATCCTTGCCAATTGCCACGATGCGATACGTCCCGCCTTGCTCGGGTACGAACGATGCCGTGGCAGCGCCTTTCGCGTCGGTCGTTACCGTCTGCGTGGCGACGGCGGTATCGCTGAACGTCACCGTCCACACCGGTCCGCCATCCGTTTGCTCTTGCACGTTGAACCAATCGCGCCTGTAAAACGTGACGGTGAGATTCTGCTGACCCAGGTCGTTGCTGTCCCAATCCACCGACTTGATGTTGACGTTTGCTTTGTTGTTGACTTGAGCCACGTATCGTTCCGGCTGAAGACCAATGTAAAACGCGCCCTGATGCACGACGACTTCGGTGCGGTTGGCGACGACCCGGTCGTTGATGTCGGTGACGCTTGCTTCGATTGAGAACTTTTGGCTAAAATCATTCTTGCCCAGATCGGCTTTGACCGGCACGACGAAATGCCCGGTCGAGTCTGTCTTGCCAGAGCCAGAGGCAATCAACCCACCGCCGCCAGGGCCTCCGCGCATGTAAAAGTTGTCCGTGTCGGCCCAATCGTAATAGCCAGGACCTTTGTACTCGAAATAGTACGGATTGGAGACCACGTTCCAATCCACTGTGGCATCGGTAACGGCTCCGCCAAAGTAGTAAGACGATTGCACATCCACGTTGATCTGATCGCCCTGCGTGTAAGCAGGCTTGTCGGTTGTCACATTGACCTGGAACTCGGGCCGGACGTAAGCGGAAACAAGAAAGCTGATGCCATACTGGCGTCCGCCCCCGCCTTGCACATCAGACGGAGGCACATCGAGCGTGGTATAGAGGCGATAGTAACCGAGCGCGGCTTGCTCGTCGAGCTCGAACTTGCCGTTGATCGTCGCCATGTCGGCGCTCACAGGCAGCGTGTCCGAATAAACTTCTTTGCCCTGTGGGTCCTGAACTTTCATGTGCAGTTTGTCTTGCCCTTTGTAGAGCGCATAGCGCGCGTCGTCGTCCAGGCGCAGGATCGCTTTGAAGAAAACCGTCTGTCCAGGCCGATAGATAGGCCGGTCAGTCGTGAAGTAAACGTTATACGGATCGGAATAGAACCGCGCGTCCATTCCAAAGTCCCACGGGCCGATGCCATCCGACCAGCCGTTGAGCGCGACGCCAAACACATCGCTGCCCGGCTCGCCGACGACGGCGTAGGCCGTGTTCCACATTTCGAGCGGCGTATCCCACTCGACGGTCAAGAGTCCGTCCTTATCCGTCTTGCCGGAGCCGATTGCCTTGAAGCTCTGGTCGTAAACCGTCACGGCCGCATCGGGCACTGGCTGACCCGACTGCATGTCCGTCACCCATACCAGCGCCTCGCGTTCGCCCATCTTGAACGTAACGTTGGCTGTGTCCACGACCATGATGTGCTGCGCAGGCCCATTGTTATCGGTCTTGCCGAGCTGCGGCGAACCGACTTCGAGGTAATACAGCCCAGGCTGCAGCTTGCCGCCTTGGTCGCCGGTGACGTACGTCTTGAGGAAGGCGGCCTCGTTGAGCGCGACGTCTTGCGCTGCATTAGCCGACCACTGGCGAATCAGCGCGCCCGGCGCGGGCCGATAGTTTTGCCACACTTGCCAGCCATTGGGCCCAGTCACTTGCATGAACTCGTTCAGACTCATCCGCGCAAGCTCAAAATCCATCGTCGCGATATTGCGATAGACTGCGTAGAGCTTGGTCTCGGTGTAGGCGCTATAGGTGCCAACTTGCCCTGGCGTGTTCAGATACACTTGGGGATCGAGCGCGCGCGTGGTGAACCGAATGGTCGTGTCGCGGCCCAGCGTATTGCCGTATGGGTCGCTGATGCCCGCGCCGATTTGCACCGTGTAATCGGTCGAGGGTTTGCGGTCGAACGAGATCATAAAGCGCCGGTCGGAGCGGTTGTAGTAAGTGTAGACGTCTGTTGCCTTTGGCTCCGGTGTGATGTGCACATTCTTCATCACGGTCGCCGCATCAATCGGAGCGGAAAAGACCAATTCGATGGGACCAGACGGTTGGACGTTCTTGTCGCCATCGTTGGGCCGCGTCGAAATGATGCGAGGGAAGGGTACCGTGTTGAACGTCCACGCATATTCTTTGCGCGTCCCGGCTGAACCGGCTGCGGCCTTCGCTCCAGCCGCCACCGACGCGTAATATGTCTTTTCTAGGTCCAGCCGGCGCGAAGGCACAAAGCCCAGCGTGTTGGTGACCCATCGAAAAGCGCCGCTCACTTTATCGCCCGAGGGTCCGCCCACGCGAAGAACGAATGACGATTCTGCCGAGGCCTGGTCCATCGGTTGGTTGAACGTCACGCTGATGGGAACGGTGAGGCCCACGAGCTGCTCGCGGTCAGCCGGCGAGGTCTTGACGACTTGCGGCGGTTGGACGCTAAAACTCCAGGAGAAATCTTTTTGCAACAGCGCGCCTGAAACATCCTGCAAGCCTGCTGCGACCGTGGCTTTGTAAGTCGAGCCGGGCGTGAGCGCATCAGGATGGAACACATAGATCGAAGTGTTGAGCCATTCGCCGCGTCCCTTTGCAGGCGGATCGAACGTCAGTGGTTGAGGTAACTTGCTCTGATCCGAGACGACCACGAGCGGCACGACGGGCCGGTTGAACATGACGGTGATCGCGCTATCGGGCGCGACGTCTTGAGTGTCCGGCGCGGGCAGAACCTGGCTCACTTCTAAAAAGCCGATGGCCTTGAAGCGAAAGTTGATGGGCAGTTGCAGCGCGAGGCCGTTCTGCGCCATGGCGCCTTGGCCCACCGTCACCGAATAGTTCTCGTCACGCGCAAAGCCTTCGCCGGAAGGCACAAAGCGCACCGTCTTGTCGTCGTCCCAGCGCAGTGTGCCTGGCACGGCAGGCAACACCTTGAACGCACTCTCCACCGACGCGCGATCCATCGACTCGTTGAACGTCAGCACGATGGGCGAGGCGACGGGCTGCTCCTCGCCACGATCCGGCGCGCGAATCACCAGCACCGGCGGCAAGGGTGGAAGCTTGGGCGTAGCCGTGGGCGCTGGTGTTGCGGTGGAAACAACTTGCGGACGCGGCGCGGTGATGCTGCACGCCGTCGTGACGATGCTGATGATGGTTACGGCAGTAAGAATTGCACGCTTGTTAGTTCGAAGAGACATGAGGACCTCCAGTAGGTTGCACTGCATGGCAGGCTGTTGCCTGCGACCTGTTACTTGCAACTTGTATTCTACCTCAAAGGCGTAAAACGTAAAGATGTGAAACGAAACCCGTTGCACCACTTGCTAATGGTGAGCAAATTGCCGGCCCACGATGACAGCGGGCCCCACAATAGCGACCACCACTACTACACCGCCACACAAGTTGGGCGCGCGAGAAGATGCTCGACTTGTTGACGCGCACGACTGTGATAAGGTTCAGGCAACTTTCATGGTGCTCTCAGCGACTCGGCAATTTCCAGGAGCAAGTCGTCAAGCCGGTGCGGGTTGCTTTCGTCTGGCTGAGGCCAAGCGCCCAAAAGTGTTACCTTAATGTTGAGTTGACCTTCGCGCCACATGAGCGCCGCCGAGTTGCCAGCCGCCACAGCCGGAGACCAGTAAGTGTAACCTGTTTGTCCGCGCACTCGCACGTCACGCACATCCAAGGCGATCACCTTGAACTGGTGTGTGACGAAATCAAGTGTGACGGACGCATCAGTCTTGGTTAGTTGCACGTCAACCATCTTTTGATTCGCGTCGAGCTTGTCACTCGGAACCGTGTAAAGAATTCTGATGCTCTGGCTACCATCGTCATAATCCGATACCCACGCTTTGTAAAACGGCAGATGGCCGGGAACAAAAGTCGGCGTCAAAAATGGAAACGTCGCCGCATTTTGTGCATCACTCAGTTTCGCAAACTCAAAAGATCGCAAGGGGCGTGGGTAAGTCGCCGGCTTTGACAGTGCGGGTTGGACAGTGAGCGTGGAAATGATTGTGCCAAACGGCAGCGTGAGGCAGGGTACAGGCGAGCAACTTATCACGAGCTTATAGTCCTTCACAGCAATGTACGCAGACCTCACGAACAGCCCTTCGCCGTAGCCCGGCCCCAACGTCCCTTCAATCATAAACCCTTCTGATCCAGATATGATGAAATCTGTGACCGTCGGATGGACAAAGCCGGCCTTGATCTCGTCGCGCGTTTTGGTCGGCGTGCCTCTCTCGTCTATTGAGAACACGACACTCTGCGGATTCTGCGTGTCTTGCAAAAAGACATACAACCCCTCTTGCCGTTTCTGCGGCTCAAGCACCGCTGGATACTTGAGGCTGTACCCTTTGGGACTGACAAAAGTTTCCCAATCACTCATGCTCACAGGCAGATAAGCCGCTGCCGAATCCACCATGTGCTTGAGGATCGGCGTGAGCGCCGCTAGCCCGTCCGCCGTGCGGGCACTTGCGTAAATATCATAGGCACGTTTCTCGGCGAGGATGATGATGTGTGTCTCGACGGCGATGGGTTGGCCGCCTTGCGCCGCACTGTCGAATACTTGCACCGTGTAGCTCATCGCCTTGCTCCAACCCACCTGCACTGGCCGCGCGTCCAACATGACGGCGTGGTTGGGCAATGTGGCCGTCGGCTCCCAGCCCGGTTCGCGCTCATTCCAGTTCACGCCTACGAGCTGCCCCGGAGCATCGAGCAGTGCCCAAGCCCAATCCGTGCCTTGCCGCGCCCAGCCCGCGGGCAAGTCCAACACGAGCTCGGTGTCTGCAATTCGTATGCGCGGCTGCCAGTTGATTACTGGGGCGGATGTGCTCCCCTGTTTGTGGAACTCGTTCAACTCCCACACTTCATCATGGCGACTGCCCCGATGATGAGTCTCCCATCGGACAAAGCCCGTGCCCGGACAGAACCAGGCCAGTTGACGCGAATCGGTCCAATCGAAAGCCAGGCGATAGCAGTCGTCAAACTTGCCATTGGGAGTGAGCATACTCTCCTTCGCTTCTACTCGCCAAATGTAGTACCGACCGTCATCGCGGGCCAGGAACTCGGCTGGCCCCCACTTTTGACCGACGCCGAGAGGCCAGGTCAGAATCTGGCTGACTCCAAAGCTCTGGCCTTCGGTGGCAACAAATTCCATCGGATCACGGTCGCCTGGCACTTTATACACGCGATGATCCAGAGCCACATAAGATTGAAGCCGATCCATTGGCTGTGAGCGGAATGGATGGCCCTGCAAATCCGATTGGAAAATCCACGCTGCACCTTGGGTCTTGCCGGCCGTAATGGTTTCGGTGACTAGCCCCGTCCAGTGGAACTCGACAACATCATCCAGAGTGACGCTATAAATCCACGTTGCGCCGACTGACAATGGGAAAACATCGAGAATGGCCGGGCGCGCTGCCGATGTTGCACCGGCAAGCGGGATGCACGCAACTGTGGCCGTCGCCATCAGCTCTGGCTCGACCATAGGTGTTTCGGCAGGCGACGTTGCTGCAAGAGTGGGTTGGCTCGTCGGCGTGGGCGAGGTGGGCAGAGTAATTGTGGTACAGGCCGCCACAAAGACAAGTCCGGCAATCAAGACTGCGCCGCACCATATTTTTCGATTTGACATCATTACGATCTCCGTTGAACTTGCCGTAAGCAGGTGCGTTCAACCCGCAGCATCCATTATAACTGAACTATTAATTCCAAAGTTGACTTCTTGCCAACAAATCGGCAACAAATGGCAACGACGCGCTGCGTGCCGCTCGATTTTACACGCGGCACGCAGCACGTTTTAGCGCGGCGCCCACTTGATCGCGTCGAAGGCGATGAGATGTGATAGTCGCGGCTCGTAGGTCACGTCAGAGAGCGAGACGTACTCATTGCCCGAGCCATCGAACCAGTAGGTGCCCAGCGAGACCCAACGGTTGCCGTTGGCCGATTGATTGACCGTGCGAAGCGTAAAGCCACCTGCATGCGCAATCCAGTAGCGCGCGTTGGACGTGGTCGTGTATCGCTCCGGGATGAACGCGAACACTTCGTATCTCCCGGGTGCGAGCTTGGGCAACCAGCGCGCCCAGTTGTAGTTGGGCCGCGCCGAGTCGTTGTTGCGCGTCCAGGTCAGGCGGCCGCCGTAACCTTCGCCGGCGGTATGCCAGCCGCTCGCCGACCCGCCTCTGACAAAGCCAGCATCGCTGTCGTCCACGATCACTTCGCCGAGCGCGGGTGTGCCATCTTTTTGCCACGTTAACTTGGCGATGGCTCCACCCATGTTCTCGTAATATTCCACCTTGACCGAAACCGCGCCGCCGGGCAAATAGATCTCGCCGTCGTATGTGCTCGTGGCTTGATCGCGCCAGCCGTCAATCAACAAGTGACCGTTGACCCACACGCGCATGCCATCGTCCGCCGTCGCCGTGAAGCGATACGAACCGGCTCCCAGGTCGAGCGTCCGCGTCCAGCGCACCGAGAACTTGTCCGCATTGACTACGCCGGGCGCTGGCGAGCCATCACCCCAGTCGAACCTGACTTGTGCGTCGTCGCGCACCAACACTGGCGACCCGCTGAGCGTCATGTTGTTAAAGTATTCGCCGCGCCAGTTGTGAATGGTCACAGGCGTAGAGGCCCATGATAATTTGGCAACCGCGCCGCCGCCGTTCTCGTAGAATTCAACTGTGACCAGATGATGACCTGTATCCAGATATCTATCAACAGTCACTGTCTTGGACGCGTGGTCGTTCCACTCGTTGATGATTAGAGCGCCATCCACCCAGGCACGCATTCCGTCGTCGCTGGTTGCCGTGAAGCGGTACGAGCCGGGCGCAACGTCAATGTAGCGCGTCCATCGAGCGGAAAAGTGATCGGCGTTGACGCGAGGGTCGGGCGAGCCGTTGCCCCAATCATAGTTCAAGTCGGCTTCGTCGCGCACGAGCACTGGCGAGCCAGACAGCGTCATATTGTTCCAGTACGATGCCTGCCAGGTCGGGCTGGTGTGTTGCGGCCCGGGCCTCTGGGCGAAAGCTGTACCCGTCATGGTCGTCATCACCAACATGACCAGACTGATGAAAACAGCAAGTCGCTTTAACATTATGCACCTCCTGCAAGTGTTGTGTGCTGCATACTGCATAAAGGAATACGCAACACGCTAACGATGATTGTGGGCAGGCATATCGGACGAGGGGGCGCAAACCGGTGCCTGATGGATCGAGAAACTGTTTTTCTGATTCAGTATATACCAGAACGCAACGGAAACATTGACACAACACCAACAGAGTTCAATCAATGTGAGGCGTGAAACACGAGGACCGGTCAGCCTCGCGTTTCACGCTTCACGCGCCGCACATTACTTGATCGCGAACGTCACTTGGATGCTCATGTTCATTTCCAGCTCGCCCGGCTGGATTGGAGCGCCGCCTCCACCCAATCCCGTCGCCGCTGCCATACGGGCGCCATCATAGACTGGGCCAGAGCCGCCCACGACTTCGCTGATGCTCACCACATCGCCCAGCGTGACACCCGCCAACTTGGCCAGACTTTCGGCGCGATCTTTCGCGTCGGCAATCGCCTTCGTGCGGGCATCGGCTTCCAGCTTGCTCGTGTCGGCCACGCTAAAGCTCACGCCGTAGATGTTGTTTGCGCCCGCCGCCACGACCTTGTCGAGCACGTCACCCAGCTTGTTCACATCGCGCACTACAACGTTGACCTGGTTGTTCACATGATAGGTCGTCGGCCCCAGGCCTTTGCCATCCGGGCTAGGCTGGCGCTGAGTGTACACACCATAGTTGGTTGTCTGGATATCCTTGTCCGCGATGCCCAGCGCCTTGAGCGCACTCAGCAGGTTGGTCATCTTGTCCTTGTTGTCGGTCACGGCCTGTTGAACCGTGTCGGCTTCCGTCTCGACGCCGATGTTGACGTTCGCCACGTCCGGCGTGCCCGAAGCTTTGCCAACGCCCACGACGGTGATGCCGCGATCCGTTGACGAGGCGGGCTGATTGACGGCTGCCACAGGTTGAACAACGCCCGGCCCGCCGCCAGCGACATTCGCAGGCTGCGCACTGCTAGCGGAGACCGCTGGCGCAGGTACGGTTGAGCATCCGGCGGCAAGTGCGAGCGCCGCTATGATCATCACTGAACTGTAAAACACCTTGCGTAACATGTTTACTGCCTCCTTCGCAGAGTATTCTTATCTTTGGGCTGGTTGCCCTTTCCACAAAATAGACGCCAGCCTGACGGCGAATGTTCCGTGTTATGCTCGAGAAACAGTATGTTCGCGCGTTGCAAGTTCGAAACATCAGTTTTTGCTGTGTAATGGCGCCATTAGCCACTAGCGATATCAAGGTGTGACGCGCAATCCTTCGACAGGTTCTTGCGCCAGTTTACAAACCACGGCGATTGTGCTACACTGAAACAGGGTTACAGGCCAACAGATTTCCGCATCCCATTTGTCTCCTACTTCCTCTTCCCTCCTCATGGCCGATGTTGCACGAGGCTGACTCGAATCCCAAGAGCGCCGGCAACGGCGACGGGTTGTACACGGTAGGCCCGGCTTGGCTGGAGAGAAAGCGCGCTCACTTGTGCTGCGCCAGTACAAGTGCAGTTCAACAACTCTCACGACGAAAGGAGGTGAACTGCCCTCAGATTCTTTGCTCCGGCCCAGTTCCGGTCAAGCAAGAGGGCAAGCTTGGCCGACGACTGTCGTTTCCATTTGGAAAGGAGCCGACACATGAAGCGCAACCTATGGATCCTGTTGACCTTGTGTGGTGCGATGGCCTTGACCATCACTTTTCTCCTGATGGCATCGCCCGCCGCCGGACAACTGTCGCAGGCCATCCCTGCCA
>Ga0315268_10004941_pt1 | contig 14363 bp, 13 predicted proteins | sample C1_top_MG_FD_204535 | JGI IMG/M metagenome (GOLD analysis project Ga0315268, IMG submission 204535) | Sediment microbial communities from Yellowstone Lake, YNP, Wyoming, USA - C1_top | ecosystem: Environmental > Aquatic > Freshwater > Lake > Sediment | place: USA: Wyoming | collected 2017-08-01
CGTAATGTCTAAAGCTCTGCTAGCAACGCCCATCGGCTTCGATGTGTCGAAATTTATCTTTTTAGGTTTCCAGCCCATTATATCGAAAACCTTTGCAGCTACATCTTTGACTTTGTATCTTACACCTGTACCCAAATTTATTGGTGTTCCATCGGTTACTTTTTCTGCAGCCAGAATTGTGCCTTCCACTATGTCAGATACATAAGTGAAGTCTCTATCTTGCTCTCCAGAACCCCATATAACATAGGGATCCATCTTTTCAAACGCCTTATAAATTAAGGCAATTATGGCATGCGTTTCGTTTTCTCTAGGCCCGTATGCAGTTACAAATCTTAGACTAGAACCTTTCATTCCATACTGCTTGATGAAAGTCAACAGTTGAACTTCGCCCATAAGCTTGGCCCAGCCATATTCTATGTCAGCACTTAAAGGTTCATCTAATTTGAAGGGGTTGGAGTCATTTTCTTTCAGAAGATAGTTTGAGTCTACTGTGGCTTGAAGTTTAGGAGAATAGACACATGCGCTGCTAGCGATGGCTATTCTTTCAATTCCTGCCTTAAGGCAGGCTTCAAACACATGGTGATCTATGGCGAAATTGGAGCTTACGTCTGCAGGATGCGTATGTATGTAGCCTCTGCCTCCATGGGTTGCTGCAAGGTGAAAAACAATTTCATGGTCGTTGAAGGCTTTCACTGCTTGGTCTAGGGTGCACCATTCTAGGTCCATTTTTGTTACATGTATTTTATGGAGTGATTGTGAAAGGTTTTCGTGTGTGCCGCTGCTAAAATTGTCTATGACTGTAACTTCTGCTCCTAACTCAGCAAGCTTGTCAACCAGGTGGCTGCCAATAAAACTTGCGCCACCAGTAACTATTACACGTTTATTTTCCCAATTCATTTATTTCATCTTCCACTTGCGATTGCCGTTTTGATGCTGTTAAGAGTATTTTAGGTATGGACTGTGATGTTACAAGCTTGTTTGACACGTCGTATATAAAACCTATTATTATTTGGTGCTTTTTAATCATGTTGTTTTTTAGTTACTTTTCTACGATAGTAGTTTAGTGGATGTTTTACATTTCTGCATAGTTCATCAGGGTTTATGCATACTCCATGGGTTTGTAATGTGTCACATTTTGGCGGAATATATTGTGTTCGTGAACCTCTTTCTCCTGCAATATGCTCAACTTGGTAGCGTGTCATTCTTTCGCTGTAATCAGAAAAACTTTTGAAAAGCTCGATGACAGTGTCTGGTGGCATTCCAATGTTTATGAGGAAGGCGGTTAGTGTGAAACGACCAACATGAGAAAGGTGACGACCAGATGAGAAGGCATCGTAAAGGGCTTTTATGCAGGGCGGAAAGGCTGCTTGCACTACGATTTTTGGAAAGCCTTCCATTTCACTTTTTCCTATTTTCTCCACGGATAATTTCTTTATTCTTTCAGCCATCTCCATTATTTTTGGCGGAAAATTAGGTAGGTCTTTCACTTCTAATCTTTTTTCAATGTATCTGCGAACTTCTTCTTTCAAAAGTCTGGCAACATCGTCTTTTCCCAGATAGACGTTTCCGTTTGATAAGATGCGGTTTACAAGTTTCCACTCTTTTTCTCGTAGATGCGTGGTGTTTCGAAGATAATCAGTGAAATGTAACGAGAACTTGTGTGGGATGTTAGTTGCGGTGTTAAGTGCGAGTTTCCATCCGAAGTTTTGGGCAAATTCTAAAATTTTTTCGGTGGATTCTCCTTTTAGGTTTTCATACGCTTGATTTGCCTCTGCTAAGGCATAGCGCTTTTTGATAAAGGAGTCTTTTGTTGCTACAGCCAACATTATCGCAACGGGAAAAGACATGATTTCAATGTCCTCGTTATATTGAAGACTTCGGCTAACGACAGTGTATAGTATGGCTTCTTCTAATCTTTCTTCGGCACGCTTCAGAATTGCTTCTAAACCAGATTCTGCTAAATCTTGGATTTCCAAATTAGGTATTTTCATGTATTCCGTTGCTGTTTTTAAGAAAGGGTATTTTGCATAATCGTTTTTGGCAAACTTTGAAAATGCAGCTTGCATGTTGCTTTTCACGTTATTCTGTTTCGATTCTTGGTGCTAAGTAGAACGTTAATTTTCCTTCTTTCACTTGTTGAAAGTCCATTTTTATCGGCATGTCTGAGGAAAATTCAAGCGTCGCAATGTCAGATGTAGCAGAGGCAGCTTTTATGATTTCTGCTAGATAGCTTAGGCTGAATGTTGCCTTCGAAGGTTCTTTGGCTTCCAAATCTAGAATGGCATCGCTTCCTTTCTGAAGAGTTATTGTTGCGCCCATGAGGTCACCTGCAGCATTAAAAATCAGTTTTTCAGAGTCTGCTTCGATTTTGACATGGTCGCTTACAAGTTGTGCGTCTTCAATTGCTTGGCTTAAGCCCTCAGTGGTGGCTTTAACCTTAACATTGAAAGTGATTTTCGGTGTGGGCACCTCTTCTTCAGAGGCTTCAAGCGTGGGCATAGTGAAGTTTCGTGTATATTTTCCAGTTATCTTCATTTGCAAACGTCCAGTTTTTTCATCGGGAGAAAGCTCTACAGCCTCATCTTTGCTTGCTCTTCTAAGCAGTTTTAATAGTTCGCTTATGTTTATGCACATCTTTGTAGGTTCTGTGCATGCGTATTCTTCAAAAACTGTTTTAGGCCATTCGAAATCGACCATGGCAACGCGGGATGGGTCCATTGCTCGAAGTTTCAAGCCTTCGGGGTCTAGTTTGAATGTGGCTTCATCTACGAGGATGGATATGGATGTTATCATGTCTTTTAGTAGTTTGGCGTCTGCTATTTTGAGTTTGAACATGGCTGTTCTCCTTCCTTATTGGTTATTGTCTGGTTGTTAATAAAAGATTTTACATAATAACCTTCAAATTTAAACAACATGCGTGATTAATTGTGGTGTTTAATGCTCTCAAAAAAGACTTACCTCCCTTATTTATAGGTTGAACTGAAAATGTGTGTTGTCTTTTATATGCTAGGTCACTACGTCAAATTTTTGATGCCCCACGAACAGCAATAATTCTTGTTAAAAGAGGTTAGGTTATTTGTATGGTATGTATTCTTTGCCTAATAGTTCTCTTGCTATGACTATCCTCTGAATGTTTGTTGCGCCTTCTGCTCCTACACAGTAGCTCATTATGCCGCGTAATCCCATTTCTAATGGGCACTCTTTTGTGTAGCCGTATGCGCCAAGCCAAATCATCGCACGCTTATACACATCAAAGGCAAAGTGTGGCGCAATAAGCTTGCATGCAGCAATCATTCTGCTGACTTCTAATGGTGAGAATTTGTTTTCCTTATATTTTTTGTCGTTCATCCATGCTGTGCGATAGACAAGTGAACGTAAAGCTTCTAACTGTGCCCAATCGTCAGCCAATTCAAATTGGATGCCTTCAAACTTGCCGATTGGTCTGCCGAAAGCTTTTCGCTCCTTTATGTAATCAATCCCAATGTCCAAAGCCCTTCTTGCAGCGCCTACGCAGACAGCTGCAATCAGGATTCGTGCATTGTCAAAGCCTTCCATGGTTAGATAGAAGCCTTTGTCAATTTCACCTATGCGGTAAGAATCTGGAATTCGCACGTCTTTCATCATGAAACCGCCAGTGGAAATTGCCATTCGCCCCATGTCATCAAACCGCTTGTTAATCTCCACACCTGACAAATTCATAGGTAAATAAAATCCAGTCATCCCACGATGTGAAGCTTCTGGAGGTGCAGGTGAAGTGCGGGCGATAACAAAGTAGCCGCCGCCCAGTTTCTTCGCTTCTTCTGTGCCGCTGATATACATTTTTTCGCCGTTAAGAATCCAACTATTGCCATCTTTCCTTGCCGTTGATTTGAAAGCTGCAACGTCTGAGCCGCCGCCAGACTCTGTCGAAGCAATGCCTATGAAAGCATCGCCTTTGATAGCCTTTCGAATAACTACATCACGCACTTCTTCGCTACAGTACCTGTCAACAACAAAACCCCAAGAAGATTCAACAAGCCAGAGCACAGGTAAAGCAATGCTTACATCAGCGTAGCCAAGCTCTTCGGCAGCAATGCAAGCTGTAACCCAGTCTGCACCAGTGCCACCATGCTCTTGGGGAGCAGTCATAATGAGCAATCCCATGTCAGCCATACTTTTCAAAATCTCCTTAGGAATCTCGCCTTCACTGTCCATTTGGCGGATTTTCTCTAAGGGCAAATTCTTTAGACACCATTCTCGTAGTGCATTACGGAAAAGCTCTTGCTCTTCAGTGAAACTGAAATCTAACATAAACTTTCACCTTGAACCCTAACTACTAAAATCTAATAAATATAAAAGTTGTTCAGATTTTAAGGAGAAATTTTCGTTAAAAGCTGGTCAACTGGGCTTTGGTTAAGATGTAAACCAAGCTTCTCCTGTTCGATTCCTAGGGCTAAGCCGAGCAACTGAGTATAATATACTACTGGGAGATTCAATTTTGCGCCAGTAATTGCAGCAGCATCCTTCTGTTTAAAGTCGAACATTAACCCGCAATCTGGACAAGAAATAACTAAACCGTCCACAGTCAAGTTCTGCAATACATTTAGCTTAGTGCCACTCAGCGAAAGCGCTGAATCAGGATGACTATGCATGAGGTTTGCGCCACAGCAATCCAGCTTCTCCGCATAATCCACAACATGAGCGCCAAGCACACCCACAAGTTCGTCAAGCTTCTGAGGGTTTTCTGCATCATCTATCCTTCCCAAATCACTATAGCGAATAATTTGGCAACCAACATGTGTCGCCAGCTTAAGACCCTTTAGAGGCTTCTGAATAGCCTTCTTAACGTTAGCCGAGCTAATGAAGTCGTGTAGAAAATCTATTACATGCCAAATTCTGATGTTAGAATTATATTCTAAACCTTCTTCCTTCAGCAAACTGATGATTTTTTCGCCAAGTTTCGCATTTTTTTCTAAAAGGTTTTTCGCTTCAGAAATCACAAAGTGACAACGATTACACGGAACAAGCAGATTCTCTAACCCAGTTTTGGTTGCCAAAGCTAAAACTCTTGCAGCCAGATAATTTGCTGCTGAATCATTTACACTTTTAACCGGATCTCCGCAACAATTAGTCTCACTTAAATCAACAAGTTCAACATTGAATTTTGGAAAAACTTGGCGTGTTGACATTTCATAAGCGTATTGGCTTGTCAATATTCGACACCCCCAGAAAACGGCGACCTTCATTTAGCGTTCCTCCATGATTTTCATTAATGCTACCTGAAAACTTTCTTTAGGAGATGCTATTTTTGGCAACTTCAAGCTTTCACGGTTGAAAATTTCCATTTTTCTAGTTACCACTTCTGTTGGAGCCTCAGCCAATCCAACTTCTAAAATTCGTGAAACAGCCTTCAAGTAACCTTCAGGCACTTTAGCTTCCCTTTCAACGGCAAGGTTTCGCAAAACCATAATCACATGATAAGGCGAAGCCTTCTGCGGACACCGTTGCAAGCACTTCAGACATGTGACGCAAGTCCAAATTATATCGGAAGACGCCAATTCATCCACAAAGCCAAAGTTAACAAGCTTCACTATTTCATGCGGCTTCAACTCCAAAAGCTTCAATGCAGTGCATCCGCTCGTGCATTTCAAGCATTGAAAACAATTGACAAGCGCCTTACTGCTAAGCTTGGCTAAAACTTTTTCCCGCGATTCTAAGTTGGGTTTAGCCATCGACATCAAATCAGTCAAGCTCAACTCAATTACCTCCTCTTCTTCCTCATTTTTTCGACACAAGCAGCTTCCACTTGAGCCAGAACCTGCTCGTCAGTGTAGTGCCGCATTTTGATAGCACTTGTTGGGCATGCCGAAACGCATAAGCCACACCCTTGACACATGGCTTCAATAACCTCAGCCCTAAGCTTCTCTTCACCATTCACATTCTCAGTTTTCATTTCTATTGCTATAAATGGGCAGATTGACTCGCAAATTCGACAACCACTACACAAATCCTTGTCAACAATAGCTTTTAAAGGCTCAAGCTCAATCTCTCCACGCGACAACAAATCAACAACTTTTGCTGCAGCTCCACTAGCTTGCGCCACTGTGTCAGGAATATCTTTAGGTCCTTGGCATGTACCAGCAAGGAAAATTCCTGCAATAGCACTTTCGAGCGGTCGCAGTTTTGGATGTGCTTCTAACAGAAAACCATCGGAGCTTTTCGAAACATGGAACAACTCGCACATTTTCCCAATACCATCGTTTGGAACAAGCCCATTAGCAAGAACCACCAAGTCTGGGCGCAGTTCTAGAAGCTTGTTTGTTCCCTTATCATAAATGTCAAAATGAAGCGAACCATTCCCATCTTCACGTATATCCGAAGGCAAACCAGCGACAAAATTTATGTCTAAATCTCTTGCTCGCCTGTAAAATTCATCATAACCCTTACCGAAAGCCCGCATGTCATTAAAGCATATGTAAATGTTAACATCTTTGCCGAGATGCTCTCGCGCGAGAATGGCGTGCTTTAGCGTTGCCATGCACCCTACACGGCAGCAGTATTCGTGAAACCGCTTGTCCCGAGAACCAACACACTGGACAAAAACTATGCCTTTAGGAGTTTTGCCATTACTTGGACAGAGAATCTTTCCGCTTGTTGGACCAGAAGCATTCACAAATCTTTCAAATTCAATATTAGATATAACATTCGTATAGCGACCATAACCAAGCTCTGCCATTTTAGAAGCATCAAAAACTTCTGAGCCTATGGCTAGGATTACTCCGCCAACCTTAAGCTGAATAGCTTCTGGCTGTTGTTCAAAGTTTATGGCTTTAGCTTCACATGCTTCGAGACATTTTCCACAAACGTTCTTATTATGCTTCAATCTTAAGCAATACTTCGGATTTATCGTGGCAACTTTTGGCACAGCATAAGGCGAATAAATGGAAATTGCACGTTTCTGGCTTAAACCCTCATTGAACTCGTCTGGAACTTTAACTGGACAAACCTTTACGCAAAGCTCGCAACCCACACATTTTTCCTCATTCACGTATCTTGGCATCCTCACTACAGAAACCTCATAGTTCCCAACAAAACCCCTAACCTCTGTAACCTCAGAATTTGTCAATAGCGTTATGTTTCGATGCTTTGCAACATCAACCATCTTAGGCGTCAATATACACGCGCTACAATCAAGAGTTGGAAAAGTCTTATCCAACTGCGCCATGCGTCCACCAATGCTTGGAGCCTTCTCCACAAGATAAACTGGAAAACCAGCATCAGCCAAATCAAGCGAAGCTTGGATGCCTGCAATTCCTCCACCAACGATTAAAACGCCCTTCTCAACACGTACTTTACTCCTTTCCAAAGGCTCCAAAAGCCTTGCACGCGCAACACCCATCCTCACAAGGTCTTTAGCCTTTTCTGTAGCTTTTTCAGGCTCATCACCATGCGCCCAAGAAACCTGCTCTCTCAAATTAACAATCTCAAGCAAGTAAGGGTTCAAACCAGCCTCAGCAACTGCCTTACGAAAAGTTTCCTCATGCATCCTAGGAGAGCATGTCGCAATAACTATCCGGTCAAGATTATGAGCCTTAATATCCTCTTGAATCATTTTCTGCCCTGGTTCTGAACACATGTAAGGGTAATCTCTTGCTAAGGTAACTTCAGGCAAACTTTTTGCGTAGTTAACAACCTTTTCTATGTCAACAACGCCTGCAATGTTCAATCCGCAGTGGCAAACGTAAACACCAATTTTAGGCATCTACAAGCCTCGTCTGGAAAAAATTATCGAGCTACCACTTTATTATTCCTAACGGTTCAAAAACACAAAACAGCAACATTAGTTATTTATGCTTCTCAACCTATTTAAATATCAGAATTCAAAACTTGAACTAGGGATAAAAACAGTTGAACCTATTCTTATTCCTTACAATCTGGGCTTTTCTATGGTATATTCCCATACCGCCTAGAAAATTCCGATTGAAAGAGCTTTCGCGTATACTTTCACTTATTCTTGGATTGTTTCTCTTTTTTGTAATTCAACTCTTTCAAACTCCCTTTAGCGTTTTTTTATATTTGCTGATTTTTCTCAGAGGTTTTGTTGCCTTTATTGAATCAGCTTTCTCGCTGAAGCACATCGAATTCGAAAACACGACAAGGCAGAGTTATTCTTATCCTTACAGGCGTCTTCCATGGAGAATTTCGGCGAAGGTTGAGGCAAAAATGCTTTTGGTTCTTTTCTGCATTTATTTGCTTTCAGCTTCCGCATTGATAGTTTTCGGGCAAGCTCAGAGAGTAACAAACGCTGCATATTTCAACAATTTTGTAATAGCAGACTCAGGTCTACCGTTTAACGGCACAATTCCAGATAACATGGTGCGTCTTGTCACAAGAGAACTTGCTATATCAATTGCAAGAAGACACATGTCCACATTTGGAAGCAACACACAAGTGCTAGGCTGCCACATTACGAAAGATCCAGATGAGAAACTCGTTTGGATAGCTGTCATTGGCTCAACCAATGTTATAGCCGAGGATTATGTTAAGGGATTTGTCGTAATAGATGCAACAGACCCAACAGCAACTCCAACAATATTGAGGAATGAATTTGCAGTTGGAGAAGGACTGTGGTGGAGTAGCAACATTCAGTTCGGCTCTTACATGGGGGACATGGCGAAGAGCTACGGAGTTGCATACGTCACATGGGACTTTACAACAAACAATACAGTATATGTCATGACACGCTACAATGTAGGCTTCGACCTAATAAGAAGATATGAGACGCCAATAGTTTATGATTCACAAGGCAAAATATACGAAGAAGCAAACAGTATCTCAGAAATTCCTTCGTGGATTACCCAAATCTACGATGAAGACTGGCTTGAAGGAATGATAAATGAAATGGGAAACTTTCAACGAGGCAATGGCTTCGACTACTGGGCAGGAGGCTTTCTATGGATAATTCCACCAAGCCGCGAACGTTTCCAAATGACAGAGGACACAAGGTACATAATTGACCCAGAAACCAACGATGTAGTAGCACTTATCTGCGTTAACCCCGTAGGAAATCAGAGAACACTTTCTGGAGTTTTCAAAGCCACGCAGGATGGCATATTCTTCTACGACTTCAGATCAGAAAACTACATTTCTGGCTTAACTGCCGTTGATATGGTGGAAGGAAGATTAACTAAGCCAACTAGAGGCTTGTATTCTGCTGAAATGCCCTTGCTATATCCTGTTGAAATCTCGCCGAATAATTATACACTTGCGTGGTATGTGCCCAGCTATTGGCGCGAAGGCACTGGAGAGCCTGATGAGACTATCTATTTAGCTGGATTTGCAATCGTTGATGCGTCAGAAACTAATCGAATAGCCATAACAATGAATGGCGAAGGGTTAACCAGTGAACAACTGGTGCATAATACACGAATGGATTTTGTTAATTTGTTCAATGTGACGCCAACTTACGTAGAATTGAACGCGACAGTTCTGAACAAGTATGAGTATGTCGAAGACGGCACAACCCACATAGTCCTGCACTTGAACAATAGCACATACCCATGGGTGGAAACAACACCAGAAGACATTCCAACACCCCAATGGAATGAGCTCTTGGCAACAGAACCAACGCAGAATGTTACAATGCATATTGAACAACGTGGAGATAAATGGATAATGGTATACTTTGACAATCTGAACATTAGCTAAGCTAGTATACTGAAACTTTGGCAACACCATTTATTTTCAGAAACTCTGGAATAAGCTCGCCTGGAATTTTCTTCTCAACAATCAACGTAAGCTTCGGCTCTGGCGAAAGTTCAGGGTCATCAACAATCGCCTGTCTTATACTTAAGCCATTTTTTGTTAGAATCATAGCAGAATTTGCCAAGATGCCGGGTATCCGTGCGTCTACGGGCGTTATTTCAACAACGCCTAAGTTCAAATGTTTGGCAATTTCTTTTAGTGAATGCCCTGCTGACCTTAATCCCTCAAATATTTGCCTAAGCTCTCGGTTGGCATTAATTGCTCTTAATGTTTCATTTACTGTTCGTCTATCTACTCCAGCAACTCGGGCTATTCGCACTGGTGGAACTTCAATTTCGTTGAGATAGATTTTTCCGTTTTTCACGCTTAATCCGTTTTCAACGAGTACTCGGGCTACTTTGAGGCGTTCTGGATAGCCTTCTAAATATTTTTTAATGTTACTCCACATGTTGCCGATTCCTTCATGTACTTTTTTGTGCAATAAAGTATAAATATGTTCTTGCAATTACTTGTATTTTAAGCTACACAAAAGTACTAAAACAGACATTGGAGAAAGGAAAATGACAAACAAAGAAACATCAGAATATTTTACAACCTTAAGCCCCGAAGAAATGCCAAAATCCTGGTATAACATACAAGCAGACTTTCCGGAACCCCTACCACCACCATTAGACCCAACAACACAAAAACCAATAAGCCCACAGCTACTGGAAAGAATCTTCGCAAAAGAACTAATTAGACAAGAAGTTTCTCAAGAACGCTACATCAATATACCAGACGAAGTGCTGGATGCCTACTTAAGGCTGCCACGCCCGACACCTCTCTATCGTGCAAGAAGGCTTGAAAACTATTTGAAAACTCCTGCACAGATTTACTTCAAATGCGAAAATTTCAGTCCAACAGGCAGCCACAAAACCAACACTGCCATTGCACAGGCTTACTATAACAAAAAGCAAGGAATCAAAAGATTAGCCACAGAAACAGGAGCAGGACAATGGGGCACAGCCTTAGCATTAGCATGCTCCATTTTAGAGTTGAAATGCAGAATATTCATGGTGCGAGCAAGTTATCAACAGAAACCAGGGAGAAGAATAATTGCGCAGATTTATGGAGCAGAAATGTTTCCATCACCAAGCGACCAAACAAATTTCGGCAGAAAACTGCTTAAGGAAAACCCAAACCATCCTGGAACACTTGGCATAGCCATCAGCGAAGCCATAGAAGACACGCTCGCAAATGAAGACACGCGGTATTCTCTGGGTTCTGTGTTGAATCACGTTCTTATGCATCAGACAATAATAGGCTTGGAAGCAAAGAGACAGTTCGAGCTTATTGACGCGTATCCAGATGTTGTTTGTGGCTGCATAGGCGGTGGCTCTAACTATGCAGGATTCTGTTTTCCTTTCATGACTGATAAGCTGAAGGGAAAAAGTGACACAGAATTTGTTGCTTGCGAATCAAAAGCAGTGCCACACACAACTAGAGGCGTATATACTTATGATTTTGGAGATACAGCAAAAATGACGCCACTATTAAAAATGCTAACAATTGGACATGGGTACGCTTGCCCACCAATTCATGCAGGTGGTTTAAGATACCATGGAATGGCTCCGTCAATATCATATCTAATTCAGAACAAATTCATGCGTTCAGTTGCATACAGCCAAACTGAAGTGTTCGAAGCAGCAAAAATATTGGCTCAGACAGAAGGCTTAATCATAGCGCCTGAAACCGCCCATAGCCTAAAGTTTGTGGTAGATGAGGCTTTAAAGTGCAAGAAATCGGGCGAAAAGAAAGTTATAGCGATGAATTATAGTGGACATGGCTTACTTGACTTATCAGCATATGAGCAATTTCTTGCTGGCAAACTAGTGAATTATGAACCAGAAAAAATCGAAGTTCCCACATTCGGCACTTAAAATGGTGAAAAACTAATGGCAACTACTCTTTTGACGGAGAAATTGGATTTTAAGATAGTCTTGGTGCCGATTGAGGAACTGAAACCGCATGAAAAAGGTTCTCCACTCTATCTAGAACTGCTTAAACAAGAAATTCTCAAAGACGGCGCTCTCAAGTATCCAATCATAGCTGACGAAAAAACTCGTGTAATTCTCGACGGCATGCACCGTTGGCTTGCTCTGAAAGGTCTAGGTTACACGTTTATCCCTGTTATGCTTGTTGATGCTTTCCAAAACCCAAAAGTGCGCGTTGGAACAAGAAGAATTCATCGATACGTAAGCGATTCAGATGAAAACATGACTGTTGAAAAAGTCATTTCTGCTGGACTCAGCGGACGCCTCATGAAGCCACGTTCGACAAGACATTTCTTTTCTTTTTCAAAATTTCAACAAATCAATTATCCGTTACAGTTGCTGAGAAAAGGCAACCCGCAGAATGTGTCGCAATATCTTGCTAAAATGACTGAAGAAGAATGCAAATTAGCTATTAAAGATTGGCTAGAGGAATTGACAGAAGAGCTAGATTTTCTTGCAAAAAGAAAAGAGGAAGTTGAAAGAGAAATGGAGGATTTTCTGAACAGAATCAGGAATTTGGGCAGTTGTCTTCCTAATGTTTTATGATTTGTAAATATCAAACGCAAAGACTAAAATCATACTATTAAAATCGTCAATTTTCTGCTTAAGGTTTATATGGAATGGCTCGGAGTAATATTAGCCTCGCTTAATTGCGGTTTTAAGAGAGGAGTTAGTTATGGAGAAAATTAATGTTATTATAATGGGCGCAGCTGGCAGAGATTTCCATAACTTTAACGTTTACTTCAGAAACAATAGTGCCTACGAAGTCGTAGCTTTTACAGCAACACAGATTCCTGGCATAGAAGGCAGAACTTATCCGCCTGAGCTTGCAGGTGCAAACTACCCGAATGGTATACCAATTTACGCAGAAGAAGAATTGCCGAGGCTGATAAGAGAGCGAAATATTGACCAAGTCATTTTTGCCTACAGCGACGTTTCATATGAATATGTGATGCATAAAGCCTCCATAGCATTAGCAAGTGGTGCAGATTTCCGCTTGATGGGACCGAAGACGACAATGCTGAAAGCAAAGGTTCCACTTGTCTCTGTCGGTGCTGTGAGAACTGGCTCTGGAAAGAGTCAAACTTCACGGCAAGTTGCAAAAATTCTGAAAAATAAGGGTTTAAGAGTTGTGGTTATTAGGCATCCCATGCCCTATGGAGACTTGACAAAGCAAGTTTGTGAACGCTTTGCTTCATATGAAGACTTGGACAAGTATGAATGCACCATTGAAGAGAGAGAAGAATACGAACCACACATTGACAATGGCATAATTGTCTATGCAGGGGTTGATTACGAAAAAATTCTGAGAAGCGCGGAAAGCGAAGCAGACATCATAGTTTGGGATGGAGGCAACAATGATTTACCCTTCTATAAGCCAGACTTGCACATCGTTGTAGCTGACCCGCATAGAGCTGGACACGAAGTTGCTTATCATCCAGGCGAAGCTAATTTGCGGATGGCAAACGTTGTAATAGTGAATAAAGTGGATACGGCGAATCCGCAGAACGTGATGCAGGTGAAAGATAATATAAAGATGGTTAATCCAAATGCCATAGTTCTTGATGCAGCTTCACCTATAACTGCTGATAGACCAGAATTGATAAAGGGAAAGCGGGCGTTGGTAATTGAGGATGGACCAACATTAACACATGGCAACATGCCTTATGGAGCTGCGACAATAATAGCTCAAAAGCTTGGGGCAAGTGAAATCGTTGACCCTAAACCCTACGCGGTTGGTTCAATAAAGGAAGCATATAGGAAATATGCGCATTTAGGATCGCTTCTTCCCGCTTTGGGTTATGGCGAAAAACAGATAGCAGAGCTTAAAGAAACAATAGATCATACGCCTTGCGACGTAATTGTAATTGGAACACCCATAGACTTGAGAAGGATTATGACAATTAACAGACCAGCTGTAAGAGTAAAATATGAACTTAAAGTTCTAGGACCAGTTTCGCTTGAGCAAATTTTAGAGGAATTCCTTCAAAGAGTTGAGAGAAAATGAGTAATGAAGAAACAGAAATCTCGCGTGTGAAAGTTAAATTTGTTATTGAGGAGCTAGGCGAGGCTGAAGGAGAGCTTGTGCGTTTTTTGGCGCCTAGAACCGTGGATATGATTGTTAGGAAACTTCCATTAGAGGGCAGAGCAGCATTATGGAAAGAAGAGGTTTATTTTGAAACATCTATTAAAATGGGAGAAGAAAAAGCTAAGGGCACAGTGGAGAAGGGCGTTATTGCATTTTGGCCTATGGGAAGTGCCATATGCATATTCTACGGAGAGTCACAGCCCTACAGCCCCGTAAACATTCTTGGTCAAGTGACAAAGAATCTGGAATTGTTCAGCAATGTGAAAAGCGGAACGAAAATAAGAGTAGAGAAATGTTAGAGTTTAAGCTGTGAGCAGTTTCTTTTTCGCTATTATCTTTTCTATTCTCTTTTTCGCATCGGCTTTCTGATATATCGTCAAAGCTTGATCGAGAAGCGAGTAGGCTTTTTCTTTATCGCCTTCTTCGTTTCTTTCGAGATACATTAGGCCGTATTCGTACAGAATTTCTGCGTATTGGAAGACGTGCCATTTTTGTGC
>Ga0315268_10004942_pt1 | contig 14363 bp, 10 predicted proteins | sample C1_top_MG_FD_204535 | JGI IMG/M metagenome (GOLD analysis project Ga0315268, IMG submission 204535) | Sediment microbial communities from Yellowstone Lake, YNP, Wyoming, USA - C1_top | ecosystem: Environmental > Aquatic > Freshwater > Lake > Sediment | place: USA: Wyoming | collected 2017-08-01
TTCCCCCTCAAAAAAAAATCGGCACCAGCAGCTTGCGGCGAAAATCCCAGTTATTGCACCTGCGGCCCGACCTCCAGGTAGTGCCGCTCAGGGGAAACCTGGATTCGCGGATACGAAAAATAGAAACCGAGGACCTGGAAGGGATCATTTTAGCCGCTGCCGGCCTGAACCGCATGGGACTAAGCGGTCTGGTCACTCAGATCCTGGATATCGGCCTCTTCCTGCCCGCGGTCGGTCAAGGGGCCCTGGTCCTGGAGATCCGGGAAGAAGATGATGCGCTTAGAGAAATGGTTTCCTGTTTAGACCATCAGGAAACGGCCCTCTGTACTCAGGCTGAACGGAGTTTTTTAAAACGCCTGCAGGGAGGTTGCCAGGTTCCTCTGGCCGGCCATGCCCGGTTCCGGGAAGGGCGGCTTTCTCTGGCCGGCCTGATAGCCTCGTTGGATGGTTCTGTGGTCATTAAAGAGAAGATGGAAGGCCCGGCCGGCGACCCCGAAGGATTGGGGCTCCGGCTGGCGGACCACCTTCTGGACCGGGGCGGCCGGGAAATCCTGGATCAAGTATACCGGCAGGAACCGGGTCCCGCCCCGGAGGGGTGGGTGTAAGCGTTGCCTCGGACGCGAACAAAAGACGGTCCGCCTCGGCGGACCAATGACTTCAGAAAATAAACCAGGCTGTAATTCATAATGGACAAGGTCGAATCATGTCAGGAAAAGTTTACTTAGTCGGTGCCGGACCCGGGGACCCGGGTTTGTTGACCTTTAGAGGGGTTCAATTACTTAAAGAGGCCGAGGTGGTCATATATGACTTTCTGGCCAGCCCGCAGCTTTTGAACCATGTGCCGGTCTCAGCCGAATGCCTTTATGTGGGGAAAAAAGGAGGGGATCATACTCTACCCCAGGCGGAAATCAACCGAATGATTATCGAAAAAGCCTCCCAGGGGAAGAAGGTGGTCCGTCTCAAGGGAGGCGATCCCTTTATCTTCGGCCGGGGAGGGGAAGAGGCCGAAGAACTGGCTCGGGCCGGCATCCCGTTTGAGATAGTCCCCGGTGTCACTTCAGCCATTGCCGTTCCCGCTTATGCCGGGATCCCCCTGACCCACCGCCGCTTTAATACTAGCCTGGCCTTCATTACCGGCCATGAGGATCCCACCAAGAAAGAGCCCGGTCTGGATTGGGGCAAGCTGGCCACCGCGGTTGAGACCCTGGTCTTTTTAATGGGAGTAAAAAATCTGCCCGCTATCGTGGAACGATTGATCCAAAATGGAAGGCCTGAAGAAACGCCGGCGGCCTTGATTCGATGGGGGACGACGCCCAGACAGCAGACCGTAACCGGGACCTTATCCAATATTGTACTGAGGGCGAAAGAGGCGGCCCTTTCTCCTCCGGCGATCTTCGTGGTTGGAAAGGTGGTGGCCTTAAGACAGTCCTTGAATTGGTTTGAAAGCCGCCCCTTGTTCGGGAAAACCGTGGTCGTTACCCGGACCCGGGAGCAGGCCAGCGATCTGATAGCCCGGGTGCAGGCCTTGGGCGCCGAGGCCCTGGAATTCCCCACCATCCGCATCGTTCCCCCTGCGGACTGGACGCGTCTCGATCAGGCCATTGACCATCTCCAGGAATACCATTGGATTTTCTTTACCAGCCCTAACGGGGTCCGTTTTTTCTTCCAGCGCCTGGAACAGTTAGGGCAAGATATTCGGATCTTGAAAGGTATCAGGCTGGCCGTGATCGGACCGGCTACGGCCAAGGAACTCGGCCGCTATCATCTCCGGCCCGATCTCGTTCCGGAAAAATACCAGGCGGAAGAGCTTCTTAATGCCTTAGCCCAAATCCCCTTCCAGGATCAAAAGGTCCTCCTCCCTCGAGCTGCCCGGGCCAGGGATGTCTTGCCGGAAGGCCTTAAAAACCTGGGCGCCGAGGTTACGGTCGTTTCCGCCTATCAAACGCTTCCGGCTGAGGAAGAAAAATCCTTCCTGGAGGAAAAATTAGACCGGGGGGAAATTAATTGCCTGACCTTTACCAGTTCCTCCACCGTGATTCATTTTTTGGCCCTCTTTTCCCGCCGGGAGATCCTTTCCCGGCTCAAATCGGTTGTCATTGCCTGCATCGGACCGATTACGGCCCAGACCGCCCGGGATAACGGCCTAACCGTCTCCGTCACCGCCGAAGAGTTCACCATTCCCGGGCTGGTTAAAGCGATCGAGAAGTACTACTCAAAGAAATAAATTCATGAAACAGAAGTCAGAATACGGAGGGTTCCTATGCCCCATATCTTTATCGCCGACCTGAAACCGGGCGACCGGATCAGCCAATTTTTTCTGATCAAAAAGAAAGAACGGCGACGCACCCGGACCGGGAAAGACTATTTGGATGTCCTCCTGACCGACCGAACCGGCAGCCTGGGAGCCAAGATCTGGAGCGAGGCCTTGAATCAGGTTGACCCGCTGTTCCTGGAAGGCCAGTTTGCCGGAGTGGCCGGCAAGGTGGAGTCCTTTCAGGATGAACTTCATCTGGCCATAGAAAAAATAAAAGGCGTTACCTTTATGGATCCGGAGCAGCTCCAAAAGGCCGGTTTTGAAATGGATCTGCTTATCCCCCGGACCGATTTGGATATCCCGGCCGCTTGGGATGCCCTTCTGGCCGGGGTGGAGGCGGAAGTCGAGCCGCCTTCCTTAAAAGCCTTAACCCTTTCCCTGCTTCACAGCCATCAGGAAACCTTCACCCAATGGCCGGCCTCTAAAATGTATCACCATGCCTACTGGGGAGGACTTTTGGAGCATACCTTTCGGGTGTTTCAACTGGCCCGGGAGGTTATCCGCTTTTACCCCGAACTCCATAAAGGCCTGGTGTTGGCCGGAGCGGTCTTGCATGATCTCGGCAAGCTGAAGGAGTTGGAAGGCGTATTGTCAACCGACAATTCCTATGAGGGGCAGTTGTTGGGTCATGTCACCTTAGGCTGGGAAATGGTCCGGGAGGCCGCTAAAGGCCTTTCCTGGGAAGACCGGAACATCCTGACCCAGTTGGAGCACATCCTTCTCGCCCATCACGGTCAATTGGAATTCGGTTCCCCGATCCTTCCTCAAACCCGCGAAGCCCTCCTGGTCCACATGTTGGATGACCTGGAAGGAAAATTAAAAATGATGACCGATCATTTGGAGCAGTCTCGAGGGGAAGGAAATTTTACGGATTGGCATCGGGTCTTAAAGAGGAGAATCGCAAAAAATAGAAAACCGGGTAAAGAGCCGGGAGAATCGGCTGCCGGTGTTTAACGAATGGGTATCGTTCAAAAGTTGTGGCAGTATAATTCTGATACCCGATGGAAAGGGACCGGAGGTCCCCAAGCCAAGCAATAATACACCAGTGTCATAACTTTTGAACGTTACCAACGAATTAATTCTGCAGGCGGTAACTTGTTATCAGGTCCTGTTCCACTTCCTCATTATCCGGATCCAGATTCTTTAATTCCTCAAATGGGACCCGGCACTGAAAAAATAGGCCTTTCCACAACATGTCCTTCCCTTCCCTTTCCAGGTAGGTCTTCTTTTGAATCAGGGCCAAGACCTTCAGATTTTCGATGAATTCCCGGATCGGCTGGAGAGACTCTCCCGGTTCTGAATAATCCAGGAATTTGACAGTCCTTTCAAATAGCCCATCGGGCCGAGGATCGGTTTCCTGGGCGATTAATTCTTTGATGAGTTTCTGCCAAGCCGGATCAGCCTTAGGCAGCCAGGCTTCCAATCGTGCCGATAGAATGTGATCCACCGACGGCTCCAAAAGTCTGCTGTAGGTGGCTTGAGAAGAAGAATGCTTGTGCCATTTCTCCAGGAGACGGGCCTTTTGCCAGGTTAAGACCGGATCCTGGGGATCCTCCTGCTTATAAAGCTGATCAATCACCCGGATGGCCTGTCCGTATTCCTTACCCTGGGAATAGACCTGGATCAAGGTCCGGGCTACCTTCTGGTTGCGGGGAAATCGCTTCTGCAAATCCTCGAATAATTCTTTAACCTCTTCGATCTCCCCGGAGGGAAGGAGGACGGCGCTGATCCGGAAAGCCGCTTGCAATAACTCATCGTCTTCCCCCTTTTCAAGCACTTCCCGGTAAAGGGGATAGGCCTTTTTCCAGTCCCCGGCTTCCTGATAGGCATCGGCCAAGGACAGAAGTCCCCCTTCTTGAGAACGGCTGAATTGCAGCAGCGTTTCTTCTATCTTCCCGGCGGCCCGGGTCATCTCCTTTTTGTGTCCATAGCCCCGCATCAGCCAAAAACGGATCGGAACGGATTCCGGGGCCTTACAGAGGGCCTGCCAGATCATCTCCTGGGCCGACTCAAGCCGGTCCCCGTGGATATGGATAAAACCCAGCCCCAGATAGGCTTCATCCAAAAGGATTTTTTTCTTCTCCAGGTCCAGATAAAAGGATTCGGCTTCCGCCCACAAACCCATCCTGACCAATAGCCGTCCTATCTTTTTTTGGATATCAAGATGCTTGGGATTTTTGATCTGGGCCGCTTTAAGGGAGGTCAAGGCCGTACCCCACTTTTTCTGGGAGGCATAGAAGGCCGCCCGGTCCTGAAAAAGGATGGCCTGCTCTGAAGGAAAGGCCTTTTCCAGGGCCGTCCAGGCGGCCTCGCTTTCGTCCCTTCGGCCCTGGGCCGCCAGGAGACGCGCCCCGGCCCGGCGCACTTTAAAGGAATCGGGACTCTTAGTATTGGCGGCCTCCAGGATCCTCTGGGCCTGGGCAAACCCACCCCCGTCTATGAGGGCCATGGCCTTTTCGACTAAAATGTCGTTATCCCCGGGTTGGATTTCAAGGGCCCAGTCCAGGTAAGTCAGGCCCTTCCAGGGATACCCTTGAAGGCGATAGGTCTCCCCCAATCTGAGGAGGATATTGCCACGGTCCTGTCCCAGCAACAGGACCCTTCGAAAGGCCTGTTGAGCCAGGGCATAATCGCCTTGTTCCAGGGCGTTGTACCCGACCAAGGTCCAGACCCCGCCCTGGTCCGGGTGCTCCCGCACCAAACGTTCAAGTTGTTGGGCCGCCAGGGTGAACTCTTTCTGCCGGTAATATCCGGTGGCCAGCTTGAAGCGAACTTGCCAGAGATCGGGTTTTTCTGTCAAGACCTGGTTGTAGAAGGCAAAGGCCTCGCCGAATTTTCCGGTTTCGTAAAGGAGATCAGCCAATTCCACCTTCAGTCCCTGGTCCTCCCGTTGCTGCAGCAGGCTTCGATACAGGGGCAGGGCCTTTTCCCTTTGTCCGGAAAAATGGTAGGCCCGGGCTAAGCCCAACTGGGCGTAAGGATTATCCGGATCCAGGGCCAAGGTACTCTGGAAAGGAGCGACGGCTTGACCGTATTCCCGGAGTTGCAGGTAAAGGGTTCCCGTCTTTTCGTGGAGTTGATATTCCTTGGGGAAATGTTGAATGAGGTGCTGGTAGGCTGCGATGGCCTCTTTGAGCTTTCCGGCCGCCACATAGGCCTCGGCCATTTCCCTGAGGAGTTCGGTATTGTTCCCATCCACTTTCTTGAGACGCTCGTAGATCTCCATGGCCTGGACGGCATGGCCGGTATTCAACAAAGCCCGGGCTTTCTCTAAGAGAGCACTGCTATTGTCGGGCTTTTTCTTCAGATAGGTTTCCAAGTAGGGCAGGGATTGGTCATAATTTTTTACAGCCGCCAGGACTTGGGCCAACATCAGTTGAACTTCCAGATCCGCCGGATCCTGCCGATTGAGCTCCTGAAGATAGGGGAGCGCCTCTTTGAATTTCTGGGCCAGCACCAGGGCCTGGGCCATCTTCCGCTTCAGGCCCGGCTGCTTGGGAAAATGTTTGACCAGGTAGTCCAAAATCTGGATGGATTCATCCAGCCGCCGGGTGGTGATCAGGGCCTCCACCATCTGAACCCGCGCTTCCGTATTTTGGGGATCCCGGATCAAGACCTGACGCCACTCGATCAGAGCCTTTTCAACCTCGTTCACCTCAAAAAAATTACGGGCCAGGGCCAGGCGGACGGGAAGGTTTTCCGGCTCCTTCTGCAGGACCCAGAGGTAGCGCTCGGAAGCCCGGCGGTATTCCTTTTGCCGGGAAAGGAGATCGGCCAACTCCTTCTGGATCTTGATATTCAAGGGCTGGTGATCGGCCAGGACCTCCAATTCCGCGACAGCCTCCCCCCATTTCTCCTGAGATTCCAGGACCCGGACCAATTCCAGGCGGGCCTCGTCCAGGTTGGGCTTTAAGGCCAGGGCCTGACGGAAAAAGCGGACCGCCTCGTTGTACTGGTTCAAGAGGACGGCCCCTCTGGCCTTCTCCCAATACCCTTTCCAAAGAGGGGTGCTGTGCGATCCATCCCCGGGAACCTGTTTGATTTTAGTTTCTACGCCGGGCTTTTCCTGGGCCGGTTTCTTGGCCGGATCCGTTGGGGCCGCCCAAAGCAAAGAGCCCGTAAGTAACCCGGCTATCACCTGAGAAAAGAACGCTCCTTTTATGGTCCGGCCCGAAGAAAAGGCCCGATAAACCAAAGACACGGCTTAGCCATCCTTGCGATTAAGTTTGTTGTATAAACTGGAAAGGCTTATGCCCAGCATGTGAGCCGCGGTCCTCTTGTCTCCGCGGGTTTTAATGAGCATCTTATCAATGACCAATTTTTCAATTTCCTCCAAGCTCTTACCGAAAGGCAGCATGAAATAGTCATCCGAAAAAGGCGTGTTTAAAAGCCGGGGCGGTAAATCCGCAATTTCAATCTTATTCGTTTGACTAAGAGAGACGGCTCGTTCGATTACATTTTCAAGTTCCCGGACATTACCCGGCCAGGGATAATGCAGGAGGGCCTGAAGGATGCCGGCAGAAAACCCTCCATTTTTTTTCTTATTTATTTCGGAATACTTAGCCAGAAAATGATGGGCCAACAACGGGATATCTTCGCTTCTTTCCCTGAGGGGGGGGATCTCGATCGTAATCACATTAATTCTATAAAATAAATCCTGTCGAAACCGCTCCTCTCTTACTTCCTTTTCCAGATCCTTGTTGGTGGCGGCTATGACTCGAACATCCACCTGGATGGTCCGGCTGCTGCCGACCCGCTCGAAATATCCGTCTTGCAGAACCCGCAGGAGCCTGACCTGCATGGCCAGGCTCATTTCGCCGATCTCATCCAGAAAGAGCGTACCCCCGTTGGCCATTTCAAATCGTCCCACCCGCTGTTGATAAGCCCCGGTAAAGGCCCCTTTTTCATGGCCGAACAATTCCGATTCAAGCAAGGTCTCCGTCAACGCCCCGCAATTTAGTTTGATCAGGGGGCCTTCTTCTCGGGGGCTGGCAAAATGAACGGCCTCGGCAATGATTTCCTTTCCGGTTCCGCTTTCTCCGGAAAGGAGTACCGTGCTCCGGGTCGGTGCCACCTTGGAAACCAGATCCATGATGCGCACAAAGGCCGGACTTTTCCCTATAATCTCAGTGAAAGAGGATTTTTCCCGTAAGGCCTGGCGCAGTCTTCGGTTTTCGATCCATAAGGATTGGGCTTCCAGGGCCCGGGCCACAGCCCTTTTGATATCGGTTAGGTGAAACGGCTTGGTAATGAAATCATAGATGCCGCTCTTGATGGCCCCAACCGCCTGGTCCACAGTCGCATGCGCTGAAATCATGATGGCGATCACCTCGGGTCTAAGGGCCTTCAGGGTTTGAAAGAATTCCAATCCCGTCATCCCGGGCATCTTCAGATCAACAATAGCCAGTTCCACTTCCTGACTGCGGATCTTTTCCAGGGCTTCCTTTCCCGAATGGGCCTCCAGGACCTGGTGGCCCTCTTTTCCCAATACCAGGGTCAAGGCCTGACAGGTATTCAAATCGTCATCCACAATCAGGATTTGAGCCATGGGGATTACCCGATCGACTCCGCTGCCGGCAGGATGCAGACAAACCGAGCCCCTTCTCCGGGGAGGCCTTCCTCCCGCAAACGCCCGCCGTGGGCCTGGGTGATGGTCTGGGAGATAAATAACCCCAACCCGGAATGAACGCCCATTACATCCCCCTTCTCTTTCTGGGCCCTGTATTTTCCGAAAAGATAGGGCTTTTGGTCCGGAGGAATACCCGGCCCGCTGTCGCTGACCTCCAGAAAAACTTCGTTTTTATCTTTAGTCCGGAGCGTCCCGGTCTTGATCTTGACCCATCCCTTGGCCGGGGCCCAATGAACGGCATTAATGATCAGGTTATACATAAGACGTTCCAGGTAGAACTCATCGGCCTCAATGGCGGGCAGATCCAGACCCAGCTCTTCAATCAGGCGAATCTCCTTTCGATCCGCCAACACCTGGCATTGTGAGCGGACATAGGAAACGGAGGAATTTAAATCGGCCCGTTCCTGTCTCAGGGTAAACGGCCCCTTCTCGATCTGGGATATGGTCAGGACATTATAGAGCTGCATCAGCAATTCCTCAAGGCTTTCCCCCATAGCGCCCAGCCGTTCTTTAATGGCCGCCGGCAGCGGTTCCTCCAACAGGGTTTCGATCAGCAAACGGATGCCGCTGAGGGGGGCCTTGACATCATGGACCATCATGGCCAGGAAATCTACATTGGCCAAAATCTTATCTTTCTCTTCCTCCAGAATCCGATTTCTTTCCTTCAGCGTCTGAGCCATCGTGTTAAAGGACCCGGCTAAACTCCCCAACTCATCCCGGGTGATCTGGGGTATGGCCTCCGACAAGTCCCCGGCGATGATCTTTTCCGTCCCGGCCGAAAGATGGCTGATCTGCCGTCTCATTTTATGGGTCAATAAAACGGTCAGGAGAATCCCTAAGAAGGCCCCGGCACCCCCGACGCCAAGGATGATGCGGCGCAGGGAACTCAGGGTTTGGGTCAGTTCTCCCCGGGAAAGGCCGATCACCAGAAAACCCAGGACGTTACCTTCCCAATCCCTCAGGGGCTGGGATTTCATGGTATACAATTTTTCTTCCACCGTCACCGGGAGGGGTTGCCCTTTTAAGGCCTTGATGTCCTGGAGCAACTCTTCTGAGAATTCCAGTTCCTCTCCCGGTTCTTTTTTGTTGGAAAAGGTGCTGGCCATCACGTTGCCTTCCTTGATGATGGCCAGAAACGAATCCGTATCCTTGGCCAGTTCCTCCAAAAATTGGTTGTCGATCAAGACCCCTGCGAAAACCTGGCCCATGAAGGATTCCTCATTCATGATCGGGGCGCTGCTGCTCACGAAAATGCCCTGGGCCCAGCGGCTCACCCGGACCCGGTAGTTGCCCCAGATGGCCCTTTTGATCTGATCGCCTTCCTGGGGATTTAACATTCGGAACCGGGCGGATTGGAAACGGACCAGTTCCCTTTTCTTATTTCCCACAATAAAAAGCACATCCAGGTCCGATTCCTTGAATACCGAAACCACCAGCTTTCGGATGCCGTTGATATCCCCCTTCTCGACCAGATTCCCGACCTGGCCGAAATTGGCAATGGCTCGGGCCATCAACCGAATCTGGTCCTTTTCTTTTTCCAGGCTGAAAAAAACCTTTTGAGAAAGGGTATCCAGCTTCTTCTGGTGGCGTTTATAAACCTGCTGGGAAATAATCGATTCGGCCACCAATAAAACCGCGGTCAGCGCCAGGATGACCGAGATCAGATAAATGAGGATTAACTTAAAGCCTACTCTATGTTGGATGCCCATAACGTGTTAGTATCAGGCCCCTTCTTTTGATGAACCCGGGTAGCGAATGCCCGTTATCGTTTCCTTCGAGAGATCAAATAAGACCTCTCTCTGGCTGCCCTGCTTAAGGATGACCTGAGGTCCGGACACTACTTTTCCCACCCGATCGGCCTCGATCTCCCTTTCCTTAAAAAGGCGGATCACCTGCCGGGATCGATCGCCGGGAACGGACAAAATAAAACTAAAGCTCTGAAAAGCCAGCAGCCAATCCGCAAATCCGATCCCGGCCGGTTTGGGTATGGCCGCCAGATCCACCTCGGCCCCCTGCCCGGAATTTTCCATCATAATCGACAGGGTTCCCAGGATCCCGGCATTGCTGATGTCCTTGGCTGCATAAGCCAACTCCTGTTCGGCAATTAAGGGAAGGGTCTCCAATCGGAGAAGGAGTTCCTCGGAACTTTTTCCTGAATGGGCATCCCAACTGACCACCGATCGGCAGCCTTTCCGCCCCTTGAGATCGACCGCTAAGACCAGGTCATCTCCCGGTCGGGCCAGGTGGCTGCGCAGGACCTTCTTGGCCCAGCCCAAAATGGCCACGGATAAGGAGGGCGCCTCCGGGGGGACATCGGGATGCAGATGTCCCCCCACCATGGGCACCCGGAGTTTCTCACACCCTTTCCTGATGCCTTCCACCACCTCCAGCCGCCGGGCTTCATCCCCGCAGGCCAGGACATTCACCAGGGCGATCGGCCGGCCGCCCATGGAATAGATATCATTGACCGTGACCATGACCGAAGCTTTGCCGGCGGCATAGGGTTCCCGGATCAATAAGGGGGTCATGATACCGTCGGCCGCCAGGAGTAAAAATCCCTCTCCCCAGGGAATCACGGCGGCATCATCCCCATAGTTGGGCAGTTGAGAACCGAACGGCTGGGTCTGAACCAGTCTTTCATAGACCTCCTGAATCGGCTGCTTCCGCAACAGACCCGGATAACTCCGGATTTTTTCTATCAGGGTATGTAACTTCTCCTTGGGCAAAACCTACGAAGTCCTTCCACTTAAGATGGAGAGTCTTTTCCGGAAAGGGTCCGTTTTGAACCTTCCCAAATTTACGCCTCAGGTTTCCGGTCGTCATCATCTCCGAGGAAGAGGTGATGGTATTCGTTTTCCTTAAGGTGGGTCTTGAGGATACGGGAGAGGAGATCAAAAAGGTCTTGGATCTCCGCCTCACTAAGACGGGGCAGGATGGTTTTCATCAGGGTATCATCCGAAAATTTTTGCAGGTAAACCATCAGGGATTTTTCATCGGTCTCCCGATCCAGGCCGAAACCGACCAGCCCGTCGTAGTGATTTACGAATTCATGAGTATGCCGGGGTTTGTTCATGGGTTGGTTATATTTTATTCCGGCCTTTTTTGGAAGAAGAATTTGATTTCAAGGAAAGCTGGTACAGGGCCACGGCTCGCTGGTGCTCCTTTAAGGTCCTGGAAAAACAATGGCTGCCGTCATTTTTGGAAACAAAATACAGATAATCGCTCCGGGCCGGAAAGAGAACGGCCCGCAAGGCCTCCCGGCCCGGATTGGCTATCGGACCCGGAGGCAGGCCGGGCTTGATATAGGTATTATAGGGACCCGGTTTTTGAAGGTCTTTTTTAGTCAAGTCGCCGTTAAAATTTTTGAGGCCATAGATCACGGTAGGATCGCTTTGCAGGGCCATGCCCTTTTCAAGGCGGTTAAAAAAAACCGAGGCAATCAGGGGGCGTTCGCTGCCCAGGCCGCTTTCTTTTTCGACCACCGAGGCCAGAATAACCATTTTATTCTGGCTCGGGGCCTCGGCGGATACGCCTTCTCTTTCCAATTCTCCCCAGACCTGCTGGAACCTCCCGACCATTCTCTTTTGAATGGTTTGGATGGACATGCCCCGGTGGAAGAAATACGTATCCGGGAAAAGATAGCCTTCCAAAGAATCGCCCGAAATCCCTAAGGCCTTCAGAAAATCCGGATCCCGAGCCGAGTCCAAGAAGGCTTTCTCCCGGACTAAATTTTCTTCCGTCAGGCGGCCGGCGACCTGCTGCAGGGTGAACCCCTCCGGAATGGTAACCCGTTTTAACATGGTCTTACCGGTAACAAGATACTCCAAAAGGGTCCCGGGTGGCATCCCGGTCCGGAGTTCAAAGTCGCCCCACTGGACCTTTTTGCCGGTCTTTTTCCACCAAGCCAGGACCAAGAATTTACAGGTGTCCTGAATTAATCCTTCCTGTTCCAGGAGACGGGCAATGGACTTAAGGGACATCCCGGGCAGGATCCGAACCACACGGACTATCGGATCGGAAATCGTGGGAGGGCGCAGAAAACGGTAAAAACCATCCCAGAGTAAGGTCCCCGGGATAACCAGGATAAAAAGAAGCAGGACAAGATGGCGTTTCAAAGGGGATTTTCGTTCTTTCGGGAACGGCTGTCCAAATAACCCTGGAGGATCAGGGCGGCCGCCACTCGGTCGATCACCTTCCGCCGTTTCCGGCGGCTCACATCCCCTTCCAGAAGGACCCGTTCGGCAGCCATGGTTGTCAATCGCTCGTCCCAGGAGATGATCTTGGAGGACAACCGGCCCTGGAGTTTTTCTATGAAGGCTTCAGCCTTTCGAGCCGATTCTCCTTTAGTCCCGTTCATGTTGATGGGAAGACCTACCACGACTTCCGCCACCTGGTAGCCGGTAACGAGTTCGAGGATGGAAGAAAGGTCTTTTTCCAGGCTGGTCCGCCGGATGGAGGTCAGAGGCTGGGCCGTAATGGTTAATTCATCGCTGATGGCCACCCCGATCACCTTTGACCCGAAATCCAAGCCTAAGATTCTCATTTCCCGTTACCCGATAAAATGCCCGAGCAGGATGCCTATGATCATGAGCAGGCCGAGCAGGAGGTGGGTTTGGACGGTCAGGGCCTGAGCCGGGATGATCTTTTCAAAGGCCGTATAATGCTTCCAGAGGATTCCCATGGCCTTGACGGCCAACGGGGAGGCCAGCCAGGCCAAAAGGGCATAAGGGGATATTCCTTGCCCGCCGATAAGGTAAAAAAGGAAGGGAAAGGGAAGACTCATCAGCCCGAGATAGATCCAGCGGGATGGGGACAACCCCAAACGGACCACCAGGTTCCTTTTCCCGGAATCCCGATCGGCCGGAAAATCCGGATACTGGTTGATCCAAATAACGGCCGTAATCAGAAAACCCAAAGGGAATCCCAATAGAAAAGCCTGCCAAGTCAATCGGTCGGTTAAAACATAAAAGCTCCCCCAGGTGATCAGGGGGCCGAAAGCCAGAAAAATGGTGACTTCGCCCAGCCCCCGGGACATAAATTTGATCGGGTCAAGAGAATATAAGAGGGCGGCCCCCAAGCCCAGTAAACCCAACCAGGCCGCCTGGGTGTGGCCCTGAAGAACCAAAACCAGGCCGGCCAGGCAGGCGATTAAAAAAGAAATGACCGCTGTCCGGAACACCTGGCGGGGAGTGAGCCTTTTCTCTTGAATGACCCGGCTTCCCCCGCTGAAAGGCGTTAAACGCCGGTTGAGGGGATCACTCCCCTGGGCATCAAAGTAATCATTGATCAGATTGGCGGCGATTTGAAGGAAGCCCACCCCCACCAGGATCAATCCCAAGTCAAGACCTCTGATAACTCCCCGGTCAAAGGCCTGGGCGGCGGCCAATAGAACCGGTACCAGGGATCCCGTTAAAAAGGGAAGCCGCATGGCCCGTATATAGTTGTTCATGTTAAACCCCCTCCTGGGAAGACCCAATTTACTTAAAACCAATCTATTTTTTCTGTCAAGGTTTAACTGCCGTCAAGCCCGAGACCATCTTGACAATAAAAATGGAAATGGTTAATATTAGAAGCAAAATAAGGAAAGGAAGACTATGATGCGTTTAGATAAGTTTACCATAAAGGTTCAGGAGGCCTTGCAATCGGCCCAATCCCTGGCCGAAGGAATGGGACACCAGCAGATTGAACCGGAGCATCTTTTTAGCGCCCTCTTGAACCAGCCCGATACTATGTTAAAACCCTTATTCCAAAAAATGGGGCTGAACCTTAACCAGGTGACCAATACCATTAAGGGACAATTGGAAAAAGTCCCTCGGATTTCAGGCACCGGCCGGGGCCAGAGCTATCTCTCCCCCCGTCTCCAGACCGTGCTGGACGCATCTTTTGCCGTCGCCTCTCAGATGCGGGATGAGTATGTCAGCCTGGAACACATCCTCATCGCCCTGATGGATCAGAAAGGGGATACCCTGGCCCAGGCCTTCCAGGCCTTGGGGGCCACCAGAGAAAATATCCTGAGGGCTCTGGTGGATATTCGCGGCACCCAACGGGTGACCGATCCCAACCCCGAGGAAAAATACCGCCCCCTGGAAAAGTTCGCCCGGGATCTGACTGAACTGGCGCAACAAGGCAAATTGGACCCGGTTATCGGCCGGGACGATGAGGTCCGCCGGATCATTCAGGTTCTTTCCCGACGGACTAAAAATAATCCGGTCCTGATCGGTGAACCCGGGGTGGGGAAAACAGCCATTGTCGAAGGCCTGGCTCAGCGCATTATTCAGGGAGATGTCCCTGAAGGGTTGAAAAACAAAAGGGTTGTGGCCCTGGATATGGGGGCCCTGATCGCCGGGGCCAAATACCGGGGAGAATTCGAGGATCGTTTGAAAGCGGTTCTCAAGGAAATAACCGAGGCCCAGGGACAGA
>Ga0315268_10004943_pt1 | contig 14362 bp, 13 predicted proteins | sample C1_top_MG_FD_204535 | JGI IMG/M metagenome (GOLD analysis project Ga0315268, IMG submission 204535) | Sediment microbial communities from Yellowstone Lake, YNP, Wyoming, USA - C1_top | ecosystem: Environmental > Aquatic > Freshwater > Lake > Sediment | place: USA: Wyoming | collected 2017-08-01
GCCGATATTGTTCAAGCCTTCCTGCAGGACTCGATAAATGTTGATCTGGGCTTTAGGGGAAAACAAATTCACCTCCGCATCGAGATCAACCTGCCAGGAATCGAGGCGATAGTGTTGGCAAAAGTTTTCGGCCAGATGTCTCAAGGCCGCAAACAAACCGAGTTCTTCCAGGACGGCGGGACTCAATTCCTGGGAAATTCGCCGGAGATTGTCGATCACCGCCTTGAGATGCTGAACTAAATACTCACATTTGGTGTACAGGTGCTCTTGCTTTTTGGGTAATTCGCCTTTGATGCCACTGACTTGCAGGCTGAGCGCTTGCAGGGTTTGGCCCAAATCCTCATGCAATTCCCGAGAAATTCGCCTCTTCTCGGCTTCCTGGAGATTAAAGAGCCGAAAGGTCAACGATTGTAAGTTCTGCTCAGATTCCCGCAGGGCGTCCTCCACCGTCTTTCTCTCAATAGCCCCGGCAAGCACATTGGCGATGGCCTGGACAAAGTGAACGTCATCCAAGGTGAAGGTTTGCCTTCGAGGCGCATGGGCGCCCAAAACTCCAAAAGGCCGCTCCCGGCCGGCAATGACGATGCTCAGGCCGCTTACCACACCGTGCGCGTGGAGCAGCGGCGGTCCGCTGAACCTGGTCTCCGTGCGTAGATCCTCCACAATCACCGGCTGCGAGGAAGCCAGGGTGTAGCCGGCTTGGGAGTCCAGGCCGGCGTCGACGGTGGCCCGGCCTACCAAGCCTTCCTGCCAACCCACCCCGGCCCGCAAGAGCAGGTCGGTCCCTGACGGCAATAATTCCAGGATCTTGGCATATTCCACGTCAAGATGAGCGGCTACCGCGGTTACGCCTTCGTTCATTAAAGCAGTCAGGTCAGCCCCCTCTACTGCCTTTTGCCCCAGTATGGCCACCGCGGCCTGCTGGCTGGCGCGTCGCCACAGCGTTTTCTCCGCCTGGGTGCGGGCGGTGACATCGATGCCCAACTCCAGCACCAGGGGAGAGCCGTCAATATCCTCGAAGGGATAAACATAAAGATGATAAACATGGCCGGCTGCACTGGTCCAAGTGAACGTGTGAGCCTTCTTGCTGGCCAGGACCTGGGGTATCGGGCATCCTTCGCAAGGCTCGTCGCGGCCTTTCAGGATTTGAAAGCAGGTTTTGCCGTCCGGCTCCCCGAAACGCTCCCGGAAAAAGCGGTTCACAAAAACATACCGGTAGTTCGGCTCTTGCAAAGAGACATAGGCCGGCAAACCTTCCAGCAGGGCGAACAGTCTCTGTCTTTCGGCCTCCAGGGCCTCCAGGGCCTGCTTTGCTGCGGTGATATCCCGGGCGATGGTGGAAAAAAACTTCGTCTCCCCTGCCAAAATCCGGTGCGCCAGGACTACCTGGGAAGTGGGGATCTCGTGCCCGTTGCGGTGCAGAAAGATGGTTTCGCCATGCCAGGCTCCGTATCGCGCCGCGGCCGGCAAAACCTGACTGAAGGCCCGGTCTGCCTCCCAGGCGGGCAGGCATTGGGGAATGCCAAGCTGAGAGATATCTTCGTCTTCGCCGATCCCCAGCATAGTTCTGCCGGCGCGATTGATATAGAGCACCCGGCCGTCCAGGTCTGCGGTGGCCACCAGGTCAGTAGTGGCCTCCAGGATCTCAATGAGCTGCGCCTGGGCTTCTTGGGGCCGCAGCCGCTCTTCCATTTCCGTGGAAAGCTGCTCCAGGGTGGAGGTCAGCGCCGCAGTGCGGTCCTGGACCCGCTGCTCCAATTCTTCCCGGGCTTGCTCGAGGGCGCGCTCGGCCCGCCGGCGCATCAGGGCGGCAGTCACGGCCCCGGACAGAGCCTCGGCCGCATCCTGATCGGCTTCATTATAGCCCGCCTCCTTGTTGGCCAAGGCCATTAAGCCGAAAATTCGGTCCCCATGCTTCAACGGGGCGCCCAGGAAAGCAGTCAAGGGGGGCTGGCCTTCCGGGAACGCGAACCAATCGGGATGGGAGGCGGGCGAGTTGACGACCACCGAGCCCTCGTTCCAAAGGTATCTTAAGAGCAGGCCCCGCACTTCCACGGGTCCGGGCGCCGCCGGCTTGGCCGAAGCCCTGACGCCGCCGGCCTCCCGGTCCGGGTCACTCACGGCCAGGCAATCCAGGCTCCCGGCCTGGTTCAGCTCGGCGATGAACCCGAACTTGCTTCCGGTCAATTCTTCAGCCACTGCCAGGGCGGCGCGCCCGAGTTCGGCCTCGGTCTCGGAGGTTAGGGCCTCCTGGAAAATCCGGTTGATACCCTCAAGAACCGCGTTTTGCCTCGCCAGGTCGAGCTCGGCCTGTTTACGGGCGGTTATGTCCCGGGCCACATGGACACTGCCCGCCAGATGCCCCTGACGGTCCCGGAGAGGCGAGACGGTCACCAGGAAGTCTCGGCCCAGTTCTTGCAGTTCCACCGAATGTTCCTGGCCGTCCTCCAACAATTGGGAATGGGGGCAAAACCATGGCGGTTCGCTCAGGCCATGCACGCATTCAAAACACTTGCGGCCCACCAATTCTTCAGGGGCCAGGCCCAGGGCCGCGGCTGCGGCCCGGTTGGCCCGGACGATGCCATGCTCCAGGTTGAGGATGAAGATAAGATCGGGAACCGCATCAAAAGTTCGCTCCCATTCATCTGGGACACTTGCCTCTCGATTGACATTGGTCATAGCAATTCTTTACAGCGATCTCTATTAATGATAGGCAGAAACGATAAAAGTAATTAACCCCAACTGCTTAAGGACTTAGAAAAGAAAAGGTTTAAACATTATTTTTCTGAGATATTATTGCCAGTCTTTGGCGGGTTATGCGGCGCCTTAGGGCAGAAGTGACCTGCTGCCGGCCGCATTTACTATAGCCAAGACCCATAAGTTAGACAAGATATTTTTATTTAATTAATGGTATCCGGGTTTCGGAGAAAATAGTTCTTTATTAAGAATAATTCTCCAAAAAAACACAATTGGCCCGCATCAATATTGTCGGAAAATTTCAGCTAAATCATTTTTGTCTGGCAATAAGAAAAAAATCTGTTACAAGTTAAGACCAAAGCGATTGTGAATCCCCTGAGCGCAGCAAGCGGGTATTATTGGCAAATGGTTTTCAGCCTCCGCCCTCCGGCCTTCTCTCCCATCAGGGGATCAGGGGGGCGCCGCAGCAGAATTTATTGAGAAAGATTATCATTGACTAAATATTTTTGAGAACGGACACTTATGGCCGCTCCCAAGAAACGCTTCGATGAAATGGTCGCCAAGCTAAAGGAACATGGTTACCGTCTCACTCCCCAGCGGATGGCGGTGCTCAAGGCCTTGGCTGATAGTGATGATCACCCCACTATTGAAAAGATCTTTAAGAGGGTGAAGCCAGACTTCTCCTCCACCAGTCTTGCCACGATTTACAAGACCGTGACGCTTCTCAAGGAATTGGGAGAAGTATATGAGCTCAGCTTGTCCGAGGGCAACCGCTATGATGCGATGAAGCCATTCCCGCATCCGCATCTCATCTGTGTCAACTGTGACACCGTCACCGACGTCGACATTAACCACCTGGCTGATTTGGCCGCTGAAATGAGCCGCAAGACAGGCTATCGCATTCTCAACCAACGGGTTGATTTCTTCGGCATCTGTACCGACTGCCAGGCGGAATAATACCGTTTTTGGTTTTCGATTAATATAAATATAAGAATTATCAATAAGTTACAGATTATATTAGTTGCATTTGAAAGGGAAAGCGGTATTAGAGGTTTTATTCTCCCGGTGGAAAATTTCTTGGCGGTTTTGTTGGGCCTACCTCCCTCATCTTGTCCGGATAAAACCCCCCCACCTTAGTATTGCGTCCCGGATATAACTATCAACAGTTGTCGTCGGGGCACAGCCGCGGGTGCGGCCTTTAAACAGAGCGGACACCTAGGTCCGCCCCTACGGCATGGCGAACGGGGCCCACCGTGGTCCGCCACTCTCGCGACTGCCTCGCCGGGGAGAGTTATCCTGATAACTTTTTCAGAGACTTTAAGATGGTGCCCCAATTTTCCGGGATAAATTCTGGAAAGCTGAGGTTGAAGAAGATCAACACCACGACAGTGCCCAGGATAGGGTAGAAGATATTATTGGCGGGCGGGCCGGATTGGTTACCACTGTTGACGGGTTTAGGGCTGGAAATCTGATATTTGCTCTGCAGGCGCAATAAGGTTTTTTTATGGCCTCTAATGATAAAATAGAAAAGCCATAACAGGCTGATCGATACCAGCAGAATAAACACGCCGAATTTTTGTAATAACAAAATATTGGTGGTCTTTTTTTCTACTATCAGCATTAACAGCGAGAAAGCGATATAGAGATAGATGGTGTACAACTGTATTCTGGTTGCAAAGGCTATATCTTCAAGAATTTTCTGATAGAGTTGGAAGGGCCATTCCGGTGAGTTATTAGAGGAAGGAGGCTGAGTAGAAGTATTCACATTATTCAGCTAATAGCGCGTAAACCGAGATTGTCATTGTTACTGTATACCAAGCGAGTGCCAAAATGTAAAGAGATATTTGGTAATTTCCGCCCGGCTGCAACTGCTTGGGGCCGGGTCTCGTTAATTCTTATCAGGATATTGGCGTGACTGGACCCCGGTTTCCCGCAGTGAACCTCTTCCAGGAGGTAGCGGTTTGCCGCTTTGGCAGAACCCGGCTAGGGTTCCCAGGGCAGTGGGGATAGATGCTGGAAAACCGCCTCGCCCAGAAACCATCTCTCCACCGGTTTGGGATTTTCGAAATAATCCAGGAGCGCCCTGGATAAATCGAGGGAGCCGCACTGGCAGCCTAGGGCCCGGCAGCCGTCCGCCAGCCCCTTGGAGATGGCAATGATAAATTCCCGGCGGTGGGCATAATGGTCCACCGGGGTGAGGTCTTGGGATCGGAAGGATAACGCACACTGCCCGGCGTCCAGCGCATGCATGGACCGACACAGCAATGGCCTGACGAGATAGACCGAACACCGCCGCTCCCGTAAAAGTGGACAGGGTAGCTCGCGCCTGATTCTAGCGATCTCCTGTTTGGTTTTACCGGCTTTGAGGTTCCAGGACCTTTCCAGGCAAGCCAGCAGCCGCACCTTGGCGTCCCCGGAGAAATTCTCCTCAATCTGGCTCCCCAGGAGCAAGGCTTCCGGGGGTGTCAGCTCCACCTGAAGGCAACAGCAAAAATCACATCCGGGCCGGCAGACTATCGGTTGCGGCAGGAGATTTTCGGACTCGAACCGGGTGAGCACCTGGTCTGCCAGGACCATGGCGCTAAACGCCAATTCCAGGGCGGTTTCTCTGGTTCTGCCTCGCTGGCCGATCTCCAGGACCGTTTCTCTTTCCAGGGCCGCCAGACGCTCATCAATAGGCGTCGCCTGAGCTGCGGGGGCCCCCCGACCTGGGGATTCGTGGGTTCGGCCTGGCGCTTTTTTCATGTCAACGCCGAGAAGAGGGGAAGTTCAGGAGGACAACCGGACGCAGAGTCGGAGAAAGGTAGAGTGGGTCCTTTTCTCAAGGTTGCATCTCAAAGCGGCCCGAAATTAAAAAGATGATTCGTGTTTTAAAAAGAAGAGCTTCGGTTGTTCCGTAGCGGGACTGTCATTGGTAGAGAGGTTCCACTTTTCTCCCTTCTCCATCCGGATCTTTTCCTTGCGGCCATCATCATATCTCTTCTCATACAAGGTGCCGCCAACCAGCCCGGAGCACCCCATGAGACTGCCGAGAATGGCAGCCAGCATCAGCCCTCGCCACCAACCACTCCTTGGCGCCGGCATCCGCTCTTCCTCCGAAAGTTTAAATCTCCAGACCGAAAAAGAGTTATTCAGTAATCAATTTCCCCGGGATACCAGGCTATTACCCGGGTGTGACCGTACCGGCTGTAGTAGAGCATATCCGGATGGAAAAGTAAATGTTTTTTAGTGAAAACAGCAGCAGGAAGGGCACCGGGGGCGCTTAGGGCACCGACGGTGCCGGGATTCCCAGGGTGGCCTGAAACCGCATGGAAATCAGCGGGCTTTAGAGGCTTCCGGTTGATGGCTTTGCCAGACCGCCAGGCCAAAGGCCGCCAGCAGCAGGACCACGCCGGCGGCGATCAAGGTATAGCGCAGGAACATCTCCGAGAACTGGTGCCCCTGCTCCCCGACGAAATAGCCGATCAAAATGAAGGTGGACAGCCAGAGGAAGCCGCCGCTGTAAGTGAACTTGGCGAAACCGGCAAACTCCAACTGCGAACTCCCGGCCACCAGGGGAAGGGCGTGGCGCAAGCCCGGGATAAAATAACCAAAAAACAGGGTCCACTTGCCGTAGCGGCTGAACCAGCGGTGCACCCGCTCCATGCGGGCTTCGCTGATGGAAGCGAGATAACCGTATTTTTTCACGAGGTGGACCCCGGCGGTGCGTCCCACCAGGTAATTCAGGGTGATGCCGCAGGACGAGCCGAGAAAGGCGGCGATGATTGACGGCGCCAAAGGCAGGTAGTCTTTGGAGATCAGGAAACCGACCAGCGTGAGGACGGTCTCGTCGGGCATCGGCAGGCCGAACATCCCCAACATCAGGGAGGAAAAGACCCCGAAGACGCCGTAATGTTTTACCCAGTCAACCACCCAATCCATGGCCGGAAATTTCCTTTACGGGGCATTCCAGGCGAACTTTCAGGAGCCGAGGGTCATGCAGCAGCACCCGACACCATCTTCACCGCCGGCCGGGGGCCCCGCCCTCGGTCTTCAGGGCCGCTTCCAGCTTCCTGGCTGCCTCAGCCTGGCCCCGGGCCTGGTAAATCTTGAGGAGGCGCTCGCCGTAAACCAGGGCCGCGGCCCGGTCCCCCTGGGCCAGGGCCAGGTCGGTGAGGCCTTTGAGGGAGTCCACAATGCCGTTGGTGTCCTGGAGCCGGCGGAATTCCTCCAGGGACCGGTGCAGATAATTGGCCGCCTGGCCGTAGTCTTGCAAATCCAGGTAGGTGCGCCCCATACGCTGCCAGCGCACCGCCTCGCCCCGGCGGTCCTGTCTCTGTTGATCCAGCGCCAATGCCTGGCCATAGAGACTCAGGGCGTACTGGTAATCGCCCCGAGCCCGGGCCGCATCCCCGAGGTGCATCAGGGTGAGGGAAGCCAAAGGCCCCGGAGGCTCGGAGCGGACCAGGCTTTCGGCCTGACGGTAGGCCGCCTCGGCTTCCTTCAGGTTTCCCTGGGCCTGATAGACCGTACCCAGGTTGTTCAGGGCTTCGATAATGCCCATCCGGTCTCCACCTTCCCGGTAGATGGTCAGGGCTTCCTGAAAGTCCTGCCGGGCCTGGGCGAGATCGCCCTGCTCCTGGGCGATGGCCCCCAGGTTGTTGAGATTGGCGGCGATACCGGGCCGATTGTCGATGAGCCGGTTATATTTGAGGGCCTGGGAGAATTTTTCCTGGGCCAGGGTCCAGCGGCTCTGGCGGTAATACTGGTAACCGGCGTCGTTCAGGGAAATCGCCTGTTCCCGCATGTTCACCGCGGTTTTGGCAGGGCCGGCGCAGCCGATGCCCACCAGGAAAAGCAGCCAGAGCCAGGGCCATTTTGCCGTCACGCCTAATCCTTTCCCGCTTCCCGCTCCACCCGGATAGTGTGCTCCCGGGGCTGCGGCACGTAACTGCGCAGGAACCACGATTTCTGCGCCGCCTTGGCCACGTTGTCGGCGTCACTCACGAAGTTTTCACTCGAGGTGACCAGGCCGGGCAGACCTTGCGCGGCTTTACTGAGGTTTTCAAAAAAGGTGCCGCTCTTTTGAGTCAACTCCGGTAGCCTCTTTTCCAGGTGGGTGGCGGTCTTGCTCAGGCCGGAAATAGTGGTGTGCAGGTTCGTCATGGTTTCCTGAGTCTGGGATTTAAACTTTTGGTCGATTATCAGGGTCCCCAATAGGCCCTTGCCTTGCTCCAGATCCCGGGTAATATTTTTGATCGCGGCCATAGTCTGGGTGGTTTCCTGATAAAGCTTGGGGTCGTTGATGAGAAGCCCCAGACTGCCTTTGCCCTGGTCGATTTTGTTGACGATCTGCTTGACTTCTTCCAGGGTCTTATAGAAGTCGCTATTGGGATTGCGCATGGAGGCGGTGAGGGTCGCCAGGTTTCCCAGGACGGTTTGCAGACTCTCCAGGCTCGGCCCGGCCTTGGCCAGCAGTTCGGTGACGTCCAGGGGTTCCACCGAGGCCACCAGGCCGTCCGCCGGCACGGCCGGGGACTCCGGTTTGCCGGCGGTGACGTCCAGGCTCTTTTCCCCCAGCATGCTCTTGAAACCGATGGAGGCCACAGAGTTCTCGCGAATCCGGTCGGCGTATTTTTTCTCAACGCTGAAGCTCACTATGATATTTCCCTGGCGATTGATGGAGATGTCGTCGACGTTGCCCACGGCCACGCCGGACAGGCGGACCTCGTCGCCCTTTTTCAGACCGGCCACGTTTCTGAAGACCGTATGGTACTCCACCTTCTCCTGCCAGAGTCCTTCCTGCTGGGCGATCACAAAGATCAAGACGGCCAAGGCCGCCAGGGAGGCCAGGACGAAAATACCCACAATGGTTTCGTACTTACGGGGCATCATTTTGGGGCCCTCTCCTGAATACCGAGTAATAGGAACCGCCGCACTTCCGGATGGGAGGATTCGAGAAATTCGTCATAAGTGCCCAGAAAGGCGACGGCTCCCTCAAAGAGCATGGCCAGGCGGTCAGCCACCAGTCGCGTCAACCTGAGGTCATGGCTGACGACGATGGAAGTGACCTTGAGATCGTCCCGCAGGCGCAGGATCAGGTGGCCGATCTCGTCGCCGGTGATGGGGTCCAGGCCGGCGGTGGGTTCGTCATAAATGATGATCCGGGGATCCAGGGCCAGGCTGCGGGCCAAGGCGGCCCGGCGCAGCATGCCGCCGGAGAGGGCGGCCGGTTCCATGTCTTCGGTCTCCTGCAGACCCACCTGGGCCAGCTTTTTCAGGACCCGGCGCCGGATCTCAGCCTCGCTCAGCCGGGTGTGCTGCTCCATGGGGAAGGCGACGTTCTGGCCCACGGTCATGGAATCATAAAGAGCCGACCCCTGGAAGAGGTAGCCGGTCTTCAGGCGCAGTTCCCGCCAATCGCGGTCCGATTTGAGCCGGGTGAGCTCGACTCCGGCCACATCGATGGAACCCCGGTCCGGGAAATTTAAACCCACCAGCATGCTGGTCAAGACGGTTTTCCCTGAGCCGCTGCGGCCCAAGATCACTATGGTCTCCCCGGGGAAAATATCCAGGTCGATGCCATTGAGGACGGGCTTGTCCTCGAAAGACTTGTGGATTCCCCGAAAGGAAATCAGCGGGGCCGGCGCCGCCTGGAGAGACGCCGACGCCGGCGCCTCAAGGCCAGAGGAGTAAGGTGAGCTTGGTGAGAAAGACATCGGAAATCAATATAAGGAGCACCGCGGCCACCACCGCGGTTTTGGTGGATTGCCCCACCCCGAAGGTGCCGTGGCCGGTGGAATAACCATGATAGCAGGCAATGGTGCCGATGATCAGGCCAAAAATGGCGGTCTTGCCGATTCCGGGCAGCACATCCCGCAAGGTCAGGTACTTGAAGGTCAGGGTGTAATAATAGGTCGCGCTCATATCCAATTGGGTCACGCCAATCAGCATGCCCCCCAGGATGCCGATAATGTCGGCGGCCACCGCCAGTAAGGGCATAATCAGGATGCAGGCCAGGATGCGGGTCGCCACCAGGTATTTCATGGGATTGACCGCGGAGACTGTGAGAGCGTCGATCTGGTGGGTCACCCGCATGGAGCCGATCTCCGCGCCGATGCCGGCGCCGCCCCGGGCGGCCAGCATGATGGCGGCCATGACCGGACCCAGCTCCCGGCAAAAGGTCAGGGCGACGCTGGTGGCGATGTAGGTGGACACCCCAAACCAGCTCAGAACCTTGATGCCCTGCATGGCCAGGACCATGCCCACGGAAAAGGCCGCCGCGGCCACCAGGGGGAAGGATTTTACCCCCAGGTGGTACATCTGGGCGATGGTCTCCCGGATGAACCAGGGGGGATGGGCCAGGCCCCGGCAGGCCTCCAGGAAAAACAGGGTCAGATTACCCAGATAATCGATGAAACCGATGGTCTGGTGGCCGGCTCGGTAAAAAATGCTGTATCGCACGCGGGGCGCCTCGGTTCGATTTAATTTTTATAGTGATTAAAGATACCTAAGCCCCCCGAACCTGTCAAGGGCAAAGCCCTGGGTCACCGGTCCGGGGCGAAAATGCCGATAACCCTGGTTCATAATAAAAATAGGTCCGATCGCCCACAGTTCAAGGTTTGACAAAAATTTCCCACCTTGCTATAGAAGAACTTAACAGAATGCCGTCTTGTAGTCAGATCCCCGGGCCTGCACCCCGCTGACTTGCATGGGTGACCAAGGCCTCAAAAGGAGGGTGGCGATGGCGACTTTTATCATGGTGGGAAAGTACTCCAGCGAAGCCGTTAAAAAGATCAGCGCCAAACGGACCGACGACACCGTCAAACTGGTCAAGAGCCTGAAGGGTGAAGTAAAGGCCATGTACGCCCTTCTGGGCGCCCATGATCTGCTTTTCATCGTGACTTTCCCCGGCGTGGAAGAAGCTATCAAAGCCTCGGTGGCTTTGAGCAAAGCCACCGGCATCGCCTTTACTACTTCACCGGCAATTACCGTGGCGGAATTTGATAAGCTCATGGCTTAAGTGGCGATTTTGCGGCGGCAACCGGTGGGCGTCTCTGCCGATGGTTCTGCGTCAAGGGTGATTTGAGCATCTTGAGGATAAATCAAACAAGTAACCCATTTTTATAACGGCAGGGAGAGTAGTTCGGCCCTGCCGTTTTGTTTGTAAAGATCAGGGGAAAGGCGGAGGACTGCGGCATCGGCGTGGGCGCCGCCTGGTGCATCATGCCGCCGACACTTACCGCCGGGTGCATATGCGGGTTCTGGTGACCGGGGCCAGCGGGTTTGTGGGCAACTGGGTGGTGGCCGAGCTTCTGGCCCGGGGCCACCAGGTGCGCTGCCTGGTGCGCCCGGGGTCGGAGCGGAAATTGCGGGACCGGGAGCAAGTGGAACTGACCCTGGGGGAGGTGCTGGACCAGGGAGCGGTGACCCGGGCGGTCCAAGGCTGCGAAGCGGTGATGCACCTGGTGGGTATCATCCGGGAGTTTCCCGGGCGCGGGGTCACCTTTGAGCGGCTCCATTACCAGGCCACCGTCACCGTGCTGGAAAGTGCCAGGGCCGCCGGGGTCCGGCGGTATCTCGAGATGAGCGCCCTGGGGGCCAGACCGGACGCCGCCACGGCCTACCACCGGACCAACTACCGGGCCGATGAATACGTCCGGCTTTCGGGGCTGGCCTATACCATCTTTCGCCCGTCCGTGATATATGGGCCCGAGGATCAGTCCATCAATCTCTTCGCCAGGCAGATCCGCGCCTTCCCGGTATTTCCGGTCATCGGGGACGGGCTTTATCAGCTCCAACCGGTGCCGGTCTGGACCGTGGCCCAGGCCTTTGCCCTGGCCCTGGAACTGCCGCACACGGAAAATCGCCTCTATGAAGTGGGGGGCCCGAAACCCTTGACCTTCAATGAAATCATTGATATTCTGGCAAAAATAATGAGTAGAAGGGTGGGCAAACTCCACCTGCCCGTCTGGACCATGCGCCTGGCCGCAGGCCTCTTCGGCCGTTTCGCCTGGTTTCCTTTGACCACCGGGCAGCTGCGCATGCTCCTGGAGGGCAGCACCTGCAACCCCAGAGAATTTTATCAGGATTTTGGCCTGACGCCGATCTCTTTCCAGGAAGGATTGAGCAGGTATTTAAGTTAATGCCACGAGGAATAATGAGGGGCCCAGCCCGCCCCACTCTTGCTGACTGTGGGGATGCATCCGGGTGTGCGCCCTGAGACAAACGCAGGGTCCGCGCCAGGGCGGCGCGCTCCCGCCGAATTAGACCCTGGTAGTTCCGAATCTTTACTATTAAAGATCCAAAGGATAAAAGGATGGTCAGGCCGGTGGTGCACAACATGTTAGAGATGATCGTGGATAACCCTGAAGAGCGATTAGTAGTGTACGGCAGCCTGGCGCCCGAGGGCGTCAACTCCTTCCTGCTCAGGCCCCTGGGCGGCACCTGGCAGAAATGCCTCATCCGGGGGCGCATGGAACGTTATCGGGGGTTCAAACGTTTTAAGTACGACCCGCAGGGAGAAGAATTCCAGGCCTGGCTCTTCACCTCCGCCGCGCTTCCCCCAAAATTGGCAGAACTGGACGATTTCGAAGGGGAGGAATACCAGCGCATCCTCATCCCCGTCCGGGTGGGGGGAAATCAGATCATGGCCCATATCTATGCCGGCCGGGAGGTAGATTAAACCCCGGAACCGCTCCAGCGCGATGCGGCGGGAACCGGCGGGAAGAAAAGGTAGCCGCAGGCTTCAGCCTGCGCCTGGGCAGGGCATGCCGTGCCCCACAAAAAATTACTTATTTGACGGTAACTTGGTATAAGTGATTGAATTCAATTGAATAATAATTAAGGGCCCAGGCAGAGCCTGGGCCCAATTTCGTTTCCAAGGGGAGCTTGGGGACGGGTATTAAAAAAGTAGATTGCTGATAGCTGACCGCTACTTCCCCTCCGGACATTTCTCCACGCATTTCAGATACTGCGTCAGGATATCGGTTTCCGTGATCAGGCCCACCAGGCGGTCGCCTTCCACCACCGGCAGGCAGCCGATCTTCCGGTTCACCATCAGGCGCACCGCATCGGTCACCTCGGTCTCGGGCGTGACGGTGATCACCTCCGGCACCATCACATCTTTGATGTGCAGGGTCTTCATCAAATCCCGGGTGGCCTTGGTGCCGTAACCCAGGGCCTGGGCCAGGGAGCTGCGGAACAGGTCCCTTTCCGAAATGATACCCGCGAGCTTCGTCCCGTCCACCACCGGCAGGTGCCGGATCCTTCCCAGCCGGATGATGTCGTTGGCCAGACTGAGCTCATCATTGATATCCAGGGTGGCTACCTCTTTCACCATAATCTCTTTTACCTTCATGCGCTGCCTCCCTGAAATAATTGGTGTAAGTGGTGGGGGGGCCAGGGGCCGCAAGCCCACTTACAATCCTTCCCCGAACCCCCACCCCCAATCCCTGTAAGGGCGCACCCATGTGTGCGCCCTGGGCGGACACGCGGGTCCGCCCCTACAAAAAGGGTTGGGGGGAGTCATAGGGGCACGGCTTGCCGTGCCCGCTGCAGAACAGCCGCCCCCGGCTGTTATTTATGCAAGCAGGTGCGCCTGCCACCGTTACCCCGGCCCTTCCCTCAATCAATCTTCAAAATCCTACCAGCCATTCCCGGCCCCGGATGCTGAAGTCCTTGAGGAGGGTCAGGGCCCGGGTGGCAGCCTCCGGGGTCAGGTAACCCAGGCCGCAGGCCGGGGTCAGGAGCGCCCGGGAGAGAATCTGGGGCACTTCCAGCCCCAGTCCCGCCAGGCGTTCCACCTGTTCCTGAAACCGCTCCCAAAGGCTGTCGCCAGTCTGCCGGTGCAGATCCTCATTGGTGGGCACCAGCCCCCAAGCCAGCCAGCCGCCCCGCCCCAGGAAGGCCTTCAGGGGTTTCTCGTAAAGAAGCAGGCTGTCGAAATACCCATAGGAATCAAAGCTGAGGACATCGATGGGCGCTTCCACCAGGAGAGACCAGTCGGTGTTGCCGCAGCAATGGATTCCCAGGGTGATGGGTCCGGGCTCCCGGGCCGCGTGCAGGGTCTCGTTCAGAATCTCGGCCACCACTTCCCGGGAGATGGGCAAAAAGGCGGAGCCGAAGCCCGAAAGGTAGGGCTCGTCGAAAAAAATCAGGGGCTCTTTGCCCAGTTCCCGGAATTGGGCGGCCTGCCAGGCGGCTTTCTTTGCCAGCCCCTGGATCAGCGCCTGGGTCAGCTCCCGGTCATAAAGGATGGGCTTGCCCGTTTCATCCTTGACCATGCCGGCGAAGGTCACCGGGCCGGACAGCTGGCCTTTGAGGCCCGGGGGGCCGTCAGGCCTGGACGCGACCAGGCGGGCCAGGCTGAAAAACCCTTGGGCCTCACCCGGCTCCAGGGCGAAGGGATCCAGCTCCCCCCCCAGCACCAGTTCATAGAAATCGGCCAGGGCCTGGTCCCGGGCAATATCCGGGTCCATGGCCACCGCGTGGGCTTCGGCGTCCACCTTCAATCCCGGAAGCCCTCGGGCGGCCTGGGCCACCATCTCCTCCCGGAACCCCAGGCGCACCATTTGCGGCCAGAAGGGCAGTTCCGGCAGGTTTTCCAGGATCAGGGCCGCGGCCAGGTCCGGGTCGGTGAAGGGCACCGAGCCGATGCCGGTGGCGGCCAGTGGTTGCCATGGGG